>Ga0315274_10003389_pt1 | contig 23714 bp, 25 predicted proteins | sample YL17G02_20_MG_FD_203700 | JGI IMG/M metagenome (GOLD analysis project Ga0315274, IMG submission 203700) | Sediment microbial communities from Yellowstone Lake, YNP, Wyoming, USA - YL17G02_20 | ecosystem: Environmental > Aquatic > Freshwater > Lake > Sediment | place: USA: Wyoming | collected...
CTGACTCAAACCTTGGGACTGCTGTAACACCAGGTACTGGTGGTTCAATTTCTGGAATCTTAATTCGTAAATCACTAGGAAAAACTGCCTGGCCTGTTGGGTTATTGATTGATTCAGGGGCGGCGACTCTAGGTATTGATTCAAATGCGAAAGTCAGAATCGGCGGCACCGGAGCAAACGCAATTGCTTTAAGTAATGCAGCAAGTCCAGATTGGGGTTTGGAGACGAACACGAAAGTGACCTCTGATATGGGAACATGGTATGGTGCTGCCAATAGCGCATATATGACTGTTTCCAATGCGCAAACCGGCAACACTTCAATCTTTGGCACCTTATCAGAGCTGGATCTTGGTTCAGCAGTTAATTTGTCAGGAAGCAGGAATTACGCTGCGGTATGGGGTGACCTAGAAATTCTAGGAGCTACGACCCTTGGAGCAGGCTCATCAGGAACTACTTTGTGGACAGGTGCTGTAGTGGGATCAGTAATTGGTTCGAATACACAAGTGAACTCTGATTATCGTCAGTTGGCTGCCATAATTGCTGACTCAAACCTTGGGACTGCTGTAACACCAGGTACTGGTGGTTCAATTTCTGGAATCTTAATTCGTAAATCACTAGGAAAAACTGCCTGGCCTGTTGGGTTATTGATTGATTCAGGGGCGGCGACCGCTGACATCCAGCTTTCAAGCGGAGTTCAAATTTTAACTGGCACAACCGATCCCAATGGAAGCATTACCGCAGCAAATGGTTCAGTTTATATAAGGGCCGGCACTGGCAACGAAGACACTACTATATACACTAATACTGATGGCGGAACTACTTGGGCTCCAGCTGATTTGTAATTTAATTCAATCCCGTAATTCTCATGGCTAAAAAATTTTTAGCGATAACAACATTTTTTCTGTTTGGTTTACTATTGGTGCCATCCACAGTTTCTGCTGCTTACAATACCGTTCGATTTACCGAAAACACTAATGTTTATCTTTGGGGCATTCCTTTGACCTTGGAGATAGGTTCAGGAAGTGTGATGGCTGGAATGACAGTCAATTCTACATCTCTGAGTTTTGATATGGAGGCAGGTTCCAGCATAGTCGTTACTTCTTATGACAGAAAAGCATTAACCAACGGTCTTGTTTCAACTTTTTGTGCCGGATCTTATTCCCAGATTAATCTAACTTCTAACACGACCCAGACAGTAACTGTAACTCCTGGCTCTGTATGTGATGGAGGTGGTGGAGGAGGTGGTGGAGGAGGGGGAGGAGGAGGAAGTGAAGTTCCAGCTACAACATCAGCGGCAACTACTACTGCTACTACTACCCCAATAGTCGAAATCGAAAAACCAACTGCGGCAGCAGCTGAACAGCTAAAATCTCAGATGGTAAGTATAATTCAGCAGTTGATAACTTTGATCACCACATTAATTGCCCAGCTTCAGGCTCAACTCTTGCAGATTCAAGCAGCTACTCCTTAAATGGTTGCAGGGACCCCCTTACTTTTTTTTCTTGTGAAAGGTGTAAGGGATTAAAACAAACCCCACCAAATTTGGTGGGGTTTGTTTTTTGAAAAATCTCATGATAAAATACATCTAATGTCAAAAAATTTAAAGATAATTTTTCTTTCAACAATATTTTTTTCCCTTTTTCCGCTTTTCATTTCGGCAGCTTCGTTAGGAGAGAAGGCCAGTTTTTATATTGATTCTTCTTACGATTTACAAAAAAGACAAGAAATTACAGCTACGTTGAGGGAAATTTCTGATAGAGCTTATTTTTATATTGATGATGATTGGTGGGATAATTTAAGTTTGCAGGAACGGACAAAAATACCCGACGCTTTAAAAGGCTTGGGGACGGAATTTGAAAATAAAATATATCCAACCTTAACCTCTCGTTTTGGTTTTGAATGGAAACCGGGGATAGATAAGGATGAAAAAATCGCCATTTTAATTCATCCGATGGTTGAGGGTGCCGGCGGTTATTTCAACAGCGGCGACGAATATCCAAGAGTCCAAATTCCAAAATCAAACCAGAGAGAAATGATTTATCTTAATGCTTCTTATATTAATGATCAAAATGCAAAAAGTTTTTTGGCACATGAGTTTATTCATTTAATTACTTTTAACCAAAAGGATAAAGCTTACGGCGTTTCCGAAGAAACTTGGTTAAATGAGAGTCGCGCAGAATATGCTCCAACCTTACTCGGTTATGACGATGTTTATGAGGGGAGCAACCTGCAAAATAGAGTAAGAATTTTTTTGGAAAAATCTTCCGATTCTTTAACCGAATGGAAGAATGAAAAATCCGATTATGGAGTTATAAATTTATTTACTCAGTATTTGGTTGATCATTACGGAGTTGAAATCTTAGTCGATTCTCTAAAGACACCGGAAGTTGGTATTTCCAGCATAAACGAAGCGCTTTCAAGAAGGAGCTTCAAAGAGGATTTTTCTCAGGTTTTCACGAATTGGACAATCGCAGTTTTTGTAAATAATTGCCAGATAAGTGAAAATTATTGTTATTTCAATCCTAATCTTAGAAATTTCAGAATTGTTCCTCCGGTTTATTTTCTATCCTTAATAGGAGAAAGCACCTTTTCAATTACTTACAGTACTCCTAGTTGGGCGGGGAATTGGTATAAAATTATCGGCGGAAAAGGGACTTTAACTTTAGAATTTGACGGCGACGATACGGCTGATTTTGAGGTTCCGTATTTGCTCTGCGATTATCAGGGGGTCTGCGGGATGAATCTTTTGGCCCTAGATAAAAATAAAAATGGGCAAATTGCTATTCCAGAATTTAACACAAAATATTCTTCTTTAACCCTTATTCCATCTGTCCAGCCTCAAATTACAAGTTTTATGTTGAACTATCCGTTTACCTGGAAAGCTTCGGTTGTTGATAAGACTCCCGCGGAAAAGGAGGCGGAATTGATAAAAGAATTATTGATCCGAATTGAATCTCTACAAAAAGAAATTGCCAGGATTCGGGCTCTAATAGCTCAGTACCAAGGAGGGAGCACTCCGACAAATATTCCGGTTAGCTTTAAGTTTGAGAAAAACTTATCTGAAGGGATCAATGATCCTGAGGTAGTTTATTTGAAAATTGTTTTGGCAAAAGAAGGTTTAGTAAACGGTCTTAAAAATAATGAATATTTCGGCCCCATAACAAAAGCGACAGTTATTCTTTTTCAGGAAAAATATAAAAATGATATTTCTGCGGCTGCTGGCTACACTATTTCTGCCTCGGGTTTTGTTGGAACCGGAACTCGAACCAAGCTAAACGAAATCTTACTAAGATAAGGGAGCTTGTTGACACTTATTGACCCCTCTTGACACCCATTCTTGGGTGTCTTATTATTAAAGTATAATTATATCTCTTGAAATTATGTCAGAAATTAAACCAAAAGAAATTTATACAACCAAAGAAGCCCAGGATTTTTTAAAAGTAAGTTCAAGCACGATTAAAAGATTATTGAAGCGTGGAATAATTAAAGCTTACAAAGTGGGTGGAACTTATAGAATCTGGGGTGACGAAATTTTAAATTTAGTTTCTCCAAAAGTCGAAGAAAAAGTTTATAAAGCTTATGACAAAGTTCGCGAAAAGACCAGAAAAACCATTGAGAAGTGGTAATTTTACTATGCCAAAAAACAAAAAGAAAAAAACAGTTGTTGCAGTTTCCGGAGGATTTGACCCTATTCATATAGGGCATGTTCGTTTATTTAATGAAGCTAAAAAACTCGGAGACGAATTAGTGGTTATTCTGAATAATGATAATTGGCTTAATAAAAAAAAGGGTTTTGCTCTGATGTCGGAAAAAGAGCGTAAAGAGATTATAGAGTCATTAAAGCCGGTTGATAGAGTTATCATTTCCAAACATCGTAGAAATTTTAAAGATAGAAGTATATGCGTGGAGTTGGCAAATTTAAAACCGGATATTTTTGCAAATGGAGGCGATAGAGATAAAATAGACGCTCAAAAAAAATCCTCTTCTTTAAATCTAGAGCAAAAGTTATGCCAAGAATTAGGGATTAAAATGATCTTTAATGTTGGTCGTGGTGGCAAGGTTCAATCGAGTTCTTGGTTAGCAAAAAAATTTCCTAAATCAATAAAAAAAATTCTTGAAATTTAATGAAACAATATATAGGTAAAAAAGTTGGGATATTGGGTTATGGCGAGATCGGTCAGGCAATAGCCAAATTTTATAAAAATCCCCGCATAAAAGATTTAAATAGAGACGACGGATTAGAAAGAGTGGAAATTTTACATGTTTGTCTTCCTTGGAGCAAAGACTTTGTCAAAATTGTCAAAAAAGAAATTAAAAAAATCAAACCCAAGCTGGCGATTATTCATTCGACAGTGGCGCCTGGCACGACAAAGAAAATTGGTGGAATGGTTGTCCATAGCCCGGTTAGGGGAGTCCATCCCCATTTATATAAAGGAATAAAAACCTTTGTTAAATACATTGGCGCTGACAATAAAAAAGCGGAGGAGTTGGCCCGAAGGCATTTGGAAAGTTTGGGAATAAAAGTAAAAGTTTTCAGTCCTTCTGTTACCACTGAATTGGGAAAACTTTTGGACACAACTTATTATGGTTTAGTGATTACCTGGCACGGAGAAATGGAAAAAATGTGCAAAAAACTCGGCGTGGATTTTGAAGAAGCGATAACTGATTTTAATCGAAGTTATAATGAAGGATACACAAAATTGGGAAAGAAAAATGTAGTTAGACCGGTCTTATATCCTCCCAAAAATGGAATCACGGGTCGTTGCATAATTCCCAATGCAGAAATTCTCAAAAAATGTTTTAAAAGCAAAGCAATAGATTTAATTTTAAGCTACAAACCAAAAAATAAAAAATAATCATTAATCATTAATAACAAATATGTCAAAAAAAATCTTAGTTACAGGGGCAGCAGGTTATGTAGGCTCAGTACTTCTAATCCACCTTTTAAACAAAGGTTATAGGGTAAGAGCCCTAGATAACTTGATGTACGGGCAAACCTGTCATCTTCCCTATTTTATTAATAAAAATTTTGAGTTTATTAGGGGAGACATTCTAAACAAAAAAACAGTAAGGGAAGCATTGAAAGGAGTAGATGCGATTATACACTTAGCAGCTATTGTTGGTGCCCCAGCCTGCCGGGAAAATCCAAGCTTAGCCAGAGAAGTAAATGTGAAAGGCAGCCGAAACATTAATCAGTTAAGAGAAAAAAATCAACCCCTGATTTATGCTTCAACTGGAAGTGTTTACGGTATCTTAAAGGAAGTTTGTACAGAAAAAAGTTCAGTTAATCCAGTTTCACTTTATGGAAAGACCAAAGCGATAGCTGAACAAGAAATTATGGAAAAAGGAAATAGCGTAGCTTTAAGATTTGCTACAGGTTTCGGGATTTCTAATAGATTTTGCTTAGACTATCTCATGGTTAATGATTTTGTTTATCAAGCTTGTCATAATAAACAGCTGGTCATTTATGAAGGAAACGTTAAAAGAACATTTATTCATGTTCAGGATATGGCAAGGGCCTATATTTTTGTTCTTGAGAATTTTACAAAAGTAAAAAATAAGGTCTTTAATGTAGGTTCGGAAAAGATGAATTGTACAAAAAAAGAGATAGCTCTAAAAATAAAAGAAAAAATTCCTTACCATATTTTTTTCGCTGAGGTAGGAGAAGATCAAGACAAAAGAGATTATGAAGTTTCTTATGAAAAAATTCGCAGAATTGGCTTTGAAACTAAAATTAGCCTTGATGAGGGAATTGAAGAACTGGTTAAGGGATTTCGAAATCTTTCTTTCAAACAATCACAGTCCCAAATTATTAGCTAATTTTCAACCACTATGAAAAATGTATTTGGAAAAATATTTGTTCCCGGCGGCGACGGATTCGTGGGTTCCAGCGTGATTAAGAAATTAAAAGAGAGAAATTTAAACTTCTTTTCTCTTTCTTTAAAAGATGGTTATGATTTCCGCAAGTTTGAACAAACGAGAGAACTCTTTGAAAAAGAAAAACCAGATGCAATTATTAACTGCGCAGCATTTATTGGCGGAATCAAATTTGGGTATGAATATCCAGGAGAGATAGTTTATAATAATACTTTGATGTTTACCAATATTACAGAATGTTCCAGGTTAGCCGGAGTAAAAAGATTGATTAACCCTATTTCTAATTGTACTTATCCTGGTCATTTAACCAAACTCAAAGAATCCGAATGGTGGTCAGGAGAAATGCATGAATCGGTTTTAGCTTATGCTACAGTGAGAAAAGCTAATTGGGTTCAGAACTGGGCTTATTGGAAACAGTATGGTTTTGAAAGTATTAATTTAATTTTACCAAACATGTACGGCCCAAGAGATCATTTTGACGAGTTGCGTTCCCATGCCTTAGGCGCCTTAATGATGAAATTTGTTACGGCTAAAAGAAAAAATTTACCAGAAGTTATTGTTTGGGGAACCGGCAAACCAATCAGAGAATGGCTATATGTTGAAGATGGAGCAGAGGCTTTAATCAGGGCTCTAGAGATAGAATCAACAATAGAACCGATTAATATTGGCAGAGCAGAGGGAATTTCTATTTTAGAATTGGCAGAATTAATAAAAAAGATTGTTGGCTATGAAGGGAAAATAAGCTTAGATTTATCTAAACCAGACGGTGCTTATTGCAAGATACAAGATAACACTAAAATGAAAGAAATTTTTAAATGGGTACCCACGACAACTTTAGAGGAGGGAGTTAAAAATACGTTTAAATGGTATATTGAAAATTTTTAATAAATTATTATTATGAAAAGAAAAATTATACCAAACATTGAACCCTGGTTGGGAAAAGAAGAAATAAAGGAAGTTACCGAAAGCATTAAAAATCAATGGATTTCTGGCGGTCCTAAACTTAAAGAGTTTCAAGAGAAAATTGCAAAACTCTGTGGAGTTAAACATGCTATCGGCGTCTGCAATGGAACCCAAGCATTGTATGTCGGATTAAAAATTTTGGGAATTGACAGGGGAGATGAAGTTATTGTTCCCGATTTTACTTTTATTGCTTCAGCCAACGCTGTAGTTTGGACCGGTGCTAAACCAGTTCTTGTTGATGTTGATAAAAAAACCTTTAATATCGACCCTGCAAAAATCGAAAAAGCTATCAATAAAAAAACAAAAGCTATAATGCCGGTTCATATTTATGGACAGTCAGCAAAAATGCCGGAAATCTGCAAGATTGCTAAAAAGCATAAATTATATGTGATTGAAGATGCTGCTCAAGGAATTGGAGTAAGTTATGACGGGAAACCGGTTGGTGGATTTGGAGATGTCGGCTGTCTTTCTTTTTATGCCGATAAAATTCTAACTACTGGCGAAGGAGGAATGGTTTTAACTAATGACGATGAATTGACAAAGAAATGCATCATTTTATTAAATCAAGGCAGAACCGGCCGCGGGTGGTATATTCACGATTATATGGGCTACAATTTCCGTTTGACTGACCTTCAGGCAGGAGTTGGTTTGGGACAGTTAAAGAAACTTCCCGCCATTATTAAAAAAAGGAAAAGAGTTGAAAAATTATACCGTAAATATTTAGCCAATATTCCTGAAGTCAAATTTCCCTACATTGATCCTCACGGTTTTAATGTACCTTTTAGAATAATTATTTTAGTTGAAAACCCTCAAGCCCTTTTGGAATTTTTAGACAAAGAAGGCATTAAGACAAATAGGTCTTTTTACCCAATTCACCTTCAGCCCTGTTACAAAGTAAAAGGAGATTTTCCTAATTCTATCTTTGCTTACGAAAGAATTTTACGTCTGCCATCAGGCGTTACCCTAACAGAAAGAGAAATTCGTTACGTCTGCGAAAAGATTAAATCATTTATGAAAAAAACTGAGAAGAAATGATGAAAAATATCAAAGAATTAAAATCAAATCTATGGAAGAGATAAAATTACATATTGGCTGCGGGGAAAAATATATCCCAGGTTTCATCCATATTGATGCCAGAAAATTCCCCCATATTGATTATGTTACTTCGGCAGATAAATTAGATATGTTTAAAGATAACTCCGTTGATTTAATTTACGTCAGCTGTGTTCTTGAACATTTTAAAAGAAATCAGATTGAGAACGTTTTGAAAGAATGGCACCGAGTTTTAAAACCGAGAGGTATACTTAGACTTTCTGTTCCTGATTTCGAAAATCTGATTGAGGTTTATCTTAAGACCAAAGATTTAAAATTGATATTAGGGCCATTGGTTGGTAGGCAAGATTATCCCGAGAATACTCATTATGTAATCTTTGACTATAAAACTTTGAGTGAATCCTTGAAGAAGGTTGGTTTCAAAGATATTCATAGATATGATTGGAGAAAAACAATTCATAAAGATTATGATGATTACTCCCAGGCCTATATTCCTCATATGGATAAAGAAAAAGGAATTTTAATAAGTCTTAATGTTGAAGCAAAAAAAAAATTGTGAAAATTAGAGATTTTGTCGGTATTAAAACAATTTTATTTGACAATCTGACGGTAAAGCAGACGATCTTTAAAAATACTTTTTGGTCAACAATAGCTGTGGCGATGGATAGATTGCTGAAGTTTATTTTACTAATATACGTAGCTCGAATTTTAGGGGCTACCGAATATGGAAAATTTACTTTTGCCCTATCTTTCACGTCTTTATTTGTTGTTTTTCACAGCTTTGGCTTGCATAGTATTATTACTCGGGAGTTCGCCAGGGAAGAGGAGAAAAAAGAGGAGTTTTATTCCATTATGTCTTTAAAGGTTTTGTTGAGCTTTGGAGCATTCATTCTGATTTTATTAAGTTCATTTTTTATTACTTCTTCTCCCGATATTCGTAGAGTAATTTTAATTTTAGCCATTTTCAGTCTGTTAAATGGTTTTACTACTATTTTTTATGCTTTTTTCCAGGCTCGTCAACGAATGGAATATGAGACTTGGGCAGAGCTCTTGCAAGCCGTAATAGTTACCGGTACAGGTCTTCTTGTCCTTTTTAAATTTCCTTCAGTTGAAAATTTAAGTTATAGTTATTTATTTTCCGGTTTGGCAGGTTTAATTTTCGTTGTTATTTTTTTTAATTTTAAGATATTTCCTTTAAAAATTTACTGGGAAAAAATAGTTTGGCGGAAATTCTTAATTATGTCTTGGCCATTAGCTTTAACCGGTTTATTTGGTACTCTCTATACATATATTGATTCAGTAATGCTGGGTTGCTGGGGAATGATTACCGAAACGGGCTGGTATAATGCTGCCTACAGAGTTATTTTTATTGCTTTAATGCCAATGGCTTTAATTTCCGGGAGTTTTTATCCTGTTTTGAGTAATTTTTTCAAAAAATCAAAAGAAAAACTCCAAAAAGTTTGGGCGTATCAAACAGAACTGATGATTCTTCTTAGTTTTCCTTTAGTGGTGGGGGGAATAGTTTTAGCCCCGAGAATTATTGATTTTGTTTACGGTCCTGATTTCACTCCTGCGATTTTAGCTTTTCAAATTCTAACAATAATGGCTGGTCTTATCTTTTTATGTCGACCATTTTATGACGTTATGATTGCTTCCGATCAACAGAAAAAAACTTTTTTGGTCACTTTTTGGGGAGCTTTGATTGATATAATTTTAAATTTAATCTTAATTCCAAAATATAGCTTATATGGGGCGGCTGTAGCCACCGTTATTACTTATATTTTTATCCTTTTATTGTATTTCAAATATACTATGAAATATACTCCGATTCATCCCCTTAACTTAAAATTCCTTTTCGTTTTTATAATTGCCGCTATTTCCACCGCTTTTATGTATTTTGTAATAATTCAACCAGTAATTTATAATCTTAATATTTTTCTTACTGTTTTTGTCGGAGCTATAATATACGCCACCGTTTTTCTTGTCTTAAGGAAAACATACGATGTTTTTAAGATTAAAAATAACCTTTAAATATTAATATGAACTTCAATAACAAAACTATATTAGTTACTGGCGGTACAGGCTCTTTTGGTCAGAAATTTACAGAAATTATTTTTAAAGACTACAACCCTAAAAGTGTACGTATTTACGATAATCGAGAGTTGGCAGAGGTGGAAATGGAAAGAAAGTTTAAGGATTCAAGACTAAGATTTTTTATTGGAGATGTTAGGGATAAAAATAGATTAAATAGGGCAATGAATGGCGTTGATATTGTTGTTCATGCCGCCGCTCTAAAACATGTGCCGGTATGCGAATACAATCCCATTGAAGCAGTAAGAACAAATATTGAAGGGGCAATAAATGTCATTGATGCTGCTATTGATAACTCAGTTGAGAAAGTAATGGCAATTAGCACAGATAAAGCAGTTTATCCGGTTAATTTATACGGAGCAACCAAAATGGTGGCTGAAAAACTTTTTGTCCAAGGTAATTCCTATACTGGCGAAAGAAAAACCATATTTTCTTGTTCTCGTTATGGAAATGTGGTTGGGAGTAGCGGAAGTGTCGTTCCTTTATTTTTAGAGCAAGAAAAAAATGGAGAAATTACAATTACTGATGAGAGAATGACCAGATTTTGGGTTACTTTAGAACAAGGTATTCGTTTTGTTATTAAATGTATTGAAATTATGAAAGGAGGTGAAATATTTATTCCTAAAATTCCCAGTATGAAAATCACGGATTTAGCAGAAGTGATAGCTCCTGGGATTAAAAGAAAGATTATGGGCATTCGTCCCGGAGAAAAAATACACGAGATTCTTTTAACAACAGAAGAGGCTAAACACACCAGAGAATTTGATGAATATTTTATCATTGAGCCAGAGTTTCCTTTTTGGGATGAAGGCAATTTTAAAGAAGGTAAAACCCTGCCTGATAGATTTAGATATACCAGTGAGACTAATGATAAATGGATAACTAAAGAACAAATGAGAGAAATTTTAAAAAATTTAAAAACGGAAAAATGAAAAAACTTATTCCTTATGGTCACCAGTGGATAGACGATAAAGATATTAAAGAAGTTGTTAAGGTTTTAAGAACAGATTGGATAACCCAAGGTCCAAAAATTGAAGAATTTGAAAGAGCAGTGGCTAAATATTGCGGAGCAAAATACGCCGTAGCGGTTTCTTCAGGTACTGCCGCCTTGCAAGCTGCCTATACTGTGGCCGGAATTAAGCCGGGTGACGAAGTTATAACCACTCCCTTAACTTTCGCCGCCACTGTTTATACCTTGACCTTTTTAGGAGGGAAGCCAGTTTTTGCTGATATTAAAGAGGATACTTTAAATATTGACCTAAAAGAAATAGAAAAGAAAATTACTAATAAAACTAAAGCAATAGCTCCGGTTGATTTTGCCGGCCAACCTTGCGATTATGAGGAGATTCTAAAAATCGCTAAAACACATAAGCTTTTGGTAATTGAAGATGCGGCCCAAGCTTTGGGTGCCGAATATCAAGGGAAAAAAATCGGAAGTTTTGCTGACCTTACTATTTTGAGTTTCCATCCAGTAAAGACGATTACAACTGGAGAAGGAGGGATGGTCGTTACAAGCAATAAAAATTTCTATAAAAAATTAAAAATTTTTCGCCACCACGGAATTGTCAAAAAACCGGAAAAGGGTGGTTGGTATTACGAAATTGAGAATTTAGGTCACAATTTTAGAATTACCGATTTTCAATGTGCTTTAGGATTAAGCCAACTGAAAAAAATTAATAAATTTTTGAAAAGGAGAAGGGAAATTGTCGCAAAATATAATAAAGCTTTTAAAGAGATTAAAGAAATTGTCCTCCCTATAGAAAAAAAAGAAAGAAAGTCAGCTTGGCATATTTATATTATTCAATTATCTTTAGAAAAACTAAAAGCTAATCGGAAAGAAATTTTTGAAGCATTTCAAAAAGAAGGAATTGGAGCTCAGGTTCATTATCTACCGCTTCATTTACAGCCATTTTTTAAAAAGAAATTTGGCTATAAATTAGGCAATTTTCCAATAGCTGAAAGATATTATCAAAGAGCAATTACCTTGCCACTTTTTCCTAAAATGACAAATAGAGATGTTAATAAAGTCATTGAGGTCGTAAAAAAAACAATTAACTTTTATAAAAAATAATCTATGGTAAAAATAAAACATTGTAAGAAATGTCTAATGCCAAATACTAGACCTGGATCAATTTTTAGTGAAGAATACATATGCCAATCCTGTCTTAATTATGAAAAAAGAAAAGAAATTAATTGGGACGAAAGAAGAGAACAATTAAGGGAGCTTTGTATAAAATATAGAAGAAATGATAGCTATTACGATTGTTTAATTCCGATTAGTGGCGGAAAGGATAGCCACTTTCTTACTTATATGATTAAAGAAGAGCTAGGGATGAATCCTTTATTAATAACCGTAACAGATTCTTTTACTCACACCAAAGCAGGGAGTCACAATTTAAGAAATATCATAGAAACTTTTAAAGTAAATCATTATCAGTACACAATTAATCACGATCTATTTAGGAAAGCAACAAGAATAGCCTTTGAGGAGAATGGGGAAGCACTTAAATTTGTCGAAATGGCTATTTATACAATTCCCGCCTTATTTGCTCAAAAATTTGGTATACCATTTGTTATTTTCGGAGAAAATTCTGCTTATGAATATGGTACCACTGATAAAGAATCTTATTTGGCAACACCAGTTGTTCAAGCAATTTCCGACCAATTGGAAAAGGATAGAAAATGGTGGATTGGAAAAGGGTTAACAGAAAAAGAGGTGGATTCGATCCAAATTGATAAAACTAAACCTCTCCCTAAGATAATCTATATGAGTTATTTCGTCCCCTGGAGTAGCACCAAGAACCTGGGAATTGCAAAGAGATATGGATTTATTGATTTGGCTTACGAATGGAAAAGGGAAGGATGTATCGAAGATTTTGAGCAGATAGATTCGATCGCTTATATGGTTCATCTATGGTTAAAGTATCCAAAATTTGGTTTTCAGAGAACATCTGATATTGCCAGTAGGCGCGTTCGCGAGGGATTGCTTGGTTTATCTGAAGCCAAAAAACTTATTATAGAGCGAGACCATAAATTAGACCAGCGAGCGATGGAAGATTTTATAAAATTTTGCGGATATACCCAAAAACAATTTTGGGATATTGTAGATAAACTTTGGAACCCAGAGCTTTTCGAAAAAGTTAATGGTGTTTGGGAGCGAAAATTTAATTATGATAAATAAATTAATTTTTATGGACGATATTACTCCCCAAGAAAAAAAATGGAAAAGAAAATTCGGAAAAGATTATGCCTTAAGAAATCCTTTAACCACGAAAGAGATGGACAAATTATATTTCCAGAATTATGGACTAACTAGAACAAAACTAAACAGAGAATTTATTGGTAATTTAAATCGCAAAATTAAAATTTTGGAGGTGGGGTCGAATATTGGGATTCAATTAGTTTTTCTTCAGAAAATGGGATTTAAAAATTTTTATGGAATAGAGATAAACAGGGAAGCAATAGAATTTTCCAAAAAAATTTCAAAAAATATTGATATTATCAAGGGCTCGGTTCTAGGTCTCCCCTTTAAAGATAATTATTTTGACATGGTGTTTACTTCCGGCCTTCTCATCCATATTTCCCCCTTAAATATAAAGAAAGCGATGTCGGAAATACACAGATGCTCAAAAAAATACATCTGGGGCTTTGAGTATTATGCGCCCAAATACGTAGAAATACCTTACAGGGGAAACAAGAACATGCTTTGGAAGGGGGATTTTGCCAAAATGTTTTTGGACAATTTTAAAGATTTGAAATTGATAAGAGAAAAGAAGGTTAAATATTTAGACAGCGAGAATATCGATTCGATGTTTCTTTTGAGAAAAAATGGAAAAAAATAATAAAAAATTGAAAATAGGAGCGATTGTCCAGGTAAGAACCGGCTCAACGAGGCTTCCGGGAAAAGTCATGTTGAATATCGAGGGAAAGCCGATGCTTTGGCATGTGATTAATAGGGTTAAAGCTTCCAAAAAATTAGAGGATATCATTTTGGCCATCCCCGACACGAAAGAAAACGACATTCTGGAAGAATTTGCAAAAGAAAACGGCATTAATTTTTTCAGGGGAAGCGAGAGTGATGTTTTGGAGAGATATTATGAGGCGGCTAAGAAATTTAACATTAATTTAGTGGTAAGAATAACTTCCGATTGCCCTATGATTGATCCGCAAATAATCGATTCCGTGATTCAGGAGCATCTGACAACGGGCGCCGAATACAGTTCAAATGTTAACGTCAATAATTCAAAAAGGACCTTTCCTCGGGGCTTAGATGTGGAAGTTTTTAATTTTGAAGTTTTGAAGAAATTATGCCAAACGGCAAAAGAAGGCCAAGATAGAGAACATGTTACTCTATATATTAGGCAGCATCCCGAGTTTTTTCATATTGCCAATTATGAATACGAGAAAGACCTTTCCTGGATGCGCTGGACGGTGGATACTAAGGAAGATCTGGAATTTGCAAGGGAAATTTATAAAAACATGTATAAAAAGGAAAAAATATTTTTAATGAAAGAAATTTTGAATTTTTTGGAAAAAAATCCAGGAATTCTGGAAATAAACAAAGACATAGAGCAAAAAAAACATTATGACAATTTCTCTAAGAAAAGCAAAACTTTCTGACGCGGAATTTTTATTTGACTTGAGAAATCAGGCCGATGTATATAAATATTCCCGGACAAATCGTCCGGTAAAGCGAAAAGAGCACATAAGCTGGCTGAGTTCAGTCCTTTCTGAAAAAGAAAAAAAAGACCTTTTCATAATTCAGCAAAAATCGGTACCGATAGGCCAAGTTCGCTTTGATCGCAAACAAGACGGGGAAGCTGAAATAAGCATCGCTGTTTTAAAAGAGTTCAGGGGAAAAGGAGTGGGGATAAAGAGTTTCAAAGAAGCTGTTAAATTGCTTAAAAAAGAAAAGAAAATAAAAACCATTGCAGCTGAAGTTCGCAAGAATAACATCGTTTCCCAAAAATTTTTTGAGAGATTAAATTTTAAATTAAAAAGAAAAAAAGGAAAATGGCTGAAATACATTCTAAAAATATAAAAATAGGTAGTCGAGAAATAGGTCCAGGTCAGCCGGTTTTTATTGTAGCCGAAATCTCAGGCAACCATAAAGGAAGCCTTGAGAGGGCAATGGAAATCGTCAAAGCTGCTTGTGAAGCCGGAGCCGATGCTATCAAAACCCAGACTTATACCCCTGACGATCTGACCATCAATTGCGAGAAAGACCAGTTTATTGTCAAGGTTAATAATGCTTGGGCAGGCAGAAGTCTTTACAATTTGTATCAGGAAGCCCATATGCCTTATGATTGGCAGCCGGAATTAAAGAAGGTTGCCGACGGTTACGGTATTCCTCTTTTTTCTTCGGTTTTTGATGAAAAGGCGGTGGATTTTTGGGAAAAACTGGGAGCTCCGGCATATAAAGTGGCTTCTTTTGAGATAGTTGATTTGGAACTGCTTAAGAAAATAGCCGCTACCAAAAAACCGGTGATAATTTCTCGCGGAATGGCCTCTGTGGAAGAAGTTGGTTTGGCGATAAAAACTCTGAGAAACAACGGGACTTCAGAATTGGCGGTTTTGCACTGTGTTAGTTCTTATCCCGTCCTTCCAGAGGAGATGAATTTAGCAACAATTCTTGATATTAAACAAAAGTTCGGGGTTATAACGGGTTTATCCAGCCACGCTTTAGGAATAGCCGATGCCGTAGCTTCGGTTCCTCTTGGGGCTTCCATAATTGAAAAGCATTTCACTTTAAGTAGGGCAGACGGCGGAGTTGATGCTGCTTTTTCCCTTGAACCCCAAGAACTTCGGCAATTAATCCAGAATGTCCGGATAGCTGAAAAATCCATTGGCAAAGTCCAGTATGGTGCCGGAATAAAAGAATCAGAGAACATTATTTTCCGAAGATCATTATTTGTTGTCAAAGACGTGAAGGCGGGTGAGAAACTTACTCGAGAAAATATCCGTTGTATCCGGCCTGGTTATGGTCTCTCTCCAAAACTTTTACCAGAAATTCTCAGTAAGAAAGCAGTTAAGGATATAGAAAGGGGTACTCCCCTCAGTTTGGATTTAATTGAGGAGTAATAACTAAAATAAATTTAAAGATAGTTGATATGGTCAACATTGAGCCAAAAAATATAATAGGCGTCCATCTTGGTAAATCTGGGGCTACGCTTTTTACCAAACTTATCAAACAAAAACCAAAAAATGTTGATGCCATTATCTTCATTCAGGGAGATAGATTGGATAGAGCTCCGACCGTAAAGTCATTATATAAAAAAGGTTTTGCAAAACAAATTATTATTACTGGAAATAATAATTTCATTGGTCAAGGAAAGCGCAATGAAGAAAATGATATTCATTTATCTAAACTTGAAAAATATCTTTTGACGCATGGAATACCCAAAGGAGTGATTACAATAGATGATCAAGCATTCAATACTTTAGATCAGGCAGTAAATACTATTAAATTAGCCAAAAGAAATAGTTGGTCGTCATTGATTATCGTTACCTCGTCCTACAATTTATTAAGAACGTATCTGACGTTCGCCAAACAAGCAAAAAAACAAAAGTGGCAAGGCACAATTATCATGCAATTAGCTGATTTACCATGGTCAACAATTCCAAGCGGAAGGAAAAGAACCGCCATCGTACTGCTTTCTTTAGAATTAGAAAAAATAAAAAAATACAAACTTATAAAATAGCGTTTTTTGAAACAACAAATATTCCACTTATTGAGTATTTAGCGATAAGAGAGAAACCTGTGATTATTCCAGTAAGTTGAGATTAGAATAAAAATTATATTTTCATCAAAATTAGATCTGAATGATCAAAATATGGGTAGAACAGAAAAAGTTATAAATTTATGTGAAAAGGTAGGGGTAACCCATTTGTACGATGCCAAAGGAGCACAAGACTTCATAGATACATCTTTATTGCAAAAAGAAGGAGTTTTAGTAACCTTTCAAGATTTTCACAACCCCCAATATCCTCAATTATGGGGTGAATTTATCCCTTACCTTTCAGTAATAGATTTATTATTTAATTGTGGACCCGATTCAATAAAATATATTAGGGATAGAGAAAACTTAACCAAATGAAAGAAGAAACCCAACCAAAAATAAAAAAGGTACTTTTTTATACAAGTAATTCTAGACTCTTTCGAAGTACGCTAATTGGATATCTCTACGAAATTTCACAGGTTTATCCTGTAATATTGCTTTCTGAAAAATTAGATTCTCAAACTGAAGAAATAATTAGAAATAAAAAGTTATTTCCAAAATTAGAAAAAATTGTCCCAACTTATCAACGCGCTGGAGAGAAAATGAACTTATTTACGAGACACAAATATTTTAGCAAGTTAGCGAAGGACATTATTCAACATTATAAACCAGATATAGTCATAACAACTGGTAATAATTTTTTCGAAGTCTATCTTAGGAGATTTGCCAGCAGGATAAATGCTGTGAATATATATTTTGTGGAGTTTCTATTTGCGCAAACAAAACAGGCAATAATTGAATATATATTAAGGATTGCCTACCTTAAAGCGCCGCGTTTTTTACCCCAGTGGGGCAAAATATTATTTTCAAAATTCAGAAGGCATTTAGGACACTTTTTGTGTTTTTGGATTTTGCCCCCGCTGAATGGTCAGAGACCTTTTGTCAAAGAACCGAGTTTTGTATTAGCGGCGGACAATTCTAGGTCTGGGGGCATTGATTATTTTTTTGTTTTTTCAAGAAAAGATTACGATATCCTTATAAAGGATGGTGTTCCGGCTGAGAAAATTTATATATTAGTTCATCCTTTAGCGAGAGGGATTAAAGCCAGAAGATTCTTTAAGAAAATATATTCTTCAAATCCTTTGAATAAAAACAAAATTTATACAAAGATATTAACCGTAATGTGGCCCCCCGAACCAATAGGATTTAAACGCGATAGCTATTCTTTGATTTCAAAAGAAGGATTATTGAAAAGTAGAACAGAAATTATTACTTTGATTACCAAAATTCTTAAAGAATGGAAGATTTTTATAAAACCCCATCCCCTAACTGAGAATGTTTCCGAATTAATCCAAACTTTTAAATCTATTTCTAATCAAATTGAGGTTGTGAAACCAGCAGAGTCAACGGATGAGTATATCGAGAAGAGCGATGCTATTTTGGGGCTTTCTCCGGCAAGTACTACTCTTTTTACTGCTTCTTTACAATGTCCAGAAAAACCCATTTTGTCATTAGACTTGCAATGTGAATTTTGTGGAGATTCGTATAAAAATTTTAATGGAGTTGAGTATATTAATAACGAAGAGAGATTCATCCATATTCTAAGATTAATCCGGGATAATAAATATCAGAAAAAGTATCAGAAAAACAAAGAAGGAAAGTTGGGACCGAGAGAATTTTCAAATACTATTGAATTATTAAAATATTTATTTAATAAAAAAATATATGGATAAAGAAAAGGGGATTTTAATAAGTCTTAATGTAGAGACCAAGGAATAACGGTAATAACGATTTATCTTATGTCTAAATATAAAAAATACGCTGATTATTACGATATTTTGCATTGGGATAAGGACTATGATAGCGAATGTGATTTTTTAGAAGATATTTTTAAAAAATATTCCCAAGGGCCGATTCGTTCGATTCTTGATTTGGGTTGCGGAACAGGTAGGCACATTTTAATTTTAAGGAAACGGGGATATGAGGTAACGGGGGTTGATTTTTCTCCAAAATTAATAGAAATAGCTAAAAAGAAGATAGGTAATAAAAAGAGGAAGATTAATTTTATATTAGGTGATATAAGAAAAATAAATATTAAAAGAAAATTTGATGCAGTAATTTCAATGTTTGGTGTAATGTCTTATCAGATTACTAATCAAGATATTACTTCCATTTTTAAAAAAGCCAATAATTATTTAAACAAAGGCGGATTTTTTATTTTTGATTGTTGGTTTGGACCGGCAGTTTTATTTCAAAAACCCAAAAATCAATTCAAAATTATAAATAGGAAAAAAGAAAGAGTTATAAAATTCGTCACCCCATTTTTAGATAAATCGCACCGGGTTGTAGATTTGCAATATAAAATAATTAAGACTTCCAAGTGTAAAATCTTAGATGAATTTAATGAAAAACATAAAATAAAGTATTTCTTCCCCCGGGAAATTGAAGCCTTTCTTAAAAAAGAGAACTTCAAACTTTTAGAAATTTGTCCCTTTAAGAAACTCAATAAAACACCCACTGTAGACAACTGGAATATAACAATTATTGCTAAAAAATTATGACAAATGTATATATAGATCCATACTCATATGTTCATTTAGCCAACATATTATTTAAGGAAGATACGATATATAACAGAAATGATCGTTTTGCAGGTTGGCGTTATTTAAAAAAATATTGCTTCGAGAGAAATATGAGTTTAAATACAATTGATTTTTGGAAGGAAAATAAAGCGACTAAAGAAGATATTTATGTATCTTTTGATCACAAAGATTTTATTAGAAAACTCTACTGGCGATTTAAAAATAAAAATTATCCAATTGTAAAGTTAAATAAATTTAAAAAAAGAATTCTTTTTCAGTACGAACCTCCCCTAATTATGCCCGAAGTTTATACAAATATTAATGGTTTGTTAAAAATTTATGATAAAATATATTTTTCTTGTGAAATAGATAATCAAAAATGCTATTGTTTTCATTCACCTCGACCATACAATGAGATAATGTTTGATTACTGGGGAAATTCTAATAGAAAATTTTTAACAATGATTAATATAAACAAAAGTCCTCGTCTGTTCCGCAGATTGATAATGTGGAAAAATAAAAAACTCCTACCCCTCCAAAAAGAACTTTTAAGTGATAGAATAAAGATAATAGAGTTTTTTAGTCTGACTGGTGATATTGATTTATATGGTATTGACTGGGATAAAAATCCCCATTTTCCCCTCAGTTTTTCTAAAAAAGCCATTCAAAAGGTTTACAAAGGACCAGTAGTATCTAAATTTCAAAAATTAAGTGAATATAAATTTGGCATTGCTTTTGAAAATAGTATTGTACCGGGTTTTATTGAAGAAGCTCTTTTTGACTGTTTTTATACGGGGACAGTTCCTATTTATTTAGGGGCTCCAAATATTGAAAAATACATTCCTAAAAATTGCTTTATTGATATGCGAGATTTTAAAAATTATGAAGAATTGAAACAATATTTAAAAGCTTTGACTGAATCGGAAATAAAAATTTATAAAGAAAATGCCAGAAAATTTTTAAAATCTGAAAAATTTAAACCATTTACTAAAGAATATTTTGCTAAATTGTTTGTAGATGCAATTAATAATTAATAGGTGCTAAATATAGGAAATATAAGAAAGATTACCTTGAGATGCATTTAAATGATAAATAAAATTAAAAAATGAGAAAAGAAACATTAAATAAAAATAAAATATCAGTTATTGGGTTGGGTAAGTTAGGATTATGTTTTGCTGCCTGTTTAGCTCACAGAGGATTTTTTGTGGTTGGGGTTGACGTTAATCAACGAGTTATTGATTCTGTAAACAGTGGCTCGTCCCCAATTATAGAGCCGGGATTATCAAAATTGATTGCCAAATACGGGGGAAATAAACTTAAAGCGACCACAGATCATCAAAAAGCAATAAATGAAACTGATGTCACTTTTATATTAGTAGCTACTCCAAGTGATTTAGAGGGTAATTTTTCTAATAAATATGTGGAATCAGCATTAAAATTGTTAGCCGCCGCTCTTAAAAAATCCCCCAAAAAATACCATCTTTTTATAATAAGCAGTACAGTTTTACCCACTTCGACCGAAAAAGAGTTCATACCTATTATAGAAAGGTATTCGGAGAAAAAAATAAATATTGATTTTGGAGTATGCTATAACCCCGTATTTAGCGATGTGGCTTTGGGGAGTGTAGTAAAAGACTTTCTAAAAGTGGATTTGGTAGCAATAGGAGAAAATGATAAATTTGCTGGCGACCAGGTGGAATTAATTTATCGGCAGTTATCCGAAAATAAACTACTACATTTTGGACGGATGTCGATAATAAGCGCAGAGATAGCGAAGTTAGCCATGAATAATTATATCGTTTTAAAGATGAGTTTCGCTAATATATTAGCAAACCTATGTGAAAATATTGAAGGAGCAGAATTAGATTTGATTACGTCAACATTGGGGGCAGATAAAAAAATAGCTCCTTATTTTTTTAAAGGTGGTTTAAGTTTTGGAGGAACTTGTTTTCCTCGAGATACAAAAGCTTTTATGATTTTTTCTAAAAAGTTTGGGCGTGATACAGAATTAATAGAGGCGGTAGAGAAAATAAATGAATTTCAAAATGTACACTTAGCAGAAATTGTTTTTAAAAATTTATTATCTATCAAAAAGAAAAAAGTTTCCATATTAGGTTTATCTTTTAAGCCAAATACCCCCGTAATTGTAGAATCTCCGGCAATAAAACTTATCCATAGGTTATTAGAAAAAGGCGTAGAGATTGCAGTATATGATCCTCTGGCGATAGACAATACAAAAAGTATTTTTGGAGATAAAATTAAATATGCAAATTCGGTTAGAGAGTGCCTTTCTTATTCTTCTTGTTGGATTATAACTACTCCAGACGAAGAATTTAAAAATATTGATGATAGTTTTGTTACATATATCCCTACGATAATTATAGATTGTTGGAGAATTTTAAACTCTCATAAATTTTCCAAAAAAGTTAAATATATTAGGTGGGGTTATTATCAAAAAGATTAAATTAATTTTTATACCATTGGTTATTTTGAAAATGGTAGATAATCTAACATTAGTTTCAATAGTGATTCCTTGTAGAAACGAGGAAAAGTTTATTTCAAAATGTCTTGACTCTCTGATTAAACAAGATTGGCCGAAAGACAAATTGGAAATTTTAGTTATCGATGGAATGTCAGAAGATGGGACTGGGGAAATTATTGAAAATTATTCTCAAAAATATCAATTTATTAAACTTTTAAAAAATCCCCAAAAATACACTCCTTTTGGTTTAAATATCGGGGTAAAGGCGGCCCAAGGTGTGATTATAATAAGGATGGATTCCCACGCTGGTTATGAAAAAGATTATATTTCAAAGTGTGTGAGATATCTACAAGAATATAATGCCGACAATGTCGGGGGAGTGATAAAGACAATTCCGGCGAATAATACTTTAATTGCAAAATCCATCGCTTACTGTTTATCTTCTTTTTTCGGAGCAGGCGGGTCTTATTTCAGAACCGGTTCAAAAAAACCGCGCTGGGTAGATACGGTTTTTGGCGGATGCTATAAAAGAGATATTTTTGATAAAGTGGGGCTTTTTAACGAAAAATTGAGGAGAAGCCAGGACCTTGAATTTAACCTAAGATTGAAAAGGGCCGGAGGGAAGATTTTATTGGCTCCGGATATCGTGGCTTATTATTATCCGCAATCTACCCTCGAAGGATTTTTAAAACACAATTTTGAAGATGGAATTTGGGCAATTTACCCATTAAAATTCATAAAAATACCGTTTCGTCTTAGACATTACGTTCCCCTCATTTTTGTTTTAAGTTTATTAGGAACAGGGTTATTGGGAATATTTTTTCCAATTTTCTTTCGGTTGTTTTTATTAATAATTGGATTATATTTTTTGGCGAATATTTATTTTTCTTTAAGAATCGCAGAAAAAAAGAAAAATTTTAGATACTTTTTCTCTATGCCGATTGTTTTTATTATACGTCATATAACTTACGGTTTAGGTTCTATATGGGGAATTTTAACCCCTAAGAAATTAAAAAATGATTGATTTTAAAGAATATTCTGAAAAATTTATAAATCTTTACACTGATGAAATCCCTGAAGTCTTATTAGGGCTTCTTGAAAAAGATAATAGATTGGACTTATCAGTTCTTGATTTGGGCTGCGGGGACGGCGCATTACTGATGTCTTTGTATAATAAGGGTTATTTAAAGAACATGAGAAGAATAGTTGGCGTGGATTTGTCTACAAAAAGGATTGAAAGATTAAAATCAAAAGCAATTTTTAAAGTAGAACTGGTCTGTTCAGACGCTTGCAATGTAAAACAATTAGAAGACAGTACATTTGATTATGTTTTTAGTGAATCTCTTATTGAACACGTTCCCGACGATAAGGCGTTGCTTGTCGAGATCCAGCGGCTTTTAAAAAAAGACGGGGTTTTGCACATATCTTCTATAGTGAAAAGAAAATATGGATGGTATGTCTATCGTTGTAATAATAAATGGGTTCGTGACCCCACTCACATTAGAGAGTATTCTTCTGAACAGGAATTTGTTTCTTTAATTAGAAATTCAGGATTAAAAATTATAGAATTCAAGACGAAATCATGCAAATTTCATCCTGTAGAGTTTTTAATTAGAAGAATATATTTCCTCATTTTTAAACCCAAAAACATAAATTCATTTTTCTTAAGACATAGAATATTAGATAAATTAAGAATTATAAAAATTCCAATAATTGGATACTATAATATTGAAGTAGTGGTTAAAAAGTAAATTACGATAAAACAAAAAGACATCAGGTTTTTATTCTTAGTGTCTATTATTTTCGCCAACCGTCATTTTGGATATGGTTTTGGTTCAATTTTTGGATTAATAAAATTATTATTGTCGAAAAAAGCCTCTTGACATAAGTGGCTACGTTTCCGATAATAATAAAAAAGTGTTATTTTTGGAAATGGTTTTCAATGAA
>Ga0315274_10003390_pt1 | contig 23708 bp, 13 predicted proteins | sample YL17G02_20_MG_FD_203700 | JGI IMG/M metagenome (GOLD analysis project Ga0315274, IMG submission 203700) | Sediment microbial communities from Yellowstone Lake, YNP, Wyoming, USA - YL17G02_20 | ecosystem: Environmental > Aquatic > Freshwater > Lake > Sediment | place: USA: Wyoming | collected...
GCTTGTTGTACATTTGCTCGCCCGTGTCGAAGGAGATGTACTGCTCGTAGCCGGTGCTGCGTTCATAGCCAATACCTCCGGGTGTGCCTGTACCGAGAGTCCAAGCGGAGTCATCGAAGGGCTGGCCGCCTCGCCAGGCGTCACTAATGGGGCCGGTGGGGACGAGCACCCGCTTGGCGGCGTTCTCCGCCACGAGGGTTGTCGAGCCGGCGCCGCCCGGCTGGGTGGCCTGGCCTGAGAACCGTGGGTCGCTGCCGTCGAGGGTGTAGTACATGGCAGCGCCGCTGCTTCGCATCGAGAAGCTGTCGGCCGCCGTGATGTAGCCGCCATGCTGGTAGTTGTCGTTGATGTAATACGTGGGGGCCTCGACATTGGGATACAAATTGGCGTTACGGAGCTGGCCCATGACGATGCCCGGGCGCTGGACCATGTAGGTGTTCAGGATGTAGTCCCGCTCGGTCCGCCACTGGGTGATGGTGTACGGCGTGGCGCTGGCGACGTCGCCCCAGCGTGCCGATTCCACCAACATGGCCTTCTCGATGGAGTTTGCCAGATCGGCGTATGCGGCGGCGGCCCTGTTGCGCTCCGGGTGCGTGGGGTTCCATTGGGGCCGGCTTGGATCGGCGTACAGGGGGCCGCCGTTGAAAAACGCGCGGTGAACGTGGTCGGCGAACAACAGACGGAACTCGGCATTGTTGCGAAGCTGCCCATACGGCTCGGCGGCGCCGTTGCCCACACCTACCACGTTGTCATAAAGGTCGGAGTCCAGGCCCCCCCACCCGAGGACAAGGTCGATCACCCACTCCGTATCCCAGCAAAAGAACTTGAAGCCCGAGGTATCGACGCGATTCATCGCGCCATACCAGTTCTTATGAGGCCAGTCCGTATTGCCGACGAAGAAGTTGACGATCAGGTAGTCGATGTAGTTGTCGATGTCGACGTAGTCCTTGTAGTTCGGGTTGCGGGTGCCGTCGGGATTGTTGCCTTGGACGCGTTGGTAGCCCTCGTTCGTTTGGACGCCCTGGCGGACGGCGCTCAACATGCCGCTCCAGGAGTCGCCCGTACTGTCGCCGACGGGCACCGCTGACTTATAACTGTCCCAGTCCTCCTTGTCGCCGCCGAAATAGGAGGCGGCGAACGAGGAGTCCGGCCGCTCCACGGGGTTGTAGAGCCCCCAATAGACACCGTCAATGTACAGATGCACGTACAGGCCGTGCGATGTGGCCTGACCGAGGGCCCCCTGAAGCCTGCGCGAGTACTCGTCGCGCATATACTGGGACTTCTCCCTGCCGAAGACGTAGCCGTCGTTGAAGTTGGCTCGCAGAACCAGCATGTCAAATTCTCGTGCGGCACCTTCTCCGAACAACGGGTAACGAAGGGTTGTCTGTCCGTAGACGCCTTTGAAGAGCAGGCGGAAGCTCTTCTTCCGGTAGGAGTCCTGCCGTCCGACGTCCCCGTACATGCGGATGCCGCAGTTGGCATGGAATCCTTCCTGGCCATCCGGCCAGATGAGCTCGAGCGACGCCGGCCGCTCCCAGGCCACGCCGCGGGAGGTCGCGTGGGAGTAGATGCCCTTGGTCGTCCCGAACATGTCATCCACGGTCGTGACGATAGACATCGTCGGGACCGATTTCAGGTCCTCCTTCATCTCCTCCAGGTTGGGATTGACGATCCGCGTGTCCATGGCGTAATCTGCGCTGGCCCCTCCCCACGTGGTTGGGAAACCCGAGACGCTGTTCGACTGGCGGATCACCCGATCGAGGAAGATATACGTCTGCGTGGCCAAGTTGCTGGACTTCCACCCCTGCTTGATCGCCTTAACGCGCAGGCAGGCGGTCGTACTTACCTGGAAAGGGGCCGAATAGAGCCTGCCCGTCGGGAAGCGGCTGCCTTCTCTGGCCGGCTCACTGCCGTCGGTCGTGTAGTAGATGGCGGCGTCCGGAGTCTTGCAGGCGATAGTGACCTCAAAGGGCTGATCGTAGAAGCCGTGTTCCGGGCTGATCTCGACGTTGTCGACGATGCCTTCGTAGGCCTTTACGTTCGGCCCGCCAGGTGTGAACGTCGTCAGGAACTGCCAATCCCCCGTGCCGTCGGGATAGCGGCCGTATGAGACGTTGGGCATCTGCCCCCCGAAGTCGATGCTGTCGACCATCGTGCGTCCATCGGACTCGAACAGGTAGAGCGCGCCGCTGGCGGCGCTCAATCTGAAACTGGCGTGGAGTCCGGGGTCCGCCGTGTCGCCGTCCGCCCAGATCACCAGGAACCTTCCCGCCGGGATGGTTGTCAGGGTCGCCTTGTTGCTGGGGACCTGCCACTTGGTGGGCGCCTCGATATCATCCGTCAGGTACAGGCCGCCGATATCGAAGGGTGAATCCGATCCGTTGCGGATCTCAATCCAGTCCTCATACTGCCCCTGGGGGTCCATCACGGCCGTGCTATTCGAGGCCATGATCTCATTGATATACACAGGGACATTGGGCTCGTCGTCATCCCCCAGGTCCTGGGCCAGAGCTTTCATGCCTCCATCCGGCCCGAATGGGCATAGGGTCAACAGAGCGACCAACGACACGAGAAGATAGCAATTACCGGACTTGCACATCATACATCCTTCCTCACTAAGACTCTCTCACGGAGCAGGACACTCCCTCCGGTGGGCCGGTCCCGGCGCCAGGGAAGAACTCTGCAAAAACTACCCTATTGTAACCTATTTGCCCCCACTCAGTCAACGGAGGCCACTGAACAATTAGACGTACGGGTATGCGTCCTGTTACAAAGAATCCGCCCGCCACATGCCTGCCGCATGACTCGATTGCCCCACGCCCGGAGAAGATTCGCTTGTAGGCATTGAAACAGCCGATTGTGGATTGGACGCGGGGCATGCTATAATCCGGCGTCTTGATCTTTGATTTCTGATGTCCCTTTGAAGGAGGAACTGGCATGCAGAATTCGCTATCTCGTCGAGCAGTGTTGAAGGCTGGTGTGGGGGGCGGGGCCGCGCTGGCGTTTTCGGCGGCCAGCTACGCGCGAGTCATCGGGGCGAACGATCGGATCTCCATCGGGCTCATCGGTTGCGGCAGCCGGGGGGTCGGCGCCCATATGGGCGGCGTAGCTCCTTACGCCCAGGAGCAGAACATCCTGGTCACGGCGGTGTGCGACCCGTGGCGGCTGAGGCGGGAGGAGGCTTCGCTCAAGGCGAACGAAACGTACGGGCGGCCCGCCAGGCAGTTCGTCTCCTATCGCGACCTGCTGTCGCTCAAGGACATCGATGCGGTAATGATCGCTTCGCCCGACCACATGCACACGACGCACCTCAAGGCGGCGGCCGAGGCCGGCAAGGACGCCTACTGCGAAAAGCCCCTGGCGATGGACATGGAGAAGCTCAAGGAGGCGTGCGACGCCGTGAAGAAGGCGAAAACGATTGTCCAGATCGGGACGCAGTTGCGCAGCCTGCCGAGCTTCACCGGCTGCCGCGAGGTGCACAAGAGTGGTGTCCTCGGCACGGTCAGCCGGATCGAGCAGTGCCGCAACGATGAGCGGCCCTACTGGTATTCCTACGTGAAAGACGTCAAGCAGGAGGACGTGGACTGGAAGGAGTTTCTCGGAGACCGGCCCCCGCAGCCATTCGATCCGGTGAAGTATTCCGGCTGGTACGGCTACCGCGAGTTCTCCGACGGCCCTGTCTGTGGCTACGGCAGTCACTTCCTCGACCTCGTCCACTACATCACCGGGGCCAGGTTCCCCAGCAGTTGCGTCTGTCTCGGCGGCACGTTCACCTACAGGGACGAGCACAAGTTCACCTGTCCCGACCATGTCCAGGCCCTCTGGATCTACCCGGAAGGATTCATGGTGAGCTACTCGACCCTCTGCGGCAACGGCGCCGGCAATAGCTTCAAAATCTTCGGCGACCAGGGCCTCCTCGATATGGTGGAGTGGACCAAGCCGGTCCTGAGCGCCGAGGGCGGCGCCAAGCGGATGGGCCAGATTCGAGGCAGGAACCCCGTGAAAGACGTGCCCCGGCCGGAGCATTTCCTCGATTGGCTCCAGTGCCTGCGCTCCCGCGGCACGCCGAATGCTTCCATCGAGGCCGGCTATCAGCACGCCGTCGCCTGCCTGATGGCCGTGCGGGCGTTCGATACCGGCAAACGCACGATCTATGACGCGGCGAAACGCGAAATCCGCGAGGGATAGTACGACAGCACCGATGCAGGGTATGAGGGAAGACGAAAATGAAGTCGTCAAGTGAGCTTACACGACGTGCGTTTCTCAATGAGACGATCAAGACGGGGGTGAGTCTGGGTGCCATGTCCACGCTCGCGTGGACATGTTCGTTGACGCGACAGGAACATGCGCACGCAGACGTAAGTGGATCGCCCGATGTGTGGCAGATCGGGTGCTATACGCGGCCGTGGGACAAGCAGGACTATCGCATCGCGCTCGATGCGATTGCCGAAGCGGGCTACAAGTACGTCGGCCTGATGACCACGAGGTCGAAGACCGGTCTTGTGATTTCCGTGGAAACCTCGCCCGAAGAGGCGGCCCGCGTCGGCGAGGAGGTGCGGAAACGCGGGTTGAAGGTCGCGTCCGTCTACGGCGGCGGGATTCCGGTCGAGAAGTCGCTCGAAGCGGCCATCGAGGGCCTGCGAAAGCTGATCGACAACTGTGCCGCGTGCGGCGCGACGAACCTCCTCATGGGCGGCGTGGGCAGCAAGGAGCAGTACGAGCCGTACTACAAGGCCATTGCCGAGTGCTGTGATTACGCGGCGGGCAAGGGCATGGGCATCAGCGTCAAGCCGCACGGCGGGCTCAATGCGACCGGGCCGCAATGCCGAAAGACCGTCGAGTTCGTCGGCAACAAGAACTTTGGCATCTGGTACGACCCCGGCAATATTTTCTATTACTCTGACGGCAAGCTGAACCCGGTGGACGATGCGCCGACGGTGGACGGGCTCGTCGTGGGAATATCGGTCAAGGACTTCAAGCCTCCCAAGGAGGTCCTCGTGACGCCGGGCACGGGGCTGGTCGATTTCCCCGCCGTGTTCGCAAAGCTCAAGGCGGGCGGCTTCAAGGGCGGGCCGCTCATCGTCGAGTGCCTCGAGCCGGGTGATCTGGAGCATACGATGGAAGAAGCGAAAAAGGCGCGTCGGTTCCTTGAAGAGCTGACCGGGCAGAAATCCCAGGACGCTGCCGATGCAGCGGTCGGCATGGGACCGCTGCAGGCGGGTGTGGCCGTCACCGATATCACGCCGCCCGTCGGCTATCGCATGAGCGGCTATTTCAACGAGCGTCTGAGCACGGGCGTCCTGAACCCGCTTCACGCCAAGGCACTCGTGCTGCGGCAGGGCGGCACGCGGGCGGCGATGGTATTCTGCGACATCATCGGACTATCGCCTGACGTTTCGAGGCGGGCACGCGAGCAGGCCCGGCGCGAGACGGGCATCGCTGCGGAGAACATCCTGCTGGCCGCCACGCATACGCATACCGGCCCCTTGTACCACGGCGCTCTGCGGGACTATCTGCACGAGCGGGCGGTTGCCAAGCAGGGGAAAGACCCTTGCGAAGAGATGGATTATCCTTCACAGCTTATTTCAGGAATTGTCGAGGCGATCAAGCAGGCCGATGCCAAGGTGCAGCCGGTGCGTTTGGAGGCGGGGGTCGCCCGGCAGGAAAATCTGTCATTCAACCGCCGGTTCCACATGAAGGACGGCACCGTGCGATTCAATCCGGGCCCGCTGAATCCGGATATCGTTCGCGCCGCCGGCCCCATCGACCCAAGCGTGGGCATCGTGCTGCTCCACAGTGCGGACGGCAAGAACGCCCTGGCAGGTCTGGTCAATTTCCCGCTGCACCTCGATACGACCGGCGGCACGCAGTACGGGGCGGATTATCCCTACTACGTGGAGCAGACCCTGCGGCAGACGCTCGGCAATGACTTCGTGCTGTTTTTCGGCACGGGCACGTGCGGCGACATCAACCACATCGACGTAACCACGAAGGAACGGCTCAAGAGCGATACCATCGGCCGGACGCTGGCCGGCACGGTGGCGGAGAGCCTCCCCTCGCTCAGGGCCATGGCCGCGCCGGCGCTGGCGGTCCGCCGACAAGTCGTGGATGCGCCGCTGCAGCGGGTCACGCCGCAGGAGATCGAGCAGGCGAAGCAGGATATGCCCAAGGTCGGCACGAGCGATCTGCCGTTCCTCGATCAGGTCCGTGCGTACAAAGTCCTGGATGTGCGGTCGCGGACGGGCCCCACGCTGCCGCTCGAGGTGCAGGTCTTTCGCCTCGGCGATGAAGTCGCCGTGGTCGGCCTGCCGGGCGAGGTCTTCGTCGATCTCGGCCTTGCCATCAAGCAGGCCAGCCCATTCGCAACAACGCTCGTGATCGAGCTGTGCCAGGACGACTGCGGCTACATCCCGACGCGCAAAGCCTTCGCCGAGGGCAGCTATGAAACGATCAATTCCCGGATCGCCCCTGGCGGCGGTGAAATGATGGTCGAAGCGGCCATCCGCCTGCTGAAAGAGCTTGGCCCTGTCGGCAAGACCAGTTGACTCGTCCGGGGCGGTGGTGTCAGGGTTGCCGGTGGCCCCGACAGGCGAACCTGGCAAATTGCCGGATCGTAGGTATTCCAGGAATAACGTCTGAACTGTCAGTCTATGGGTGTATCAAGGCGGAATTCGCCGTGATGCGCTGAGGGGAAAACGAACGAATGGGAGGTAACGAAGAAATGGGACTCCAGATGAGAATGTGGGTGCTCATCGCCCTGATGTTCGCCATTCTCTACGGCATCATCGTGGCTCTCGGCACCTACGCGGGCGTCAACGACCCGTACGCCTACATCGTTATGGCCGTTGTGATCGTCGGTCTGCAATATCTGCTCGGCCCGAATCTCGTCGGCATGATGATGCGGGTGCGCTACGTCAGCGAGGAGCAAGAGCCCGAGCTGCACCGGATGGTGGCGGAGCTGGCCGAGAAGGCCGGCATTCCGAAGCCTCGCGTCGGCGTCTCGGAGATCTCGATTCCGAACGCTTTCGCCTTCGGCCGCTCCATCCGCGACGGCCGGGTCTGTGTCACCCGCGGCATCCAGCAACTGCTCAACGGCCACGAACTTCGCGCCGTCCTCGGCCACGAGATCACGCACCTGAAGAACCGCGACATGATGGTCATCACGTTCCTGTCGGTGATTCCGCTGGTCTGCTACTATGCGGCATGGAGCCTGATGTTCCGCCGCAGCCGACGCGACGGGAATTACGCGGCCCTGATCGGAATCGGGGCATTCGTGATGTACTTCATTTCAAATCTGCTCGTGCTGTACGGCTCGCGCATCCGCGAGTACTACGCCGATGAGGGCAGCGTCAAGCTCGGCAATCCGCCGCACCAACTGGCGACCGCCCTGTACAAGCTGGTGTACGGCTCCGCCCGGCTCAAGAACGACCCTCGCGCCCAGGACGACCTGCACCGCGTCGAGGGCATCAAGGCCTTCTTCGTCAACGACGTCACCAATGCGCCGAGGGAGATCGGCGAGCTGCGGGAGATCGACCGGGACTACTCGGGCACGATCAGCGTGAACGAGCTGCTCAGCCTGCGCTCCCAGCCCGTCCGCCTCACGGGCGCCCACCACATGATGGAGCTCTTCACGACGCATCCCAACATGCTCAAGCGCATCAAGCGGCTTTCCACGCTGGCCTGAGCCGAGCGTCCCGTCCAAGATCGGGTGGCGCCGCCGGACGTTCTCCACTCGTCTGCCCATGCCACCCATAATCGTGCGTCTCCCGGGCTCCCAGGGCCTACCTCCATTCTTCGCCGGCTCGATTGTGGACTTTCAAGTTGACAGAACAGCCCTCCGTATGGTACGATAAAGCACTCAGTGGTGTGATCGAGATGCGCGTGCCTGTGGCGATTGGAGCAGAGGAGGCTGGGCCGGAAGCCCGGAATGCCGCTTTCGTGTGACTGCAAGAGCTTATCGGAGGTCAGATCGTGGATTGTCCCGCCCGGAGAGCATCAAAGGTTATCGCTGCTGCAATTTCCCTGTTCCTGGGTGCCGCGCTGTTCGCCGAGCCGGTGGACCTTTCCCAGGCGCGCAAGGCGGTGGATACCTTCCTCAACATTCGAGCTTCCCAGTCGGACAAGGCGCGAGGCACGGTGTCCGTGACCTCGGAGGCAAGCCTCTCCGTCGCGGGATTGGTGGTTGCCGGCGTCCGCGAGATCCGTGACGAGCATGGGGCCGTCCTGGCCTATGTGACGGATCTGAAGCCTCGCGGTTTCATTGCGATATCGGCGGACACGGATATCGCCCCCGTCATCGCGTATTCCTTCCGGAGCTCCTTCCCCAACGTCGAGGACAAGCGCCATCCTCTGTACCGTATGCTGCGGGAGGACATGAGGCTTAGAACGAAGGCGCTGGCCGAGCATCCGGAGCTCAGAAGCATCGAGGCGGGCGGACTGTGGAATTCGTATATCGGTGTGCAGGCAGACGAGCCGAACGATGGGACGTTCCAGCAGTGGCCGCCGGAAGGCACTACCGCCACAGGCGGCTGGCTCGAGACGGCGTGGGACCAGGATGCACCCTACAACCAATTCTGTCCGTTGGACCCTGTGGACCGTGCCCGGTCCTACGTGGGTTGTGCGGCGACGGCGATGGCGCAACTCATGAATTACCACCGACGGTGCGCCGAGGATTTCAGCGACGCCGACTCCTATACCGCCTACAGCGGCATGAAGATGGACGCCGACAGTGCCCTCTACGATTTCCCGACCTTTGCCGCGCTGAATCGCTATCTCGACACCGTTCGGACCCGGTACAGTCAGGGGCTCAGTCTGGACGATGTGGATGCCGCCGCACTGAGTTTCGCCTGCGGAGTGGCCGCCGCGATGGACTACTCCAGTGAAGGATCGGGCGCCGGGCCGACCGATGTGCGCGATGCATTGCTCGGCAAGCTCGGCTTCTACTCGGCGGACATGTTCGGCGGACTGTCCGCCGAGACATGCCTTGTCTTACAGGAGAATATGATCAACCGTCTGCCCGTTCTGATAAGCATCTGCACGCCCGATGGCCTGATTGGGCATTTGTTCGTCTGTGACGGGTACAATACGAACAACGAATACCACCTCAACTTCGGCTGGGGTTCCGACAGCCCGGAGAAAATGACCGAGGTCTGGTACCGCCTGCCGAGCGACCTCCTGTCGCATGAGACGGTGGTCACCGAGACGCTGCTGAACATCCAGCCGGACAAGCCCGACCTGGAGGTGGACCCCGCATCGATGAGCTTCTACAGCGCCCCGGGTGAGGAGTCTGCGCCGCAGAGTCTGCATCTCGTGAACGATGTCACGGGAGTCGAGGTGACTTCGATCTCCAGCCCGGACGGGTTCCTGATCGCCCGCTCCGGCGCAGAGTTCTCCAGCCGCTTGGATTCCTTCACGATCGAGCGGGGGGGAGCGGGAGTGACAATGAGCGTCAAGTTTCGCCCGGAACGGGCGGGGGGGTATTACGGGACACTCGCCATTCGCTACGGCGATGGAAAGACGAAGTACGTCATCCTGAAAGGGTGGTCGTACGCCGGCGGGACTCAGGTCGCGGCCGGAGATGTATCCGGCGTGTGGTCGCTGGCCCGATCGCCGTACTTCGTGACCGGAAATGTCCAGGTGCCCGAAACGGCGACGTTGACGATTGAACCCGGCGTCAGTGTCTTCTTTGCGGGGCCCTTCAGCATGACAATCGGCACGAATGCGACATTGACTGCCCGCGGAAACGCCGGTCATCCCATTGAGTTCACGGCCTGGAACAAGGATTGCGGCTGGACCGGCCTGCGCTTTGTGGACTCCGGCGGCGATGACGTGCTCAGCTACTGCTCGATCACGTTTGCGAGGAAGGGCGCCGGGTTGATTCCGCAGGGTGAGCCTACGGCGGGCTCGCCGCAGGACACGCACGGCGGAGCCATCTTCTGCTCGTCCTCCGACCCGACCATCGAGAACTGCAAGATCACGGACAACGCGGGCGACATGGGCGGCGCCATATATTGCGTGGGAAGCTCGCCCGTAATCAGCAACACGTTGATTGCCAACAACACGTCGCTGGGGGGACGACCGCGATCCGGCGGCCTCTGCTGCGATCAGTGGGGCGTGCCCGAAGTGAGGAACTGCACCATCGTCCACAATGCGCCCGGCGGGATCCTCGCGACGTCCTGGGACGGCACGAATGTGACGAATACGATTGTATGGGGCAATGACATTTATCAGATACAAACGAGCGAATGCTCGCCGACCGTGTCGTTCTGCGACGTGCAGGGCGGCTATCGCGGCGAAGGCAACATGGATGTCGATCCGTGTTTCTTCGATCCGAGCGCCGGCGTGGGGATCGACTGCGATGGCTCGTCCGCCAACTGGGCCTTGCAGACCCGCTCGCCGTGCATCAATTCGGGAACTCAGATAGACGAGCTTCCGGTAACCGATCTGGCCGGAGCCTCCAGGATTCACAGCGACGTCGTCGATATCGGTACGTATGAGAACCAGTCGAGCCTGCCTTTGATGACGATCTCGCCGTCGGTCACGGCGGACGCCGGGTTTATGCTGGTCGACACAAACTCCGTTGTCCAGTTGGACATCGAGAATTCTGGAACGGCGGACTTCAAGATCGAGGGGCTGAGCGTTGCCGATGCGAATGGCGTCTTCTCCCTGTTGACCCCCGTTCAGGATCGTGTTCTGTCGCCCGGAGACTCGGTCGAGGTCAAAGTTGCGTTCCGTCCTCGAGAGGAGAAGAGCTACACCGGCATTGTGAACATCCGTTCGACCGCGGACAACGGCGAGCACAGGCAGATCACCCTTCGCGGCGTGGGCGTCTCCGGCACCATCGTCCCCGGCCCCTCCGTCAGCGGCACCTGGAAGAAGGCCCAGAGCCCGTACATTGTCACCGGCGACATTCGCATCCCCAGAAACAAGACGTTGACCATCGAGCCGGGAGTCGTGGTCAAATTCGCGGGGCGATTTGGATTGACGGTCGGCTACAAAGCGTCGCTGCGTGCGAGCGGCACGGAGCAGAGCAAAATCCTGTTCACCGCGTCGGACACGGAGAAGGGCTGGCTGGGCATCCGCTTCATCAATAGCGGAACGGACGACACGTTGAAGTACTGCACGATCGAGTACTCGAACAAGGCACGAGCCAGCGGGGGCGGCTTCCTGGACTTGTTTGGCGGCGCGATTCTTTGTTGCGGCTCGCAGGAGGAGGACCCGGGCACGCCCATTCCTTCGAGCCCGAACATCGATTCCTGCCTCATCACGCACAATTGCGCCGGCTACGGCGGTGCGATCATGTGCACCGACGGGTCCGAGGCGATGATCACCAACAACACGATTGTCGACAATTCCGCCGACATCGCTGGTGCGGGTGTTTTCTTGTACTACGCCTACTGCGCGGTTGCCAACAATGTGATCGCTCGTAATTCCGCCGATTTCGTGGGTGGCGGGCTGATGAACTATCTCGGTTGCCCGTCGATCACCAACAACACCATCGTTCACAACCGGCCCAGTGCCCTGCAACTCGAGATCACGACGGATTGGGGCTTTGTGTTCGAGACATGCAGCATCGCAAATAATATCCTCTGGGACAATGAGATATTCATGTCCGAGGACGTCGGAGCCGACGAGTACGAGATTCAGTTCAACGACATCCAGGGCGGCTGGCAGGGGGTGGGCAATATCGATGTCGATCCCCGCTTTGCGGACCCGGCCGCCGGCGACTACCATCTGAAGTCCACGGCGGGCCGCTGGGACCCCGCCATCCGCGGTTGGGTGAACGATAGCGTCACCAGCCCGTGCATCGACGCCGGCGATCCAGGCTCCGATGTTGAGGACGAGCCGGAGCCCAACGGAGGCCGCATCGACATGGGCGCCTACGGCGGGACGGAGCAAGCCAGCAAATCGCCCGGCGCGTAACACTCCCTGCTACTGAAGTGCTTTGTAGGCGTAGCTTTTCAGCATGAAGTCGAAATCCGCCCACTCTTCCTCATCTTGAGGACCCCGCAGGAACTGGAACCTTGCGGGCTCGTGCAGGGCGGTCAGGTTCCATTCCACCAGCCCCCGGCTGAGCCACCTGTGCATATCGACGTGGCCGTCCGCGAAACCGAGCGTGCTGCTGTCATCGCGGTGCCAGACCCCGAACGGATCGACCCACTGTCTCGATCTTGGGTTCATTACCCACGAGCCCATGTTGTAGCCCCTGGGGTCGCACTCGGCCAGGAAGACCAGCTTTGTGGCGGGCTGCTTGATCTCTGTGTACCGGCTGCACGCCTTGATCTCCCATTCGAATCGGTCCGGGCTCAGACCATTCATGCCCCCGGCAATCGAGTACGTGCGATAGGCGTACTTGTGGTACGGGCTGTTCTTGCGCTTGTCCGAGGGACACCGATATATTTTGATGTCCTTCACGTAAGGCCAGAGCATACCTCGTTTGATGTACTCCTTCTTCTCCTCGATGGAGGCATTCACACCTGCCGGCGGGATCTGCACCCAGGGGCTGTATGGGCTTTCGTTCAGCCGTTCAGGGAAGCCGCCGACCAGCTTTGCATCATTCTCATCCTTGTATATCAGCCATGCCAGAGTAAGCGTCCGCACGTTGCTGCGGCAGTGGAGACTGCGAGCCTGTTCCCGGGCCAGGTTCAGCGAAGGCATCAGGACGGCCATGAGGACGGCGATGATGGCAATGACGACCAGAAGCTCGATGAGTGTGAACGCACGTCGTTTCATTGGATCGCTCCGGAAAAAGTGTTTATGGCCGGGCGGCGGGGGCGTTTCTCACGCAGCGAAACCCGTAGATGTCGTATCCAAAGCAGACGTCCACGTAGCCCGGTGCTTCATTATAGCGGTAGCCGGATCGGCAGTTGTCGCCGCTGAACTTCCAGGCGCCGCCGCGAACCACTTTGTTCTCGCCTTCCTTCGGTCCCCGGGGATTCTCTTGCGGCGACTCCTGGTAGTAATCCACCTGATAGAAGTCGTTGCACCACTGCCACACGTTGCCGACCATATCGTACAGTCCCCACGGATTGGGCTTCCTCTGGCCCGTGGGCTGGGGGTGTCCGCCGGAGTTCTTGTCGAACCATGCATAATCACCCAGCTTCGAGCCATCATTTCCGAAGAAGTACGCCGTCTCAGTGCCTGCCCGGCAGGCGTACTCCCATTCCGCCTCCGTGGGCAACCGGTACCCACTGGCCTCGAAGCTGCATTGCCAGGTCTCCAGATCGTAGCAGGGTTGCAGCCCTTCCAGGCAGGAACGTGCATTGCAGAACTTCACGCCATCGGACCAGCGCACCTGCTCGACGGGGTTCTTCGCTCCCTTCCAGCGGGCAGGATTGTCGCCCATAATCCTCTGGTATTGCTCCTGGGTCACGAGGGATTTGTCCATGTAGAACGGGCCCACGACCACCTCGTGAGGCGTAGCGTCCACCTCGTCTTTGTCGCCCATCGTGAACCGGCCCCCGGGGATCCGGACCGTCTCGATTTGGGATCCGGCCGTCGTTTCGTTTGCCGTCTTGTCAGGGGCCTTCGAGCGATCATCGGGAGTTCTGCGCTCACAGCCTTGAAGCAAAGTGAAGGTGGCGGAGAGGAGAAGTGCAGTTGCGATGGAGTTTCTCATGGTTCTCTGTTTCCAGTATATCCTTGTGGATTCAATCCTTCACTCTCAGTAGTTCGGCCAGACCTCATAACCGTCGGGATTCCGAAGGCACAGCCTGCAGCGTCTTCGGATTTCCTGCGCCACGTCCACGGCTTTGGGCTGATTCAGGCAGCCATAGCCCGCCTCCTGGTGCAGCTTTCGGGCGATCACGTGATACTGTCCGAGCAGGCCGTCCTGGGCGCCGCCCATCGCCCGCCACTTCTCGCTGAGGTCCTTGTACGTCGGCAGGTTCTGAGGGTCTTTCCTGGCCGTGAGGGCCTTCGTTTTGCGAGCCAGCTCATCCGCATATTCCAGGGACTTGATATTCTCTTTCTGCACGGCGTATTCCTGCGGTATCTGCTGAGCGATCTGTTCCAGGCTGTCGAGGTACGGCTTCAGCTCGGCGGCGGAACTGCCGGTCGCGTGCAGGAACTTGATCATGTCGTCGGCGAACGCCCTGTATTCGTCGATTCTCGCCATGTGCCGCGTGACGAAGTAGACCATGTCATCCACGGCCCCCGCGACGTACTGGCCCTTCTCGACCTCCTGACCCGCGTCGCAGACCGCCTGTATGGCCTCCGTGCCTCCGCAGGTGCAGGCGCGGCGGACCCCTTCGCCGGCCCTTCTGTGATGAGTGCGCAGCTTGCGGCCGGCGGGATCGAGGAGAGCATCGCTCATCTGCCTGCCCAGAGTCGCCTTCATGACATCCACGGGCGTAAGGATCGAAGTGGGCGTGCCATTTCCTTCCAGGAAGTAGATGAGGGACTCGCCCTTCGGCGGCACTTTCTTGCTCAGAAGATAGACCGTGCTATCCCCATCGAACCAGACGGGATAGATGTACATGCCCGCCACGGCCCGCCAGATCTGTCCCTTGAATTGCCTGAAGGCAAAGGTGGCCTTCACGCCGGCCTTATCCAACTGGGTGACCCATTCCGCCGGGAACGGCCTTTGCCAGTTGATGGTCACATCCTTCTCCAGGTACGAGGGCTTCAACTCTTCTCTGTGCCAGATGCCGGGCGCTTCCAGGACGGCCAGATAGAGGCTCTGCCCGCCGGTGTCGAAGTCGATGGATTCGATAAGACGCGTCCCTTGCCCGTCACCGCCCAGGTTCAGTCTCATCTGCTGCTTCCCCTTGGGCCAGGTCATGACCAGCTCGCTACTCTCCCCCTTCAGCAATCCGAGGAAAACGTTCTCTGCAGGGACGTGGAGCGTATTCGCCGAAGCGAACTGTCCGGGGGCAAGGATGAGATCATCCCCTACGAAGCTGGGCGCCACACCATACTCGATGGAGCCCGCCAGACGGATTCCCTTCATGTTCTGTGCGGGTCTGATCTCGACGATTTGCGTTTTGTCGAACGCAAAGACAGCCGACAAGTCCTGTCCTGCGCCGGCGGAGAATGAGACATCGAGAGCCACCTCGTCGCCCGCATTCCGCAGGACCTCGCAGCGGCTGATGCGTGTTGTGGCAAGCGGGGCAAATTCCACGATCTTCCTGCCCGCATCGGCTTTGGAGTAGATCGCCACTGTTCCCTTGCCCGACCAGAATACGGCGGTCACATGGCTGTTCTCCACGGCCGGATCGCCCTTGAAGGTGTACTCTCGGCCGTAGTAGCCCGGGTCCGACGAAGCCTTGGGCGGATCGGCTTCGAGCGTGAGAAGGTCGCCAGGCACGGCTTTCCACCCGCCTCTATCTCCCACATCGACTGTGTCGCCGAACGGCACGCCCGTGTCCCAGAGTACGATGCCGCCGGCCGTTGGGCCTCCCTGGGCGGCCGATACTCCCGCCGCGATCAGCAGGAGAATCAACGCCGGCCCTCGCAAGAGCGATTCACCCTTCTCAGCACCTCGATGTGATATCATAGCCTGTGTACCTTCGCGTGTAAGACAGCGACTCAAATGTAAGAAGTCCAGTAAGAACACTCATGCCGGATTGTAGCCTGAATCTCCCGCCGATCAAGCCCCCGGCGTAAGTCGTGCCGTGTGCGACCCCATTCCGTGGCGGGACCGCCCGCGATTCCTCACGGGGATTGGCTTTGTTTTGCACACCGGGGCCTCAGCTTCCGGCGGGCTGGGGCATCGTTTCACCCCCGGGAATTGGGTTTGTTTCACATAACAGGCCCTCCCCGTCCCCAAGCGGGGCGTTTCCTGGCTCTGAATCGGGCTTGACGATTGGGTTTGTTTCGCACGATAGGCCATCCGCCTTGCAAGGTGGGCCGTCGCCACCATCCGCCGGCGGCGATTGGCTTTGTTTCGCAGAATCGGCCATCGGCTCTCGCTGAGCAGGATTCTTCTCGCCGGTTCCGCCGTCGGCGGGACCCGGTTTTCGCAGGAGGCGCCGGTTCTGCAGCTCCTTCATGGTCCGGTACAGGCTGCCCTCGATCCGCCGCTCGTACATCCCCAGCCGGTCCAGCACCTTCTCATTGGAGTAGTCCCTCATGATCGCCCGCCTCCGGATCGCTCGTCAACCTCGCCTCGTCCTCGGGCGACAGTTCCTCGTAGAAGTCTTCCATCGAGTCTTCGAGATCTCTGGCGAGCAGGTACTCGAAGACCTCGTTCTGCAGGCGTTCCGCCCGTTGGATCCGCCAGGTGAGGCTGACGACCCGTTCGGCGAGCACGGTTTCCATGCGACCGAGCGGGGTCAACTCCCCGAGTATCTCTTGGCGGAGAAGATCGAACTCTTGCGGGTCTTCCCCCGTGATGAGGTTCCGGCGGGCGAGCAGGCCGTGCTTGATGGCGTTCTGGGCCACGACCGCCTTGCCCTGGGTCGTGCGGGGACCCGTGGATCTTCCGGCGTTGCGACGATTCGCGGAGACTTGTGCTTGACTGGCCATGAGGAATACCTCCAAAAGTTACTACTTACAATTTACGATTTACTATTCAGTTGTTTCAATATCATACTCACTCTTTTCGTTCTGTGTCAAATGAAATCCCTGTGTACAAGGGTTTTTCTTCGCGACGGAGGGGGTGCAGATAAGGCCTTGTGCTACCGGGAGTTACGACCCACGGAGTCATGCACCAGACAGGTCTCACCGGATCGCTTCTATGGCCACGAGGCATTCATGGAAGGTGCGGTACGGCTGGGCCGCGCCAGATGCTGCCGCCGAACGTGGTGACGTAGATCAGGCTGTCGTCGGACGGGTCGAAGGTCACTCGCTGGATGTTCGAGAAGGGCAGGCCGTCGAACGCCTGCCACGTCTGGCCGTTGTCTTGCGAGAGCCATAGACCTGCACCGGGCGCTCCCTCGGTGAGGGTCATGTAGATCCAGCCGTCGTGCTTGGGGTGAAAGTACCCGCCGAAGGTTTGTCGGGCCTGGCGGCCGATGCGCTGCCATGTCTTGCCGCCGTCCTCGGTGCGGTACAGGCCGCCGGACTGATCGCCCCCGCCCGCATCGCAGACGCCCACCAGGATGATGTTGCTGTTCGTCGGATGGACCGCGAAGTCCTTGGGGTACAGGAGAAGCTGCGATGCGTTGACCTTCTCCCAGGTCTCGGCGGCGTCCCTGGACCGGTACAGGCCGACTCCCTCGCTCATGAGCGGCTTTCCCTGGGCGGGACGCATGGCGCAGATCATCGCAAACAGCGTGCCGTCCTTGTGCAAAATCACGCGGGAGACGCGCATATTCAGCGGATCGCCCAGGCCGTTCTTCTTGAGAACCCAGGTCTTGCCGTCGTCGGTTGATTTGTACACGCCCTCCATGAAGACGCCGGCGTACAGGGTGCGTGCGTTCTTCGGGCTTCTCGGGTCGAGCACGATTCCCGTCACCGGCCGAAGTGGCAAGCCCCGGGCCTCAGACTTCCACGAGGCGCCGAAGTCCCGGGAAATGCACACGCCGCCGGGGCCGTTGTGGCCGTGACGCTCGGAAATGATGTTGTCATTGGGGATGTCATGCACATCGGAAAATGCACCCCACATTTTGCCCGGCATCTGCGGATCGAAGGCCATCTCATAGCAGGTATTGCGCCACGGGGCCCAGGAGTTCTTGTCCCACCAGATCCATGTCCTGCCGGCATCGACGGACCTCGCAAAACCGATGTCCGTGTACGCGATGTAATGGCGGCTGGCCTCGAACGGGTCGATGTAGTAGTTCCACGTCGTCGTGACGACGAGGCCGGTGCATACCCAGGCACAGCCCGGCTGGGGTTTCTGGCCCGGGGCGGGGTAGGTGTCGCCGTTGAACCACGAGTCGCCGCCGTTGTGCGTGGTATAGGATTGGCTATAGACGAGGATCAGCCGGTTGGGATCGCTGTTGCAGATGACGGCCCCGAAAGGCGTATCACCTCCCTTGTACGACTGGCCCGCCGAGGCGGTGACGTAGTTGGGGGCGACGTTGTATTCCTTGAATCGCGGGTCCTGATAGAAGGTGGCGCGCCAGGTGTCGCCCCCGTCGTCACTGCGGTACACCGTCTCATGGTAGGGGGGATGGAAGCCGGTGCTCGTATTCAGCGCGTAGACGGTGAGCGGCGCTGCATCGGTCGTCAGGACCTGCCTGTATTGAGCGATGGAGCCGTACGACCATTGGTCCTTCTTGCCGATACTTGTGTTGATGCCGGGACCCATGGTGGACTGCCACGTCTGGCCGCGATCGCGGGAACGATAGACGCCGCCTCTGAAGATGCCGTTCTCGTCCGTACTGGGCACGGTGCAGTAGAGCATGGTGACGCCCGTTTTCGAATCGGACCCGCCGGCGAATCCCTGGATTTCCTTCCACGGCAGCCCGTCCGTTTTCTCCGCCCAGGTCTGTCCGCCGTCGTCAGACCGCCAGATGCCCCTGTCGGCGGCGGCGACCATGATGCGGCCGTCGCCTGCGCGGTCGAAATGGAGCCCGATCACCTGCCCCTGTGGCCCCTGGCACGCGGTCCACGTTGCGCCCGCGTCCCGTGACAGCCGGCATCGGCCGTCGCGCGTCCCCGCAAGCATGACGTTCGGGTCGGATGGGTGGATGGCGATCTGCCCGGAGAGTGATTGCGTGAGGTTGCCGATGGGCACGAAGGTGCGGCCTCTATCACGGCTGATGCGAAGCCGGCCGCCGGAGGAGGCGTAAATCACATCGGGATCGGATGGATGAAAGCCCGGCCGGCACTGTGTGTCGCTTCGCAGTTGCGCGTGGTGGATCATGCGCCAGTTGCGGCCGCCGTCCTCGGAGATATAGGCCGCGCTCATGTCGCAGTTGAGCATCATCAGGTTCGGGTCCGCCGGGGAAATCGCCGGGGAGAACATGCCCCCTCCGCCCGACAAGCCCAGAGGCTCCCAATGGCGGATTTGCGGCTCACACAATCCTCGGTTGACCATTGCCACCACCGACACCGCCAGCCCAAGGCATTTCACGGATGTGAGGAAACCACAGGGTCTCATAGGTACTCCCGCATGATCCGCAGGTAGTCGCGGCAGGTATCCCGTATGTCGGGATCGCCGGGATGGCCGTCCTGCTCGATGGAGGCGAAGCCGCTGAAGCCGACGTGCTTGAGGGCCGTGACGATCGCCTGGACGTCCATCACGCCCCGGCCGAAGGCCGGGAACTGCCGCATCACGCCGTCGATGTCTCGCATGTGCACGTTCATCAGGTGTCTGCCGACTTTGTGGATCGCCACCGGCGGGTATTCCCGCTGCAGCAGCGTCCAGCCCGCGTCCATGTTGTAGCCCAGATCGTCGTCGCGAATCTGGTCCCACAGGCGCAGAAATGACGCGGCGTCCGGCACCAAGCAATGGGTGTGCTGCTCGATGGAGAACTTCAGGCCGTGGGCCTTCGCCCGCGCGAGGCATGCCTTGGTGGTCTCCACGTAGGCGTGCCACACCCGGTCCCAATCGAATCCCTCGGCGATGTCGATGTGGTATTTCTCACCCGGCTTGGGATTCTCGATCTCGTAGTAGCGGGGCAGGTACTCCGTCGGTCCCTTGAGCTCGCGAGCCCAGGGCGCCACGATATTGACCATGGGCGCACCCAGCTTCTTGCCGATTCGGCAAGTCGCCTCGAAATAGTCCAACGCCTGCTCGCGGGCCGCCGGTTCCGTGCTCGACAGGTCCTCGACCACCGGCTGGAATGCGACGAACTGGGAGACACGCAATTTGTTCCGCTGGAGCTTCTGGTTGAGCCGATCGATCCGGGCGTCCGTCCAGAAGTCCTTGAGGTCTCTGCGTGCCGTCACGATCAGCTCGACGCCGTCGAAGCCCAGCTCCCCGATGATGTCGAGGGCCGGCTCAGGGTCGGAGGCGGGAGCCAGACTGTGGAAACACCAGCTCAGGCAGCCGACCTTGGGTTTGCCCTGTGCAGGCGGCGAGCTTTGCGCTGCGGCCGTTGACAGCGGCAGTGCAGAGGCCGCCAACGCCGCAGTTTGCAGGAATTCACGACGGTTCATCATTGCATTGTACCTCCAATCACACACGACTCTATGGATACTGCGTTTCGGTCTTGACGGTTGTCACCAGAGGTTTATTGCCGACTGTTCCGCCGAGCGGCCCGGCGGGATGGAATCGGACCTGCCATCGGTCGCCGATGTCGATCCCTGCCGGCGGGACAAGTGTTACAGCGGCCGGCTGGAGGACTTGTTCATCGACGATCTCGAAGACGTGCAGGAAAAGCGAGCGGCTCCCGCCGTTCGGATCGCCCACCTCGATTCGCCAGGGACAGATCGGCGGCCTCAACCGGCCCTCCGTCATGTGGTTGTACTGGGCGGTCGGTTCGAGCGGATGGCCCCAGGCCTCCTGGCCGGGGCCGCCCCGAATCACGATCTCCGGTTTCTGCGGCAGCAGGGTGTGTAGGAACATTCGCGACCGGCCATGCGACAAGACCGCTTTATCGCCGTCGGCTTCGGGCAGGCTGAGCCATGTCAGACAGCCTTCCTGTCGCTGCGGCTCGGTGGGGACATGGAGGAAGAAGTGGCGGCGGAAGTCCGCCCGGACGGCTTCCACGCGGTCGAACACGACGAAGAATTCCCGCTCGCCTCGCAGGTACAGGAATTGCCGCGTCACCTCGCGGGCCTTCCTGTCACTGTAGCCGTTCGTGACATCCGCGGCGGCGTAGGTGTACTCGCTGTTGTGCTCGAAGGCCACGATGCGGCCTCGTTCTCGCGGCAGGTCGCTACTCTCATACACGTGCCGCAGAAGGCCGCCGTCGTTCTCATTGTTCTTGTCCCGCCGGAATTTCTCACTCGGGTCGAAGATCGTCACGATGTTGTAGATCAGCGAGCCGCCGGCATAGTAGTCCGTATCGTTATGGCCCTGTCCGCCCTGGCGTGACACCAGCGAGCCGCGCTTGCAGATCAGGAAATGTCCCTCATCATCCCTGGCGTGTCCGGCGAATTGCGGCCCACAGCCGAAGAAGGCCCAGGTGGCGTTGGGATCGTTCCAGGCGCTTCGCATGTACACGTGCCCCGCGCCGGGAAACAAGTAGCCCAGCGGGAGCGTATCGGGCGCAACGGCTTGGATCGCAGGATCGTAACACGTCACGCGCTGCCATCGCTCGCGCAGCCACTGCCCGCCTCGGTCTGCGAACCATTGCGAGAGCCCGTCGCGAAGCATCGGCGCCGCCCGGGCGAATGCCGCCGGGCGGGAGCCGTCGCCATCGTCGATCCAGGCCGTGCGCTCGTTGTGGGGCATCATCGTATACGCCACCCATCGCGGTGACTCCACAGGGTATCCCCAGGGTTTCAACTGCTGGAACAGGTCTATGCCCGTCGCCGTCCGCCACGCGTGGAAGGCATACGGAATGACCGTCACCGGCCCGTAGGCGCCGTGTCCGTAGGATTCCGACCAGACGCCGCCCATCCTGTCGAACGCCGGAATGCATTCCGCCGGCACCCGCTGGTTCCAGGAGTCCAGGAAGCTCTTGGCGTCCGCGTCGTACGCCGTGCCTGCGCCGTGAATCGCCAGTGTGATGAGCAGCTTCTGGGTGATCGAATCGCGGCTGTTGCCGATATTCAGGTGGATCGGGCCCCACGTCTGGTTGTATTCCCAGTGGCCCCATTTGAGCAGGATCTCCGGCTTGTCCGTGAAGAACCGCAGCCAGGAGCCGAGGGCATCGCCGAATCGCACCCGCTGCTCAGAGGTCAGTGCATCATAGATCCAGTCGTAGGCCAGCGCGTGGTATCCGAAATGACTGCCGGCACGATTTGAGATGAGACTTCCGTCACCCCACTGCCGGATAATGACGTCGGCATACCGTTGAGCATTCTGTCCCCGCTCCCGCTCGACCAGGTACGCGATGCCGCAGTTCATCAAGTCCTCGGGAATGGACCACGGATTCGTTATGTACTGGATGCCGCCCCTTTGCACGGCGTCATTGGCTCGCTGCTGGACGATCTGATAGTCCCCGGCGAGCGGCCCATCGCACCGCCGGGCCAGCTCCCGCACGTCCTCGATGAACAGCCGCGGGTGAGCCTCTTTGACTTGATGTGCTGCCTGGCCGAGGGCGAGGCCAGATAGGGTGGTCATCGCCAACACCGCCAACGCCGCAACGCACAGTCGCCTGATCATTCTGTAGAACTCCACTCAGATCATCCACCAATATTCCGGGCTGATGCCTGGCTGTTTGAACGATCTCTGGTCTTGCGGCAGAGATTCGAGCAGTTCCCTGGCTTTCCTCCCAATCGCCTGTGACGCCAGCGTCACATTACGCCTGCCGACTTCGAGGGCGGCATGTTTCCGCGGATCGAGTCCGCCGATGCCGTCCGGCGGCTTCATGTTGGGAGCGAGTGGACCGTTGCCCAGAGCGGATAGATCGACCAGGTCGGGATAGAGGAACATCATGTTGGAGGTCTCCCATTTGGCCGCGTGGTCCGTATTGGATTCCTCGCTGCGGCTGAGGGTGATTTCCCACAAGCCAAGTCCGGCCGCTGTCCCATCCGCCACAACAGGTGCGAGGGCCTTGTCGATCATGTCGATCTGCCCCTGAACGTTGTGACCCGAGACGCCAAGAATGACCCGGGCCCCCATCTTTTTCAGTCGCGTGAACAGCTCGGTGAGCACCGGCAGCAGGGACGCCTGCGGGAACCCCTCATGGAAGTACACCGGCGGATACACGACCCCGCCGAATCGCTCGGCCGCTTTGACCAGGATCCCGTGGGCCTTGATCGCATCGTTGCCGAGCGGCAGGTGCCGGCCGTGCCACTCGATCAGCCCGAACGGCACGTAGACCGCGGGGAAGTCCCGCAGGGCCTTCTCCAACTGCCCCGGCCGCATGAACTGCATCTGGACCCCGGCGGACAAGTCCTTCTTCATGTCCGCTTGCCCATCGGTGGCGGCAATCGCAGATGCGCCCCGGGGCAGACCGAGAGTGGCGGCCGTCAGTGTTTGCACGAAGCCCCGACGCGAAATCCGTGCACGCGCGGTGCCCCTGAGTGAGTTTCCTTCTGTCATATTCCGACTCCTATCAGACACATTTTGCATGTCTCGTGGAGTTCTGCAAAATGGAAGTTAGGCTTATATTATTCAAGGAAATCGGTTTTGGGATTTCCTTGAACAATCCACGTAACCGATTGTGCACCAGGCACTTGCCGTTTCAGGAAGGAAAAATCAAGAAAACGGTTTTTCCTTCCTAAAGTAAGCCTAACTTCCATTTTGCAGAACTCCACTGTCTACTCTTGCACCCAGTACATCGGCACTGCTCCGGGGACAACCTCGGGGCCCGGCAGGCGATTGCCCATCAGGTCCAGCGCGTGGCACCCCTGCGGAATCGTCAGGGCGGATGCGCCGGTCTTGCGAGCCCACAGCACCGTGACGGTTCGTCCCCGTGAACGGAACTCGAAGGCTTGCAGCCACGCAGGCTCTGTCCATTTGCGCACGAACTCCACATCGGGACCCAGCAATCGTGACAGGGCAGCCTGGGCGGCGTACTGCTTGCGAGGCGCGCCGCCGTACTCGAAGAAGATATTTCCGGCACTGCTCTGGTTCAGGGCATTACAGGTGCCGGCATGGTAAAAGATCTTACGCGTCCCGGTGGCCAGGAGGATGGCGGCGAACTTGACGAGATCCGCCGAGGCTCGTGACTCGTTGGGTCGCAGGGCGGAGTTCATCGAGCTGTCACCCACATTGAAGGGAGTGAATGGCGGGTCGTCCTGCCCGTAACAGCCGATCTCGG
>Ga0315274_10003391_pt1 | contig 23702 bp, 36 predicted proteins | sample YL17G02_20_MG_FD_203700 | JGI IMG/M metagenome (GOLD analysis project Ga0315274, IMG submission 203700) | Sediment microbial communities from Yellowstone Lake, YNP, Wyoming, USA - YL17G02_20 | ecosystem: Environmental > Aquatic > Freshwater > Lake > Sediment | place: USA: Wyoming | collected...
TTAGTTCCGATGCGAAAGTTTTGCAGAAACAAATTTTTAGAACCAAAGTTGGAGGTTTAGGAACTGCTTTTTTGCTTGCGACAATTTTAAATAATGTAACGACCTATGCTGACAATACTGCTGATGCTGATTTGGGTGTTAGTGGGTATCGCAAGGAAAATACGACCGCCGGTCAATTTTATATTGGATATGCCAGGGCTGCAATTTTTGGGATTTATAATACCAGTTTTGGTTATAATGCTCTAAACAATAATACGACCGGTAATTCATTGACGGCTATTGGTTCGGGTGCTTTATATTCGAACACGGTTGGGTCCTATTCGGTGGCCATTGGTTATGATGCGTTATATCTTGCAACTGGATCGGTTGATTGCGTGGCGATTGGATATGCGGCTATTTTAAATTCAATTGTTCCAGATAATTGTGTAGCTATTGGTAGTCAAACTCTTAGGGAGGGTATTACTCTCAAATATTGTGTAGCCATTGGCAATGATGCTTTAATAAAAAATGACGGTGATTACAATACAGCCATTGGCTATCAGGCAGAATATTACAATGTTGATGGCACTTATTTAACCGCTATTGGATACCAGGCTGGGAAAGGCGTTACTGGAAATAGTCATAGTAATAACGTTTTGGTTGGAGCGTTGGCCGGTACTGGTATAACCACGGGGAGCAACAATATTTTTGTTGGAAAATCCAGTGGTGAAAATTGCACTTCGGGCGGAACAAATATTATAATTGCCTATGATGTGGATTTGCCCACGGCTTCAACCTCAAACTATCTGAATTTAGGCGGTGTTCTTACTGGTAATACATCAACTTTGGCCGGGAATATTGTTGGCGATTTCTCAGTAGCAACAAATAAATTGACGGTGGCGGCTGCAACCGGAGACACAATTGTTGCCGGAACATTAACCTTAAATGGCAATTTGATTGGCGTTACTTTGGATGAGCTTGACGATGTTGTCATCACTGCTCCTTATTCTCCACAGTCTTTAACATACAATGGAGTTAATTGGATTAATTCAGATATTCACGTGGTGAGTGCTGGCAAAGGTATTGAATTTTACATTGATGATACTCCGTCGGGTGTGCTTACATATAACTCATTACTGACTTATCCTACTGGTGCGGCGGAAGATATTGACTCGGTAACTGTCAATTCAGTATCCGGGGAAGTTTTGATTGATTCATATATTATGAATCCTACTTCCAGGACAATCATAGATGCGGGAGAGTGGTCGTTTAAGACCTATTGCAAGGTTGATGTAACACCCGGTTTGACTGAAATAATTATTAGGGTTTACAAAAAAGCTGCTGGGGATGCGGGTACTGAAACTGAATTGTTTAATGTTTCAACCGGTGAAATCAACAATGTGGCGGTTGAATTTTTGGAAATCATTTCAGTGCAATCAAGTTTTGTTATTTTAGTTACGGACAGAATCTTAATCAAATATTATGGCAAGACTACTTCTGTGCCAAATGTATTGGTCAGTTTGTATCATAATGGTTCTTTGCATTGCACCCATATTGATACCCCTCTGGGTACGATGCATAATGATTTATTTAATATTCAGGGTGGATCAGTAACCGAGAGATACCATTTAAGTTTGGCTGAATACACTGAATTACAGGCAGTTGATTCAACCTATTTGCCTTTGGCCGGTGGAACTATGGCCGGGGCTATTAACATGGGCAATAGGGCTATCAGCAATATTTTAACCTTGGCTACCACATCAACAATCACAGCCGGGGGAAATGTTTTGATTGGAGCCAATGGCATTGGGAACAATGCCTCAGTGTTGACTTTCGCCGCAACCGCGACTGGACTTGCCACATTTGCTGGGGCGGTCAGATCGACAGGTGATTTCGATATTGCCACTACAAAGCTAACGGTCGCTGCTGCAACAGGAAACACAGCCATTGCTGGAACATTAAACGTGTCTGGCTTATCAAGATTCGGGGATGCGATTGCTCCTACAAATTCCCTTGATTTGTCCATTGCCACAGGCGCATTGTCAACCCCGGACATTGTGTTTTGGGGAACCCTTGCTGCCGGGCCGACAGTTTATAATTGTGGCCGCATTTACTCATCCTTTAACTCAACTGGTGGTGGCTATGATAAGGCTCAAATATCGTTACAGTTACCGACTGCTCTAAACACGTTCAATGACATGGTTTTTGTGAAAGGCAATAAGGTTGGAGCGATTTTTGAATGCAAGATGGGCATAAACACCAATGCGCCCGAACAGATCATCCATGCTGTGACAACCCACACCGATATTCAGTTTTGGATTGAGTCAGGAGCAAGCAGAGTTTGTGGTTTCCGCGTAGATGATACCGCATCGCTTGCTAAGTTTATAAGTAGTTGGCGCACCGGGAGTGCTTATAATATGGCCTTTGAGTTCGGGACTGTTACCAAGATGGTCCTGACTACAACCGGGCAATTAGTCATTAATGATACTGCTGTGACTTCGGGTATGACCCTGGACGTGAATGGCAAGTCAAATTTTCGTGATGATTTAACAATCATTTCGGCTAAGAATATTGTCTTATCTACAACCACGGGAACAAAAATAGCGACTGGCGCAACTCAACTTATGGGTTTCTGGAACGCAACGCCAGTGGATCAGCCCGCGCTTATCGCGGTCGCTGATGGCAGTTTAGCAAGTGTTACCGCCCAATTTAATTTATTGTTGGCGAGTATGAAAGAAATTGGTTTAATTGCGAGTGCTTAAATGGCTTCATTATTAAGTAATACAGTGTGGGAAGGGACTAGCGTTGAGAGTAGGCCGACGTATGCCCAAGGTGCTAGAGATGGCCAGTTTTTTAAGGAACTTGATACTGGCGAGACTTACATCCGTATCAATGGTCTCTTTACTTTTATTAATCTTGGCCTTTCTTTTATTAAAGCTACAAAATCAGGGAAAATAACTACCGATGCGAACGGCATATTCAATGTTGTTTTCGTTACGCCTTTTATCAACAATATTTATACGGTCACTTTGACTATTGAGTTTTACACGGGGAAGCCTGCAATTGCATTGTTTTCCAACATTACCAATACTGGATTTACAATAACCACGTTAAATTCAAAAAGTGGAAACGCAGAAGGCAATTTGAACGTGGCCTGGTTAGCGACCAGAGACTATAACCCATAAGGAATAATGAGATGAGTCAAGAAAAAATTATCCCAATTCCCGGTCAAAACATCAGTCTTTATCTGCCAAGCTGTATGACCTATTTCAGTCAGTTCAATATCTATGGCACAACTACCGCTAGCATCGGTACAGAAAAAGTCGGCGTGAATTTCAAAACGTCAATGTTACCAGATTACAACGGGCTTACGGACACACAAAAAACAATCGTAAAAAATTGGGAAAAGATTAAAATTGCCAAAGCTTTAAATTTAACTGTTTTAAATCTGACGGGAACCATTGGAACCCTGACTTATGCAGATATAGATGATTCATGGTTTAGTTAAGGACAAGGAGTAAAAAATGAGTGAAACAAACGTTTCTTTTTCTGCTGGCCTGGCTGAGTCCGGGCGTTATATGGATAAGATTGTCTACAAAGCTACCGCGACAACATTGTTAAGTACCACAGTCCCGCAGGTGTTGGGTGGGGAAATTTCGGGTTGTCAAGGTGCAGATTTTATCAATTTGACCTTTGAGCTTGACATTAATAGCGCACAAAATGTCAGGATATATCTGTACGGGATGTATGCCACGGCTGGATCAGAATATCTTGTCCCATACAAGGATTCGAGCGATGGGACAACGGACTACTACGAAGTACCTACCGATGCAGACGCTCATCGTTTCGTAAGTTGGACTGTCAACAAGGCATTCCCTATCTATGTCTTTAGAGCTTTGATGGCGACCGACGGCGGGACTGATCCAGACATCGAACATAGTGAAGTGAGTATATCTAGGAGGTAATCATGCCAGTACCAGGACAAATGCCAATGCCACCCCAGGGACCACCCCAGGGACCGCCACCGGGACCAGGACCGGGACCAGGACCGGGACCAGGACCGGGCGCACCCATGCCCCAGGATCAGGGACAAGGTATGCCTGGGGGAGAGGGCGATATTAAGACACAGATAGATCAGATTGTTTCCCAGATGCCTCCTGAAAAGATGCAACAAATTGTTGGGATGGATCAGAAATCAGCTTTGAAAATGCTTATGGATATATTTTTGCAGGTTGGTTTGGATAAGCCATTGTCCCTGGATTTAGCGGGTGTATTGTATGAAGCCATTCTGACTAAAGCTCAACAATCAACAAATTCAACACTGTCAATGATGAACCCGAATTTCACAAAAACTATGTCTCAACAAAATCCAGAAGCGGAGCAAGGTCCGAAGCAACCGTTATTGCCGACATTGGGAGGGTAGTATGCCTGATTATTCGTTTGATGAAAAAAACGGAATTTATAACGTAATGGATTTGACAGGTATGGGAAAAAACATACCAAAAATGCAAGATGCAGTAGCAAAACAGAAAGAAAGAATAACTCAACAAAATCCTGCTGATTATTTAACTCCACAATTGAATTATGGTACAGGTCAATCAACATTCCAGCAAGGGACACAGCAATCCCGTGAAGCTATGGCAAGTTCGCCCTGGTATCAACAATACCTAAAAGATTTGGGTTCTGCAAAAGAAAAGGTTCAGGGGTGGGGTGGTGAAGGTGGCGCCGGCGGTGGTGGCGGTGGTGGCGGTGGTGGTGTAGAAACGCCAGGGTATAGCGAAAATTTCAAAAAATTTCAAGGCGGCTTATACGGGTATGCCCAAGACCTGATGACTAAGGAATCTCCCTTTGGGCAAACTGCTGTCAACTTAAAGACCCGTGATATTGACATGGGCAATCAACAAAAAATTGATTCTATCAAAGCGGATTTTGCGGCGCGTGGTCAGGCCGGGTCACCCCAGGAACAGAAAGCTTTGGAGCAAATTGATTATGGCGCAAAGATGCAAAAAGCTGATGTCATGCAGAAAAACGCGGAGCAAGATGCTCAATACGGGTTACAAAAGTCAGAGGTTTTGCGATCTTATCATGATAGCTTTAACCAAGCCGAGATGCAAAACCGGGCAATGATCATGCAGGGCCAGCAAATCAATGCGGCGGCGGCGGCGGGCGCGGCAAGCGCGGCGGCGGGGGATGCGAAATGGCAACTCATGATGGAGTTAAATCTGGCGGACAAAGCCGCAAATGCTGGGCAAGCCTACGAAGGTGAGCAATTTGGCCGTTACATGCAGGGCGCACAATTTGACATGGGTAAAACTCAATGGAGTAATGAGTTTCAATATACAAAAACTTACAACAACCAGATGATAGATTTGAACCGTGAGCTTGCTGCACAAGCGGCTAAAACTGCAAAGTCTGGTCAGATTTGGGGAGCCATTGGCGGGGCACTTGGAGCGGTGGGCGGTGTAGTAGGTTCGATTTTAGGTAAATAATAGGAGACAACATGGCAAATATACCAGTGATGCAAGGCCCGTCAAGTGAAATGTGGATGAGAGCGGCGGGAGTTGGCGTGCCTTCCGTGTGGGATGCTTTCGGGGAAGCGATCAAAGGCGCGGCGAATTTCTATGTTGAGAGCAAACGGCGCAAAGAAGAGCAAGACTACAGGGCAAAACTTGACGTGGAAAAGACTCGGCAATTTAATATTGGGGTTGGGTTGGAAAGGCAAAAGTTGACGGGTGATATTGAAAATCGTAAATTAATGCGCGAGAGTCAGGCAGAAATAGCTAAATCTAATCGAATTTGGGAAGAAAAAAAGTTTTTACAAGAACAAGCCTTGAAGGTGCAAAAGGTTGAGCAAGACGCAGCCAAACAAACAACGAAAAAATTTGAGGAAGTTGATAAAAAAGTAAACCAAAAACATCAAGAGTTTGCAAAAGGGATTGTTTACAATTATGAAAACATGAAGGAAACCGACCCTGATGGAGCTAAATTATGGTTGAAAGAACAAGTCGCTAAATATGGATACCTTCCACAAATGGATGCCTTTCAAAAAATTAAAAGACAAACCCCTGCTGGAAAAGATACTGGCAAATTTTCGGATATGCAAAAGGCGCAAGCTGAATATGATGCCCGACAGCAAATGATTAAGGACGGGAAAAGACCTGAGAGTATTGAGGGTCAAAAATTATTGCCTGGATATATTAATCAATTTTTACTAAAAGGGAAAATCCCTGTGAACGATGAGAGCGGAGCAATGGGAAGGCCAAAAAATCCCGCAGTTGGCAAGACCTTACCTCCTATTAAAAGACCTCAAACAACAGGCGTGCCGGGTAATATAATCGGGCAAGAACAACCTCAAGACACCTGGGGAAGTTCAGTGCAAGGGACAGCAACTCAATCACCCATATCAAATTTGCAGAAAGAAAATTATTTGAGAAAATTACCTCCTGGGTTTTGGAACCAGAATTTACCTCCTACCAATGAAGGGACAAGGTTAAGTGAAATTCAGAATTATGTTGCATCTTTAACCCCGGAAGCGCGAAAATTTTATGATGAGAGTCTCAAATTATATCCGGGTCAAGAAATGGAAATCTTGAAACAAATTAAATTGAAAGGAATTTTTTAATGCCAACCAATTTTGATATTTTTAATCAAAATGAGGATAATCCTTACGATATTTTTAAATATAAACCGCAAACAGGATTAATAACCAAATCGCAAGATGATAATCCTTACGATATATTCAAATATAAACCGCAAACAGAATCTATAACTAAACTACAAGAGGACAATCCTTACGATATATTCAAATACAAATCGCAAATAGCAGATCAAAATCTTGAAGAATCTCAAAATTATCTCAATCCACGTCATAAAAAAATGGCGGAAGCAGGTTTGCCGGTTGAAAGAATATCAACGGGGCAGTTGCGCGTTCCTTATTCGATGTGGCCAAAGGGTGAGATAAATGTAGAGGCTGAGAAGTATATGGACAAAACGCTGTTTGAAAAAGCGGCTTTGCTGGGTGAAAAAGCTTTGGATTTGCCGGTTATTAAACAAACGGTCAAACCATTATTGTCCGTTTTTCCTACATTTTATAAGGGCTATTACAATACGTTAGGTGAATTTTCAAAAGATTTGGAATATTTAACCAGTCGGTTTGGCGAAAATCCAATTTCAAAATTTTTTGGTGAAGCGGGTAACAGTGGAAAATATTTAGCAGAGACAATGGATGATGCGGGTGTGCCAAAAGACCTGGCGGGCAGGATTGTTACAAGTCTGGGAAGTGCGGCGGGAGATTTGACAAAGTTAACAGTAACCGGTCCTTTGGGTGTTGCCAATTTGCCTGTTCATGGTGGATTGAGGGGAGCAAGAGAAGCGAAGGAAGCAGGGAAAAGTCCATTGGGGCAATTGGGAGCGGTTTTACCTGGGGCGATTGAAGGCGCATTAATGGATCGTATCATGAAAGGAACAGGAGAATTAAAACCTATTCCTAGAGCGTTGACAAATTTTGGCGTTTTTGCTGGGATGCGGTTGGCTTCTGGTGCTTCGCTAGAGGATGCCTTGACCGAGGGTTTTATGACAGTTGGCTTTGGACAAATGGGTGGAAAGAAAGGCGCATCGGCTGGTGAATTAAAACAAACTCTTAAAGAAGCGTATGGACCGAAGGAAGTTAGGGCCGGTTCAACTTTGGAACCGACAGCATCGGATATTACGTCTGGACTAAAAGGCTACATAAAGCCGGAAGGCGTGAGTTATATTCCAACCAGAGAAAAAACCGAGGGCATGACATTGGAACAACTATTGTCTGACCAATTACGGGCGCAACAGGAACTTGGAAGGCCATTGACAGAAAGGGAGCAAGCCGAGGCTAGACTTACCGAGCGTCCATTACCGCCCGAACAAAAACAGATTACTATCGAAGGTCAACCGGTTGAAATAAAACCATTTGAGCAGGTTAAACCAATTGAACAAAAACCACAGGAACCCGAAGGTGGAGAGACGGTCCTTGATTTGGGCAGTCCATTTCCAAAACCAATCTTGTCCAAAACTTTACAAGAAAGAGCGGCGCGTGGGAGAGAATTTGTGCAAGTTGAGCCATTGCCAATAAATCCTAACTTAATAAAACCCGAACCGGGCCAAGTTCCAACCGCTCCTGCCATGCCCAAAGTTGAAGGGAGGCATGACATTAAACTTGTTGATGAACAGGTTGAACCTACGACGGCTGACAATCCCTATCCGTCTGTTACAAGACGTTATCAAAACGATATTAACGCAACGATCCGTCAAGGGTATTTGGAGGATGGTACTCCATACAATCAAGTAAAATGGATTGACTCAAAAAAACCAGGATCGGGCGCAGGTAATGAAATTTATAAAAATGTAATTGATGACGCAAATAAAAAAGGTGGTGTGTTGCTTGATGATTCGGCTTCCACTACTCCGGCTGCCTCACATTCAATTGATAGAGTTATCCAAAATCAGGGATTGGAAAGTAGAGTGGTTGGGGTGGATTCGGCTGGGAAACCCCAACGCGCAATATTTGATCCAATGAATTTTGCTGTTCGTGAAGGGGTAACGCCTCCGGTCACACCTCCAATAACCCCACCCCCAGGAGGAACAGGCGTTCCTGGGGAGACACCATCTGCCCAAGAACCCCGTCTAGTAGAAAGTAAGGTCCGCTCTAACACTGGTGAAAAGATAGGAATTAAAGAGCAATTACCCAAGGAAGAGTTTATGTATCCAGAATCTACCCATCCTTGGCGAGATGAGCAGGTTAAGCAACGCGTTCAAAGCGAAGGTGAACAAAATATAATTAATCGAATTGAGAGCCAGGGTGTTAAGGATGAGATTGATAATGTTTTTGTTGGTGAAAAAATTAATGAATTGAAAAAGGATTTAACCCCAGAAAATATTGACAAGATCAGATCATTGGCAAAACGGGCGCAAGTATTTGGAACGGAAGCTGGCAAAAATGTTGAATCGTTTAAACAGTGGCAGGAATCGTTTGCAGGCCGGGTCAAAGTTGCCGAACAGGTTGTAGCGGCAGTTGAAAAACAACCACGCTTAAAGAAAAAGATGAAGGAAGTTGAAGCGGAGATAAATGCTCTCAAAGGAAAAGTGGCCAGAACACCTAACTTACAACAAAAGCGCAAAATATTGACTGAAGAATTTCGCAAAAAATATCCCAAATGGTCCGCGTCAGAAATTAAAGCAGAAGTTAATAAGACGTTGAATCCTGATGGGAAAACCGACTGGTCCAGTTTTGAACAAGCAGTCAAATCAAAATTAAAGATACCTGTTTTGGATGATTCGACAATCAAAATGATCAAGGAATATTCCGACAAAATAGATGCTTTGCCGAAGGATTCGATTGCAAGAATTGAATGGGAAGGGCGGCTTGGCAACAAGATAGGCGAACTAATGCCAGTTACTTTCAAGGAAAAATTGGCTTTGTTTCAAACAATGGCCATGCTTTTAAGGCCAAGGTCGCCTATTAAAAATCTGGTTGGAAATACATTGTTTGAAGGCATTACCAGGATTGTTAATAAAGTGGCTGTTCCCATTGACATGTTGTTTGCTTTGAGAAATAAGGGAAGAACGCTTGCTTGGAGTACTGGTGCAGAATTAAAACAGAGTTGGATAAAAACATGGGTGTCTAAATTTGCTCAGGATGCGAAGTATGCTTTGGAAGGTTTAGACATCAATAACAAACTGCTCGAAAAACGTATCAAAGAAGTCATGACCGGGAAAATTACAGACCATGATCTTAATGAGATACTGTATAAACGACAGGCAATGGAAGAACAAGGCGGTAAATTTGAATTAGGGCAAAAGCAAGTTTTCAAAAGCCGGGCTGGCAAAATGGCAATGGCTACACTTGCAATCACTATGAGATCGACAGACAGGGCAGCGTTTTGGGCCAGGTTTGAAAATTCATTGGCAAATCAAATTGCTGCTGGCCAAATTAAAAAGGGGTATTCTGGCGTGAATCCAAACATGGTTGAGCAAGCCATAGGCGAAGGATTACAAGTTACCTTTCAAAATAAGACTCTGGGAACTTGGGCCGCATTGGGTTTGAAAAGAGCATTGAATAAATATTTGTATTTTGGGGGCGAAGCCTTTATGAAGTTTGTTAAAACCCCTTTAAACATTATAAACCAAGGCATTGAACATTCACCTTTAGGGTCTGTAAAAGCCATTGTTAATACTATTCGACTGATGAAAGCTGGAAAGGATATACGAACAGAGCATGGAATTTTAGAAGGAAAAGCGGCTGAATATGGCAGCTTGCAAAGGCAGACCGCGATAGAATGGGGAAGAACCTTAACTGGTACAGGCGTTATGTTGTTGGGTTATATGCTGGCCAAAAATGGAGCCATGACAGGCGGGGAACCAGATGAAGAAATTAAAAAATTAAATATTGCTACTGGAAAAGGAAATCGAAGCATTAATACAAGCGCAGGTTTAAGGTGGCTTGCTTCCGGTTTTCAATTGGATCAGTTAATACCAAAGCCAGATGATGATATAAAAGATTATGACTGGCTTGGACCATTGGCAATACCTCTTTCGATTGGAGCAAATATATATCAATATGAGCAAATCCCTGAATCGAAGTTGAATGCTAATCAAAAAATGTTAAAGGTTGGTGGTGCTATTGTTGATATGTATTTGGCTGCTGCTGATGTTGTAGCCGAGCAACCCATGACCCAAGGTTTGAGAATGTTGGCAGGTGGCAAAAAGGTTACAGATATTGTTGGGAATCTCATTAAAAATGTACCTGCTAGTTTTATTCCGCAATTGGCTTCGGATATAGCCTTGTTAACAAGTTCAACCTTAAAGGATGTAAGGGAAAACAATTCTGTAAGCGAAGCTTGGAACATGATGAAAAAAAGAATCCCTGGCGTGTCAAATCAATTGCCAGTCAAGGTTAATGTGCTGGGACAAAAAATGGAAATCTTTGAACCAAAGCGAACCGACTTTGAAAAATTTTGGGATGTTGCAACTTTTTTTGTTAAGCCCTGGATTGCTAAAAAATATAAGGCAGAGCCGGGGATCCAATTTGTTGAAACACTTTATAAAAAAACGGGTGAAGCAAAAGTATTGCCGCGAGATGTTACCAATACAAACACTATCTCCTATCAAGGCAAAAAGATACCATTAAGTCAGGAAAATCGTTTGCGCTATCAAGAGATTACAGGTCAATTATTTAGTCAATATGTCCGTGAAAACCTGGACGCATTGAAGGGCATGGATAATACAGATGACCAAGTAGCATTTATGCACGAAATCTTAAATGAAGTTGGTAAAGATGCCCGGAACCAATGGCTGATTGAACAGGGTTATTAATTTAGTTTTTTATGTGTTCCAAAAGTATCCGATAGCTTCAAAGTCTCATTAAAGAATTGTCTTTTTAGAGCCATTGAAATATTCCGTTTTACAATTTGTTTGGAGGGATTGCCGTCAACTATTTTCTCAGCGTTTAGGAACAATTGGGGTACGCCGCCCATGTTGACTGCCTGTTCAGTGGTTAGTTTTTTGACATTCAAATCATAGCCCTGGATACCAATTTTATCTAACGCCCATTCGATATTCTTTTTTATTTCCTTGCAAGGGTTACATTGGTCCATTGTTAACAGGGTAAAGTTTACGTTCATGTTATTTGGTTTTCTTTTATTTGATTCTTGATTTGTTCAGCAAATTTAATCAAAGATTGCAATACTTCTGGTTCTAAATATATTATGTCTGATGGGCAATTAAAATCATTGGCTTTTAATGTAAATCCATACCCGTCAAACTCAACATATACCGCGTCTCCTATATAGCTTTTCCAATTTGATTGGTCCATATTTGTGTCTCCTTATTCCGTGATCTGGGCTTTCAAATTTTCAATCAGCACCCAAAGTTTGGTAAGCGTCTCAACTTCAATTTCAACATTTTTTTGTCCACGCATGATTGCATCCCCCAAAAAATTTTTCACTGTGTCTCTTAATTGCTCAAACTCACCGTTAAATTTCATTTGACGTTCCTAAAAATAAGTAGCTGTAAATCATCAGGATAGCCATAGGGGCCGGTAAATTCCAACCTGCCTACGAATCTCTTCATAATGCGTCCTTTGAGCATGTGATCATCGCAAATCCATTCGTGGCTCATATTCGGCAAGAGCATAACAATGACAGGCAGTTTTTCTTTCCAATGTCGCTCTAGTTCCAGGCAAGCTTTCAACACCCATTCAAAGGTATCCTTCCCATAGGGGGGGTTGCACCATACGACTTCATTACCCCAATCTTGTTTCAAGCCGTTTTCTTTTGGTGTGTAAAAACGGGGTAGCATGTGATTGTGATCATCGGCTGCCACGTCAATTGTAAATTTAAACTCTTCATTCAATTCGTGCCAAAATTTTTTATAAGTTAACATTTTTGTTTTTCCTATTCGAGAATCTCGAAGTCCTTTTGCTCAAAAAAATAACCTTGTCGGCATAACTGCAACTCAATTTGCTCTGTTTCAATTTGGTTGATGTAAAAAAGTGGACACCATGAACCACATCTTTTGCCATTTCGATATGGGCAAAATTGCTCCTCAAATTTTTCTTGAAATTGTCTTAAAAAACTTAACTTCCCAAATTCCAATTTTGCTTTTTTTATCATTTTATCTCCATTAATAATATTTAATTCAACATTGCCCGACAATATTAATATAAAAGCCCCAGGAATTTAAAATCAAAACGAGGAGAGACGATATGTATCTGAGATACATGAATGTATTGGAGACATAAGATCGTTTAACCTGGTTGATTGTACGCATTAGTTTTTTCATAGTTTTTTGAATAAAAAATTTTTGGAGTCAACCACGGCGGCGAGGGGTATCCAGTGAAAATTTTTTCCAATGATTTTCAAATTTGAATTGACGTAAACCATTTTAACTTTTTCCGTTTGCAAATTTTTCAAAAGATATTCCCCGGATTCGGTTGGAATTTTTTCTGTCCAGGTTTCAATCAATTTCGTTTCCAACTGGAACGGAAATTTCTGAGGTAAATTTTTCAAAGCAAAAGTTTTCTGGTAATTTTCTTGGTGCTGTAAATTTAATTGAATCAATTCGTACCTCCCTATTTTCTTTCCAAAAAGCAACCGGCCCGGAAAAAACATGGACCTGGCCATCGCTTGTTTTTACAAAAACTGATTGAAAATAATCTTCTTTTTTGTTTTCCATTTAATTTATTTTCACCTCACATCGTGGATTGGTAAAGTCAACTTTGTATCCCAAAAACAGGGGAATGATTTGAGTCATGTTGTCATCCGGGATTATCTTGCTTTGAACTAACGCATCTTGCACAGATTGAGCCAGGTTGATATAGTCAAACCGTCGCTTGTCTCTCCGGAAAAAATACATCTCAAGAAACATTGGCCTTCTCTTGATTAGTTTGATTTGTTCCCGGTATGTTTCAACATGGTCTTTGAGCCGTCCAATTTTTTTGCCGAAATTTTTTCTATACCAGGAGCCATATAAGGGGTTGGGGAACAGTCGCCGACCGCCCCGGCCAATCACTTGCGAATTTTTTTTGCTTGGCGTATTGCCGTAAAGGATTATTGTCATTGATTACTTTCCAAACAAGGGATGTTTTTTCACTTGCTCTATCATCTCATCATGGCCTTTTTCCGCTTCTTCCCAAGTTGAATACCTGTTCATCAAATTATCACAATGGCCTCCAAAAACCATAGTCTCAAAAAGGATGGGTGGTCCTTCGTGGTAATTGTGGTTAAGACCAAGAAAAACTGTACTGATAAAGACGTTTCCAATTTTTGTTTTTTTAACCATGTTGTCTTTAGAGATATTTTCAATCCATTCATTGAGTATGCAAGGTACTGCATTTTTACCTTCGAGTTTAAACATTTCCATCATGCTTCATAACCTCCCAAAGCCAAGCAAATTGGGGATAGTTTGCCAATTGGTATATTTGTAATTTTGCACCTTGGAAGGAAATTTTCCCTTGTTTCCTTCAATGGTGATAATTTCCATGCCCGTTACCTTCTCAATAATTCCTACGTGGCCAAGCCATGACTTCGGGTCCTCGCGCCAGAAAAAAATAATGTCGCCAGGCTGGGGCTGTTCTACAAGTTTTTTGTGTTCCCGGAATTGGTTGAGTAAATTCCTTACAGATAAGGTTTCTTCGGGAATCCATTTTGGAATGTCGCCCTTATAAGAAACAATAACGCCCTGCATGATGCACCAGCAAATGAAGCCACAGCACCAATTAACGGGCGATTCAGCCATGTCGCTCACATACATTTCAATCCAGGGTCCAGCGTTATTTTCGCCGACTTCCCCGGCACCGGCATCTCGCTCTTGTCTGGCAATGTCCAGAACTAAATCATTGAATTGTTGCATATTATTTCACCTCTTGGTTTATTTCTTAATTCCTATTTCCAAGTTATCAAGCCTTTCCATGAGGTCTTGCAACTCGGTTTGCTGAATATTGATTTGCTCAATCAATTCATTCAGTTTCGTAACGATGTCGTAAAACTGGTTATTGGTTGGATAGTGGCCTGTGTTCTCAATTATCAGGATACGTTTAATCATTTTATTAAATCATTGTTTTGCACGGATTCGATTTTCTCTTTGCATTTTTCCGAGAAGCATTGAGAAACCCAGGGCGCATAAGAACAGCCACAGTTAGGGCATGTCCAACCATAATTATTTTTTGTCCAATTCACAATCATTCATGACCTCCTAAATCACCTTTTCCCATCGGTCGACATTGAAAATTTTGACATTGTCTTTATAGACAATCATGACTTTCCCGGCTCGCCAGATAATAATCCCCAGGGCAAAGGCGGCGATCAAAAGACCGAAGCAAAAGCCTAGTAATAGTTGGATCATTTGGCCTCCCTTGCTTTTTTGGTAAAATATTGAATTATATCTGCCCTTGTTTGTTTATAATTAATCCCATTTTGTGGCATCTCTAAAGCCCAGATTTCATTCGCCATTAATTCAATAATTTTTGTCAATTCAGATATTCTCACTAACGCCTTTGTACTTGTTTCTTCGGATATTAGTAATGCGTGTTTGTATGCCTTGATAATTTCCTCTGGGGTTTCTGGATGTTGGACTGTTACGGACATTTTCCCGCCTGGTGTTTTTGCGATCATTTGGCCTCCGGTTCACCATTGATTTTTACAACCAAATCTTTTGCTTGTTTAAACATGTCCTGTATTTCTAATATCACAGCCCCAGGCATAAGTTCGCAAATAAAATGCACTCTTTTAAATTCCGCCAACAGAGCATACATTTCCGGCGCTGCCTGTGCTAATCTGGCGTTTGCTTCTACTTCTTCAATTGGACAAGTTTTCCCCGGTTGAAAAACAGCCCCGAATCTATTTTCAAATTGCTCTTTTCCCTTTTTGAATCCTGCTGATTGCAAAGAATAAATCAATCTGTCTTCTCTTAGCCATGGTCCAGGTGTGAATTTTGGTTTCATTTGGCCTCCAATTCCTTAATCATTGAAAAAAATATATAAGCAATTTGCGGTACTATTGAATTGCCTAAGGCTTTAAGTCGGTCCACGCGGTACGATAATGCCTTTTCATTGCGTTCAATCTCCCTAATTCTGATAAGCAATTCAGACTGCATGTCATATGAGGATGAGAATCCGCTGGATAAAATTGTTTGCCACAAATTTTGCAAGTCTGATGTTTTCTTAATCCTCTCCCCCAAGTTCCATTTTTCATATGCAAGTTCGTGTGGCATCTCGTGCAAACAATCATTACTGATTCCGGTTTCATTTCTGTATGATGTCGGTTCAACTTTTTTTCTTTCGCACCACATAAGAAACAACGCTTCCCTTCTAAACTCATCAACCGTTGCGATGCTTTCCTGATCGTGTTTTTCTTCATGTGTGATTCTCCTTATAGTTTCGTCCAATACGGTGGATAACCCATTAAAAATTCCACAAAGGCGGGTTGCAACTTCAACCCAGTTCTGTTCCCAATCTCCTCGTTGAGCATAAAGTGATGGCTTGTTGAGTTGACCCTCGAATAACTTCTGAAATCCCTTGCTTGAGGTGTTGGCAGCAGCATTGCTATCTGATTTGCCAAACCGGCATTGCTGCTTGTCCCGGCTTTGTTCCTTAACCTCCATGATCCGGTTGTTGTTCTGTAAAGTTTGTCTATCTTTTTCTTGCTCATCGTGCCGTCTGATGCACTCGGTGTCGGCAATAATTTGATGATTGCATTTATCCCCGGGGTATTCCTTTTTAGTTGGCTCATTCCCCCATTGTTCTTCACATCGTTTACTGTTACGGTTGGCAATAATCCATACCCTATCTCTTCGGTGCGGGGCATTAACGGCGCAAGCTGGAATAATAATCGTTTGGCAGGAGTAATCCGCCATTTCCAGATCAAACAACACTTGGTCGAGTGCCATATTGATGATTCCAGCAACATTTTCAGCAATAATCCAAGTGGGTTTGACCTCTGTAATAATTCTAAGCATTTCCGGCCAGAGGTAACGGTCATCCGCTTTGCCTTGTCGCTTCCCGGCCTGGGAAAACGGTTGGCAAGGGAAACCTCCGGTAATAATGTCAACTGGTTCAAGTTCTCTTGTCTCATAAATGTCTCCATATATTTTTGCTTCTGGAAAGTTCTTTCTAAGTACCTTTTGGCAGAATGGATTGTTTTCAATTTGCCATGTGGTTTCAATTCCCGCCCATTGCGCGGCAAGGTCAAAACCGCCGATACCAGAAAAGCAACTGCCATGTGTCATCATCTGGATTAAACTCTTATTGCTTCCGCTTCTGTGATCTGCATACTGCGATCAAACCACATGCGAGCGTTGGCATCTAAATCCTCTCGTTTTTTCCCCGAATCTAAAACTTGGATATGAAAAGGTTTTGAATCTGCATCCTTTGTTGGTACAGGAATATGGTTGATTGGATTGACATTGTAATGACTGGATCGGTAGTTGTTTGTTTCATTTAATGCTAACTCCCATCGGTCAATGTATCTGACTCTTTCTTTCCCATCACGGCTTAGTAATTTGGCAGGGCTTAAAAAATTCTTTTTCCAAAAGTCATCATTGCGGTATTTTAAGATAATTGCTTCAATGGTTTCAAATTTATAATTCATTTTCAATATCTTATCAAACTCAATAGGCCATTGGTTTTGATTTGAGATTCGTTTTTTGTAGTCATCCGGCAAAGTGCTTAAAAAAATCTCTGTAAGTTTTAAAGCTTCCGGCGACGGAGGAGCCGTTTTCTCTTTCGGAGGTTTCTTTAATATTTCTTTCTTTTCTTTAATTATATATAGGGGGTGTCGCCGGTGACATCTTTTAGTGTCACCCGTGACATCATTGGGTGTCACCGGTGACATCCCTTCCGATTGAGAAGGGGCATCGCCGGTGACATCTTTTGGTGTCACCGATGAGACTGTTTTTGTTTCGTGTATGGTCTCACCGGTGAGACTATTTGTAATTGCTTGAGACCTTTTTGTTATCCAGGGCAACCATTCTGATTTATTATCGTTGATTGAATAAGCTCCCTGATTATCCCTGACAATTCGTTTGAATTTCAGTAACTTATTCAATTCACGGTTGACATTGGGTCCGTCAATTCGTGTCATATCCACAAACTCTTTCCTTGAGATGATTGCTTTGGTTTTATTCCAGCCAAAGGTTTTGCGAATGATCACATCATAAAGCCTCCTGGGCCTTGTGGGCATGTCGGAATCCAGTGTCAATTCCGTTATCCGATGTGGAATAATTGCTGACGGCTCACTGATTTTTGCTTTAGAATGAGTAAAGTCTTGATCCCTAAATGTCATAACGTCCTCCTAGTAATAGTTTTGAATTTTTTGGAACAGGGAAATGCCGATCAATTCTCATTATTCTATCTCCTGTTGTATTGAAATGCTGATAAAAAGGTAAAGTCCGGGGTGCTTTTAAATGTTAAAATATGATTTGGTTGGAAAACCCGGACTTTATCTTTTAGTTTCATATTTTAACATGTTGTTTTAATTAAAAGCAAGCAAATAATAATTTTCCAATAACCTTTTGTCAACAAAAAAAATAAAAAAAATGTGGCTGGGCTTGCAGAGTCATACCCAGCCACGTTTTTGAAGTGGGTGAAAAAAGGAAATATTAAAATGGGTCGCTGGGGTCCCATGTATTTTCTTTTGTGGTTGTTTCCCAGGAATCATTTTTTTTTGGGGGTTCGGGTTGGGGTGGTGGGGTTGGACTTCCAGGGACATTCAAATCCTTTTGCCAAAAGTCAGACATCTTGACATAATATTTGCCGTTGGGGTTTGGCTCTCTAACCAACTGCACCATGACCGAGCAGCCAAGCAAGCCTTCTGTGTCAAACTCTTCCCAATTGGTCCCTTCATATCCACAAGCACGGGCAAACTTTTTCAATCGCCAAAGGGCTTTCTCAGTAAGAAAAAATGGCTCCCTTTGCACTTGGCCAAGGTCATTGGCCATCATTATAATGACAGCTTGCTTTCCATTGATTTCTTTATAGCTTGCATTGGTAACGGTCAATTCATAAACCCCTTCGCTTAACCAGTTACTATCCTGGACATTATGCAACGGGACTTTCATTCTTTCCCTCCTTGTTTTTTTTATCAGCTTTTTTAAACACGCTGAGAATTTTTTTGAAAATCACAGATAAATTTGCTGGTTCATATAATTCCAGGCTTCCAGATCGGTCTTTGGCCAAGGCTTTAGGAACCTTGCCGGTCACAAAATAGCGTACTATCTGTTGATCCTCTTCTTTCGTGATCATCCAAAAAACCTCATCAAAATAAGCCGAGACATTGCTTGCCAATTTACCGTTAAGGCTGGGGGTGATCTGTGTTGCGCCAGTAGTCTCATCTTTTTGGGAATCCTCTAAGCAGGTCATTATCACGTGGTAAGGTAAGTCCCTAAAGGAGCGTATAAATCTCATCATCCGGGTCTGTAATAGGCCATAGTCAGCCATTGTCATCATCTCATCATACACTTTTCCGGGGTTGATACCCTTTTCCGGGCGATCCTTTTTAACAATCTGATCCTTGCACATCTCATTCAGTTCAGTCAGTGAGTCAAGCATGATCGTTTTGTATTTGGTTTGATTTTCGGGTTTTAGCAAATCTGCATATATTTTGTGCAGGTCATCCCAATTATCAACTCTCCAAACATCAAAACTTTTACCTGCTAGCGCAAGTAATCCGCTCTCATCTGAGATGATTAAAGTAGTTTCAGGTTTTAGGGAAAGGACTGAGCTTGTTTTCCCAACCCCGCTCTTGCCATAGATCAGGATTTTAATTTTTGTTTCCTGAATTTCATTCGTATTAAATTGTTTCAAACACCCTCCTTTTGTGCCAATACCTCGACCCATAGCGATTGGCCATAATCGCATATTTGCCGAGCTTGGCAGTATTTTAAACAAATTTGGCTATTGTATTTTTGTCTCTCTTCTTCTGAGCATAACGGAATTGTATTAATGTCCTTGCAATCCAGGTATGGAGATATTTTGTCGATTTTATGAGCGATCATTTCATGGGTTTCGGCCAGTCCTATTAATTGGATTGGGATATTTTGCAGTTGACAGCCGGTTATTCCTTTTTGATTTGCTGCACGATCGGTCCAATCACGGACCAGGGCCGAGATCACAGCCCATTCAGACACCCTTATTTTGTTGGCATGAAGGATCAAACGGTAAATGCTGAGTTGATTAATCCAATCATCAAATTCTCCCCTTGCCACATTCCAAAGCGTTGTAGTTTTTAGGTCATTAATTATCAGGTCTTTTGCACAAACCCTTTTATTTTCCAGGCAAGGGAAGTTATTCGCATGGTCCAGAGCATCGAATTTACCTGAGATTTTAACATTGTTTATTGTTGTGTAATAGCGTTTTTCTGACAGCAAGCCGGGATACTTGACACGCTCCCGGCTCGCATGACAGGCGGTTCCGACAACCGCCCAGATTTTATCGGATATGTCGCTGGTGAGCTTGTCGCTACAATTTTTAATAGCGACAAGCTCCCTGATAGGCTTTAATAGTGTGGTCGTGGATAGTGAGTCATCATGGTCGTACTCATCTTTTAACAACCATTCAAAGTCAATTTTGGATAAGCCGTGCAAATTTGCCGGGTAATTTGGTAACGGTTTTTTGTTCATCTTCTGGTATAAATCCTCCTTCATTGATAGCGACTGACCGGCAAAGTGTTTCAAAATCAAGCCCGGTCAGATCGGAGACGGAAAGCCAGAAAAGCAAACAGCCTTTCTGATGACCTTCTAAAATCCGGTAAATGTAGCCAATGTTCCAGTTAATCCGCTTTGATAGCCAGTAGCCAGTTTTTCCATTGTCCTTTAACCATTGTTTTAGTAGCTTCATTTGTTTACTCCTTAATTATATTCAGATATTTGCTTTCTGTCATATAATACATTTTTAACAATTTACATACATGACCGAGATCATGATTAATATTACCAAAAATGTACCAATGTCTTGCAATCGTATTTTGTTTGTTTGTTTCATTTTTGCTCCTGTTTTGTTTGCAATATTTTTTGCACTTGTTCTAAGGAATTCCCGGCAAATTTATAATCATGGAATAGATAGGTGTTGTCTTTAAGCCAATAATTGATGAAGGTAAATTCTTTGTCGGACCCTTCATAAGCGATTTTAAAACCTTTCAAATTCAATTTAAGAACACCTTCCAGGGCTGTCATGATTTTATTAAGATCATCTCCTATGGCATTTGTCAGGCTTTTATGACCTATGTCCATATCGCTAAGAATGATGTAACCATGTTGGCGATTGACTTCCAAGATCAAAATGTCTGGGCTGGTTTTGTCTGTGTGCATTAAATAAGTCTTGTTTGAACATGCCGGATGTAGATCATTATCAGCCGGATTCTTTACGTTTTTCCCGCAAATTTTGCAGATCATGATCTTTCCTTGTCGCTGTAATTTGCTTTTGTCAATTCTTGGGAACGTGTTAACAAATTTGTCAATTTATCAGTGCATTTTCTAATACCGTCCCTGATATTACCAAGTTTTCGCAATGATATGTCTTCATCTTTGGCACTTATTGAATCCAACGTAGCAGTCCAATGACTGTCAATTTCATCCAAAAGAGCAAACATTTGATCCAAAACAGCCGCCTTTACAATAATATCGTTCATGTTATTATTCAACCTTTCCCTTACCTGCCAATTGGTCAGGGTTTACAGGATTAAAAAGTTTTTATTCTTTTCTCGCCATTCCCAATCAATATATTGGGTGACCAATTCCCGGTAGCAGTTAAACCTTGCTACTAACTCAGTACCCTTCCAGGCTGACATACGCCCGGACATATCGCCAATTGCCTGTTTATCCATGATCGAACCTTTTAGGGTGAAGCCATGCTTGGCGCAAAATTGTTGACAACGGGTATAATCTGTTTGTGTGTTCATGTTATTCTCCAAAACATTTCAAGCAAAACAGTTTTTTGCTATGCGTGTAAAACGCCTGGCTTTTCACTGGTAAAAACGTCTTGCAACATTGGCAATAGCCGCGAAAGCGCACAATGATTTGTTTGTCAAACATGTCGGCCTTAGAAGCTTCACGAATCATAAAAACCACGTGGCTTTCTTGTATGTCGATGGGCTTTAGCAAAAAATAGTTGCGGTCCAGGGACATAACGTAAAATTCATTTAGTTTGAGATAGGCAAGCGGGATGTATTGTTCGCCGTTTCGTTTCTTGGATAGCTCGGTAATAAATTGCTGATTGGATAGGGCAAAAAAGTATGATTTTTGCTGCTTCAGATCTCGCAAGCCTTTGAAATTGTTAAGGACCAGGGCTTGCATTGATTTAATTTTGCTTGTGTACCATGTCAATTGTTTCATGTTATTCACCTTTAGCTTTTCACTGGTAAAAATGTCTTGCAACATGGATTGTCAATATGCAAGCCAAGTTTATTTATAATTTCAAAAGCCTTGATAAGCCCTTCCGGGGTAATATTGTCAATATGCAAGCCAAGTTTATTTATAATTTCAAAAGCCTTGATAAGCCCTTCCGGGGTAATAACGATTGACTTGAAACCAAGCATGTTTTTTAAATATTTGTTGTTTTCAAGATCATTAATTGTCTCGTATCTGTAACCATTCCAGGTTCTAAAAATTATAGTTCCTGGTACTTTTCTGTTTTCTTCGGACCAGCCGGTTAAAACCAGTAAGGCTAAAGTTAAGTTTTCAATTGTTTGTTTTGTTTCGTTTGTTGTTTCGCTCATGTTATTTACCTTTTCTCTACCTGGCTATTGCTCAGGATTTACGGGTTTTGCATTAGATAATCTTAAAGCCACCTTGCCAACTGGTCCCAGGTCGATGATATTATTTTGCCTATCCCACACCTTGACACGGTTATGGATGATCATGGCTTGCTTGTAAGGACCGCTTGCTATAATGCGGGTAAGTAAATTGTAAATTGCCGTTTCATTGGGTGTCATTGCTGGACCTCTTTAATCTCTCTCTGATGAGGTGAAATAAAGTGTATCAATGTCTTTTCCCAAACTTTCCCACCAATCAAATCTTAATGGGTATTTGTCAGCCTGGTCAAAACAAATTTGTGCAATAATACTTAGTGTCCATGGCATACCATATGTTTCAATGTAGTTTTGCAATGTCTTGAATTCTGGTATTTCATTAATGGGTGGCAATAGTATTTTCATTCTACACCTTCCTTTTTAAGAATGCTTTCAAGTGTTCTTCTGCCTTTTTCATAGGTCGCTTGATTTATTTGTCCTAACATGTAGCCTTTAGCGACAAAAATCATAACGTTGTTTCCTGCAAAAGCTTTGTAAAGTTTTGTTTGATCTGTTTTTACAAGTGCTTGAATAATCTCTTTTAGGGATACCCCATCTGGTCGATTAAATGTTACTCTACAAAAATTGCCTTCAAAGTTGATTCGATAATCTTTTTTAATCATTGGACACCTTCCTTTTTTTGGCTCCACAATTCCCATTCAAGAATCCAAAGAATGATCATTGTTTCAATTAAAATTTGTTTCTCTTGTTTGCTCATGTTTTTATCTCCTTTTTAATTTTTTTTTTACAAATTATTTCGTTTTTGTAACAAGAGTATCTGCCATAAAAATTGCACTCCCCGCTAATAATTGAAATAGCATAATCGAAAGCCTGTATCATACCATTACAATGATGTCTGAAATGCTCGCCGCAATATTTTGTTTGCACTTTTGATTCATAGGCACTTTGTAACTTTTGTAGTCGTTCGATAATAAATTTAATTTTTTTGTTTGTCATGTTATTTGCTCCTTTCATTAGATTTAATAATGCTTTCCAGTAGTTCTTGTATCTCTTGTTTGTTCATATCGCGCAGGCGTTTGATTGTTTGTTTCATGTTTAACTCCTTTTATTCACAATTAAACGTTGCAAAGCAGTAAGGGCATTGCACTGAGACAGGTTCATTAATTCCCAAGCGTATTTTTATGTTTGGTTTGTTTATGGTTACATACAGTCTTTTTAAACAGACTGGACATTGGGTCATTATTGCCGATATGTGTTTAGTTTGTTTGTTCATGTTTAACTCCTTTTGGATAATTTTTTAATTAGTTTTTTTACGTGTAAATAGGTATCGCAAGTCCCATAATAATATCCAAGCAAAAACTCATCGGGCTTTGTTGCTTTTTTTTCCATATCACGTTTAAATGTCCAATAATCAATTAAGACGGATATTCTGTGATTTAAACAATCTCTTTCTTG
>Ga0315274_10003393_pt1 | contig 23691 bp, 25 predicted proteins | sample YL17G02_20_MG_FD_203700 | JGI IMG/M metagenome (GOLD analysis project Ga0315274, IMG submission 203700) | Sediment microbial communities from Yellowstone Lake, YNP, Wyoming, USA - YL17G02_20 | ecosystem: Environmental > Aquatic > Freshwater > Lake > Sediment | place: USA: Wyoming | collected...
CCCTTGTCCTAAAGGCATGTATGCCCAGACCAAGCTTAGAGCCGAAAACCTGATAAAAGAATCGGGCATTGACTATCTAATCCTGCGACTGACCGCAATCATGTACTTTGATTTCGAAGTCAGTGACCTCAAGCGCATGTTCAGTATTCCGCTGAATAATCGGGTTGAGTTCTGTCATCCCGATGACCTGTCTATAGCGGTACTCAATGCTATCAAGAATTTTGACGCGCTAAAGGGAGACACACTGGTCATTAGCGGCGGGCCCGAGCAAAGGATGTCATACCGTGATATGGTAGGCGATATCATGGGCGTGATGAGATTACCCCTGCCACCAGCCGAGAAATTCACCAAGGAGCCCTATTACCTGGACTGGTACGACACCGCCAAATCACAGGAACTCCTGAAATACCAGAGAAAGACGTTTGGCGATTACCTCAGGGACTACTCCAGGGGTTTGACCAGGCGGTATTCCACCCTATTCCTGCCCTTTATGCGCTATTTGGTTTCGCCGGTGTTCGGCAAGCTTGTTGTTCAGTTCATGAAGGCACCATAATCAACGGGGGTTTCCTCAGAGGGCGGGGTCGAAACCCGCCCCTACAGTTCCTCGGTACCCAATTTCTAAACGAGCGTCCCCACTCCCATCTCTTTTCTCTGTTTAGCTTCCCTTCTTTTCATCAAATAAAGGTAATAGATTTCCTTCAAGCTGTATTGCTTTATCTCATGGAAACGCAGAAATATACGTATAAAATTGAGGCGTAGACCGGAACAAAGACCTTTATTGACTATTATAACGTTCATATATTTCCTGGCCGACTTTGTCCAGTGGAACTTATACGGCTCTACACCCCTGAGGAAATCAAACTCTCGAAGCCCCTTCTCAATCGCGTGTTTTATGAGGAACATCTGATGTAAATGACCCACACTGTATTCGGAATAGCCAACGTCCCGGGCTGAGGTAGCGCAATAGAACTTATTATTATAAATGAAGCCAAATTCCGCCGACACCGTTTCACTATCTACAAATTGGCAAGAGAAATGCAACCATCCCCTTTCGAGAAATCGCGCTGCTATATCCCTAAAGAACCCCTTCATTTTGGGGTCACTGAATACACCGCTGACATTCGCAGATTGCCAGCGTTTCTCATGCAGGTCAATAAATCGGCTCAACATGTCATCGAGATTACCCTTTGTACAATCTCGAAACTCGACACTGTGCGCCTTTTCGAGAGAACGCAATTTCCGACGGAGTGTATGCCTCCGGTTCGGGCTTAACCAGCGAGAATATTCATCCCATGTTGCGGGTAATGTAATATATGGCGCCAGAGTCTTTACTTTCTCATGCATAATGAGATTGCTTGCAGGTAGAGAAATACGGCTTCGCAGCAGGTCGATGAATCTAGAATCATCGGGTACCCAGGCCAACCTCAGTACAAGTTCGCCTTTGGTGAACTCCTCTTCGAGGAAAGTAAGGAAGGCAGATACAGCTTCCTCGCTGCTTCCTGAACGTATCAGCCCTATATGATTGCAATTCAGCGAACCTATAGTCTCCAGAGCACTAATTCTTAACAAACCAATTCGATACTCGGTTCTCATGAGCGGGACAATACCGATGAGCTGGCCTTCCTTTTCAATCAGCAATATATTCAGTTTATTGCCTTCCCCGAAGTGCTTCCACCAGATCGATAGCCACTCGTGAGTAAGATATATAGGGTTATCATCCTTACTCTTACGTAGAAGGCTCTCCCAGATATCTGATAGCGATTCAAACTCTTTTAATTCTGATATTATTCTTATCTTAGTGCTGGTCATCTCACAAAACTACCATGGCTGACTTTCCCTAGAAAACAATATAAATGAGACAGATCGCAGGAAGGATTAATCATGAGTCGCAGGCCGTACGAACGGCTTCTCTTTCCAGAAATGCCACCACAGCAACCTCAGGTGTTTAGCCTCGGCATGAACCCTGGGGCTAAACTTGGCATGTGCCTTCTGAGAGGCAATGTTACTCTTGGCTACGGCGTTTCGTGATACCAGTATCCCCTTTTCCCTAAGGAATTCGAACCTTTTGAAATAGCCGTATGCCATTAAGCCCTTGCCCCGGTATTGAGGAATCGTCTGAGTACCACCGGTGCAAGCTTCATGATTTAAAAAGCCCACCCTGTAGGGCAGGTTATCAACAGCTTTGTGGGCTTCCTCGCTCAGAGCTATCCAGCCTATGTGGGCGATTTCCCCTTTAACGAAAATGCAGAAGGCTATCGCGCCTTTATCCAGCATCCTCCTGGCCGTGACAAAGCGTCGGCGGAAATCAGAGCCCATAGCCTCTGCCAGCTTATTAGCCTCCTCGTTGCCACTGATCATCTTGAAGGTGAAATCCTGGATTTTAGGCAGGAAGTCAGCCTCACTTCTCTCTTTAATCGAGTATTCGTAGAGATAAAAGTCTCCGTACTCGAAGAAGAAAACTCTCACAAATGCAAAACCACGCTTGAGCAGCGGCTTTAATCCCTCTGTTTTGAGGATATCCTTTGCCCTTTTCAACATCGCAACAAACGTGCTTATCATCTCATCGCTTCCCCTAAGCAGACTGGGTCTGACCAGCCTGCTGAACGATAGGCTTCTCTTTCCAGGACTTCCACGATAATATTTTCAGGTAGCGTCCCTTTCCATAAAGCTTGCCACCTACCTTAATTATACGTTTCTGCGAAGCAAGATTGCCCTTTCCCACAATACATTTCCCTGTAGTCTTTCCCATTGTCTTTAGTTTAAACTTCAGATACAAAATGGCATATATAGAAAGGCCTAAACGTCTATATTTAGGATTTGTTTCTACCCATCCCAAATATACTTCACTGTTTGAAAAATCTACTTTGTAAGGTATCTTAATTTGAACGTTCATTGCCTCTTGAGTTGTAGCAGCCCAGTTTACACAGGCAAGCTCCTTGCCCACAAATACACACGACATTATCGCCCCATTGACTAATTTCTCCCGAGCGCCGAAGCCATGAATACCGAATTCGAAACCCTTAGCCACCAGTTCTTTGAATCCCTGACTTGTCAGGATTATTTCGAAGACGGGATTCTGTATTTTAGAGGTAGGCTCAAATTTCATTGGCTCGTTCAGCGTCAACTCGTACATGTCGTACCTTTCATGGATGAATACGCACCTTCTCAAAAAACGAACCCCTTTTACAAAGAAGGCAAACAGGCCTTCTTTTTGTAATATATATCTCCCGCGTTTGTATTCCTGTCGCAAATATGAGCTCATCTAGGGCAAAACCTTCTTCACATTTGATATGAACATTCTTCTTTTCCCGATTCCAGAGGGAACTATTTGATCAACAAGCTCTACAACAACATCGATGTCTCCACCAAGCTCTGACCTGAAATGGCGCTCAATTTTCTTAATTGCCTCATTCACATGGTCACGCTCGCATTCTCTGCCAAAGACGAGCTTAATCACCACCTTATCGTAGTTCTCCTGCACTATCTGGAATTGTTCGACCCCCAGACCGGCTAAAAATGACCTGTTCAAAGCTATGCCAGGTATACAATCCCCTCTTCTCGTGAATATGAAATCTGATATCCTGCCATTGACTGCCGCCAGCAAAGGGAGACCTCTGCCACAAGGACAGGCCTTGTCAGAGATCACCCCTATATCGCCTATTTCGTACCTGATGAACGGCATGCCGTAGTTGTGCAGGCTTGTAACCAATATCCTCCCCTCCCCTCCCACGGGGACAGGCTTATCTGCATCATCTACGATTTCTACAATCACATTCTCCGCTGAAATATGGTATCCCGAATGCTCCGGACATTCAGAGGCAATTGCATCTACTTCATTCGTCGAATAATAGCTATAGGTCTCGCATCCGAACGCCCTGGAAAAGAGCTCCCTCTGGAAATCGTATAGCTCTTCGCCGGTCGTGATAATCGCCCTCGGCCTGATCGGGGGTTTGCCCTCTTTTTCGATATAACGAGCCGCCAAATATATAGCGCTGGGATAGCCCTTTATAAATCCCCCCTCGAAACCTTCCAGCCTTTTCGCGAAACGCGGCAGTTCCTGTTTAGACATCGTCAGGGCATCGAAAAGTACCACCCTCTGCAAAAAGTGCCTCGTGGTTCGCGCGATGCTATCGGCTATGGACAAGCGGGGGTGTCTGCCCCAAAACAAGGCCAATTTCTCTCCCACCTCATAGCCTGCCCATTTATGCGCTCTCAATCCGGCAGCAGTATCCCAACCGTGGTAGTCATCCCTTGTCTTATAGAATCTAAGAGGTTCCCCGGTAGAACCTCCGGTTAAACAAGGCATCAACTCCTTCCTGGGAAATCCACGGGCGCTTAAGTCTCTGAAGTTGCTTCTGACGAGCTGCCTGGTCAGTATGGGCAGTTTCACCAGGTCTCCCGATGTCACTATGTCCTCTGGCTTCAAGGCACGCCGGTCGAATATGCCACGGTAATAAGGCACATTATCATGGGCGTATTTTACTAATTTTCTCAGCCTTTCATCCTGTAACGCCAGAATCTTCTCCCGCGGCCACCACTGAGTGTCTTCAAGCTCCTTCAGGCGCTTCAAAGTATTCGCGCCCCTATGAAAATCCACCACGGGGGTGAACACATGCTTTACAAGGAACTCATACATAGCCATATTCATGGAACGGCCTTAAGGATTCATTAGCACTACTACGCTTGCCGTTTCACCGCCTTCACTGCAATATAGCGCCCGGTAAGATACCTGGTCCTCTTTCTCTCCAGCCCATCGAGCAAAGCCAGCCCCTTCCTGATAGCATTGTCCAGCTTGCCCCCGCTAAGCTTGCGCAGGGAACGCTCCAGCAATCTTATCAATCCGTCGGGATGAGGATAGTGAAAAATGGCCGTGCTTTCTGCCAAATCGAACCCGATTTCCTCGAGATTGCGCCTCAATTTCTTCAGGGGAAGTGTTTTGCCGATAAAATATGGGGAAAGCCTCAGCATCATCCAGATACGAAAGACTACGTAGGGAGGGTAAGTCAGATTGCTTTTGTTGTCCATAGTCAGAATGAGGACCCCGCCAGGTCGCAGAGCACGCCCCAACTCCTTCAGAGCAGTAACAATGTCTGCCTCGCTGGGGAAATGGTCCAAGGTGGAATCGGAAATTATGAGGGAGATAGAATTATCCCGGAAGGGGAGGTTTCTGACGTCACAGCAGAGATATTTACTTGGGTCGACGCCGTAAGCGCTGGCTCGACTTCTCGCCCGGCCTACTATTTCATGAGAGATATCTATTCCGATTACGTTGCTGTTGACCTGGCCGAGGTCGAAGAGAAACTGGTCAGGGCCAGAAGCTTCCTGAAAAAGGTCAGTCTTCAAAATATTCTGGGCATTAGCCGCATCCGCCCATCTCGCTATCAAGTTGAGATAGGTCTTCTTCTTGTGCTCAGCAAGCAGCTCATTGGAGTAGCCTTTCTGAACCCATTCTCTAGCGACATGGTCCCAATGCTCAGCCCTGTTTCCTAATTTACTCAACTCTCACCTGCAAATTAAAATGAGATACTGCCCAAGCTAGACTGTTTGCCCTTTATTTAAAAGTAAGCTCTGGTACACCTCTATAATTCTGGGGATGACGTCATCTGCTGTGTAGTTTTCCATTAATCTCTTATATCCACTTTCCCCCATTCTGGAAGCTGTTTCGGGGCTTTGCAGTAAATAGGAGAGCGCGTCAGCCAGTTTTTCGGCATCACCAGGTGGGACCAATATCCCGGTTTCCCCGTCCACCACTGCCTCTTTTAGCCCACCTATATCTGAGGCTATCACTGCCTGCCTCTGGCTCATCGCCTCGCGTGCCACAGTGGAGGCAGATTCTGCGCAGATTGAAGGGAAAACTGCAAACCTGCACTTTGCCATCGCTTCCATTACTAAATAATGCGGAGCGTTTTTTATCACGCGGATATTTTCCATGCTTTCATAATGATAATCCGGGTGTTCTATACCAATCAGCAGCAGCTTCGTTTTTGTGTTCAGTTTACGATAAGCCTCGATTAACACATCGACACCTTTATGAGGCATTAACCAACCAACAAATAAGATAAATCCATCGGGTAAATACTCTGCCTTATGCTGCTCATTATGCGACTCGATGTCATAAAAGTTGGGAATCGTTATAATCCTAATGCAATTCAACCGCAGGTACTTTTCATAGGCATCTTTCACGAAGTCACTCACAGCTATGAATATGTCCACATGCCTCAGTTTATTTCTATTCGCTCTCACCCCGTAATAAGCTGCTAAAGCCCTTGGCAAACCGTAGTCACCGCACATACAAGATATGCAACCTCCGAGCGATGGTTGAGCACATATTTTGTCCTCTCTAACAAGCAGCATTTTGGGGCAAAAAAGGCGGTAGTCATGCATAGTGTATACCAAGGGGATTTTGAATCTCTTTTTTAAAGGGGTTACGGAGTAAACCATCCAACCATGGGCATGGATAATATCGGGTCGCTCTTTTTCTATTATCTGGGCTAATCTCTTACTAATTAACCAATCCCGGGCCGGGGGGTGCCACTTTCTGGCGGGGTCCTTAAACAGAAAGGGGATTTTCTGGAACAAACCGTCTAACCTGTATATCCTAACTCCGTTCTTTTCCTCATAATCCGGCAGGTCTCGCCGCCCTATTGTGCAGACATGTACCTCATGTCCTCTCTTACTTAGCTGGTTGCTGAGCGATTCAACATGAGCCTCGATTCCGCCCTGGAACGGAGGATACAAATCCGATAGCATCATTATCTTCATGCTGTGCCCTCTGTCACCTGTTTTCCGTTCTTTTCCATATGCATCTTTAGCAACTGGCTGTTACTCATTTTTCTCACATCATTGGATAGCGCGTCTATACTACGGAATATCTTCTCCAGCCTTACCCAATTATTATTGTCCTCTATAGACCAGGAATGCCCCCACAAGTGCCAAATACCCCCGTTGTTAACAACAAAATCAAGGGTCCTGATCGCTATCTTGTCCCAACTATTAAGCAACAGGTTATTCTTTAACATAAAGCGAAACAATCCGAAGTCCTGCGAAGCCATAGCATGCCTGAAATATGGCGCGAGTCCGAAATGCCAACATGAGGCATAGGCTGTAGTGCCCATCTTAAAGGGGTCTTTTATGCTTCTGGTAGCAGACTTAGTTGTTCTGGCACCGATAAAACCAGCTTTCTCAACGACATTGATGACTTCACCGTTGAATTTCCCCTTGGGATAACAAAAGGAAACCACTTCCCTGCCAATTATGTCCTCCAACCTCTGCTTACCCTCCACTATCTCTCTTTCCGCTTCTTTCAGGGAAACCCGGGTCAATACAAGGTGGTGATAGGTATGCCCGCCGATATCAAAGCTTCGAGCGAGCTCCCTGATTTGCTGAGGATTCATACAGCCCCTTTTTACATAGGATATGGGGATGTAGAAAGTAGCCGGTACATCGTACTTCTTTAGCAATTCGGCCAGCTTCAAATCCAGAGGGTGGCCGTCGTCCCAGCTTGTGGTAATTATAGCCTTATCCATAGTGATATCGAAATTCAGGCGCTTTGAAATACAATTTGGTTGATATTATAAACTTTTCGAATCTCGTTGTCTCATCTTCCAAATCCAACTTTTTATTGACAATGCTCTCGGTGTTTGATACCCTATCCGAAGCAAGGGAGCTTCGACCTAAATTGACGCGTGATGACCTTCAGAAACTAGTCCAAAGCCAAGCGGACTTTATTATCAGCCAGCAGCTTCCCTCCGGAGCCATCCCCTGGTATCGTGGTGCCATCACAGACCCCTGGGACCATGTGGAATGTGCTATTGCTCTGGATCTCGCTGGCAGGTCCGATGCGGCTGTGAACGCCTATAGGTGGTCACACGATACGCAGAACCCCGACGGCAGTTGGTACTCCAGCTACCCGCAGGTTAAGCAGGACGACCAGACCAGGGACGCCAACTTCGCCTCCTATATAGCGACCGGGATATGGTTTCACTATCTGGTCACCAAAGACGCGGGATTTCTGAAGCAGGTGTGGCCGATGGTGGAGAAAGCCGTAGAATTCGCCCTAAGTTTGCAGCAGCCCACCGGCGAGGTCTTCTGGGCCGTAAGCCCAACAGGCAAATCATGGCCGGGAGCCATACTTACATCATCAACTTGTATCTGGCACAGCATTAATAACGGCGTAAACATTGCGAAAACATTGAGAATAAAAAAAACAGACTGGGCGAAAGCAGGCAATAAGCTCCTTAAAGCGATGAGGGAACATCCCGAGCTGTTCGACAGGATGGGTGAGAACAAGCGGCGCTACGCCATGAACTGGTTCTACCCTGTCCTCACCGGGGTGCTCAAGGGCAAAGAGGCGAGAGAGCGCATCAATAGAGAATGGAATGATTTCATCATCGATAACTGGGGATGCAGAGTCGCCGTCGACGAGGATACCACCGCAGTAGCTGAGACCTCCGAGCTGATTATAGCACTGGCGCTTATAGGTGAGCATGAGAGGGCAAGGATGCTATTGGATTGGACTCTAAAGATTCGAGATGATAAGCCCGGCTTCTGCCGTGGGATAAAGTTCCCCGAAAAGCTAGCATGTCCCCCGGATGAAGAGAGGGCAACCTGGACATCGGCAGCGTTGATATTGGCTATCGCAGCCCTATCTAAAGTTTGAGGTAAATTCAGTGACTGGTTCTAAGAAAGTTCCCGAAAAACCCAAGCCAGCAAATGCCAGTAATGACTTCGTGGGCTACGAAGTCCTCATAGACTTTATGGAAAAACGAGGGCTGCAGAAGCTGGAGGGCGATATCATCGAAATCGGCGCCTTCATGGGCGGCGGCACCGCCAAATTAGCTAAATTTGCCGTAAAATATGGCAAGAAGGTATATGTCATCGATATTTTCGACCCCGGGCGTGATAAAACTCCGGATAATAACGGGGTCAAAATGTGCGACATCTACCAGGCGTTTCTCCAGGGGCGCTCTCAGTTGGAGGTCTACCAACAAGCTACGAATAGTTTCGATAACATAGTAACCATCAATAAGGACTCAAAGAGGGTTAGATTTACCAGAGGGCAAAAGTTCATCTTCGGCTTCATAGACGGTAACCACCAGGCAGATTATGTGATAAATGACTTCAATCTCATCTGGCGTAACCTTGTCCCGGGAGGCAGCGCCGGCTTCCACGACTACAATTTCGATTTGCCGGAGGTTACCGAGGCCATTGATGGTTTAATATATAAGCATAGAGACAAGATAAGCGAAGTCTACGAGATAAAACAAAGCCATGTCGTGATATTAACCAAGAAAAAGGGGCTCCCCGGAAAGTAAGTAAATGCTTGAAGTGCTTCAGGTTGAAACTACGAACTATTGCAACGCCCGCTGCATTTTCTGTGTCTATGACCAGATCAAAAAGCATGGCACTATGTCAGATAAGCTTTATACCAAGATTCTGAGGGATGCCACCAAGCTCGACCCGTCTCCCCAAACCTTCATCCCCATGCTAACCGGCGAGCCTTTTCTCGACCTGGAGATGGTTGAGCGGATAGAAGAGGCGCGCGCGGCTTTACCTGAAACTGAAATTCATCTATATAGCAACGGCAGCAAGCTGACTGAGGAGATAATCAGAAGGCTTGCAGAAGTACCCAACTTCCATCTCAACATCTCGGCAAACGGAGCTTCGGTGGAGACCAGGAAGAGACTGACAGGCCTGGGCGACTACGAACACGTCTCCAGGATGATAGATTACATGGATTCGCTTCGCATATCCCACAGCGTGTCGCTGGTGCAGCATCCCTCCATTACCAAGGAGGAAGAGAAGGCCTTCAACCGCAGATGGGGCAAAGCGACATCGAAGGCATCCTGTCGTACGCCCTATGTTTTCCAGCACCTGAATTTCGGCGGGCTAACTTATGAGAAGGACCAAATTCGCTTCACTCACTGCATCCATGCTACCAGCCATATGACCGTGCTCTGGGATGGCAAGGTGAACCTGTGCTGCATGGACCCGCTGGGCAGAAAAATATTCGGCGACCTGAACCAACAAACGGTCTCCGAGGTGTGGTTCTCCGGAGAGCGTCAGCGTTACGCCACCATGCACAATGAGGGCAGGGGAGCGCAGTGCGAGGTATGCCGGGACTGCAACATCGTCTGCTTCTGAGATAAACCCCCGTAGGGCAGGTTTCCCAACCTGCCGATCCGCGAAAGTCGGGTTAGGAAACCCGACTTTCTGAGAGAATGCTGATAGCTGTGTATTAAAGCTAAAACAGGCAGTCTCGCACCGGCATGAAAGTCTTGCGATGGATGGGGCAGGGTCCCAGCTTCTGTAAAGCCTCCATGTGCTCCGGGGTGCCGTACCCTTTGTGTTGAGCCAGGCCGTAGCCGGGGTACTTACCATCCAACTCCACCATCATGCGGTCTCGCGTGACCTTGGCGACTATAGACGCCGCAGCAATAGAGACACATATACTATCGCCGTCGACCACACCTTTTTGCGGAATGCGGACGCCAGGCAGGCGCATATAATCAATAAGAAGGTAATCAGGGCATGTTGAGAGCTGTTCTATGGCATGGCGCATCGCCAGCCTGGTTGCAGGGACTATGCCCCGTTCATCGATGACCTCATGGGAAACGACCCCCACCCCGAAAGCTATCCCACTCTCCATCATGCGTTCGAAAATAGACTCGCGCTGTGATGGCGCAAGCTGCTTGCTGTCCCGAACCAGGCTCAACCATGAAGGCCGTTCCTCCAGAGACAAAATAACGGCTGCAGCGACCACCGGGCCGGCAAGCGGCCCTCTGCCGACCTCATCAATGCCTGCGATGAGCCGATAGCCTTGCGCTATCAGCCTTTCTTCTTCGTCGAACGTGGGTATCTGGACAGCCATATGCTTCAATCTCTCGGATTTTGAGCCATAGTAGCATGATATAGCTTCACTGTCAAAGTATTTTCAGGGAAAATGCAGATTTTTGTGAAATGGTCGCCAAACCTATTGACACTTGGTCGATTGTGTGCTAGTCTCGTTCGCAAGAACGAAGAAAGGAGCGTCACATGCAAGCCTACTGTATGAAATGCCGGACCAAGGTGGAGATCAAGAACGCGAAGTCGATCAAAATGAAGAACGGCAAGCCTGCAACACAGGGTGTGTGCCCCAAGTGCGGCACCAAGGTGTTCAGAATCGGGAAAGGCTAACCAATAGGTTCCTAATAGCTGGCTGAGCTGAAATTATTCAAGGTGTTTTCGGCTTTGTCCTCAGAGCGCTTTGAGGAGTGGGGTTTTTGTCTCCTCAAAGCGCTTTTGATAAGAGGCAAAAAACTCTTGTTCGGTCTGAAGCCACTCGGGACTGGCCTCGATAGCAGGCTCAACGGCAGAGCCGGAGATGCCCCTCAGTTTCAGCTCTTCTCTCTGGGCTGCCCCCAGTTCGATTCGCTTTTCCTCCCAGACCTGTTCGATCGCCTTTTGGTATTCATCGAAGAGATTTCTGATACGTGCTACAGCACCCGAGTCCCCAGCATAATGCTGAACGGCAGTCAGTATATTTTCAACCCCCTCAGAATTTCCCGGGGCAAGCGCATCAAGCAGAAATGAGAGCAGATACCGAGTAACTATTTGCCGGTTTTGCTTATATTTCCCCAGCTCTATCTCAACGTCGCGAAGAGGCAACCCATCCAGGTAACGTTTCCCCAGAGCCTCTCCGATTGCTCGAAACTTCTCCTCCCTTGACCTCTGTCTTTCCTGAGCGGACATATCCCCGAGCTTCTGGGCCCTCTCCATGGCTACATCGAATGCACTTTTTAATTCTTTATTTTCGCCAGGCATGTTTCCCTATTACCTGCTCTCTACTATGTCATTGCTTCACTTCGCTCGCAATGACACCGGAATAAGTGAACTCACAAATAGGGGAAAGTGTTCCTCCTGATGATTTCAAAGTTGCGTTTTATCTGTTCCTTACCCTTTATGATTCCCGGGCTGCCATACTGATGGCCGGTGAGCAAATACTCGATATCCAGCTTTGCTATTTGCTCGATACTAGCTTTGAGCGCCTCGGCACTGCCGCCGGGGATGTCCACCCGCCCGGTGCTCCCCTCGAATACCAGGTCGCCTCCCATAAAGACCTTCTCTTTAGGCCAATAGATACCTATGTGGCCGTCGGAGTGGCCGGGGATGAGAACTATTTGGGCAACCAGGTCCTTGCCTAAACGCAGCTCGCCCTCTGAGAGATATAAATCGGGATGGATCTCAGGCATCTCGAAGCCCATCGACTTGAGAGCTTGGGCCATTTCACCGCTGGCCAGCTTGAGGAATTCATTCTCCTCTTTGCCGATGGCGACCTTTGCTCCACTCAATTTCCTGATTTCCTCAGAGGCCCCGTAATGGTCTGGATGCGCATGTGTATTGATGATCAAGCCGACATCCTCAATCTTGAGTCCATCTTTTTTCATCTCGGATATCAACCTGTCCAAACAATTTTGCCTGGTTTCGGTAACTATCTGTCCGGGGTCCACCAGGACATGTTTCTTCCCGGGCAGAGCATTTGCCACAACATAAGAGTTGCAGTTATTCCCATATTTCGTCATCTCCTGCATAGTGACGCCGGGCCAAAGGTACGCATAGAAATCATTTACCAGCTTCAATTGAACCCTCCATCAGCGAAGTCAACTTCTAAGAAGATTATAACATCACATGAGGGATATTGGCACACATACAGCCGTGTCATTCTGACCCTGAACATAGTGAAGGGGAAGAATCTCGTCCCCCGTGCCCGTAGGAGCACAGTGCACTGTGCCCTAGCCTCGTATGTCATTCCCGCGGAGCCTGTCCCTGACTCGATCAGGGAGGAATTCAGGTGCCCGACGGGTAGGTCGGAGCACCCGTCCCCATCCCGTCCTGTAGGGGCGACCAGCCGGTCGCCCCTACACGGCCATAACCCATGTTGACAAAAAGGTGATGCCATGCTAGCATAGCAAATGAAAATCGTTTTCATTTATAGATTGAGATGACGCCGCTAAAGCTTACGCGTAAGCTAACGCTTACACAGAACAAGATAGCTTCCATACTGAGGCAGCAAGGTTATAAAATCACGCCGCAGCGGCGGGCTGTGCTGAATATAATCGCCCTCAGCCATGACCACCTCACCCCCGCTGCCATATACGAAAAGGTACATGAAGAACATCCCGGCATCGGGTTAGTCACTGTATACCGTACGCTCGATATACTGGCCGAACTCGGACTTATCTGTGAGGTACATGCTGAAGGCAACTGCCGAAGCTATTTAATGAGAAGGCCGTCAGAACACCATCATCACCTGATTTGCTCTGATTGCGGCACAGTGGCTGACTTCACCGATTGCGACCTGAGCAATCTGGAGCAAAGGTTGGCCCGTGACACCCGCTTCGAAATCAAAGGACATCTTCTCGAGTTCACCGGTCGCTGTCACAATTGCCGTAAAGGGACGAATAGCGGTGGCAAACAGGCTTGCTAAATCAGCTTCAGCGGTTTTAGCGATGAGAGGCAAGTATATCCTGGTATCGGTGCTCCTCGAGTTAGTTCTCCTCAGCACGCTGTCGTGTCAGCCATCAAGCAGCAGTTCAGAGAAGTCCATTGTTACCACTTACTCTGTCCTTGGTTCTATTGTGAAAGAACTAGTTGGCGATAAGGCGACTGTAACTGTGTCCGTCCCCAATGGACTGGACCCTCATGAATGGGAACCATCGGCTAAAGACATAGAAGCGATAAACAAGGCAGACCTCGTTATCGAAAACGGACTCGGTCTTGAAGGCGGCCTGGAAAAGACTCTGCAGGCAGCCAGAGACAGCGGCGTGAAATTCTTCACCGCCTCGGATTATATTACTGTCCGGCATGTCGGGCCCGGAGAGGGGATCCCCTCCGGCGATCCCGACCAGGTCATTGGTGCGCCGGACCCACATTTGTGGATGGACCCCTTAGCTATGAAGAGCGTAGTCAGCGGACTCGCCTCTGTGCTGATGCAAGACCTGAATCTGGATGTCAGCAGCCAGGCCGCAGACCTGGAGAACCGGCTGGATAGCTTAAACACAGAAATTGCCAATACAGGGGCGGCAATTCCTCAGGAAGACCATAAGCTGGTTACGGGCCATGAATCGATGGGGTACTTTGCCCAGCGCTATGGCTTCACGCTTGTAGGAGTGATCATACCAAGTCTGTCGACGCAGGCGGGGGTCTCTGCGGCAAACCTGGCTGCGCTTAAGAAGGCCATCGAAGATAACCAGGTCAAGGCGATATTTACCGAGCTCGGCACATCTCCGGCGGCAGCCAAAGCCATAGGCGATGAAACAGGGGTAAAAGTAGTTGAACTGACCACCCATATTTTACCCGGCGATGGCTCCTATTTCACGTTCCTGAGGAACATCGCCGGTGTTATTACCAACGCATTGAAAGGCCCTTTGCCCGTAATATCTCCTACATCGTCGACTGATAGTAGCGGCATTATCGATTGGCTGGTAACGCCATTCTCATCTAACGACTTTATGCTCCGCGCCCTCATCGCCGGAATTCTGGTCTCTATTGCCTGCGCCATTGCCGGAACCTTTGTCATTCTGCGCGGGCTGGCCTTCATCGGCGATGCGCTGGCTCACGGGGTATTGCCCGGCATTGCGGTAGCAATCCTGTTGGGTTTCCCGGGAATGCTGGGAGCGGCTATCGGGGCGGCAGCTATGATTGGCGGCATCACCTGGATTACGCAGCGCTCCCGACTATCCTCGGACACCGCCATCGGACTCCTATTCATCGGGATGCTATCCCTCGGCGTATTAATCGTATCTCGCTCCGACTCTTTTAGCGGTGACCTGACCCGCATTCTGTTTGGCGAGATTCTGGGCATCGGCATCCCGGCCATCCTGATTCAACTCGCAGCCACGATCGTTATTGCAGTTTTAGCTATTGTCTGCGCCCGCCCCTTTTTAATGCTCAGTTTCGATCCTGAGCAAGCAGAGGTCGCCGGTTTCTCAGCGCGCCTCTATCATTATATTATGCTCTTCATGATAGCGATTACCGTAATCGTATCTTTCCAAACCGTGGGCACCTTACTCGTCTTCGGGATGCTCATCGCACCCGCCGGCGCCGGGGCGCTTATGGCCCGACGGATAGAGGTCATGATGGCATGGGCGATGGTTTTCGGCATTCTGTCAATGTACTTCGGCTTACTAATCAGTTATCACTTCAACCTGGCCGCCGGCGCATCGATTGTACTGGTGACCGTGGCAATCTTCTTTATTGTATTCATTATCCAGAATCTGCGCAGCCGCCGTGCAGTTCGTCCCCAGGAATCAGCACATGGATAGTAAGAAAGAGACTTTTACCCCAGCGGCGCACAAAACCGGGGCTTTTACACCGGGCGCGGATACCACTCCGTATATTCAGGCTAAACATCTCAGTATCGGCTACTCCAATGAATCGGTTGTGGCAGATATCAGCTTTGAGCTGAGACAGGGAGAGGCTATCGCTCTTATCGGCACCAACGGTTCGGGCAAGTCTACTCTGCTGAAAACAATTGTGGCACTGCTACCGCCTCTGGGGGGCGAGTTATCGGTATTTGGAATGCGTCCCGGCAGCAATCCCCGCAGGATAGCTTACCTGGGGCAATTCCATGCCTCCGGATTCATTCTCCCCCTGCGTGCCGTCGATGTGGTGCGCATGGGCCGGTTTCCCTCACATGGATTATGGAGACGAATGGGCCGCGAAGACGATGAAATCGTATCATCCGCCATGCGTAAAATGGGTATCGAGAAGCTGGCAGATTCTCCCTTACGCTCCTTATCCGGAGGCCAACAACAGCGGACTTATCTGGCTCAAGTACTGGCCCATCAGGCAGACCTGCTGATATTGGACGAACCGGCGGCAGGTTTGGACGCCGGCGGCAGAGAGCTATACTTGCAGGCAATCGACAATGAACTGCGCCGGGGAGTATCCATCGTCATGGCCACCCATGATATCCAGGAAGAGCCAGCACTCTGCAACCAGGTAATGCTGCTGGCGCGACGGGTAGTTGCCCTTGGCACACCGCAACAGGTATTGACGCACGATACATTGCTGGAAACCTTCGGCACCGTCGTTTTTGGCGACCAGAAACATGTACATGTGCTCGAAGCCACTCACGGACACGACGATAAGGAGCGGCCCGGTATCAATAAACCAAAGATCTGACATTCATCATCTTGTAACCCCAATTCGAAGGTTGCTGGTGTCGCTGTTTTTTCATGCTTCCGCCTGACCCCAAGACCCCCACCGTGGATAAAATGTAGTCTTTTCTTAGCATCGCTGCTATGACTACATATTCAAACAGGGAAAGAACAGAAGTACTCCGCCAGAAGTATATTACGAAAAGTACGTATGTGGGATTGTTATCCTCCTCTCATTCGAATAACAATATATATAGGGAGCCTGGTGTGCCAGAGAGGATAACATGGAGAGTTTGGCCAAGGCTATTATTGACAGCGTTCAACTGTTCGGGCAACTGGCTGAGCATTGGGCAAACGGCCAGGCCAACATCGCAACTAACACTCCGATACCAGTGGGAGATACCGTATCCTCTATATTTGCTAATTTGGTAAGCTTCCTTGCCCAACTCACTTCTGAGATTATAGCGCTGATTTAATACGGATTTAGAAGAGGTTGATAGAGAATCTTTTTCAATAACCTTATTTCCCCTTTCTTGGCAGAATAGTACAGGGACGGGCTTGAAACCCGCCCCTGTACTATTTTCTTAAATGGCAAGGGAACTTGACTTATCGCCCGTCTCACTCCTTCTCCACTTTCACGACCCCGGTCTGATTTCCCCCGGCTAAGTCTACATTATAGAACTCATTACCATTCGGCAATGCCATATAGAACTCGGGGATGTAATCGATTTCAACCTTCACATTCTGCATCTGGCACCCAAACAGATGTCCGCCAGCATTCCTATCTGCAGTGATGAAATGAAGATGGTAACACGCCACATTTATTCCCTCCACTAACAGAAAATAGACCTTATTCAAGTTGTCTCCTTCAAGCCAAACGATTCATTTTACGAACGGGGATGCGGTCTGATCGAAGGGATTGGTCCTCATAGCCAGGGAGAACAGATAGGGATAGTTGTCCTTCAGATATTTCATGTACTCCAACCACTGTTGTACCAGCGATGTGTATGCCCTTTTTACATCGACAGCCAGATGCCCATAATCAGAATCCGGCAGCCCTGTCACCTTTTCTCTTCTCTCCAACTCCTCGCTGAAGTGAAAAACCGATCGCAGAAGCTCGGTAAAAATTTCGTGTTCCAGCAAAGCCGGGTTTTCCAACAGCCGGAGCAAAAAGTCCCTTTTACTTAAAAGGAAACCCTTTAAACCTTCCATATCAATCTTGCGAATCTCAACCTTATAATCATAATCCCTGAGGCGTTTGCTGACATTCACGAATTCTTCGTCAGACCAGTTGTTGGTGACAATAAGATGCTTCCTGATCGCGGCCAGCTCAGGGTCGAAGTCAGAGAAGTAGGTCAACAGCAGTGTCCCCACTTCACTGAAAAAGCTTCCTATGACCATATTCATCTTCTCGAGCCGGGTTCGCTTCTCTCTTTGATTCAGCAGCCCATTTATGATCAGGGTAACCAGCAAGACCTCGATAGGGATAAAGGCAATATCACCCAACAGATAGATATAGATATGGTGAGCATCTTTGAAAATTGCGTAATGAATGTAATAAAGAATTGCCGATAACAAAATCAAGGCAACTCCTAAGAGAATCTGCCATCTGTAACGTTTCATCCGAATAACACCCCTTCCATTGATTGAAGCTAGCCTCTTTTCCCCTCTGTGCCTATCCTTTTCTGCACTTTCTTCCATGAATCTGTAATGAGGAAACTCTCTTCCATATTCTCAATCATCCTGCCAAACTTGTTCATGGGCACCGAAAATGTGAGCATATTCGCAGGGACAAAAGGACGCGCTGACACATCGAACATCCCGATGACCGCCCTGGGACGGGCGGAATCCTTCTCCAGATAGGGGTATTGAACGATCGAAGAGCAGCCTGAGCCAAAGGGTACAAACACCCCATTCGGCTCGGCCTCATCGAAATTCGACAGGGTGAAAAGCCCTGAGAGGACATCGGGCTGGGCGAAGAATATAACGACCTCCGGGTCGTCTGACTTTTCGAGCATATCCCACCTTTTGAACACTGCGAAATGAGCGGTGGCTTTGAACGCAGGCGCATATTTCATAGTTTCCCTAACAAGCTCAGGGGATTTCTTATAACGTTCCCCCCGCAGCTTGCCGGGAATGCCGCAGGAGAGGAAATACTCAAAGTCATCCATGATATGAGTCGCAAAGCCGAGATACCTTCTGCCTCCGAAGCAGCCGATTGATTCCGCATCGAAGCAGTAGGAGTTACCCTCTCTCACCTTCGCTATCGCTCCGATTACGCATCTGGGCACAGAACCGCGTTTAGGCAGCTCGGCATGTCCCTCCTCATTGGTATAATAAAATGCAACAGGCAGTTCCGCATCGTTGAAATATTTTCTCCAGAGCTGGCTGAATTTCTCTACGACTTTCATATCCATTAGACCAATTCCTCCCCCCAAGGATGATGCAGTTTGTCGAAAAACCTTATATACTACTGACTCGATGGTGTCAAGAACCATCCTTAGTCGGCTTCATTGCGAGGAGTCTGCCTGTGGCGGCGGACGAAGCAATCTCCGAGTCAGCAAGGGGCAATGTTGAGATTGCTTCGTCCGCCCGAGGCGGGCTCGCAATGACATTAAGGAGGAAACCATGAAAAACGGCAGAAGGATTGCCATTCTTACCGGTGGAGGAGATTGTCCGGGCATAAATGCCGTGATACGTGCAGTCACCAAGAAGGCAATTCTACAATACGGCATGGAAGTTATCGGCATCGAAGATGGCTACCACGGTGTGATACATAACCGTTACAGAAAGCTTGAATACAATGATGTCTCCGGCATACTTACACTGGGAGGCACCATACTTGGCACGTCAAAAACAGCTAATCCCTACAGATATGCTGTCAAAAAGGGCAATAAAATAGAATTCAAAGACGTGTCGAAAACCGCTGTTGCGAATATAAAGAAGCTCGATATCGAATGCCTGGTATGTATCGGTGGAGATGGAACACTGGCTATAACACATAAACTCCTTAGAGACGGCATACCCGCATTGGGACTGCCCAAGACTATAGATAACGACCTGAGAGGCACCGATATCACCTTCGGCTTCGATTCCGCCGTGTATATCGCGACGGAGGGCATCGACAGATTACATACCACTGCGCAGTCGCATCACAGGGTCATGATAATCGAGGTCATGGGGCATAATGCCGGCTGGATTGCGCTGCACTCGGGCATAGCAGGAGGAGGAGACATCATCCTTATTCCGGAGATTCCCTACGATGTGGAGATTATTGCCGAGAAGGTGAGAGAGAGAAATAGAAAAGGCAAACGATTCAGCATAGTGGTAGTTGCCGAGGGAGCGAAACCGAAAGGCGGAGACATAGTGATACAGAGGATTGTCAAAGAGAGCTCCGACCCGATCCGCCTGGGCGGCATCGGTTTCGTCCTGGGAGCCCAGATCGAGAAAATGACGGGAATCGAGACCCGTACCGTAGTGATGGGACACTTGCAAAGGGGAGGCTCCCCAACACCGTTCGATAGGGTGCTGGCGACGAGGCTGGGCACCAGGGCAGTCGATATGATAGAGAACAGAGAATTCGGGTATATGGTAGGAGTGAGAGGCGAAGCACTGGTTAAAGTCCCTCTGGAAGACGTAGCCAAAGGGCCTAGAACGGTGCCCCCGGACGACCCGTTGATAGAAGCGGCACGGAGCGTGGACACATGCTTTGGGGACTAGGGATTTGGGGAAGAGGGTGAGTTTGAATTCGCAAACGGCTCAAGAGAGCCGTCAAGGGCTCCTCCACCACGCCACCAATTCAGATCAAAAGGATCGGACGAAATAGCTCGCTCTGGCGGAATTCGAACCATGCCGCAAGGAACCATCTCACCCCTTGCTATGGCGTTGATCTCACGGCTTTGCAAACGTGGCGAGGCCACAAGATACTCATACTCCACTTCCTCGAAAATCAAAGTCGCGTTGAGCCTGATTAAGGCAGCCAGGGCAGATCCCCAGCCTGACGTGGGTGTAATTATTCCCACCTTCAAGATTACGCCATAAAACGGGCCGTTACCATGGACGGTCCCAAAGTCCCAGGGGTCACTAACCATAATCGTAACCGACATACCTTCGAGCTTTTTGTTCATGGAAGCCTCAGCGATACAACCAGAAGTCACGTTATCCTAAGGTGATTGAGCACCAACGAAACTACCACCACTATTGAACCTCTCGGATAGCACACCCATGATAATCCTGTAAGAAATGTTTGGCAAGCGTTCGACCCTCTATTGTCGTGGAAGCTGCACCACTTGAGACAAAAGTCACATACAATCGAAACGAGCAGATGTAGACTGTGCTTCGATGAAGAATTTAAGGAAACCGGGCGAGGCCAGAGGGGAGGCGGCGCACATGGGTAATACGATTGAGAGAAGGAGAAAAGGTGGTGGGGCCGAAATGTGGAGATTCAAGGGTTGTCCTAAATGCGGAGGTGACCTTTTCGTAGACTACGATATGGTTGGCTGGTACGAGGAGTGCCTCCAGTGCGGCTACCTCCATGATTTGAAGACTATACTCGAGGTTAGGGAAGAAAAGCCTGAGAAGCTTGCGAAGGCTGAGAAATCCGAGAAGAAGCCGGAGTTTGCCCTGGCCGGGCATCACAGGAAGGCTATGCGTATCAACTGAGTTGCTTAAGCCGGGAACGGCTTTAGCGGGTGGAGGTTGGGTGGTTGAGGAGGCCAGCCGCGTCAGCTTTGACGCGGCTGGCCTCCATTTATTGTTCCTCGACATGCCCGCCGGGAGTTAGATATTGAGGAGGGGTCTTGAAGGGCTTTACCTGCTCGGCTACTTCCTCGTTCATTATGTAGCCGCTGGCGTGCATAAGGGTATCGTAGAGTCTGTCGTCGAGCCACTCCTGGTTCATGGAGCAGAGGCAGGGGTAGTGGTGCAGGATAAGCCCCGCTTTAGTATCAGCCTCATCTGCATGAAGGCCAACCATGCCCTTCGCAGCGTGCGCAACCCCGCCGCAGGCTGAGTTTCGCAATACTTCGACGTGCTCTATCAACTTAGTTTCGGGGTTGACCTTGATCTTAAGCTTGGGCATGCCGAAGTGCCGGGCGAATTTAGATATAAGCTCATCCTTATAGGGCTGAGCGGCACGGCGAAAGCCATAGGAGTTCTCAGTGAGGCTGCAAAAGGGCTTGGGGAATACGGCAGTAACGCCCATCTCCGCCAGTTCGGTCTTGACCTGGTTGGCCAGGCCCGGGGGCAGCCACGCACTATTGTCCACAGGTGCGATGACCGAGCGTGCTCCGGAGCGTTTCACGTACTCAGAGATAAGCTGGGCAGCGCCAGGGGATTCTCCGGCAGCCAGCACAATGTCGGCCTGGGGCACATCTGCCGGCATGAATTCCCCGGGCTCTTCGATGAGGGCAGGCAGCCTTCGGGGAAGGGCAATCTCCTTGATTACCCAATCGGATGGCGCGTTTTCGCGCAGGTTGCGCGCTATCCTCTCGCCGTATGGCCCTTGGGTAAGAACAAGTATCCGCATTTTCAATTTTATTATATATGTTTCTCTCTCCGAAGTCTTGCCTTTTTAATGTCATTGTGAGGGGAGCGAAGAATCTCGCAGGGGCAATTCATGAATTGCCCCTACCTGTTGTGATATACTTTCGATGAATCATAACTGTGAAGGTGGCCTCTGTGGACGATAAAAGCCTGGAGATGCTGGAGTTCCCTAAAGTCAGGGAGATACTAGCTGCGTACACATCTTTCTCTGCAAGCCGACATCTCGCTCTAAGCCTGCAGCCATCGTCAAATTCCATCACGGTCTCTCAACTATTGAAGCAATCTGCTGAGGCGCGACATCTCCTTGCCCTGGAGCCGGACTTCTCCATCAGAGGAGCACTCGACATTCGGGAAGCCGTGCAACTGGCAGCCAGGGGCAAGGTGCTTGAACCTCAAAACCTGGTAGAGATTCAGGTGACACTGGCTGCAGCCCGATATGTGCGAAACGCTCTCAAAAAGGTGTCCGGGGAACTCCTCTTGCTATGGGATATCGCAGACAGCATTGTGGAACTGCCCCATCTGGAGAGTGAAATCGGCAGGTGCATCACCCCTACAGGCGAGATAATGGACTCCGCTTCAGCGAAGCTGGGAGAGCTGCGGCACAAGTTGAAAGAGACCCGACAGCAACTGCTCGACCGCCTGGAAGCAATAATGAGGTCCCCCAGAGGCAAGAGGTTCATCCAGGCATCGTTCATCGCAGAAAGGGATGGCCGCTACGTTATCCCCGTCAAATCGGAATCTCGCAAGGAGATCAAGGGCATCATCCACGATATCTCCAATACCGGCGCTACGGCGTACGTCGAGCCCTGGACGACCGTGGAGATGGGCAACGAGCTGCGGGAGCTCACCATTGACGAGAAGCGCGAGGTGGAGAGAATTCTCATGGCCCTCAGCGCCGAGGTGGGATCTCATGAAGCAGAGATAAGGCAAAACGTAGAGCTTCTCGCTGAGATTGATTTGATACTGGCGAAGGCTCGGTATGGGGGGAGAGTGAAGGCCGCCGAGCCTGTGATTGCCACGGACGGCATGCTCAGGCTGGTCAACGCCAGGCACCCCCTGCTTAAGGGGAAGGCAGTGCCCCTGTCGGTAGAGATAGGGCAGGATTACTCCATCCTGGTCATTACCGGGCCGAATACCGGCGGCAAGACCGTGGCCCTTAAAACCATCGGCCTGCTGACCTTAATGGCTCAAGCGGGGATGCCCATCCCCGCCTCGGGGGAGAGTAGCATTCCCATCTTCGACGGCATCTTCTCCGATATCGGAGACGAGCAGAGCATCGAGGCGACACTTTCCACCTTTAGCTCGCACATGGGCAATATCGTGCGCATCATCGGGGCATCTACGGAGAAGAGCCTGGTGCTGCTGGATGAGCTGGGCACCAGCACTGACCCCAACGAGGGGGCTGCCCTGGCTCGAGCTATTTTACTGCACTTTCTTTCCCGAAAAACTATGGCTGTGGCCACTACGCACTACAGCGACCTCAAGATTTTCGCACACACGACACCAGGCCTGAGGAACGCCTCGCTGGACTTCAATCCGGTCACTCTGGCACCGACATATCATCTCACCATGGGCATACCCGGCGGCAGCAATGCCCTGGCTATAGCCTCGCAGTTGGGCTTGCCTTCCGAGATAATCTCTGCTGCCAGGGAGATGCTATCGAAAGGCACGCAGGAGATAGAGGAGTTGCTCAGGGACATGATGAGCGAGAAACAGAAAGTAGAGACACTGCGCCTCGGCCTGGAGAAAGACAAAAATGAGGCGGAGAAGCTAAAAAGCAAGCTGGAGCATGAATTTCAGGAACTGGAAGAGCATGAGCAGAGCATACGTCGCGAGACAAAGGAGAGGCTTGCCGAGCAAGCAGATGAATTACAGAGACAGATTCGCGACACGGCTTCGGAACTGAAGAAGACGAAATCACAGGAAAGCATCGAGCAGGCTAAGAAGGCGCTGGCCGCAGTGCGAGACCAACTGAAGAGCGAGAAGTGGAAAGCCGAGCCTACCCGCG
>Ga0315274_10003394_pt1 | contig 23690 bp, 21 predicted proteins | sample YL17G02_20_MG_FD_203700 | JGI IMG/M metagenome (GOLD analysis project Ga0315274, IMG submission 203700) | Sediment microbial communities from Yellowstone Lake, YNP, Wyoming, USA - YL17G02_20 | ecosystem: Environmental > Aquatic > Freshwater > Lake > Sediment | place: USA: Wyoming | collected...
GACCAACAGATGGAAGACATCCACATCGAGCCGCACGCTACGCATCCGCAGTGGAACTACACCATCGATTCTCGGTCGCACCGCCAAGGACGGAAAAAGTAAATGTTATTGTTTGAAGAGCCCTAACTTTCCGAAACACGGGGTAGAAGAACAAGCGGAGGACCTCCACGTTAGTACGGCCTAGTATCAGCCGGCGCAAACTCAGGGCGTGTTTGTTGCGGACGAACGTGTTTGCGGTAATGTAGGCCAGTATTCCCGAGTCGCGTGTCAGTTTCATAGCCTTCTCGAGGAACACCGCGTATGTGTCAATCTTGTACCTTGCCGCTTCATAGTGGTTTGAGAGATAGGCAAATACCCCCTTGTTCTCCAAGGTTTGCACCAGGACGTATGGCGGGTTGCCGACAATGGCATCAAAGCCGCCGCACTGCATAGTTCTCCCAAACTCCGCGCTCCAGTCGAAAGCATTGACCTTGCGGAAGCTGTCCGGGTCGAAAATGTCGAGTTGTTTGTTATTGTAGAAATCTGAGGCGATGAGCGAATTGCCACACTTGATGTTGCTCGCCAGGGAGGGGAGAAGAGGCCGATGAAAGTCCAGTGTGTACTGTCGGGCCGAGGCGGTGGTCTCTTCTTCGAGGAGCTTGAGGTAGAGGGAAAGTTGGGCGACTTCAACGGCCTGGGGGTCAATATCGACGCCATAGATGTTATCGGTGAGGATACGCCCCCTTTCCTGAAGGGAAAGATACAGGACATTGTTGCGTTTGATGACGGCGGCCTTGGGCGCTTTGGAGGTGTGCTCGTTGTACCAGCGGGTGGTGTATTTCAGAAGGCAATCATAGACACCCAGTAAGAAAGAACCAGAGCCGCAGGCGATATCTGCAAACCGCATCTTGGCGATCTCAGCCGGACTCTTGCCGTCGATGAGTTTGCCGACCGTGTTTTGGACAATGTAGTCGACGATGTATTTCGGAGCGTAATAGACGCCGCCGGCCTTGCGGACTTCGGGTTTCGGCTCAAGGGTGGCGCGCTTTTTCGTAGCGACGATGACATTGCCGAGGAAGCGTTCGTAGATTGAACCGAGAATGTAGAGAGGAATATCGTTAAAAAGGTACTCGGATTTGTGGTAGTCGAACGCATCGAGAACGTCTGCGAAGTTCTTGTCGTCGATTGAAAGTCCGTCGGGAGCGTCGAGGGTGGGGTGGAACTTATAGACGATCCCGTTATAGGTCTTGTCGAGTTTTCGGCAAACAAGGCGGAAATCCTGCCAGGCGCTACGGTCGGTCGATTCGCCCAGGCTAGGAATGATGGGATCGGGCTCGATCAGCTTGTCTTCCAGAAAACGAATAAGAACCAGACGGTCGATGATTCGCTGAGTCAACTCAGTTAGCGCGGCGGAGTCTAACTGCTGATTGCTGTTCTTGAGGGCACGAGCCAAGATCGAGCGCAGCTCATCCAACGTTTCCAGCAGACGTTCATCGATGGGCTTGTACGCCAGTGGAATGAACGCCTTCTGGCCGGGCCTGCCCCTGGGCTTGGGGAGTGTGGCGGCGAACTTCTCGAGCGATCCGCCGGCGATGGCCGGGCGGGAAATGAGGTAGAAGATTTCGGCGAACTTCTCGGGGTTGGTGAAGTCGCTGTAGTGATACTTGCGGATGGCGCGGTGGATGGCGCTATCGATGTTCGCCTGGAAGCGGCAGTCAATGATGTGGAGCTGTTCGAAGTCCGTCAGAATGCCCAGGGCGTGCCCGCGCTGGTTCGCGTAGCGGATGATCTGAAAGTAGTTGTCGGGGTTAGCGATGTCGACGGCGGGCTTCTTGGCTTCGACATAGAGGACGGGGGAATCGAAGTTCGGCTCAAGCGACAGGGCGTAGTCGGCACGGCGCTGGGCGGTGGCCGTTTGGACGTTACGCTCAACCTTCACTTCCTGCTGGAAGGGGTTTTTCTGGATGGTGTGGTTTACGTCCCAGCCCAAGGCAAAGAGGAACTTGTCAATGAACTCCTTGCGGACCTCGGCTTCCTGATAGGAGGACGAGAGGTAGTACTTGTCGTTGGCACTGAAGTCTTGGACCAGAGTGGCGACGGTAGCGGCGGCTTCCTCCAGCGTTGGATTCAGCGCGTCCTTCGGACCGGCAATCGTGCTGGCCATGCATGCTCCCAATGGTGATCGGCAGGGCGTATCTTGGCGGCCGACCGATGGGGTGTCAACTTGCACACCGAGGGCGCAGAAAACGGGACGTGATTCGATTCTCACCGCCTCTCATGTTCCGGGCATTGCATTGACGTTTTTTCGTGGTCGTCCTTGGGGATGTTTTCTTTGCCTCCAGGCCCAGGAGTTTGGCCATGGGCCTCTCCCAATCCTCGCCGCCGAGGGGCGGCGCGGCGCCCCGGTGGGTGCCGCGCCGCTTCGCCAAGCAGTCCCTCCGCAGTTTACTTCTGCCAAGAAGGCTTTTGCGTCGGATTCGGCGGGCTTTGTGCGGGCGCGGCCGGCTTCGACGTTACCGGCGCCGACTTGGGCGGCGTCGTAGAGGTCGGCTTGCCCGTCGTTGACGGCTTCGCCGGCTGACCGGGCTTGCCCTGCTGCTGTTGTCCAACTGCCATCGTACTCTCCTTGTACTCTTCCGGAACGACGCGCGGCGCCAACACGACGTCGTTGCGTTCCGATTCGACTCTCGCTCACACGACCGAGCCCTCGGGGTGCGTCCCGAGGTGCGTATCGTGGCTCCCATCCCCAACCTCAAGAGTCCCGGCGCGCCGGGACTCTTGACCTGACCGGCGATCAGTCGGCTCGACACAGCGCCTCCTCTCGCCGTCGAAGGGTGTCCACAAACTGTGTTACGTCGCACGCCTCCCGAAGGTCCGCGAGCAGGCCCGGCTCGCTGAGGAGGCGGCACAGACGGCCAAGGTAGACGAGATGCTGGCGGTAGTCCGTGCAACACAGCAGGAAGAACAAGTCCGTCAAGCCGCCGGAGGAGTCGCCGAAGGGAATCCCGTTCGACGTTCGCCCGGCGGCGATCACCGGCCATTCGGTGGTGAGGTGCCGACCGACCTGGGAGCTGTGCGGGATGGCCACGCCTCCCGGCAACGCCGTGGAACCTTGTTTCTCGCGTTCAACGAGCGAGTTCATCAGGTCACGCCAATCCGTGATCAGCCCTGTGCCCTCGATGAGACGAACAAGTTCAAACAGGACCGATACTCGCGTTCGGGCCTGTAAGGGCACGGCGACCGTCTCAGGCCGAAGAGCAAGACTGATCAGAAGATCAGCACCCCGAAGCTGCCTCGTTTGCACTTGCCGTTGCGGAATCGCGTGAAGGTTGGACGCGGCCCAGTTCGTCACGTCTCCCGCTCGAAACTGCCACCGCCCGCCGACATTTCGCCCGGGCAGTTCACCGGCTTCGGCCAGCCGTTCGACCGCCCGCGCGTCGAGTCCCAACGACGCCGCAACGTCCGCCAGGCTCATACTCGTCCGAGGCAACGTTGCGACCCCAATCAACCCCGATCCCCGACGGTGTGGTCTGGAATGGAGGGTCTTCCCACCAACGCGCACCTAATCCTGCGAGTAAGTGTGGCCCAGCCGCCCCCGGCTGGGCAGCAGGGCACAGCGGAGGGCCGCTGTGCCACAAACAGCCGAACCCCAAAGTTTGGCTGCGACCGAGCACTAGGCGTGCCAGCCTCACGCTCAGCAGAATCGGTTGATTCTCTCGCAACACCGTCTTGAAGCATCGAGTCCCGACCGCTATCATCGACCGCAGCGAGGACATCCGTGCAACATAGCTTCCTGATGTCCATTAATGTCTAGTCCGAGAGAATGGTATACCGATAGAAAGAGGAATGCAACTAACCGTAAAAGACGCTGCCGCGCTCCTCAATGTCTCCGAGAAGACCATTTACCGGTGGGTCTCTCAGCAGGCAATTCCAGCGTATCTGGTTAATACGCAATATAGATTTAATAGGGCGGAGCTATTGGAGTGGGCGACATCCCGTCGAATCCAAGTGTCCGCCGACCTTCTCAGCGAGCCGGAGAGCAGCCGGGCCTCGTTGCCTGGGTTCGTCGAAGCCCTCGAGGCCGGGGGCATTTTTTACCGCATCAGCGGCGACGACAAGCAATCGGTTTTGCGAGTCGTGGTGGAGCACATGCGCCTGCCGGACGAGGTCGATCGGCAATTCCTTTTGCGGGTGCTGTTGGCCCGCGAGCTGCTTGCGCCGACGGGCGTCGGTGAAGGCATCGCCGTACCGCATGTGCGGAACCCCGTCGTGCTCCATGTCGCCCGTCCGACGATCACCCTGTGTTTTCTCGAAAAGGCGGTCGACTTCGGGGCCTTGGACGGTCAGCCCGTGCGGGTTGTTTTTTCGCTGTTGAGCCCGACCACGCGCGCTCACCTTCATCTTCTCTCGCGGCTGAGTTTCGCGCTTCGTGATCCGGGCTTCCGCGGCGCGGTGCTCCGCGAGGGGTCGCGCGAAGAAATCCTGAGCGAAGCCCGGCGGGTCGAAAGCTCTTTCGCGCCTTGCGTCTTGGCGGATGCGGCCGGCGTTGCAAAGACATTAGAAGATGTCATCGTAAAGAGTTGAATCGGCGCGCCGGGATGGATTCGTGGCTTTTTTCATTTCGTCGGGACTTTGGCTTTCAACTCCTCGAACCAGTTGAACACGAAGGTCAGGTGCGTGCGATCGGCGGCCTTCTCCTCCTCCACCGGCTTTACCATGACGAAACGTTGCCCGTCTGGAGCGACGTCGAAACCTGCGTACCAGCTGGACGGAACCTCGAACAACTTGCGCGGTTTGTCCGCGGAGAAAGTGGAACCCTCAGCCGAAATGGCAACGACCATCATCGTCTTGGCTTCTTGCAGGTAGAAGAGTTCCTTTCCATCCGCCGACCACCGGGCGGGCCAAGCGCCTTTGGTCGAGATCTGCCACTTCCTGTCGCCGCTGGGGAATGGGCGGACGAAGACTTCGTACGCCCCGGACTCATTGGAGTAATAAGCCAACCAGCGTCCATCGGGAGAAAGCCGCGCCGCCATTTCGCTAGACGACGTCTGCAAGAACACTTCCGGTTTTCGATCGCCCTCCAACCGGAGAAACCAGATGTCGCCCTCGGTCTTTTCACCACCCTTCGTGAAGACCAATACCTTGCCGTCCGGTGACCAGGATACAGGCCACTGATTTGACGAGCTGTCCGTCAGGCGTTCCGCTTCGCCCGCCCCGTCGGCTGGTTTCCACATGATGCCCAGGGAGTAATGGTCCTTTCCAGAACCGTACGCCACGCGTTGACCATCGGGCGTCCAAGCGGGGGATATTTCATAGCTGTCGTCGAACGTCAATCGGGTTAACGATTCCCGCTCGATATCGTACACCCAAACGTCGCTGGGGTTCTCCTTGTTTTCGCTACCGATCGTCACGGCCAAGTGCTTCCCATCGGGGGCGAGCACCGGATCGCCGTACTCGCGCGGCGTGTCTACAAGGGGCGTGACCGTACCCTGCCGGTCCACCCAAACGAGCGTGCTTAATCTGAGCGGCTCTTCGCGCCGGTAGACCAACGTGCCCGTTTGGGAAAAGTCGTATTCTGCACCTCCCATGTCCGCTGCGTACGCGACGCGTTCGAGAACCGGCGTCGGCGGGCCGGTCAGTTCCAGACGTTTAAGATTGAAAGGGGCCGCGAATAAGGTCCCTTTGTGAACAAACACAAGATGCCCGCTGGGGACGTACCGGGCGTATAAGCCGCCCCGGGTGAGAGTCTTTCGCTGCTTGGTATCCAGGGGAAGCACCTCAATGATTGACTCATTATAATTATTCAGAGGCCCGTCGTTGTTCGTGTAAATCACGGCTTTGCCGTCCGGGAGGAACTGGGGCCAGCGATGCGCGGAGTTTTTGTTTACCTCGTCCGTCTTCGTTAACTCTTCGGGCTTTCCGCCCTCCGCGGAGACCCGGGACAAGCCGCCGGTATAGTTCATGAAGACGATCGTGCCGTCCGTCCCCCACGTTCCACCGCAGCCGCCATCCGTCACGTCACACAGGGTCAGCGGTGCGCCGCCCGAAACGGAGACCTTCTTGAGCTTTTTTTCCGTGAAGAACGCCACCCATTGGCCGTCCGGAGAGAAGAATGGGTTCCAGGCCTCCTCAGTTCCGGCAAGGAGAGTCCCCTCGAGTTGATCAAGCATTCGAAGGTAGAGGTGCCGGGTCTCCCCGGTTTCGATCACATAGGCCAAGCGCGTGCCGTCCGGCGAGATTACGGCCTGGGCGCCACTGCCCGTCGGCGACGGGTCCTTTTCGGACACAACGACTTTAAGGCGGACGACGGGCTTGGGGGTCGGGCGAGTCGCACGCCAAAGGGCGACGCCCGTCATCGCTAGGGTGACTGCGAACATGCCGGTTAGTACCCACGGCAACGATCGTCGCCAGAGGGCTCGGCGGATTCGCGCGTCCGCAGCCGATATTGCTGCATCCCCGAGTCGTAGCATCGAAGAGGTCGGATCGGCGATGGCCTGCTCGAGGTCGATGCGGGCGTCGGCGATGTCGTGGAGGCGTTTGTTGCGGTCTTTGGCCAGGCAGCGACGCAGCAGCAATTGGACGATCGGCGGCGTTTCCCGTGGCAGCGTGCTCCAATCCGGCTCGCGCTCCAGAATCTTGGCGACCAGATCGGTCGCCGTTTCCCCCACAAACGGCCTGCAACCGCAGAGGGCTTCGTAGAGCACAACCCCGAACGACCAAATATCGGTTCGCTTATCGACGGGTTTTCCGCGGGCCTGTTCGGGACTCATGTAGGCGGCGGTGCCTAACACGACGCCGGGTCGGGTGTGTTGTGCGGTAATGGTCGGAGAGTTGGCCATCTGCGAGGGCGACAGCTCGTCGGTCAGGGCCTTGGCAAGGCCGAAGTCGAGAACTTTCACCGCCCCGTCGGGCGTGATCTTCACGTTCGCGGGTTTGAGGTCGCGATGAATGATGCCTTGCTCGTGGGCGGCTTCGAGGGCCTCGGCGATCTGTCTGCCGATCGTCAAAGCATCCTCGACAGGCAACGCCCCATCGCGAAGTCGGTCCGCCAGGGTCGCGCCCTCCACCAACTCCATCACCAGGAAACGCTTGCCCTCTACTTCCTCGAACCCGTGGATGGCCGCGATATTCGGATGGCTGAGCGACGCGAGTACTTTTGCTTCCCGCTGGAAACGCGCCACCCGCTCCGAGTCCTGCGCGAACGCTTCGGGAAGCACCTTGATCGCCACCTCGCGGTCCAGCCGCGTGTCCCGCGCGCGATAGACCTCCCCCATCCCTCCCGCGCCGACGAGAGACTGTATCTCATAGAGACCGAGGCTAGAGCCTGGGCGAAGCGTGGTCATGCGTACGGCACCCTGTTTAACCTCCCACGAGGAACGATTATCGTGGTCCGCTCAAGGGCCGCAACCGAACCGCTTCACGTATGCCCGCCGCGGCTCCCGAGCAAGTCCAGGTCAAGGAACTCCGCGACGAACTGGCCAAGCTCCGCGACGAAAGCAAGGAACTTCGCAAACGCGTCGAAAAACTCGAAGCCAAGCCGGACAAGAATGCGGCGAAAGAAGGCGAGTAGCGGGCTTGGAGCGGGCGCCGCTGACCGCTTGCGGCCAGCGGCGTAGAATCGTCCCAACGCGCGGCGTGAAGCGTCGGGTCTACCCGTCTCATCCGTTCGTCAGTTGTAACTCGTAACTCGTAATTCGTTCAGTATCCCGCCGCTTGGCCGTCCTTGCGGAAGTCGGACCCGGCGAGGTACAGATCGCGTTTGGCGTCGAACAGGATCGCCTGATAGCCGCCGTACCCGTCGATCTCGAAGCGGACTTGATGACCCTTTGCGACGAGCACGTGCTGAGCTTCCGCGGAAATGCCGGACTCGAGGGCCACCCATCCGCCGTCGGTCATGCGACCCCCCTCGGGTCCCCCCTTGTGAAGGGGGGAGGTCGGCTCGGTGGAGCCTTGGTGGTGGAACCTAGCCGCGTCGCCAGCCTCCTGAAGGTTCATCCCGAAGTCGATCAGGTTGCAAAGAACTTGCACCTGCCCCTGCGGCTGCATGTCCCCGCCCATCACCCCGAAGCTCAACCAGGGCTTGCCGTCCTTGGTCACGAAGCCGGGGATGATGGTATGAAACGGCCGCTTGTGCGGCGCGTAGCAGTTGGGATGCCTCTCGTCCAACGAAAAAAGTTCCCCCCGATCTTGAAAGACGAATCCCAACCCGTCCGGTACCAGCCCCGATCCAAAGCCTCGGTAGTTGCTTTGGATGAATGAGACCATGTTGCGTTGTTCGTCGGCGACAGTCAGGTAGATCGTGTCTCCCTCGCGGAGCTTGGGGTCGCCGGGTTTTAGCTCCCGTGAGGCGAGCCGGGGGTCGAACAGCTTCCGCCGCTCGTCGGCATAGGCCTTGGAAATGAGCGCCGCCGTGGGGACCTTCACGAAGTCGGGATCGGCATAGAACCGCGCCCGATCCTCGAAGACGATCTTCTTGGCCTCGATTAGTCGGTGAAGATACTCGCCGGAGTTATGCCCCATCGAAGTGAGGTCGTAGGGTTCCAGCAGATTGAGCATCTGCAGCGCCGCGATGCCTTGTCCGTTGGGCGGCAGCTCCCAGACATCGTACCCGCGATAGTTCGTCGAAACCGGTTCGACCCAGGTCGAGGTGTGGTCCGCGAAGTCCTTGGCCGTCAGGTAGCACCCCACGCGCGAGCAAAAGGACGCGATGGTCTGCGTCAACTCGCCGCGATAGAAGGCGTCGCGACCATCGCGGGCGAGGATTTCGTACGTCCGGGCGAGGTCCGGGTTCTTGAAGATGTCGCCCTTCTTCGGCGGCTCGCCGCCGGGTAGGAACGCCGCGGCAAAGTTGGGCTGGTCCTTCAACACACGTCCGCCGCGTCCCCAGTAGTAGGCGATCAGTTCGGAGACGGGAAAACCTTCGCGGGCGTAGCGGATCGCCGGCGCGAGAACGGCCGCCATCGGCAGTTTGCCGAACTTCTTCTGCAACTCAAACCATCCGTCAACGCAGCCGGGCACGGTTATCGGCAGCGGTCCGTGTGGGGGGATGGACTCCAGACCCATCTCCTTGAATGTCTTGAGGGTCAGGCCGTAGGGGCTTCGTCCACTGGCGTTCAAGCCATGCAACTTCTGGGTCTTGGCGTCCCAGACGATCGCGAAGAGATCGCCGCCGACGCCGGAGCCGGTCGGTTCCATCAGCCCCAGCACGGCGTTCGCGGCGATGGCCGCGTCCACGGCGCTGCCGCCCTGCTTCAGGATGTCGATGGCGACCTGGGTGGCGAGTGGTTGGCTGGTCGCGGCCATACCATGACGGGCGATCACTTCCGACCGGCTTGCAAACCGAGTCCCGGTCATCCGGTCCCCTCGCCCGTCGCCGTCCGCGAGGGCGGTCAGGGGCACGATCAATAGCACCGCGGCCAAACACGCTACACTTGGCTGCATTCGACGACTCCGATAGACGAAATGCCCGGACGATCCTCTTCGCGGGGAAACTCTCAACGCTCCGTACATCCTAGCGAAATCTTACCGCGGACGGTACCCGTTTCCGCTGGTCCGCGGGTATACTGTCGCCGCCTACCCCACGAGGGAGGGGAGAAGCACCAATGTCTTGGGACGAAACGGTCGGCCTGATGCTGAGCGTGGCGCTGCTGAGCGGCGTCGTCGGGGCCGCGCTCGCGGCGGGGTTCCTGTGCCGACGAGAATCGCGTGAAGCGGATCGCGCCCGCGCGGTCGAGGCCTACGCCCGTTGGCTCGCCGCTCGGCTGACGCTTAGCCGGGCGTCGCTCTCGTTCGTGGCCGCGTTTCGGGCGCTGGGCGCGGAGCGGCGCGAGTCCACCTATTTCCCGCTACGGACGGAGGAAGCCCAGCGGGCCCGCGCTCTCTGGTGTGAGACCTCCCGCGATCTCGACCTTGCCGAGGCGATGTTGCTGACGACGATCTCCGACTCCGGTCTCCCGGCGCAGATTGCGGCCTTGGAGCGGGTTTCCGCCGAAGTCCTCCGCGCCGCGATCAACGGCGACTCAGCGGCGTTCGACGGTCTCGTGCAGCAGCTTCGCGCCGCTGACCAACGCGCGGTTGAGTTCGCGCGGGCCGCCGCGGCGAGCAGCTGGCGCGGCGGGTCGCCCTGGCGCGGACGGCTGGGTTTGCTCGCCAGACCGATTCAATCGGTTGTGGACCGCTGGAGTCGCGGATAGCGGCCTATGGCGTGTGTTTGTGGTCCCACCGGGAACGTCGATCTTGTGCGTTCATCCGCTCTGCGGGTCGCGGGCGTTGGAGCGCTGGAAGTGATTGACGATCCGCACCAGGCGATCGAGAAGCCGCAGTCCTTCCGGCGTCGCCTCCATGCCGACGAATTGGAAGCCCAACGACGCCCGCCCTTGGTCGACGGCTTCGCGGTGACGGAGAACGGCGTCGAGAACGAGTGACGGCTTGCCGGGTCGGGGAGTGAAGACGCAGCGGTAGGTGCGATCCAGGGACATGTCCTTGGGATCGGCGACCTTGATTCGCATCCCGCCCGCGGAGATGTCCTCGAGCTGCCCGTGGCGGACGTTGCGGGCATCGGTGGAGGCGTCTCCGCCGGCCGCCTCGCGCCAGAAACGCACGGCGATGACCGAGCCTTTCGGCGGAGCGGCCCGCTCGTACGCTCGCCGTTGAAGCTGCTGAAGCTGTTCGGGCCGACGGATCGCCCAGCGGGAACAGCCGTCGTTGTCGACACCGCTCCGCGGCTGTCCCTCCCCTTGGCGTTGGACGGAAAGAAGGACCGTGCTGAACATGCACTTCTTGTGCCCCAGGCGGAACGTCCCGCCCAGCGTGTCGCCCGGCGTGGGGAGATTCCCAACCACGCCGTCCGCGGCGGGCTCGAGCTTGACGAGAATCCCCGAAGAGATGGCGGGGCCGGAGACGAAGGCGGCCTTGAACGTTCGCCACCCGTCGTCGCTGTTGTAGGTCAACACCAGCGGCCTCTCGTCGCGGACCGCGTCCTCGAGAACCTGATCCTGCCGCTCCCGTCCGATGGTCTGCGTGGTGCTCATCGTCGAACCTCTAGTTTTCCTCGTCGCCGGCGCGACGCAGTGATTCCTGCAGCTTGGTCTGTACGCTTTTCAACCGACGGTCGGCGACGAACTCCAGGCCCAGCACCACGCAGTGCGTCGTGCCCGCGGGGGTGATGTTGGTGATGCGGGCCTTCAGGTCGAATACGGTGGACGTCGCCCCGATGCGGAACAGGACGTGCAGCGCCTGTCCGACCGTCAGAGCGTGTGCGGCTTTCGCCGATACGCGGCAGGCGAGCCCGTCCGGACTGACGTTGAGCAGCACGCCCGCGGCGGTCCAGTCGACTTCCGAACCGGTGCCATGCAGCGACACTTCGCTGGGGTTCTGAAGCCGTCGCCGGCGACTGCGCCGCCGCTCGACGAGGGTCTTCTCGCGGACGCGGTCGCGGACCGACACGGGAGCGGATAGGGGCGTAATCATTGGGTCATCTTCTCCGCCGCAGCAACCGTCGCTCGTGGGCGGCGATAAACCGGCTGAGTCGCCGCTGATCGCGCGAGAGTGAGTTTCCGTTCCAGGGGCAAAAACACATCGACACCCGCACGCCGTCGCCGTTCGGAATCGCCCGGATGTGCCGGACGGATCCGAGCATGTTGAATTCGCCGTCCTCACCCGGCAGGCCGAAGCTCAGGAAGAACCGCTCGCCCGGCTGGGCGCTGCCCAGCACACGGCGGTCGGCGATCAGGGACAGACCGCCGACCGACAGGTCCGCGATCCAGCCGCTCGCCCGCTTCGCGTCGATGGCACAAGCGTGTTCGGACTCTCCATGCGGGGTCGCCAGGTCCACGTTGATCGGGTCGTAACCCGCCAGCGACACACGAAGGCACGTCCTCCGTTGGGAATCGTTCACCGTGCTCGGCTTCCGCAGGGCGATCCCCGGCAGCGTCTGATGATCGTTGATCCGGATCGTGCGGTCCTCGTCCACGATCGAGGTGTCGAACTGGTAACGGCTGCCGCCCAGCGTCAGGTGCATGGTGATGGGGCATCGCGCCGGGATCGTCCCCTCGTCGTCCAGGTACTGCGGGCGGTCGGTGAGGATGTCGTCGCGCCGGTGGCCCAGCAGCCGCACCCGTCCCATGATGATCATCCCGTCGCTGCCCTGATAGCGCAACTCGGCGGGCAGACGACGTTCGCACGCGGCGATGATGAGCTTTTCCACGCTGCCGACCGATGTCGTCGTCGCAGTCAAATCCTGTCGCCCCCGCGCGCTGATGCCCAACCGCCGCCGTACTCCTTTCGGACCGGTGCGGGACGCACTTAATCTGCCCAAACCGAGCCGATAATCCGGGCTGCGCCGCATTCGTAATTAGTAATTAGTGATTCGTAATTTGTTCGTCGCCGCCGGTGTACTCGGCGCAGGTCTTCGGCGTTTCCCAGACGCGTACGGAGGCCAGTCGGCAGCCGTCGAAGGCGCCGGCCAGCCGATCCCAGATCACCCGGGCGATGTTCTCCACGCTGGGATTGAGTTGCGCGAACTCCGCGCATTCGACGTTGAGGTTCTTGTGATCGAACGGCTCAATGACGCGTTCGAGCACGACGCGGTCCACGTGGCCGACGTCCGCGACGGTTCCCTTGCCGGAATCAACCGTGCCACAGACGGTCACTTCAACGACGTAGTTGTGCCCGTGTCCGTTGGGGTTGCTGCACTTGCCGAAGAGCCGCCGGTTCTCCTCGTCGCTCAACTCCTTGCAGAAAAGCCGATGGGCCGCGGAAAACTCAAACGACTGGGTTAACCGGATCATGCCCGCACCTCTCTCATCCACCGCCAGCCGCGTGTGCGGCGAGGCGTGCAACTCCAAGGACCTCAAGGCCGCGGGACGCAAACCTCGCGCCGCGTGGGGAAACGCGTTCGCCAACGCCGCGGCGAGCGACGGGCTGTCGCTCCCCATCCCCTCGCCACGAGTTTGCAGACCCGCAGCAACAACCGTCCGAAGAATGCGGTCGATGTCCTTGATGTCGCACAAATACCCCGTCCGCCGGTCCACCGGCCCCTCGACCACGGCCCGAAGAACCCGGTACGCCCCGAGAATCGTCCCGCTTCCCGTCCCCGCCCATGTGTTCGGCACGGCCTCGTGGCCATCGTCGGGATAGCACCGGATTTCCCGTATCAATCTCATCGCGGCATTGTAAGTCGCGGGCTTGGATCGTTCGAGGCACTGTGAAGCGCCGCGGCCGCGCACACGGCCACCGCGGCCGTCTCCGCTCGCAGGACCGTCGGTGATAGACCAATGCGGACAGCGCCCCTCCCCACCGCCTCTCGGCACTCATCCTCCGTCCACCCGCCTTCCGGACCTACGAAGACCAGCAATCGGCTCCCCTCGCCGTATTGGTCAAGCAGTTGCGAAAAAGGCACGGCTGACGGTTCGGGGTCAGCCATCGCCGCCGCGTCGAACTCGCCGATGCGTGCGACAGCCTCAGCGAAAGCCTGCGGCGCGGCGACCGTCGGCACCCACGCGCGGGCCGATTGCTTAGCAGCCTCAATCGCGCGACGGGACCATTTGTTCGTCGAGGCGGCAGTCGGGCGAGCTACGCTCCGCTCGGCCAGGATCGGCCAGAAGGCCGCGACCCCCAGTTCCGTGCATTTCTCGATGAGATATCCCTGCCGGTGGGCCTTGGTCATGGCGACGGCCAGCGTGATTCGGTGTCGCAACTCGAACGGATGCTCGGTGATGTGCTCGACCGTAACCCGCACTTGCCGCCGCGCGATCTTCTCGACCCGTGCGGTTGCGTCACGGCCGCGACCGTCGAACACGAGGAACTCATCACCCGCTCGCGCCCGCAGCGATGCGACGGCATGGCGGGATTCCTCGGGCGGCAAAAGATTCAGGCCTTCCGTGAGATCAGGGCAGTACAGCCGACGCGGGGCCATCGGCGCGATTATCACCACCCGCACGGGCGTGGCAACCTCACGTGCTACCGGCCAAGTGCCGATAAACACCACGAGGAATTACGAATTACGAATTACTAATTACGAAACGGACACGTGTATCTGCTCCTTTTTTCCGTAATTCGTAATTAGTAATTCGTAATTCGTAACGATCGGTACGACCATGAGCGACCAGCCGCCGCCCGATCGCGCGTCGTCGGATCCATCGAAGCAAGCCGCCTGGGACTCCGTATCCGAGACGGAGCTCGACGCGGCCCTATCCCATGCCGCCTCGCTCGCCGCCGACCTGTCCAAACAGCTTCAATCGAACGGCAACCCGGCCGCACCTGCCGAAACGGCGCCGAGCACTCCCTTGGGAGACCCTCAACGCGATCTCGACGCTGAACTGCAACAGTTGGAGCAACTGGTGGGCGCTGCCGCGGCGCAGGTGCAAGCCGTGGACGACGCAGCCCCCGCGTCGCCCGCGGAAAACGTTCCCGACTTCATGTCCGAGTTCACGGTGCCTCCAGCGTCCAGCGATGCCGCGGCCGACGATCTCTCGGCCTCGACGTCCGCCGACGATCTTATGGCCGATCTGGTGGACCATCGCCAGGAGCAGGCAAGGGCGGCTGCCGGACCTGGGAAATCCGGCGTCGTCGGGAGCGGGATCGTGGGCGTGGTGGGCGGACCGGTGAACATGCCGCCGGTCGCTCCGAAACCGGTGGCGCCTTCGCCGGCCGAGGCGGAACCCGACCCGAGGCCATCGACCAGACCGAGATTGGCGGAACGTTTCGGACCGCCGATCCTCTCCCTTCTGGACCGGTTCGTAGCCGTGTTGGAACTCATCGACCGGCCCTTGGCCCGCATCGGCAGCGGCGTGCGACCGATCGCTGGATGGATCGCCATTGCCATGATCGCGGCGTCGATGGTACTGGTGTTCGTCCGGTCGATCGGCTAAAATCGGACCGTGCGATCGTCCATGAGGGGTGATCGCGAGCCGACAATCGCAGGCGACCCATGACCGGTCCATCCCACCCGGGCACAGCTAGTCTCGTCGAACGTCGGTGGCGGCTTGATCGGCCCGCAGTTTGGCTCGTCGTGGCTCTCATCCGCTGCTACCAAGTCGTCCTTCGCCCGCACCTCGCTGGATCGTGCAAGTTCTGCCCGACGTGTAGTCAATACGCGATGGAGGCGTTGCTCAGCCACGGGTTGGTGCGGGGCTCGGTCCTCGCCGTGAGGCGCCTAGCCCGCTGCCATCCGTTCTCCCCCGGCGGCATAGATCCCGTACCCTGACCGGCCCAACGCATCCCTCAGAGTGTGTGTGTAAAGCGTCGGCGGCGATCCGAGCCGCGACCGTGAGGGAGCGGTTTTTCCCTCGACTCCGCACGACCGCTTCCTGACGGGCGCGGCTCTGAACAATCTTCTCCCACGCGCTTTCAGAGGTGCCGCGATTGGCTCCTCACCGCACGCGCCGGTACTGTGTCCGGCATGAGTCTCGACGACCCTTCGCTGGTGGCGGACGTCGCCATCGTCGGCGCCGGAGCGGCCGGGCTGGCGACGGCGATCTTCACCGCCCGGCGTTGTCCGGGCCGTACGATTCTCACCTTGGATGGCGCCAAAAAGCTCGGAGCGAAGATTCTGGTGAGCGGCGGCGGGCGCTGCAATGTCACCAACGTCGCGGTCACGCCGGCGGATTTTTGCGGCGGCAGCCATCACGTGATCCGCCGCGTTCTCGCCGCTTTCACGGCCGAGCAGACGATCGCCTTCTTTCGGGAACTCGGCGTTCCGATGCACGTCGAGGAATACGGCAAACTGTTCCCGGACACGAACCGCGCCCGAACCGTTCTCGACGCGCTGATGAATGAGGCGCAGCGCCTGGGCGTTCGCATTCTCCCCGGCCATCGCGTGACGCGGATCGAACGGAGGGATAGCGGCTTCGAGATCGGCGTGGATGTCGCCGAACCCTCGTCGGACGGTCGTCGGACGATCAAGACTCGCATGGTCGTTCTCGCAACCGGCGGATTGTCGCTACCCAAGACCGGCAGTGACGGCGGCGGGTATGGGCTCGCCCGGGGCCTCGGCCATTCGTTGGTTCCCACGACGCCCGCACTTGTCCCGCTCATCCTCGACGGCGACTTTCACGCCGCGCTATCGGGCATCTCCCACGACGTGACCTTGACGGTGCTCGTCGAGGGTTGCAAGCCGGTTCGCGTTCGCGGGCCGTTGCTCTGGACGCACTTCGGCGTCAGCGGTCCCGCGGTCCTCGACGCCTCTCGCCACTGGCACCACGCGCGGCTCGAACAGCGCGGCGTCACCGTCTTGGCGAGCTTCCTGCCGGATGACGATTTCGCTTCATTGGAGGAGAAACTGCTGGACCTCGTGTCCTCGCACCCGAAGGTGTTTCTGCGAAACGCGATCGCCGCGCTGCTCCCGGCGCGTCTGGCCGAGGAGCTTCTGAAACGGCTCGGCATCGACGGCGGCATTCCGATGGCCCAATTGGCGCGCGAGACGCGCCACGCGTTAGTCCGAGCCCTGCTGGAATGGCCGATGCCGGTGCGTGACAGCCGCGGCTACGGTTATGCCGAGGCGACGGCCGGCGGCGTCCCGCTCGGCGAAATCGACCCCAGCCGCATGGCCTCGCGAAAGTGCCCCGGCCTGTACCTCGTGGGAGAAATCCTCGACGTCGACGGTCGTATCGGAGGATTCAACTTCCAGTGGGCGTGGTCCAGCGCCCACGTCGCCGCGGCAGGCATCGCCCGGGGACTTGAGGTGTAGCTGCGTGGCACTCCTCTGCGAGAAGCGCGTCCGCAACTTTCACGACGAGCCGCGGAGGTTTGACGCCGCGCGAAGCCGAGGGTAGTGTGCTCCCTGGCGGTCCGCTAGAACGCGTGCAACCGTTTCGATGACGCGGGATTTAGAAATGACCGAAATCGTTTTCGTGGTCGAGCAGGATCCGGAGGGGGGATACACGGCGCGGGCCCTTGGCGAGTCGATCTTTACTGAGGCCGACGACATGCCGAGGTTGCGCGAGATGGTCCGCGACGCCGTGCGGTGCCACTTCCCGGACGCGATGGCTCGTCCCAAGATGATCCGGCTGCATTTCGTCAGCGATGAGGTCATCGCGGCGTGAAACTGCCGCGGGACATCTCCGGGCGCGATTTGGCGGCCGCCCTGGGACGGCTCGGTTACGAGATCGACCACCAGACAGGCAGCCACATCCGCTTGACGACAATGCGCAACGGCGAGCACCATGTGACCGTACCGGCTCACGATCCGCTGAAGGTGGGGACGATGGCGAACATCCTCCGAAGCGTCGGCGAGCATCACCATTTGGATCGGCGTGAACTCTTGGGCGCGTTGTTCGGGTGACCTTCATGTCTTGCAAGTCGAGCGCCGGAGATCGACGGGCCGCTCGACTGAGGTTGGACGGCACGCGAAGCCTCGATGTGCGGCGTGCGCGCCGTTGCCGGCGATGTTGGGCAACCAGTCCCGGCACGGCGTCGGCCGTACGATGTTCGGTGCGAGATCAACGTGCCGTAACCGCCATTCCCTTCGTCAACGCGGCACGCCACGCATCCGTATCTACGACCTCCGGCAGAGCCCGAGGCCGCGGTGGCGGATTGGGCGGACTCTGCAACGCCAGTTCCCACCAACCGACATCATGCCATGTACCGAGCTTATGGCCCACGGCATGAAAAACGCCGATCGACCGGAAACCCATTCGTTCATGCAACGCCACGCTCGCCGGGTTCGGCAGCGCAATCACCGCCAGGGCCGTTCGATACCCCTGCACGCGCAGGCACTCAAACAGCGATGTATACAACGCCCGTCCCACGCCCATCCCGCGATGCGCCGGATGGACATACACCGTCACCTCAACCGTCCACTGGTACGCCGGGCGCGACCGGAACGGCCCGGCATAGGCATACCCCACCACCCCGTCAGAGTCATAGACCACCCACGGCAGCGTCAACAGCGTCGTCTCGATCCGTCGCCGCATCTCCTCCACGCTCGGCGGCTCAAGCTCAAAGGAGACAGCCGTTTCCGCCACGATCGGCGTGTAGATGGATTGGATCGCGGCGGCATCCCCAGGCTTGGCCAGGCGGATCGTCGGTGGCATAACGCCCCCCCCAAGACCGGGATTCCTCTTACCCAGATTCCCGGAACCCAGAGCTCTCCCCGATCGTCAAACCACCCGGTGCGCGATCGTTTTCAGGTAGCCGCCCGCTACTGCAACCGGACGAGGCTACGATTGTACATCCATTGCGCGCGGCGCACAGGCAGTTTGGACTCAACCGAGAAAGGTGGCGACTCATGGAAGCAATTCGCAGGTATGGCACGGTTCTGGCACTGACGATGACGGCCCAAGCCTCCCTCAATGCTAGTCCGGGGTTGACGATCTACAACCAGGGGTTCGCCGTCGTGCGCGACACCGTGCCCCTGGACCTGAAAGCAGGGGCGAATGAAATCCGCTTTACCGATACGACCGCCCACCTCGAACCCGATTCCGTCATTCTGCGTGATCCCGCCGGAAAGCACCGACTCCAGATCATCGAACAGAACTTCCGCGGCGATCCGCTGTCGGAGGGACTGCTTCTGGCACAGTACGAAGGAAAGGTGATCGATTTTTTGGTCGCGCGCCAGGGACAGCCGCCGGAAATCGTCAAGGGCAAGCTCATTCGCGCGCCCTACGTGGTTCACCCCACCGGGCTGCGACGCTACGGGCAGGAGTACTATCAGACGCAGATGGCGCGGGCCCAGTGGGGCACGGTGGAGAATTCCCCCATCGTGGAGGTCAACGGCCAGTTGCGGTTTTCGCTTCCCGGGCAACCGATTTTTCCGCCCCTTACCGACGACGCCGTTCTCAAGCCCACGCTCGATTGGATTCTCGAAACCGACGCCGCGGGCAAGTTCGACGCCGAACTGGCCTACGTGACCGGGGGCATGAGCTGGGAGGCTGACTACAACCTCGTCTCGCCCGCGGATTCCGACACGCTCGACATCGTCGGCTGGGTGACCATGGACAACCAAAGCGGGAGAACCTTCGAGAACGCCCGCATCAAGCTCATGGCCGGGGACGTCAACAAACTCCGCCGCGACGATTCGATCAGTTTTCTCAGATCCGGCGGCGGCGCCGGCGGCCCGCCACCCCCCGTGACCGAGCAGGCGTTCGACGAGTACCACCTCTACACGCTCGAACGCCCCTCGACCCTCCACGATCGGGAGACCAAGCAAGTCGAGTTCGTCCGTGCGGGCGGTGTCCCATCCCAACGCATCTATGTCTACGACGGCGCCAAGATCGACCGGCAGCGCTACCAAGGCTACTCGATGGAGTCCATTCGTGACCGGTCGGACTACGGAACCGAATGCAATCCCAAGGTCTGGGCGATGAAGGAGTTCGTTAATTCGACGGCCAACCACCTTGGCATCCCGCTGCCCCGCGGCCAGCTCCGTTTCTATCGACGCGGCGACGACGGGCTTCTGGAGTTCACCGGTGAGAACATCATCGACCACACGCCTGTCGATGAAAAAATCCGCGTGTACACCGGCAACGCGTTCGACGTCGTGGGTGAACGTCGCCGCACGGGCTTCCGTAGATCCGACCAGCACAACGCGATCGACGAATCCTTCGAAATCAAGCTGCGCAACCACAAGAAGGAACCGACCGTGGTCCGCGTCGTCGAGCATCTCTATCGTTGGTACACGTGGGAAGTCACCGAGAAATCCTTGCCGTTCGAGAAGCTCGACAGTCAGACGATCGAATTCCGTGCTAACCTCCTACCAGATGGAGAAGCCACCATCACGTACGACGTACATTACAGTTGGTGATCCGAAGCTTGGGCGGCACAAATCGCTTGAGCTACGGAGCGGTGCTGACCGAGGGTGCGAGTCGCGGCTGTGCGGGATCGCCCCTCTCCTCCACATCAGGCGAGTATTCGGGCACGATGCGCTTGAGTTCCGCCTGGATTTGTCCGTTGGCGAAGGCGTCGGCCAGGGCGATCAATCGTTCGACCCCGCGGCACACGGCCTCCCGGTCCTCCGGGCGGTGTTTCCAAATCATGATTTTGGGATGCGACGTATCGCCGATGTCCTCGCCCACGCTCAGCAGTTCCTCGAAGAGCTTCTCCCCCGGCCGTTTGCCGCTGAAGACGATCTCGATGTCGATGTCCGGCCGCAGCCCGCTCAGCGTAATCATATCCCGCGCCAGATCGACGATCCGCACCGGCTCGCCCATGTGCAGCATGTAGATTTCCCCGCCCTTGCCCATCGTCCCCGCCTGGAGGACCAACTGGGCGGCCTCGGGAATGGTCATGAAGTAGCGCGTCATGGCCGAGTGCGTCACCGTCACCGGTCCGCCGCGGGCGATCTGCTCCTGGAAAATCGGCACGACGCTGCCGCTGCTCCCCAGCACGTTGCCGAATCGGACGGTGACAAACTGTGTCACTCCGTCGCCGGTCAATCCCTGAACGTACATCTCCGCGACGCGTTTCGTGCAGCCCATGATGCTCGTGGGGTTGACGGCCTTGTCCGTGGAGATCATCACCATCTTCTGCACCTGCGCGGCGAGACACGCGTCGGCGACGACCATCGTCCCGGCGATGTTGTTTTTTACGGCCTCGCCCGGGTTGATCTCCATCATCGGGACGTGCTTGTGGGCCGCGGCGTGGAACACCGCCGCCGGCCGCTCTTGCGCAAAGATCGCCGCGATCCGCCCTCGATCGGTGATGTCGGCCACGTACGGCACGACATCCAAACCCGTGTGCGAGGCCCGCAGCTCGCGGTCGATCTCGAACAAGTTGTTCTCCGCCTGTTCGACGAGGATCAGTCGCTTCGGACCGAACGCCGCAATCTGCCGGCACATCTGCGATCCGATGCTTCCTCCCGCGCCCGTCACCAGCACGCGTTTTCCCCGAAGCTGTCGGCCGATCTGTTCGGTGTCGAGTTCCACCGGTTCCCGCCCCAGCAGGTCGGCGATGTCCACGTTGCGGATTCGACTGACCTGCACCCGCCCCTCGATCACGTCGCTGATCGCCGGCATGGTGCGAAAGAGCACGCCCGTCCCTTCGCAGCGCTCGACGAGGGCGCGGATCATCTTCGGGGCGGCCTTGGGCAGGGCGATCAACACCTCCTCGATGTCGAATCGCTCGGAGATGTCCCGGATTTGCGACGTTCGACCCAGGATTTCCACGTCGTGGATGCGCCCGTGCAGTTGCGGGACCTCGTCGTCCAGGAACCCTACGCAAACGTACCGCTCGCGCCGCATCCGCAGGATTTCTCGAAGCACGGCCTCACCCGCGTCCCCCGCCCCGCAGATCAACGCCCGTCGCGGATTCACCGCCCGTCGGGGCTGGATGTCTTCATAGTAGAACCGCACCAGAATCCTCGCCGCCGCGACAACCGCGATGGTCGCGGCGAGATCGAGCGAAAAGACCGAGGACTGGGGGAGGTTCGGCACGGGCCAGGTGTCGATCAACGTGTGTCCGGTCGCCGCTTGCCACGCGTTTTCGAGGATGAAGTAGGCGGTGAGAAACAGGAACGTCCCCCCCAACGACGCGCTCATGACCCCGAACAGGTCCCGCAGTCCGACGTACCGCCACGACCCGTGGTATTGCCGCGTCCAATGAAACACCCACAGCTTCAGCGGCAACGCCAACGCCAAAAGCGGCAGATACAGGTCGTCAAACCAGACGTACACGTCGTCCGCCGATCGAACGACCCAGTGGAAGTTGTAGGCCAGGAGAAACGCCGCCAGGAGTGCGAGAGCGAACAGAAGCCCGTGCGCCGCGACCACCAACGCCGTGCGGTAGCGGATCACCACGCCGGGCAAGGGTTCGCGGGGGTTGTCCGCTGGATCACTCACATCGGCCTCTGGCGGAGCTAGTGTAGTTAGTCACGCTGTTCGCCTCTTATCAGAGCCGCGACCGTTAGGGAGCGGAACGGGGTCGATCACGCAACACCGCTTCCTGACGGGCGTGGCTCAGTTCAGAAAAGATGCGAGAATTCTAACGCACTGCACTATCGTGGCTCGTTGACGCTCGACTCGGCCGCGCGGGCGGCGCGCATCTTGTCCGGCCATGTGGCGTACGCCTTGGCGGGCGCCCGCTTGGCCAGCGAATCAGCCGCCCGGAGTGCATCTTCCCGCTCGCCGACGTACCACAACACGAACACGTACAAGGCGTTCGCGTCCGCGCTCTGCTCGGCGCTATCGGCGGAGACCCGCGCCTGAATCCTAAGCTGGTTCACGTCCCCAACGCTTCCATATCGGTCGGCCAGACGCAGGTCGTGCTGAAACAGGCTTACGTCCCGCCGGATCAACTCGCCCAAAAGCGCCTGCGCCGTCCTTCCCGCGCCGACCGACAGGTAGCAAAAGACCTCGCCGATTCGCGATTCGGCGTCCGATGGTTGCAGCGTCACCGCCGATTCGAACGCCCGCATCGCTCGACGATACTTACCCTCACGGAACAGCGCCCACGCCTCGCCCGCCACGCGTTGCTGCGCCCCCGCGTCGCCGCGATCCAGCAAGGTATCCAACGTGGGCGCCTCCGGCTCGGCCTCGGCGACATCGGAATACAGAAATGGAGTTCGCGCCACCGACGCTCGCACATCCACCAGCCCGCCGCCTTTCGATATCGCCCGGTAGACCGGAGCGTTGAGCGAGTTCGCGGCGATCAGACTGTATCGCCTCATGAAAACCGCGGAGCGATCGGCGGCGTGTTGCCGTTTGCCGAACCCGCCGTAACGCTCGAACGCCCGCTGCTTGGCTGGTGATAGGGCCGACTTGACGCTCGGTGCTTCGGACGTGCCGCTCGCCGCCCGCCGAGCGACCGACCACACGTCCCCCGGAAGCGCGAAGGGAACATATCCGCCCCGCTTACCCAGGAGCTGCTCGAACGTCTGATAACCTCGTAGGGCGTCCCGCTGGGCCTCATTCTGATAAACATTGACTGAACGCCATTCCCGCAACGTAGGTTGCACGTTCCCATACGCGTCGATTGCGGAAACCGGTTCCTCTCTCAAATCCGGGATTTGTGCGTAAAGCGCGGGACAGAACAAGATTAGCGAGGCCCCAAACAAAGCCGGAAGCTGCGGCCGAACGCCTCGCTGTGATCGTATCCTATTGCCCTTCATATCGTTACCGTTCGATCTCGGTCGCTCGACGCGCCTGCCGAGATGTATTCTCAATCGGCAGATCGTACGAATCGCCCGTATTGAAATCAAGGATTCGCGCGAGACGCCGGGATGCACGCCCAACAGGCCAGGTTGAGCCGGCGCATGAAGCTCGCTCGCCCGATACAGTTCCGCCGCCCGCCGGCACCCCAACCGGTTCCTGCTGACGCGGCGACATTCTCCACCGAATAGGCGTAGCAGGCCGCTCGGCTTCGGGGTCCATGGCGTCGCTCCGTTCAACGATCGTTTGCGTTGAGCGCGAGGCCTCACGAGACCATTCCTGCAAAAACGATCGACCGTTCCCACGCCTCCACGCCGCCAAGAGGCGCTATCTGATCGGTTATCCCCTGCCCGCTCCCCATCGACGGGTCGATTCAGATGCGATTGCCATGGCCCGAATCTCTGCGAAGAACCGGCAGACGAAAGGAGCCCCAATTCTGGTTGCAGAACCAGGACTATCGGACCTATTCCCCGACGTTGAATCCGTCCTCCGCGGGCGATACCCCAAGGCGGCCTTTGGCCGCAACCAAACCCGCCGTTCGGCGGGCTGACCGGTTCCTATAGCACATGTGGCGTTCTGGCCTGACCATGGTTGTTGTGCAGGCAACCTTGGAAAGGAGAACGCCGTGCA
>Ga0315274_10003396_pt1 | contig 23683 bp, 15 predicted proteins | sample YL17G02_20_MG_FD_203700 | JGI IMG/M metagenome (GOLD analysis project Ga0315274, IMG submission 203700) | Sediment microbial communities from Yellowstone Lake, YNP, Wyoming, USA - YL17G02_20 | ecosystem: Environmental > Aquatic > Freshwater > Lake > Sediment | place: USA: Wyoming | collected...
ATCAGCATGCTCAAACGCCATCCCTCAAAGGACAGCATCAAGGGAAAGAGCGAAATCGCAGGATGGAACAACGACTTCTTGATGGAAGTCCTTGAAATACAAGGGACTTAATGTGCGCTGGCCCTGGCCCGCCAGCTTGGCGACAGCAGGGACAAGTCGGGCAATCAGGCCATCGACCATCTGGTCACCGAATGCGCGTACGAACATTGGCACCGGATGCTCTTCGCCCGGTTCCTCGCCGAGAACCACCTGCTCATCCACGAAGAGATGGGCGTCCCGGTCAGCCTTGCAGAGTGCGAGGAACTGGCCAAGGAGGAAGGTACCGACGGCTGGGCGCTCGCGGCCCGTTTCGCTTCGCGGATGCTGCCGCAAATCTTCCGCCCCGACGACCCGGTGCTGGCCGTCACGCTCGCGCCGGAATCCAGGCGGGCGCTGGAGAAGCAACTCGACACGCTGCCCACGGAGGTCTTCACCGCCGACGACAGCCTCGGTTGGGTGTACCAGTTCTGGCAGACCAAGCGCAAGTATGAGATCAACGCATCGGGCAACAAGATCGGCGCGGACGAACTGCCCGCCGTCACGCAGCTCTTCACCGAACACTACATGGTGCTGTTCCTGCTGCACAACACGCTGGGCGCGTGGTGGGTAGAAGCGGCGTCTCGCCGCTTTCCGGAAGTCAAGCAGCGGTTGGAAGCGGCCTCGACGAAGGCCGAAGCTCGCGCCGCCGTGGCCCTGCCCGACTATACGTTCGACTACCTGCGCTTCGTCAAAGTAGAAGCGGCTTCCAGCCGTTTCGCAGCAACGCTGCAAGATGCTACGTCTACAATCAGCTTCTTCGATCCGAAGGCTGATATCGCCAATCTGTCCGGCAACCTTCCACACTGGCGCCAAGAGGGCGTGACGTACTTCGTAACGTTTCGCACCGATGATTCCATCCCGCAGGAAAAGCTGCGCGAATGGGAAAAAGAGCGTGAGAAATGGATAGCCGCGCATCCCGAGCCGCATGACGAGGCGACCAGGCGCGACTATTACCAGCGGTTTCCGGCCCGCTTCCACGAGTGGCTCGACAACGGCTACGGCGCATGCGTGCTGAAACAGACCGAATGCGGACAAATCGTCGAAAACGCGCTCAAACACTTCGACGGTCAACGCTACGATCTGGACGAGTTCGTGGTGATGCCCAACCACGTCCATGTCTTGGTGATACCACGCCCGGATCATGAACTGTCGGACATCCTGCACTCATGGAAGTCGTTCACGGCAAAGGAAATCAACAAGGCAACCGGTCGGACGGGCACGTTCTGGCAGAAGGAATCTTTCGACCACATCGTCCGTGGACCCCACCAACTCGAACGGATTCGTGAGTACATTCGCGAGAATCCCGAGAAAGCCGGCCTCAAAGACGAAGCGGCATCGAAAGTGGAAGCGGCGTCCCGCTGCTTGAAGGAAGAAGCGGCGAGACGCTGCTTGAAGGAAGAAACGCGGCGAGACGCCGCGTCTACTTGGCGACCGGCGGCGGGGACATTCCCCGGCTGGCCGACCCGCGCCAAGGACTTGAAGATACTCGACCCTTGTTGTGGGTCGGGTCACTTCCTCGTGGCCGCGTTCGATCTTGTGGTGCGCATCCGTATTCAGGAAGAGGGCCTGTCCACCCGCGACGCCTGCGACGCCGTTCTGCGCGACAACATCTTCGGCCTTGAAATCGACCAGCGCTGCACGCAGATCGCGGCGTTCGCGCTGGCGCTCGCGGCGTGGAAGTTCTCCGATGGCGGGGGTTATCGTGATCTGCCCACATTGCACATCGCCTGCTCGGGCATCGGGCCGCAGGCGTCCGAGGATCAGTGGCTCAAGCTGGCCGAACAATCCGGCGTCCCCATGCCCGCTGGTGGTAGGCAGCCGATCCGCGACGGCCTGCTCAACCTGCACGGCCTGTTTTCCCAAGCCCCGACGCTCGGCTCGCTGATCGACCCCGGCCAGCTTCCCGGTGACCTCATCGCCGCCGACTACGAGACGCTCCAGCCGTACCTCGCCGCGATCCTCAAGGCCGAGAAGGCCGACGATGAAACCCGCGAGCGGGCCGTCGCCGCCGCCGGCATGGTGAAGGCCGCCGAACTCCTTGCCAGTGAATACACGCTGGTCATCACCAATGTTCCGTACCTTGGTCGGGGCAAGCAGGACGACACGCTCAAGGCCCACTTGGAGAAGCACTACAAGGAGGGAAAGGCCGATCTCGCCACGGCGTTCGTGATGCGATGCCTAGACCTGAGCGCCCCGGACGGGACGGTGGCCTTGGTCACGCCGCAAAATTGGCTCTTCCTCACCACCTACACCAAGCTGCGCGAGGGCCTGCTCAAATGCCGGACATGGAATGTGGTTGTCCGGCTTGGGCCTGGCGCGTTCGAGACTATCGGTGGCCATGTGGTGAATGTAACCCTGCTCGCGCTGTCAGCGAGGAAGCCGGGCGAAGTTGCGACGATGGCTGGCATTGATGTGTCCGTGGCCAAGCAGCCCGCCGAGAAAGCAGCCCTCCTCCGTGGCGACATGCCTGCGGACATCACACTCATTCCACAGGCTGAGCAGCTCAAGAACGCAGATGCGAGGATTCTGCTTTCTGAGGTCCGACTGGACGACCTGCTTGCAGCGCATGCTGACAGTTTTGAGGGGATGACCGTTGGCGACTTATCTCGCTTCGCGTTGCAGTTCTGGGAAATACGCTGGCCCGACACAAAATGGGAGCGGTTCGTCGGAGCCAGCGACACCACTCACGACTGGGGGGCACGGGATCAAGTCATCCGGTGGGAGGGCGGGCGCGGTCCCATGCAATGTGAAGGTAGCACCGCCATCAAGGGCCGCGAGGCGTGGGGACGACTCGGAGTGCGTGTTCATCAGATGCAAGCGATGGCTTGCACGCTCTATGATGGTGAGTTGTTTGACAAGAACGGCGCCTCCGTTGTTCCATACCGTCCCGAACATACTCCGGCGGTCTATGCGTTTTGTCAGTCGCAAGAGTTCCGCACTGCGGTACGCGTTGTAGACCAAGCGCTCAAGATCACTGTCAAGAGCTTTACCAAAGTTTCTTTCGACCTTGCCCATTGGCAAAAGGTCGCGGCGGAGAAGTATCCGAACGGCTTGCCGGAGCCGGAGAACGACGATCCGACGCAATGGCTATTTCACGGGCGGGTGGAGGAATCCGCCGCCCCGCTCCAAGTCGCCGTGGCGCGGCTGCTGGGCTACCGCTGGCCCGCAGAACTCGACGACAACATGCGGCTGAGCAAGCGGGCGCGGGGGCTAGTCAAGCGATGCGACGAACTGCTGAAGTTCGCCGACGACGACGGCGTTGTCTGTATCCCGGCAGTGCGTGGCGAGCGAACGGCGGCGGATCGTGTGCGGGCCGTACTGGCTGCGGCCTTCGGCGACGAGTGGTCCCCCGCCAAGCAGGAGCAACTGCTCGCATCGGTCGGCTACGGTGGCAAGAGCCTCGAAGACTGGCTGCGAAACGGGTTCTTCGAGCAGCACTGCAAGCTCTTCCACTACCGACCCTTCGTCTGGCATGTTTGGGACGGTCGCAAGACGGATGGCTTCGGGGCGTTGGTCAACTACCACAGGCTCGACGCCAAGCTGCTGGAGAAGCTCATCTACACCTACCTCGGCGACTGGATCAAACGGCAGGAGCGGGCCGTCACGCAAGGAGAGTCCGGCGCGGATGCCCGGCTACTGGCGGCGCAGCAGCTTCAGGGGAAGCTCAAGCTGATCGCCGAGGGCGAGCCGCCCCACGACATCTTCGTGCGCTGGAAACCTATCGAGCAGCAGCCCATCGGCTGGAACCCCGACCTCAACGACGGCGTGCGGATGAACATCCGCCCGTTCATGGAGGCGGACATCCTGCGCAAGAGGCCCAACATCAAGTGGGAGAAGGATCGCGGCAAGGAGCCGGATCGCCCGCGAGAGCAGTACCCGTGGTTCTTCGACGAGCGCGGTAAGCCTACGGGCGACCGCGTGAACGATGTCCACCTGACCAACGCCGAGAAGCAGGCCGCGCGGAAGAAGGCAGGTGTGGCGTGACGGCTGGAACGACCACAACTGAGACGGTCAGGACGGTCTTTGATGCCATCCTCGCGTCACTGGCCAAGGCGTCGGACTACAACCGCAACGACATGGCGGCTCCGGCGGTTGTGCTGTGGACGGACAATGATCGCCAATGGGAGTCGCTGGCCGACCGCCTGCGTGAGGCCCTGCCGCACTTCCTGACGCTCGGAGATTACGACCCGGCCCGCAAGGTCGGCCCGGCCATCTGGCTGCGGTGCATGATCGGCCACACGCTGCCGGAGGCGGACTGGCCGAAGGACACGACGCCGATTCTGTACCTGCCCGGCGTGAGTCGGCAGGAACTGCGGGCGGTCGAGGGCTGCGCGGCGTATCTGCAACCGCTGGCGGCGATGCAATACCTCGGTGTGTTCTGGACGCAGCAGAACGCCAAGGACTGGACGGTACTGGCATTCCTGCAATCGGCCAACGGCGGGCTGAGCCTCGATGTCGCCCGCGATGCCGCGACGCAGGAGGCGATGAAGCGGGCGCTGCCCATGCTGGCCGACACGCTCATCTCCGAATTGTCCGGCAAGCGGCTGGAAGCCGACGACTTCAACGCGCTGGTCGCACCGGACGCCGTGCGGAGCCTGCTCAAGTGGCTCAACGATCCGACGACCACGCGTGACGGTCCCATCGCCGGGGAGTGGGAAGCATTCCGCAGCGTCTGCAAGAGCAATTTCGACTTCGACCCGCAGACCGACGGCGAGATTGTGGGGGCCGAGCTGCTCGGCACGCGGGAAGGCAACTGGAAAAAGGTATGGGATCGGTTCGCCGAAGCGCCGAAGCGATACCTTCACATTCCCGCCCGCCTGCGCGCGGCCAATCCACCGGGCAACTTGTTCCGCAGTCAATCCTGCTGGCCGCAGGACAACGACAGGCTGGAGTCAGACTTGCGCGAGGCGTTGGAAAAGCTGACCAAGCTCGCCCCCAACGAAGCGGCAGCCGGGATCGGCAGCCTCGAACACGACCACGGCAAGCGCCGCGATTGGGTGTGGGCCGAACTCGGCGAGGCGTCGCTGGCGGTCGCGCTCGAACATCTGGCCGTTATGGCCGAAGTCTGCAAGAACGCACTCGGCGGGGCCACGCTTGAAGCGATGGCTGAGGCGTATGTGTCGGGGGCGTGGAAAGCGGATGCGGCCATGATCGACGCGCTGGCCAGCGTTCGCGCCGCCGAGGATGTCAAGGCCGTGCAGGCTGCGATCGCCGCCGTGTACCAGCCGTGGCTCGAAGCCGGCGCGGAGCGATTTCAGGAGTTGGCCAAGGATGTCCCGCGCCTGTGCGAGGATGTCGAGCAGCACGCGAAGGCTCTGTCGGATGCGAAGACTGGCTGCTGCATCCTCTTCGCTGATGGTCTGCGGTTCGATGTGGCGCAGAAACTCAACGCCATCATGGATGAGAAAGGCTGGCAGGTGGACGCCGATTGGCGATGGGTTGCCTTCCCGCCCGTCACGCCGACGGCGAAGCCCGCCGTGTCGCCCGTGGCCGATCTGCTCGGCGCGGCCAGCGACGGCGAAGACTTCTGCCCGGTGGTCAAGGAGACGGGGAAGCGGCTGACCATCGACCTGTTCCGGCAGCTTCTCGGCGAGCGCGGCTTCGAGGTGCTGGCGGGTGACGACACGGGGGATGTAACCAAGCGGGCGTGGACGGAGACGGGCAGCATCGACGCCTACGGCCACAAGCAAGGGTGGAAGCTGGCGTGGCGGATCGAGGAGGAGGTGCGGGCGCTGGCGGATCGCATCCGCGCTCTGCTGGAAGCGGGTTGGGAGCAGGTGCGAATCGTGACCGACCACGGGTGGCTTCTGCTGCCCGGCGGGATGCCCAAGGTGGATATGCCGGACTATCTGGCCGAGGCGCGATGGGGCCGCTGCGCGGTGCTGAAAAGCAAGTCGTCGGTGAAGGTGCCGACGATGATGTGGCATTGGTCGCGGGATGTGCGCATCGCCATCGCACCCGGCATCTCCTGCTTCAAGGCGGGCTTGGACTACGCCCACGGGAGCCTGAGCGTTCAGGAGTGCCTGATTCCAGAGTTCACCGTGCGAAAAGGCAAGCGGGCGCGGCCAGAGGCTTCAATCGAATCGATCAAGTGGGTCGGTCTGCGCTGCCGCGTTCAGGTGGAGGGCGCAACGCCCGGCCTGAAAGCCGACATCCGCACGAAGCCTGCCGACGCCTCGACCTCGCTCGCGCAGGCCAAGGCGGTGGATAAGGACGGCTCTGCGGCGCTGCTCGTGGAAGATCGGGAAGGAACGCTGCAAGGCATGGCGGCGGTGGTTGTGTTGCTGGCAAGCGACGGCAGGGCCATCGCCAGGCAGTCCACGATGGTGGGCGGATGAGGACATAGCTGATGGAGCTTGACGCACTCGACAAGGTGTCGGCCAAGGCTTTCGACGGGTACATCGTGCGGAAGGACTTAGTGCGGCAGTTCAAGGGGCAGTACCCCGTTCCGACCTATGTCTGCGAGTTCCTTCTCGGTCGCTACTGCGCGAGTGTCGATCCGGCGGAGATCGAGGAGGGCTTGAAGATCGTGTCGCGTCAGCTTTCGGATCGGGCCGTCCGCGCCGGAGAGCAGGAGCTGTTCAAGTCGCGTTCGCGCGAGCAGGGATCGGTCAAGATCATCGACCTCATCATGGCCCGGCTCGACGCCAAGACGGACTCCTACCTGGCCGAGCTGCCTAGCCTGCAATTGAAGGATGCGCGCATCTCCGCAGAGCTGGTGCATGAGCATGAGCGGATGCTGACGGGCGGATTCTACGCCGACATCACGCTGGTCTACGACGCGGCGATCGCGCAGGAGAAGGGCGGCAGGCCGTTCGGCGTCGAGGCGATCCGCCCGATCCAATTGTCCAAGCGGGAAGTGCTGGACTCGCTGGCGCGGGGCCGGGCGATGTTCACGACCGAGGAGTGGAAGCACTTTCTGATCCGCAGCATCGGGCTGGAGCCGCAGGCACTCTCGGTGCGTACGCAGGACATTGTGGTGTTGCGCATGGTGCCGTTCGTCGAGCGCAACTACAACATGGTCGAGCTTGGCCCGCGCGGCACGGGCAAGAGCCACCTCTTCCAGCAGATTTCGCCCTACTCGCATCTGGTTTCCGGCGGCAAGGCGACGGTCGCCCGGATGTTCGTGAACAACGCCACCGGGCAGCGCGGGCTGGTGTGCCAGTACGATGTCGTATGCTTCGACGAGATCGCGGGCGTGTCCTTCGACCAGAAGGATGGCGTCAACATCATGCAGGGCTACATGGAGTCGGGCGAGTTCAGCCGGGGCAAGGAGAGCATCCGCGCGGACGGCGGGATCGTCATGGTGGGCAACTTCGAGGTGGATGTCGCTCATCAGCAACGGATAGGCCACCTGTTCGGGCCGTTGCCGCCGGAGATGCGGGATCGCACCGCCCTGATGGATCGTATCCATGCTTACCTGCCGGGATGGGACATTCCGAAGGTGTCGAATGAGCTGTTCACCGACCATTTCGGCCTCGTCAGCGATTTCCTGTCCGAGTGCTGGAACCGGCTCCGGAACCAGAGCAGGGTCTCCGTGCTTCAAGATCGCGTGTTCTTCGGCGGGGCGTTGAGCGGTCGGGACACGACTGGCGCGCAGAAGACGATCAGCGGGCTGCTCAAGCTGCTCTACCCCGACCCGGAGATGCCCGTGGCCGACGAGGACTTGGAGTGGGCCGTGCGGCTAGCGTTGGAGTGCCGCCGCCGGGTGAAAGAGCAGCAGAAGCGGATCGGGTCGGCGGAGTTTCGCAACACGCATTTCAGCTATCAGATCGGCCCCGACGGCGTTGAGAAGTTCGTCGTGACGCCGGAACTCCAGAGCGAGGACAGCATCGGAACCGACCCGCTTCCTCCGGGACAGGTGTGGGCCATCAGTCCGGGCGGCATGGACGAGAACCCCGGTCTCTATCGCATTGATGTGACCGAGGGGCCGGGATCGGGCATGAAGATTCTCAACCAGCCCACCTCCAAGCCGTTCAAGGAGAGCATGGACTACGGCGTGCAGAACCTGTACGCGCGGGCCAAGGAGCTTGTCGGCGACCGCGATCCGAGGGCGCACGAGTTCACTGTGCAGCTTCGTGCCTTCGACGCCTCGCGCAGCGGGACGGCAGTGGGTCTTCCCGCGCTGCTGGCCCTGTGCGGTTCGCTTCTCGGAAAGAGCATGAGGGGCGGGCTGATCGCTGTGGGCGGTCTCAATCTCGGCGGCACGATCGAGCCGATCTACAACGCCGTGGGCGTCGCCGAACTCGCCATCGACAAGGGAGCGACCGTGCTGCTGATGCCAGTGTCTTCCCGAAGGCAGTTGTTCGAGCTTCCCGACGACATGGCCACCAAGGTCGATGTGCAGTTTTACTCTGATCCGAGGGAGGCACTAATAAAGGCGCTGCTCGAGTAGCTGGGCGAATGCTAGGAGGGCTACTGTAGCCGAGCGCTCTCATGACTTGTGAGATGACATGTACCTTTCCAATCTTACGATAGAGAACTTCCGGTGCTTCGGCGAAGGAGAGGAGCGGTTTGAGCTGCCCATGCGGACCGGTTTGACCGCGTTGGTGGGCGAGAATGACTCAGGGAAGACCGCCGTAATCGACGCCATCCGCTTCGCGCTCGGGACGACCGATCAGGACTGGTATCGGATCGAAGACACTGATTTTCACGGAGAAGGAACATCAGGTCAGATCAGGATCGTCTGCAAGTTCGAGGGCTTGACCGCGCGCGATAAGAGAGCCTTTATCGAATACCTCACTTACGGCGAGCAGCCGGGTGACGATCCCGTTCTCATCGTCAATTGGACGGCCAGGGATACGGGCGAGAAGCGCAAGGGGCGACCTTACCGGCGAGTCGAGGTCCACTCGGGGAAAGAGGGTGACGGCCCAAGCATTGCCCCGGAGGCGCGCGACCTCTTGCGCGCCACCTACCTTCGGCCCCTTCGTGATGCCGAGCAGGCATTGTCCGCCGGACGCGGGTCGCGTTTGTCCCAGGTCCTGCATCACACCGCTGAGGTCAGGAAAGCCGGAGTCAACTTCGATCCTGAGCTTGGTGTTGAGAAGACCGATCCAACGAAGCTCAATGTGCTGGGTATAGGCGACTTCGCCAACGCGCTGCTTGCGAATCAGAAAGGAGTCAGGGACGCGCGCGGCAAGATTGACGAGCACCTGGAAGGGCTGGCGCTGAGTGGGGACGGCATCAAGAGCGCTATCAATGTCAGCGGCACGACCGCCTCCGACGATGTGCGCCTTCGGCAGTTGCTGGAGAAGCTCGACCTCAGCCTTGGTGGCGAAGGCAAGCTCGGCTTGGGCTCCAACAACCTGCTGTTCATGGCCTGCGAGTTCCTTCTGCTTGCCCAAGAGGATGAGGGAAGCAAGCTCCTGCTGATCGAGGAGCCGGAAGCCCACCTCCATGCCCAGCGCCAATTGCGAGCCATGAAGTTCCTACAGGATCAGGCCGAGGAGAAGGGCATTCAGATCATCGTGACCACGCACAGCCCCAACCTCGCATCGGCCATCGACCTGAACAACATCGTGATGATCGACAACAGACATGCCTATTCGATGGCTGAGGGGCAAACGAAGCTGGAATCGTCAGACTACCGATTCCTCCAGCGCTTTCTGGATGTTACGAAGGCCAACCTGTTCTTTGCACGCGGCGTCGTGATCGTCGAGGGGGATGCGGAGAACATCCTCCTTCCGACATTGGCACGGCTCCTCGGGCGCGATTTTACTGAACACGGAGTGTCAATCGTCAACGTCGGCGGCGTCGGCCTGCGCCGCTACGCTCGGATATTCCAGCGCAAGGACATGAAGGACGAGGAGAAGGAGAAGCAACTCAGAATCCCAGTGGCTTGCGTGACCGACCTGGATGTCATGCCGAATTGTGCTGGCGCGATTACGGGAAAGACTCTGCCCACAAAGGAGAAGCTGGGCCAGAAGGGGCTGGACGACAAACGGGTGTCTTTGCGCGCGAAGGCGTCCGGCCAGTGTGTCGAGACCTTTGTCTCGGACGAGTGGACGCTGGAGTATGATCTCGCGTATTCCGGCCTTGCGGAGCATGTTTATGTGGCAGCTCATCTTGCCAAGAGGGATGAGGCTCTCGGCGAGGCGATACTGAGAACGGACACGGCGGCGGAAGGGGCTTTCAAGACGCTTGAAAACGAGGCGAAGAGGGCTGTGGAAGAGGAAAACGCTGATGGCTGCTCCTACGAAGAGATACTCGCCGCAAAGGTGTATGCCCAGTTCACGAAGGGGACGAGGGCCTCCAAGGCCGTCGCCGCGCAATACCTCGCGGGGCGGTTGCAGGCCAAACAAGCGAAGGGCGATCTGACGGTCGAGGACCTGCGCGCGAGGCTTCCGCGATACCTGGTGCAAGCCATCGAGTATGTAACTCCGACCCGCGCGCCGGAGGCCACCTTGGCTGGAAAGGTGCAGGCCGATGCCTGACGGCTCTTCGTTTGAGCCTCTTTCAATCACGGATGACGACATCCGGTGGGCCGCCCATCTCCTCGGACTTCCGGAAAATGCATTCTGCGGCACGGACGGTCGCGACCCGCGTCGCGAAGTCCTCAAGTGCATGGAGACAATCGATGTTGCGGCCTGTCCGGGCAGCGGCAAGACGACGCTCCTGGCGGCGAAGCTGGCGATCCTGGCGGAAAAGTGGCCACACCGTACGCGCGGTGTCTGCGTGCTGTCCCACACCAACGCCGCGCGGCATGAAATCGAGAGCCGTCTTGGAAACACAGCCGCAGGCCAGCGATTGCTTGCCTACCCGCATTTCATCGGAACGATCCACGCGTTCGTGGATGAGTTCCTCGCCATCCCGTGGCTGCGATCTCGCGGCTATCCAATCATGATGATTGATACGGCGATCTGCGAGAGCCGGCGCTGGCAACGCCTTGATCGCAAATGGCGATTTGCTCTCGAACAGAAGCGGATGGACGAATCGAGCATGCGTATTGTCGATGCGAGCTTCAAGGTGGCGAAGAAGAACGGCGGGTTCCCGTTCGCTGACCACACTGAGACGTACAAGAATGTGCAGCGCGCGTGCCGAGACACGACCAGAGAAGGCTACCACTGCTATGGCGATATGTTCATCTGGGCGCGCGATCTGATGGCCCACGTACCGACTGTTGTCACAGTCCTGCGCGATCGTTTCCCTTTGCTATTCGTCGATGAAGCACAGGATAACAGTGAAGAGCAAGCCGCGATCCTCCACGATCTGTTCACGGCCGGAAACCACCCCGTTATGCGGCAGCGGCTTGGCGATCCAAACCAGGCGATCTTCAATTTCGTTGGCGACGAGGGAGCAACCACGGACGTATTCCCCGACGACGCGATTAAAAAAGACCTGCCCAACAGCCACCGCTTCGGGCAAAATATCGCGGACTTTGCCGATCCGCTAGGCATCATCCCCTACAAGCTGGTCGGTCAAGGCCCGAAGAGACCCCTTGCATCTAGGGAACCGGAGGCACCACACACCATCTTCTTATTCGACAACGATTGCCCCCAGACAGTCTTGGACGCATATGCCGATCTGCTTATCGACACCTTCTCCGAACGGGAGTTGCTTGAAGGATCGTTCATAGCCGTGGGCCAAGTCCACCGGCCGCCGGAAAACGCGCGGGACGAGAAGCCCCCACACCATGTTGGGAACTATTGGCCCCACTACGATCCCGAATTGACGAAATCAGACCCCAAGCCGCGGACCTTCGTGCAATACGTCATCGCCGGGCTTGGAGAAGCGGAGAAGATTCGGGAGGCCTACCCAGCAGTCGAGAAGATGGCTGAGGGATTCCTCCGTTTGGCCGGAATGGCGAAAGCCCCGACGCCGGTCCGTCGCTGCCGACATTGCCATCGGCATGTCATGCAGCACTTAAAGGACAATGGGAGCCACGCAACTCTGGCGTGCTATAAGATCCTCATTTGCAGGTTCGCGATAAGACGCAAGCCTCTTACCGAGGCGAACTGGATGAACCGGTGGCGCCGTGTCGTCCGGGAAATCGCCCAGACCCTTTCCGGAACCACCTTAACGACCGCCGCCGAAGATTTCCTTGCGTGGTGGAAGGAGTCGGATTCCGCCGCATCGACGGCTACCAACGCGAGGAGCAGCGACAACATCTACCGCTATCCCCGTGGCGCTCCAAGCGTTCAGATTGGCGTTGGCTCCATTCACTCAGTCAAAGGCGAGACCCACACAGCCGTGCTTGTGTTGGACACATTCTGGCAGGACAAGAAGGGACGACACAATCTTGAACTTCTTTTGCCGTGGTTGGATGGGAGCGAATCGGGTCCAGAATCGGCTAAGAAGCACCAGACAGCCCGGCTCAAGCTGCACTATGTCGCCATGACTCGCCCAACGCATCTTCTTTGCCTGGCAATGAAGCGCAGCAGTCTTGAAGGTGAAAATGGTCAATTGGACCAGACCCTGATCGGAAAGCTGGCGAGCCGCGGTTGGTGCGTCAGAGTGATTTGATGAATGGTCACCGCAGGCAAGGTAACTCCCGAAACGCTCGGCGCGGCTCAAGGGTCGCTTGTCAGTGCCGATGATGTGTCTTCTGCACTGCCGTTATTCGCTACGTTAGCTGCATCCGCCGCAAGCGCCTTCAACTCGATGGCCGCGATCTCCGGCAGGCTGCCGCCGATGATGCCCGCCACGTCCCCGTGCAGGCCGACGGTGTTGGTCAGCACGCGGTCGATCTGCTTCTCGCGCTTGGCCCAGATGCGCTGCATCGCCCGCTTCTCCTGCTCAAGGTCGTCGCGCAGCACGGTGAACGACTCGAAGATGGCCTCCACCCGCCGGCGGAACTGCGGTCCGGCCAGGTAGGCGTAGAGGACCTCCATCTTGCCCTGCCGGCCCTGCTGCGCCTGCCTTGCCGTGTGGGCTTCGATGAGGCTCGCGCGGAGCGCCGTCGCCAGCCCGACGACGCAGGCTCCGCCCGTGACCCACACGCCGTCGACCAGCGCGAACGTTGATACGTCCTTCGGCATGGCCACGGTGACCAGCGCCGCCAGCTCGGCCTGCGCCTCGCGCTGGTCGTCGCGCAGCTTCGGCAGCCAGCCGTCGCTCCACGCCTTCGTCCGCTTCGACTCCCAGATGATGGTCCCGCAGGCGTTGCCGTTTCCGTCGTGGACGCGCTGGAGCACGTCGCCGCCGTGCACGCCCTTGGGCACCGGCTCGACGGTGTCGCACGGGAACCGCGTCGCCAGCAGCGTCTCAAGCTCCAGCTCCAGCACCTCGCCCTGCGTCTGCTGTGAGCCCTGCTCCGCCTTGCGCTTCAGGTCGTCGATCTGCCTGCGCATGGCCGCGAGCTGCTGCTCCTTCTCGGCCTCCTTGAGGCGGTACTCCTCCGCCAGCTCCTTCGTCGCCGCGTCGCGGATCTGCTTCCGCTCCTCGTCGAGCTTGCGGTCGACCTCAAGCTGCATCTGGCGCTGGCGATCCTCCAGGTCGCGCCGCTGCCTGCGCAGGTCCAGCTCGTTCCTCTGGGCCTCGTCGAGCCTCTTGCCCCTCTCCTCAAGCTGCTGGCGCAGGTCGGCCATCTCGGCGGCCAGCGTATCGGCGGCCTTCTTGGCCTCCTCCTGGGCCACCCGCCCGCGCTCGGCCTTCAACTGCGCGGCGACGCGCGCGTCGATGTCCCCCTTGGCCTTCTCGATCTCCGCGACCCGCTCCGCGATCGCCCGCTCCCGGCTGGCGAGGTCCTCGGACTGCTTCCGGGCGTCGGCCTCGAACTGCCTGCGCAGCCTGTCCACAATGGGGGCCGAGATCGCCTCGTTCAGCTTGATCTCGTACTTGCAGTTGGGACAGATGATGGTTTGGTCCGTCATGTTTCACATCCCCGCGTCAAGGAACATAGCCTCGTCCATTGTGCCGCCGATTATACACCGGCCGGGATGGCGTTTATCAGTGGCCCTGCGGCCGGGGAACCCTCGATGAGGTGGGATAGTCGGTTATCGCGCACCACGCGCGGTGGCGCCTGCGGCGAGACGACTCTTAGGCGGGGCATGTTGCGGTGGATGTCGATCCGATCCGGAAGTTCTGCGGCCCGACGGTCGGCCGCTAGCGGGCGCGCCGAATCCGCGCCAGGCTCAGGGAGGCCGTGTCGCCGACCGCGCGGATCAGCGCGGTTGTCCGCGCCGCTGGCGCCGCCGTGGGCGAGAGTGTCACGTCAGCCGCGTCGCCGGATGATGGAGCGGCCCGCGGGCGCGAAGGCCATCAACTCCAGCACCGGCCGCCTGCGGCGGCCGTCCGCATCGTGGCCATGTCCGTGCCGAGAGTCATGCGTGTCCGCCGTAATCATCAAGGTCCTCTCCCTCGAAGATGATGTCCGCGATCCTGTCGAGCCACTGGGCGCAGACGGACTGGAGCTCGACCGTCCCCATGCAGTCGCCGCACTCGCAGAGAGTGCCGTCCACATTCGCGATGGCCGTCACGACTTCGTCGTGGACCGCGTCCGACCTCTCGATCGTCATGGTTCCGTTCTCGGCCAAGTCCAGCAGCTCCCCGATGACCCTCTTGATCTTCCCGAACGGACTGCCGCACACTTCGCACATCGTTCGCCCCCCTGCTCGACATGTACCCCCATGACCGCCGGGCCCCCTGCCCGGTCGGCCGCCAGGCGGCCTGCGCAGGCGCCGCAGCCGGCTGCGCGCCGTCTCCAGCCTCTTCCGGGCCGCGTGCACGGCCTTCTTCCTCAGCTCCGCGAGCGTTCCCGCCAGGAGGGCGTTGTCCGTCGGCGACTCCACAGCCAGGCCGCCGCCGCGCGGGGCCTGGCTTCCCGCCGACCCTTGTCCCGCAGGCCGCGGCTCCACCGTGGCGTGCGCCGCCGCAAGCTCCATGAGCGTCGCCACCGCCGCGCCGTCGGGGTAGCCCACGAGATCCACAAGCTCCTCAACGTGCCGCAGCGCGGCAGGCAAACAGCCCGCGCCCGCCTCGATGCAACGCGTGCAGGCGAGTCCATGGCACTTGTCGCAGCGACCCGGCTCCGCCGTCGGGCCCCAACAATGGGGGCATGTCGTCGTTCCCATCTCAGCCTCCCTTGGTCCGAGCAGTCTGTTCCACGATTCACGACCTCCTTGTTCGAGTTAACTGTCGTTACAACAGTAACTTAACTCGCAAGGAGGTCGTAAAATAGGGGCGCTTCTGAATAATTCGGGGAAGTCCGCCTCGCCGCCATGCCCGCCGTCGATGCGCGCGCGGTGCGTCGCCATCCCGCCGTCCCTCATGTCTCCCTCCTGGTTTTCGCGCCGCGGCCACGGCGGTTCGGCACACTGTCGTCCACGGCCTCTCGGATCGGCCTGTACCAGAGGGCGAGCCTGCCGCTCGCCGACCCGTACGGCCATAGGTCGAAAACATCTTGGACGCGGACTCAGAGATACATCATCTTTCTGAACCCAGAAACATTTCCTTTGGGCTTGCCTTTCCCGCTCCTGACCACACCTGCGATTCCCCAGTCCGGCAGATTCTTCGTTTTTTGGACATTGCTTAGCTTGGGATTCTTGTATTTCGCGGATTGGATAAGGAAGGTTTCCAAGTCGTCGAGGGTTTTCTGGGGAAGCCTGTTCTTGCTGCCCGGTGATGCGATGAAGAACATGACTGGAGTCCCTTTGCCACCATTAAAGAGAACTCTGTTGTAGATGTTCAACTGGTACGGTTGGAAGCACTCCCATCTCAGTCCATACGACGACGCCTTGCCGACGTACCAAGGCGTGAATCCCTTTGCGGCTCGCACTGCGAAAACATAGCATCCATGTTTCGTCGCAACCGCCGTAGCTTCTGGATCATCCCAGAAGGCGTTGACTCTTTCCTTGGCTATGTGTTTCGCCGGTCCGTTTGCCTGTCGATCAAAGGGAATCTCAACTGGCCCAAAGACGTTCAAGATCAAGCTCATCGGAGAACCTCCGTGCGCCGGGATAAACCGGCGAGGTGTAGTGAATGAAAGAGTCATACGTTGAAGGGTTAGCGGCCCACGACGGCCCCGAGTCATGCACCGTTGCCCGCAAGGGCAGGGGCGAAGCGTTGACAGGGGTACGTGCAGGCCGGGTATTGAGCCGCGAAAGTAACTTGCTCCGGGGTGCCGACGCCGTGGAGGTACGCGGAAGGCCACATCCGGTCCATCGCCATCGCGAGATGGGCCGGGACCCCGCGCGGTCACAGACCCCGTGCATGTACGGAAACACCTCGCGCGAGAACCGGGAGATCCTGTGTCCACCCGCAGAAGATGGTGCTGCGGGTCGCGTCGGGAAGTCTAAGGACTCACGCCGATGATGAACGGACACGGGAAGTCGGACAGACCCGAAGTACCTGCGAAGTCTCCGAACAAGGCCGGCTCCTGGGCATCCCAGGATGTCCAAGGATTCCCAGCTGCGGAGGGGATGGAGGGAAGGGGTCTGGCCAAGGGGAATCCGTCCCGACAAAACGCGCCCCGGACACCGAGCCGGAACAGCGCGCCTAGTGCGTTGGAGCGGATACGTCAGGCGGCAAGAAGGGACAAGAAGATGCGGTTCACCGCGCTCCTGCACCACGTCTACAACCTGGACACACTTCGGGAAGCGTATTTCGCCTTGAAGCGAGACGCCGCACCGGGGGTGGACGGGCAAACGTGGCGGGCCTACGGGGAGACGTTGGAGGACAGCCTCCGCGACCTCTCCGATCGGCTCCAGCGTGGAGCGTACCGGGCCAAGCCGGTTCGTAGAGCTTACATCCCCAAAACCGACGGGCGGGAACGACCGCTCGGCGTGCCCGCCCTGGAGGACAAGATCGTCCAGCGGGCCACGGTCGCGGTGTTGAACGCCATCTACGAAACGGAATTCCTCGGTTTCTCGTACGGGTTCCGGCCAGGGCGCAGCCCGCATCATGCGTTGGATGCGCTCTACACGGGACTGCTGACGAGAAAGGTGAACTGGGTGCTCGATGCCGGCATCCGTGGGTTCTTCGAGGCCATCGACCACGGATGGTTGGTGAAGTTTATCGAGCACCGCATCGCGGACCGGCGCGTCGTGCGGCTCATCCAAAAATGGCTGAACGCCGGCGTGCTGGAGGATGGGACGCGAACTCGTAGCGAGACGGGAACGCCCCAGGGCGGCAGTGCATCGCCGTTTCTGGCGAACGTCTACCTGCACTACGTGTTCGACCTTTGGGTCCAGCAATGGCGTCGAAAGTATGCACGCGGCGACATGATCGTCGTGCGTTTTGCTGACGATTTCATCGTTGGATTCCAGCAGCAGTCGGATGCCGAGCGGTTCCGGGCCGATCTGGCGGAACGATTCCGCAAGTTCAAGCTGGAACTGCATCCCGACAAGACCCGCCTGTTGGAGTTCGGGCCGTTCGCGGCCGAAAACCGCAGGCGCGGCGGTCGGGGCAAGCCGGAAACCTTCAACTTCCTCGGCTTCACGCACATCTGCGGGAAGAAGAGGAGCAACGGGATGTTTACGGTGCTTCGGCAGACGATGCGCACGAGGTTGCAGGCCAAGCTGAGTGAGGTGAAGACCGAACTCCGGCGGCGGCTGCACGATCCGATTCCTGCGGTGGGGCAGTGGCTGCGGTCCGTAGTTGGCGGGCATCTCCGTTATTACGGAGTGCCGATGAACAGCCAAGCGCTGTACGTGTTCCGCTACCGAGTGGCCTGGCTCTGGCAGCGCACGCTGGTGCGGCGTAGCCAGACGGGCTGGGTCTCTTGGGAACGGATGCGGCGACTGATCGACCACTGGCTGCCTCCCGCACACGTTTGTCATCCGTATCCCTTGCGTCGTATGGGCGTCATTACCTGAGGCAAGAGCCCAGTGCGGTAGTTCCGCTCGCTGGGATCTGTGGAGGGGGTCATGGGCAATCATGATTCCTACTCCGACTTAAGTTGTCCGACCCCAAGAGACTTCGAGATGTTCTCAACGTAGACCGTCGGTGGCATCGGCCCAGAATCCTGATCCTGCCGTTATTCACCACACCACCGATATACACTCAGCCACTCATAGGAGGTCTTGATCTCGCCGACGCTCAGGCCCTTGGCGAACAACCGCCGTACCTCGACCTGCGGCTCGAACCTTCGGAGGCTCTGGGCGATGTACGACGCCGGTCCGAATTGAACGTCACCTCCCTCGCCGACCGCCTCGAAGCCGCCGTACTCGGCTGCGATTCGTGCAGCCTGTTCGGGAAATCGCTCGTTCAGCCGCAACCAGACGGTGTAGGCGAGCCAGAACTCGTCTGGTCGTTCTTGAAGGATCGAAACGAGTTGAGGGCGAATCTCATCGAGTCGCATCGGTCGAGGCTCCTGTACCGGACGAGCGTCGAGTGACCCACCGGCTCTATCGGCAATTGTTGCGTGCTGAGTCAGCAGCAAGGCGGCAAGGGACGGCAGGTGGTCCCCGTAGCCATTCCCGACATGCCCCGGCACCCGCTGGCAGCCCGATCGGTCGTGCGTTGTATTGCTGAGTTGCTGAGTCAGCACGTCATCGGCCCGGTGGGTAGGTTATCACAGCCCACGGCAGGCGCGGCTACGCACACCCGACAGGGCGAGCGGTCGGCAAGCTACCGCGTCGTTGTGGGAGCGAGCGGACATGCAGCAAACCTCGCCGCAAATAGTAATGTTCTCCTCGAAGGTGTCAAGGCTTCGGTCAGCCCCGGCGGCGATGTGGCGGGTCACGATTGGGGCAGAGGGGTACCGAAGCCGAGGTTGCCCCGTCCGCACGGTTGGCGATACTGTCGGCGGCGGAACTGAACCGCTCACCTGCGGGACGCCAAAGGAAGCTGATGCCGACGCTGGATTGGGTAGGTAAGAAGGCCGTCGTCGGTCATCACCGGCAAGTGCCGTACTGGCTGCTGCACTGCAACGGCAAGCTGTCGGCGGGCGACCCGGACGCCGGGAATCGGCGAATGGTGGAGATCAAGAGGATTCCGCGTGACCTGCTGGCCAAGTGCGACTTTCAGGAGGAGGCGTAAGAGTGTTGCAGGAGTCGGCACGGCTTTGGAGCGAGGTTTTTGCGAATGCGACCACCGGTCTGGGGATAATCGCGGCTGGGATATGGGCATACTCGCGGTTCGTTCGCCAGCGGGACAGGTTCCCAAAGGCCGAACTCGAACATCGCGTGACGTTTCATCGGCTTTCAGACGACCGGCTGTTGCTCCGTGTCGGTCTGTTCGTGCGGAACGCGGGGAACGTGTTGCTGACTTGGAAAGAAGGCGGGATTCGCATCCAACAAGTTGCACCGTCTCCGTCGCATATCGTCGAGTGGATCGTGGACGGACTTAAAGGGCGGAACACGACAGAAGGGAACTGGCCGGTCATCGCCGAACGATCCCTCAAGGATCACCGACAGGAAATTGAGCCCAATGAGGCGGATGCGACCTACTTCGATTTTGTGTTCCCTATGGAGGTTGAGACGATTGTGGTCTACTCGTTCATTTTGAACGCGGCGAAGAGCGGCATCGCGTGGAACCATACGACGACGCATTGCGTCGATGTTGATGATGGAGAACCGCAAATGGGTGAAAAAGAGACACGGCAGGGACCGCCAAAGGTAGCACCACAGACATTGCCAAAGATGCCCCGCGTCCCGCAACGTGAGCCGACCCCGACACCGACGCCGCAAGGGCCGCCAAAGCAACCGCCACCATCGCCGCCACCGGCTCCGAAAAGCAAAGGTTAGTCGTGGGTTCGGCAGAGGATCGTTATCGCGCGGGGTGCCCGTGCCGCAGTAAGAGAGGACCACTTGCAACGCGCTTGTCCCTAATGGGTCCATGACTCAGCCCAACGGCCGCCGAGAGGGGTCTCCGACTTTGACGGTCCCATGCAGCCCGGCTAGCATGACGGCGTCCGTGTCTCCGTCCCCGTGACATAGGAGCGCTAACCATGCCAAGCAGCTTAAGCCGAGTGGGCCGTGTTTCGTATTTGTTAGGAGTCCTGGTGCCCGTCACCGCGTGTAATGCGGGGTGTGGTGACTCCAATGGCGACGCCCACGTTGATCTCGCCGATTGTGCCGCGTTCCAGCGGTGCTTCTCAGGGGGGACCGGCGGATCGTCCGACGCCTGCGGGCTGATGGACTTCGACGGGGACGGTGACATCGACCTCACCGATTTCACGATGCTGAGCACGGTCCTGAATGGTCCGGGAACGCTGTCAGGAACGGCTGAGATTTGCGGCGATGGCGTGGACAACGACTGCGATGGCCTCGTGGATGAAGCGGACCCGGACTGCGGAGTCGCCAACCTTGCCTACTCCCTGCTGGCCGAACGGGTCCAAGCGAACCGCACGCGATTCTATGTGTACCTGGACGCCGACTCCGGTTTCAACCACGGCTTTCCGTCGGGGTTCTTTGGCGACTCGCAGGCTACTATCGAGTCGATCACCCTTGACGCGGCGTGCATCGACGACCCCATTGCGTCGAACGGGTGCTCAACCGACCCGGAACGACTCGACCGAGCACGCGGAACGGTTCTGCGGATCACGTTCCCACCGCTTCCGTCGGGGCACTACGCTGGCGTGAACACAGAAGAGCCGGAGCACTGGGGTGCAGCGAACAGGGGAACGGGCTACGACCTGCGAGATGCTTCGGAAGTGGTGTTCGATGTGCGCACCCCGGAGGCGTTCGGCTTCAACGTGCAGTTTGGCGTGGGCGGCAAGGTCTCGCCGTTTCGGTTCATCCCACCTGGGTCCACCTTTCAAACCGTGCGAATCCGCCTCGATTCGCTGAGGGACCCGCAAACAGGCATTGTGTCGCCGCCGGACCTCAGCGATGTCCACCTGTTATTCGGGGTCGCCACGAACGACAATCACGCCGCATTCGGAGGAACGGTCCTCCTGGACAACATCCGATTCGAGCCGACCCCAACGGCCCAGGGACAGGCGATCGGCTTCCCGCTGGCGAACCAGACATTCGGCGTGTTGCCCCGTGGGACCGTTGCACCGGGGCGGGTACCTATCCCACCGGACCAAGTGCTTCGCAACCTTACCACCACCTACGAGTCGGCGCTCGTTCTGATTGCCCTTCGCGATCGTCACACGCCGGACGACCTTGAGAACGCGCGGCTTGTGGCCGACGCCTTCGTGTATGCGCTCGGCCACGACAATTCGGGGTTGCCGCTTCCCCCGGCACCCGATGGGTCTGTAGGTCTGCGCAACGGTTACGAGAACGGCGATCTCCCCCTCCGCAACGACCAAGAGCCGGGAGCAGCCCGTCAGGGGGAAGTCCGGCTCGCCGGGTTTTCTGCCAGCGAGGCGCTCTGCGGCCCAAGTCAGTATTGCCTCGTCCTCGACGGGGCGACCGGCGGCAACAACGCATTCGCCATCCTGGCCCTCACGAAGGCGTACAGGCAGCTTGGCGACGCGCGATACCTGGACACAGCACGCACAATCGGGCGGTGGATTAGAGGCAACCTGACCAGCGGTACCGGGTTCGGCGGCTACTTTCTCGGTTATCCCGATGAAGGCGCTGAGAAAATCCTGGTGCGCGGCAAGTCGATCGAGAACAACGCGGACATCTTCGCTGCTTTCAGCGTCCTCGCAGCAATCGAGGAACAACTCGGCGACAGCACGTCGGCCCAGCAGTGGCGCGACGCCGCGAATGTCGCTGGCGATTTCGTGATGGCCCTTTTCGACGATTCAACAGGTCGATTCTTCGCGGGCACAGTACCCGTCGGCACGCCCCCAAGCAGCGGGACCGACCCAACCGGTCCGCAGATGGGCGAAGATGTAATCAACGCCGCCGACTTTCTTGACGCAGACACGTTCATCATCCTGGCACTCGCCGAATCGGATCGCTATCGAGACAGCATCGACTGGCGGCGACCTCTTCGTTACGTTCTCAATCGCTTCGCCCAGGATGTTGATGCCGGGAGCCAGATGTTCCACGGGTTCAACATTGTCGTGCAGCCGACCGCAGGTCCGAACGGGATCGCGTGGGAGTTCACCGCGCAGGTCGTGGTTTCCATGCAGGTGCTCGACCGACTCTACGGCCAACACGAGTTCACCGGCGAAATCGCGGCCTACCTCGACCAGTTGCGAAAGGCTCAACCGTCCGCCCCTTTCGCCGACGGCCTTGGCCTCGTGGCCGCGACGATGCAGGACGGTGACATGCTTCCGCCCGCCGAACAATGTCTGAGTACGCCCTTCCAGTGTATTCCCGAACGTGTGGGCCTAGCGGCGACAACTTGGCTCATCTTTGCCGAGCGAGGTATCAATCCACTTGCCTTCGAGGCTCCCTAATCAGCGTGCACGCGCGTCCTATCCTCTGCCACGGAGCAAACGCAACACTTCCAGTCTCTGCGCAGGGAGTTCGTGGCGGGGCTTGGCGGTGGTCGAACGGACTTTGGCGAGAAGGACGCGGAAGGAATCGTCGGGGTCGGCGGCGATGAGTTGTACGCTGGTGACGGCCTGAGCCGTGTCGCCCGTCATCCCGTCATCGCGCGTAGTGGGCGTAGAAGAAGGCCGTGTCGAGGCGGCACTGCCGCTGCCTGAACGCCCGCTCCAGCCCACAGATGAGCCGAACTTCCATCGCGGGCCGCAGCTCCCGCTTGCCGTTTAGGAACAAAGAGATGGTGGTGACGCTGACCCCGCCGCTCGCGCGAGAAAGTTCTCCCTGAGAGATGTCACCGAGGAGCTGCATGGCCAAGCGCAGACGGTTTGGAGACATCATGCCGTTTCGGTGCCGCCCACTTGATCGCCTACGGAAACAGCTTCACGGTTACGGGACGAGCAACGCTGCCTGACCGCCGCCCCTGCGGGCACCGGTTTTCCTCAGGGGCGCTCCGGCGTCCCCCCGCCCCGTTGACCCCGCAGGACGCCCCCCCCGGACGGCCTGTCCCACGGCGCTCCCCGCCGCCTACGGACGGATTCCGCCGCCCCCGCGCGGGCCGCCGGTTCCGGTCCGCGCGCGGCGACCGGGGCGTCCCCCAGCGGCGGCTCGCGGCGAGCCGCGCGGCGGCGGCAAGGAAACGATCGGAAAGGGGGCGGGTGTGCCGTGGGGCGGGTTGGGGGGCCGTGACAGGGGCCGCCGACGACGGCTGTGGTGAGCCTCATCGTGCCCGCCCCAGAGCGGGCACGCCTATGTGGGGTCGGCCTCGATGCCGCTGGCGAAGGCGGTCCCCCTACGGAAAGGGCCCCCGACAGGGGGCCCGCGGTGTCCCCTCGCGGCGTCGGCGCGCCGAGTTGCTGAGCGAACCGCGAGGCGTTGGCGGCCCCCGGCTTGCGGCCGGCCGCGGCTCGCTCGCGCGGGCGGAGCCTGCCGGGAACGTGAGGCCCGACAGGGCTGGAGCGGAGTCGGGCGGGGACGCCGACCGCGCGGCGCGGGTGCAGGCTCGCCGCGCCGGGCCGCTCGCTGTCTTATCGGAATGCGCGGTGCGCGATTCCATGTTCGGGATGTCGCGCGCGGTCCGGGCGCCGGGATCGCGCGCCCTACGCCGCAGCGCAGCCCGACATCCCGCGGTCCGCCGAACCGTCCGGAATGTGCGCCCCAGGAGAGAGGACCCGCCCATCACGCGGGAGTCGATGATCCGCTATCGGGACGCAGGGCCAGCGCACATTAAGTCCCTTGTATTTCAAGGACTTCCATCAAGAAGTCGTTGTTCCATCCTGCGATTTCGCTCTTTCCCTTGATGCTGTCCTTTGAGGGATGGCGTTTGAGCATGCTGA
>Ga0315274_10003397_pt1 | contig 23674 bp, 21 predicted proteins | sample YL17G02_20_MG_FD_203700 | JGI IMG/M metagenome (GOLD analysis project Ga0315274, IMG submission 203700) | Sediment microbial communities from Yellowstone Lake, YNP, Wyoming, USA - YL17G02_20 | ecosystem: Environmental > Aquatic > Freshwater > Lake > Sediment | place: USA: Wyoming | collected...
GGAGGCAAGGCGAAGGGCTACACCTACCCCACTTCGGCAAAAATCTGTGTAATGACCTATATCACAGCTTGTTTTGAGGTCGTCTGCCAACAGGGGAGTTCAGAGGGACGAAGCCCCTTTGACGGGGGCTTTGGGGGTGTCCCCCAAGATCGGGGGATAAAGGGAGTTTGAGGAATGACTAGGAAACAACCTCTTGTTTTTATACATGAATAACTTGTTGGGGAGGTACAGCCATGGGGAAGAAAAGCACAGCCGGCAAAAAAGACTTCGATGTCATCATCGTGGGCGGCGGACCTGGCGGTCTAGCTATCGGGTGTTTGTTGGCTAAAGAAGGCGTTAAGTCCGCTATCATAGAGCGAGCCCCCGCCCTCGGCGGAAGATTCCGCTCCGTAAACTTCCACGGTTGCCGTGTTGATAGCGCAACGCATCTCTTCGCATCCCAATTTGGCTCTGCGGAGAAAACCTTCTGCTACAAACTATTCAATCATCTCGGGCTGCCTCTCAAAAATAAGGCGGTGCCCTGGACCATGAGTTTGGTCACCAAAGAGAAACCAGGTAAAATCCAATATTTCGCCATGGACCCCAAGCTGGGCGCGGAGAACTTCTTCGAGTTCTTCGCCTTCGCTACCGGTGTATCTATGAGCGAGGAGTCAAAGAAGGAGATTAAAAGAGTCGCCGATATTGCGGAAGATATGTCTCTTGAAGAATGCCGTAAGGTAGTGAACGTGTCCTTCGCTGACTGGATAGACAAGAATATCGCAGACCCCATAGTACATGCTATTCTTAGCGGAATGGGACCTATCATCGGCGCTCCAATTAAGGATGTGAACTTCGGCATGGTCGCTAACTCCCTGGGCACCTTCAATCGCATGGGCTCGATACATATCTGGTACCCTAAACCCGGACCGCTCGAGGATGCCATAATCGCCCCCCTCGCCGAATATTACAAAGACCACGGGGGCAAAGTCATCACCAGCAGAAGGGTCAGAAGCATAAACATAGAGAACAGAAGAGCAACTGGCGTGGTGGCACAGGATGATAATAACTGCAATATGCTCGAGGAATACAGTTCCAATGTTGTTATATGTGCGATACCCATCTTCGAAGCAGTGGCCAGAAACGTTATCAGGAAGGAGTTCCTCAGGAAGGACTGGGCTGAAGCCATCAGAAAGTGCGGCGAGCTTGCTGGCCATGACCTGTCCGGGCTCTTCCTGCTTCGCGAAAAGGTCTTGCCCGAGAAAGGGTACGGCTGGATTCATATCTTCGACGCCGACTATGGCCTCCCCACTTACGTGGGCGATTGCACCTTGGGCTCCTACACAGATGCCAAGGTGCCGCCGGGAAAACAGCTTGTGTGCTCCATGGTCCCTGGTTCCTTGGAAGCGACCAATTTCGGTCTCACCGCTCCCATGGAGAAGGTCAAAGAGGCGCATAGAAGGTGGAAGGAAGGTGTGGAGAAGGCATTCCCCGGCTTCAACAAAGCCATCGAGTACGAGGGAATGAACCTGCAGCTCAACTTCACCAGGTACGCCTATGCCGTAGTACCTGTGGAAATCGATTTTCAACCGCCCAACCTCAAAGGGCTTTACCTTGCAGGAGACTCGATTCGCTCTGTGAGCACCCAGATGTCCGACAAGTGTTTCCAGATAGCATTTCCTATTTGCGAGAGTATTCTGGATTACCTGGGGTAAGAATTCAAAATGTGGGGGCAGACCAATGTGTCTGCCCCAAGAGGAGGAACCATGCGCAAGTTACTGCGTGTGAACCTTTCCAACAGTACGATAAAAGATGAGGATATCCCCCAGAAGATAGCTTTAGACTATGTGGGGGGACGGGGCTTCGGCAGCAAGTACTTCTATGATGAGGTTGCGCCGGGCACCGACCCTCTGGGCAAGCAAAACAAACTGCTCATAGGCACAGGACCCCTGGCAGGCACCAGCGCGCAGTCGCTCTCCAAATGGGTTGTGGTAACCAGGAGCCCACTCACAGGCACCATCACCCGCAGCTACGGCGGGGGCGATTTCGGAGCGTGGCTTAAATGGGCGGGCCTCGAACTCGTAATCTTCGAAGGTAAAGCGGCAAAACCCGTATATTTGCATATCGCAGATGGGAAGTCCGAGATACGCGAGGCCAGCGCTATCTGGGGGAAGACCACCAGCCAGACCCAGGAATATCTTAAGAAACAACATGGTGCTAAGGCCCGCACGATTTGCGTGGGTCCTGCCGCGGAGAAGATGGTGCGCTATGCAGGCATCTTCAGCGGTCGGCGCACCGCCGGGCGCGGCGGCGTGGGCACAGTCATGGCTTCCAAGAACCTGAAAGCCGTGGTGATAGAAGCTAGCCGGAAGGAAGAACTGGCTAATCCAACAGAGTTCCGCAAGCTGTTGGAACAGCAGGTGAAAGGCTTCAAAGAGGGGCTGGGCTTCGAGCCGTTCCGCGATTATGGTACCCCTATGGGCGTCGACTATCCCGGTTTTTCTATCGGAACTTTTCCAGTGCGTAACTTTCGTTCGGGTGAACTGGAAGGGTGGGAGAAGATTACTTTCTTGCAGTATGCCGCTATCACGCAAAAGCACGTCGGTTGCTACGCTTGCATGCTCAAGTGCGGCAAGGTTCGAACGGTAGCGGACGGACCTTACGCAGGGGTTAACAGCGAGGGCCCCCATTATGAGACTATCTGGGCTTTCACGGGTCCCACAGGATGCGCCGACCTCGGGGCGACGGTGATGGCAGACCACATGTGTTGCGAGCTGGGGCTCGATACCATCAGCACCGGCAACAGCATCGGCTTTGCCTATGAACTCTTTGAGAAGGGCATAATCACCACCAAGGACACAGGCGGGCTGGTGCTCAAATACGGCGACCCCGAGCCCATGCTCAAGCTCATTGAGAAAATCGCCAATCGCGATGGCATTGGCGACATCCTCGCCGAGGGAGTTAAAAGGGCAGCAGAGCGCATAGGTAAAGGATCTGCCGATTATGCCATGCATGTCAAAGGCTTGGAAATGCCGGGTTATGAGCCACGTTCACTGAAGGCACTGGGCATGCATTATGCCCTGAACAATTCGGGTGCCAATCACTGCTATGGATATTCTGGGCAAGAGCTGGGTAACCCGAGACCCCGCCTGCTTGATGCCGCTGCTGACGATGGCAAGGGCGATGTCGTGAAATATAATCAGGACTACGTAGCCGCCGTAGAATTGGTGAATGCCTGCCTGTTCCCTGCAAATAACCTGGAGCTCTTTGGATTGGAACTCATCGCAAATATGTTGGTAGCTGCTCTGGGCGAGACTAAGTTCGGGAGCGCAGACTATCTGGAGCACGTGGGAGAGAAGGTATATAACCTGGAGCGCTGCTTCAATATTAAGGAGGGGTTCTCACGCAAGGACGATACTCTGCCCAAGCGAATGTACACCGAGCCCTTGCAGGGCGGTTTAAGGGACGGCGAGGTCATAAGAAAGCCCGATGTAATTATAAACGAGTACTACGAAGCAAGAGGCTGGGACAAGAACGGCATCCCAACCAAAGCAACCCTCAAACGATTGGGGCTGGAGGAAATAGACAAAGAGATAGCAAAATTCCGTCGCTAGGAATCTGGGGAGTGCAGAGGGGCAAAGCCCTTCTGCTGGGGGTTTGGGGGTATCCCCCAACTCTTAGAATCCCCCAAGAGTGGGGGACACAGGGGGTTGAAACGGCAAGCTCAAAGCGAAATTTCAAAATGTGGTGGCGCAAGGCCTTGCGCCCAAAAGGCTGATGGCTGACTGCTGAAACCTGAGTGCTACAAAAGGAGGTACCAGTGGCTGACGCAAGTTTCGATGTGGTAGTGATTGGGGGCGGTCATCAGGGTCTGATAGCCGCCAACTATATGGCTAAAAACGGATACACCGTAGGTCTCTTCGAGCAGAGACGCGAGCTGGGCGGCGGGGCTTGCACTGAGCCACGCCCGGCATCTGGTTTCCGCGGCAACCCCTGCGCTCACGTAGCTGGGTTCTTTGCCAGCCCGGTGAACCAGGACTTCAAGCTTCACGAGAAGGGGCTCAACTACATTTTCCCTCCGGTTCATAGCTCGATGGTATTTCCTGACGGAAGATGCATAGTCTCTTATCGCTCGATAGCCTGGGACAAGGAGACCGGGATGATTACCCCGCAGCAGGATATAGTCGAGAAAAACGTGAAAGAGGTGGAGAGGATATCGAAAAGGGATGCCGAGGTGCTGGCGAGGTTCGGGGAAGGCACAGTATGGCAATGGGGGTTTGCCGCAATGCAGGTCCTATGGAATCCTCCTCCCCTCCCTGGCGAGATTGACCCTGTTGAACTTTTACTTAACGACCCGACCTCAGGCCTCGAACGCAGGCACCAGTTCATGAGTGCCACCGAATATGTCTCCGACTTCTTCGAGAGCAATGAACTGAGGGCGCATTCCTTGAGAATGCTTGGTTCCGCAGGCATTTACCCTGATGATATTGCACCACTGCCCGTGATGATGTTCAACGTCCCCATGCAGGTGCTCGGTTTCGGAGGGGGTGTTTACGAAGGTGGCACTCACAACGTTACTCACGCCCTCCAGAGAGCTCTGAGCGAACAGGGTGGGAAGTTCTTCGTAGGTGCCGATGTCGATGAGATTCTGGTGAAAAATGGCAGAGCCTGTGGAATCAAGCTGGCTGACGGCACCGTGATAGAGGCCAAGAAGATGGTGGTCACCTCTATAGTAATCACTCACACCCTCGCCAGACATCTTCGTAATGTGGACTTAGGCCCCAAAGGTGCCGAATGGCGGAGGAAGATTGCCAAACTGAGGACAGACAGGGGCAATATCTTCTGGGGTCATTTCGCCTTCCACGAGCTTCCGAAGTACAAAGCAGAAGCCTGGAACCCCGATTGCGGTCAAGGTCGCTGGATATTCATGGGAGATGCTGATATCGAGTACCTCGACCGTGAATATCGCTTCAATAATCAGCACATCAGACCAGGGCACTGGCCCGAGAGGCTCTACCTCTGGGAGGGTACAGACAGCAAATGGGACCCCAGCTACGCGCCTCCGGGGAAACATGTCGCACTCCTGGAGGAGATGGCTTTCCCCGCCAGTTGGAGGACTGAGAAGGAGTGGCTGCAGATAAAGAAAGAGGCGCCCGACCACTTCCTCAAAGAGTGGGGTAAGTACGCGCCGAACATGACCTGGGATAACGTAATAGCCGCCAACATAGATACCCCCTGGGACATCATGCAGAGAAGCGACAACTTCGTGGATGGCAACTGGGGCTTAATCTCAGGCACCCCCAGCCAGTGGGGGGCGAGTAGACCCATCCCGGAATTCGCCCAGTATCAAATCCCCGGCATAGAGGATTTCTGGATGGCAGCGGGTTCCTGCCACTACTCCCTGGGATTGACAGGCTGGGCTGGCTATAACTGCTACAAGCGCATTGCCCAGAAGCTGAATCTCTGGAAGCCCTGGGAAGGGCGTTTGTATTAAAGGAGATTGAGATGGCAAATTACAAGTACGATTTCGTCATTATAGGTGGTGGACCCAACGGACTCTGCGTGGCTGCTTACCTGAGCAAAGCGGGACAGAAGGTGGTGGTGCTGGAAAGGTACTTCGAGGTGGGCGGCGGGCTTGCTACCGAGGAGGTAACTCTCGGCGGCTTCTATCACAACACCCACTGCATATATCACATGATGGTGGACTACGCCCCGCCTTACAAAGACCTCGAGCTTGAGAAGTACCGCTGCAAGTACATCTATCCCGAACTGCAGGTTACGATGCCGTTCTCCGATGGCAAGGCTCTATGCCTCTACTCGGACGTAGACAGGTCATGCGATTCCATAGCCAAGTTCTCTGCCAAGGATGCCAAGGCCTACCGCGAGGTCTTCCATAAGTTCAAGCTGTTCATGGATGAGTTTCTCGCTCCCGGTACTTATGTCAAACCTCTGCCAACCCTGGATGCGGTGGTTGGCATGGAGAAGACCGAGGTCGGCAGAGAGCTGTCCGAGTATCAACACAAGAGCCCCAAAGAGATTGTATATGAGCTCTTCGAAAACGAGAAAGTGCGGACCTTAATGCTTTATCTTTCCTGTCACTGGGGACTGGAATATGATAACGGTGGTCTTGGCTTCCTGGTGCCCCTCATGCTGAACCGGGCCGTCAACAGCAGGCTCTGTCTCGGTGGGTCGCACCGCTTGAGCAATGCGATATCGAGGGTTATCCAGGAGCCCGGCAACGGTCATCTAAGGGGCAGCATGCGGATTAAGCGCATCCTAGTGAAGGACGGCACAGCGAAGGGAGTGGAGCTGGAGGACGGGACAATTTACGAGGCTGATAAGGCAGTGGTCAGCAGCATAGACCCTGACCAGACTTTCCTGCAATTAGTAGGAGAGAAGAATCTCTCTAAAGACTTCGCAGACAAGATTAAGAACTGGCACTGGGAGAAGTGGAGCCTGTGTTCACTGCATGCTGCGCTAGAAGAGCCGCCCAACTTCGCCGCTGCCGCCGACAATCCAGCCATCAACAAAGGGCTGATGTATGTTCTGGGCTATGAAACACCAGATGACGTGATACATCACTTCAAAGCCATAGAGAAGGGCGAGCTTACAGATAAGGTCGCCTTCAACTGCGCCTTCCCCACCGTGCATGACCCCAGCCAGGCGCCCAAGGGACGACATACCGCCTCCATGTATGAGATGGCGCCTTACAATCTAAAAGGCGGTGCTGAGAAGTGGTGGGACCGCAAGCTGAGAATAGCGCACGAAGAGCTATTTTTAGCCACCTTGCGGAAATACGCCCCTAACCTGACGAAGGACAAAGTGCTCTGGACCTACTTTGTTGCCCCTATCGATTTCTCCAATAAATACCTGAACATGGTTCAGGGCTCCTTCAAACAGGGCGCTTACGAAATATTCCAGATGGCATATAACAGACCCAACGACGAATGCTCCTGCAACAGGACGCCTGTGAAGAACCTGTACGTTTGCGGCGCCAGTGTCAACCCCGGCGGACTGGTAACCTTCGGACCGGGGTACATCGCTGCAAACACCATTGCGGAGGACTTCGGAATCAAGAAGTGGTGGTCAGAGCCTGAGTACATTGTCAAAGCACGCAAGAAAGGCTATTTCGGAGATTGAAAACCGCAGGCTGCAAAAAGGAGCAACAGATATGAAGATAAAAGCAGCAATCCTGGAGGAGCTGAATACTCCCTTAAAGATAGAGCAGGTCGAGCTTGACGACCCCAGGGACAGGGAAGTCCTGGTCAAGCTGGTGGCAACCGGTGTATGTCACAGTGATATCCACTGCATAAAGGGCGACCTGATGACGCCTCCACCTGTGGTGCTGGGCCACGAGGGTGCTGGGATTGTGGAGAAGGTGGGAAGCAGTGTAACAACGGTGCAGCCGGGAGATAAGGTGATACTCACCGTTGCCCCTTACTGCGGGAAATGCCCTGCCTGCACGATGGGTGTTCCCACCAGTTGCGAGAATTACCCACAGACAGCGATGCTCATGGGCAGCATGCCGGACGGCACCAAGCGGTTGAAAAGAAAGAACGGCGAGGAGCTGAGCCACTTTATGGCCCAATCGTCATTCGCCGAATACGCTGTGGTGGATGAATCGGCAACAGTCAAAGTGCGTGAAGATGCGCCCCTGGATGTGGTCTGTCTGTTGGGCTGTGGTGCTTCCACAGGAATCGGCGCGGTGATAAACAAGGCGAGGGTGAAGGCTGGGAGCAGCGTGGCTGTCTTCGGCTGTGGTGGTGTGGGACTGGCTGTAATCATGGCAGCGAGACTGGTAGGTGCGCGACAAATCATCGCTGTGGATATGCTCGATAAGAAGCTCAGGTTCGCCCAAGAGCTGGGAGCAACCGACCTGGTCAACGCCTCCAAAGATGACCCAATAGCTAAGATTGCAGAAATCAGCGCTGGTGGCGTGGACTACGCCTTCGAAGCTATCGGCAGTACCACGGCCATGACCCAGGCTGTTCACTCGGTTTACTCTCGACCCGGCGGTATGGCAGTGATTCTAGGACTAGCCCCCATAGGAGCAACGTTTTCTATCGAGGCATGGCGTTTTTTGAGGGAAGTAGTCATCACAGGATGCACCGTCGGCAGCATAAGGCCTCAGATCGACATCCCTCACTATATAGATTTGTATATGGCGGGCAGACTGCCTTTGGACAAGCTAATTTCAGCCCGCTATCCACTTGGACAAATCAACAAGGCCATAAAGGATACTATCGATGGAAAGATTATGCGCGGCATAATCACTTTTTAAGGCCTAGAGAGGTAAGCAACGATGTACTTCAGATCGACAGGATTGGGAAAGCAACAGTTGACAGGAAAAGTCGCTGAGATGAAGCGCGTGGGCGATTACCTGGTATTGTGCGTAGACACCACGGAGCCAGTTAAGTGGCGGATTCGCGCTGCCATGAGCTTCAGAGACCTGGCAACAGTGATGAAAGCATGTGGCAAGGCTGCTATAATTTCATTCTTGCTATCTCCTAAACAGTGGTTTAATAAGAACCCCAACCATCCCGGGGAATTCTAGCAACATAAACCCAGGGAGGTGAAACTTGGCGCTCGAGATACCAGACGACATTAAGGATTCCGTTTACAGGGCATGGATGCCTGCGCTCATGACCACAGTGTTTGAAGCAATCAAAGAGCTTCCAGCAAAACAAAGGAAAGCTATCCTCACCAAAATATGCCTGACCTGCGAGGACCTGGCTATGGCGGGGGCTCTTGGCATTCAACCCGGCATGAACTGGAATGATTATGTCAAATTTGTCAAAGAAGCGCCTGCGCCCATAGGTCCCTGGACTATAAAGAGGAGCAAGAGTGGCGAAGTTTACGATTTGACTTACGACGCAACTATCGGAGAAGATGGCAAACCCATGTGCCATTGTCCCTTCGTGCTGCTGGGGATACGAGAAGCCTTACCGGAATGCTGCGACAGCGGGGCGCGTCTATCGGGTAAAATGATAGCGGCTGCCACCAAGAAGCGCATCGCCAAAACCGAGGTGATAGACAGCCCGGCGAGAACGGGCTGCGCAGTTTGCCATTACAGGGTTTGTACCAAGAAATAACCTTTGAGAAAATCCCAAATTCCAAGCACACAATCCTAAACACTTAGATTTCTATTGCAACCGGGAAGTCCAGAGGGGCTTCGTCCCTTTGGCGGGGGTCATGGTGGTGTCCCCCAATTCTTAAATTCCCCCAAGACTGGGGGATAGAGGGGGTTGAAATGATTAACAAAGTATTCTCCAGTTTCGATGAGGCGGTCGCCGATATACCCGATGGCGCTACGATAGCCATAGAGTGCTGGGGCTACCCGGCTACACCCCAGAACCTCATCGCTGCCTTGAAGCGCAGGGGCACGAAAGACCTCACCGTCATCACCCACACGTTCATCCCCATGGTCTGGGACGAGGATGATGCTGTCCTCCCCTCACTCCTGCTTCCCCAGATGAAGAAGCTGATAGCATCTATCGTAGGCATCATGAACCTTGGTGCCGGCGACTTCATAAAAGAATACGTGGACAAGGGGCTGGAGGTGGAGATCATGGGCCACGGCACATTAGCCCAAAGGCTCTATGCCGGCGCTGCTGGCCTGGGCGGCATCTACGACCCCATCGGGATAGGCACACTTCTTGAGGCAGGCAAGGAGAAAAGGGTTATCAAAGGCAAGGAATACCTTTTCCAGGAGCCGATAAAGCCCGACTATGCGTTCATCACAGCCCACAAGGCGGACAAACTGGGCAACCTCGTGTTCAAGGGCGGATACAGGGGAGACCAGCCCATGATGGCGATGGCAGCCAAAACCACCATCGTCGAGGCGGATAAGATAGTAGAGGTAGGAGAGATAGAAGCTGAAAGCGTTGTCGTGCCTGGCGCTTTTGTTGACCGCATCCTAGAGATACCAGAGTCTGGCTACGGCACCCCCGAGAAAGGTGCCAAGCTGATTAGCCTGCTCACCCAAATCGGCAGCGTGCGCGACCTGCTGTTCGGCAAAATCGACCAAAAATAATTTCGGTAGGGGCGGGTTTGACAATCTATCCAACGGAGGTTAACCATGAAGCAGAGACTCGACCAGGACACCATGGCGATGAGAGCAGCCAAAGAGCTCAAGGACGGCGATTGCGTCAACCTGGGATTCGGCCTGCCCACCCTCTGCGCCTTATACGTGCCCGAGGGCATCAGATTCGAAGCTGAGGCTGGTATCCTGGGTTACGGTCCTCTGGTTCGTGGAGACGAGGTGGACAAGGCGGACTGGCACTACATAGATGCCAGCGGCAGGTTTACCCAGCCCGCTCCCGGCATGGCGTGCTTCGATGTAGTAACCTCGTTCATCATGATTAGAAGCGGTCGCCTCACCAGCATCATGGGCGGCTTCCAGGTCTCGGAGAAGGGCGATCTGGCGAACTGGAACACAGGCAGCGGCGCCCTTGGCGGCACCGTAGGCGGCGCCATGGACCTGGCTAATGGTGCGAAACGGGTAATCATCCTCATGGAGCACACTGCCAAGGATGGCAAGCCCAAGATAGTCAAGAGATGCACCTACCCCGTCACCGCCAAGGAAAGCGTTGACCTCATCGTAACCGACCTCGCTGTGATAGAGGTCGTACCCAAGAAGGGGCTCTGGCTCAAAGAGGTCGCCCCTGGCTGGACCGCCAAGGAGATTCAAGACTTAACCGAAGCCAAGCTCAACATCGCCAAGGGGCTGAAAGAGATAGAGCTTTAGCCAACTAAGCGCAATAAGAGAACTGCCTTTATTCAATGTCATTCCTTGCGAAAGCAGGAATCCAGGTTAACCGCTGGGGGGAGGGGGTACAATGGGCGCATCATCTTCACCGCACGAACTCACAGAAGAAATCAAAACGGCAGCTATAGCTAACGGAGCAGCCCTGGTTGGGATAGCAGCCGTGGAATCCATTCCCCCTTGTACGCCACCGCTGCCGGTGACCAAGGTGATGCCAGAAGCACGCAGTGTAGTGGTTTTCGCCATACCCATGCTGCGTGGCTCCATAGAAAGCCCGAGCCTGTTCTCTGCCATGATATCCACCCACGCAACATACAAAGAGGAGGAGTTACTATCGCTCAAGCTGGGCAGGCTCATTGAGGAGCGCGGATACCGGGCTGCCCTGGTAGTGCCCGCCTCACCCATCGAGATGAGCAGAGAGACCAAGGGTCTTCTGGGCGATATCTCCCTCCGCCATGTTGCTGTGGGCGCTGGCTTGGGGACCATAGGGAAAAGCCGTCTGCTCCTCACGCGCAGGTGGGGACCCAGGGTGCGCTTAGGAGCAGTAGTTACAAACGCCGCGCTGGAGGCAGACAAACCTATAGAGGAGAATTTCTGCGGTGATTGCGACCTGTGCGTGCAATCCTGCCCGGCACAGGCGCTGAATACGCACACTCTGAAGGACTCCGTCAAATGCCTCAACAAGCAGCAGAGATGGGGGATGGCTGCGCACATCCAGTTTATGCAGAAGCTACTGGAAGCACCTCTTGAGCAACAGAAAACGATGCTCCGAGACCCCGAATACTGGAACCTCTATCAGGCTCAAAGCGTGACCCTGCTCTACACCTGCTATGAGTGCATAAACCGCTGCCCCGTGGGTCAGTGAAATAACTTCTCTCGCTCACTGTGGATGTTATCATCCACAGTGGATGGGTGGGTTTCGTCTGCCCGGGCGGACTGCACTCACCCTACGCCGCCTTCCTCGCTACCACCACATCCTGCGGTATGGGGTCGCTGCCGCCGGTGCCTGAACCCCTCAGGATGAGCTCTGTCTTGAACTTCCCCTGTATCAGGCTATTTAATCCCGCCATGTTAATCGCTATGCCCGACTCGGGCAACTCCGGGCAGCAGGTGAACCAGTTGCGGCTGCCGGGCAACGGCGTGCTGAACTTAAACATACCAGCAAGCACAGGGTCGTAGTTGAAGATGAACCCCGGCTCTACCCTCGGCTCCTCTACAATGTGACAGGTAAGGATGGCTAGACCGTTGGGCTTGAGGACGCTGTGTATTTTGTCAGCGTAGCCCAGGGCATCCGCTTCCTGCAGGTGAGTGAAAACCGATATCGCTATCACCACATCCACTGACTCAGCAGCGAGGGGCCAGTCTTCTCCATAAGAAGCCTTTCTATCAGCAGCACCCTTTTGATTTGTAGGATAGAACGGATTGATATCCCTGGAAAGGTGGAACTTCACTTTGGGTATCTTCGCATATTTCTGTCTGCAATAGTCTATATAGCCCTCCTGGATGTCAATCCCCAGGTATTCGCCTCCGGGATGGGTGAAAAACACGCTCACGGGAGCCAGTTTCCCGTGACCGCACCCTAAATCAACAAGCATCAATGAGCCATTCGGAGCATAGCACCTCATCAGGGCGGCGAAGAATCCCTGCTGATAAACCCAGTTAGCAACGCTGTCCCCTACCACATCCCCCCAGATCTCGTCGGGAACGTTATCAATCAGGTACTCAGCCTCAGGCCATGCCCATTTCCTTTCAAACCGCTTGAAGTACCTGCAACTTAAGGTCTTGAAATCGAAAGCCCTCATCTGAGAAGCCCTTCCCTCTCTAACGCTACGGAGACATCTTTCAAGCCCAGTCTCTCCAGCCCCGCTCTTTTTTGAAGTCCGGATGATACGTCCCAGCCGCGGATTCCATAGAACTCGCCCTTCAGCTTCTCGAAATCCTGGCGGTCGAGGACAATGTCCTTGCGGGAGAAAAGCTCGCCGTTCTTGCCGGGAACCACGCAATCGGTGTTGCCAAAGTCTCCCTTCAAAGGAGTGGTGAAGTTGTACTCGTCTATTATGTCGTGTTCTCTGCCCTTGCGCCCTTCTCTGGACAGGATAGCCCTTTGCAGATTGAAAATCCGCTCGCCGATTTTATATAAGCCCGCCTCGTCTATCTCCCTGCCAGTTACCGCTGCGCAAATCTGGCTCTCGAGGGAGGGGTCGCCCACGCCGTCGGGGTTAGCCTCCGAGAAGTAGATGGGCCAGAACAGGTCACATAGAATGAGGCTCTCTTTGGCATACTCGCGGTCCTGAATCCTCGCTGCAGCAGTCGCCTTGCCTTCGTACGTGGAGAAATCCACCGCCAGCTCGCTGCCGAAGAAACGTTTAGCCATAGCGCGCAGCACCTCAGTGGTGACCGGAACCTGCTCTAAACCCCTCTGCCGGGCGCCCCACAGCATAGCAGGCACGCTCACCTCGTGAAGCTGCTGGATAGGCAGGCGAGGCTCCATAGCCCAGAATATGCCTGTGGTGATATACAGCCTGGGACCATACAGCTCGTTGTCGCCGGTCCTGGTCATGTAATCCTTAATCAGCTTCTGCGCCTCGCTGCCCATACCTGCGGCTGCTTTATGGGTGCCGTTGGCGAGCTGGTCGCCGAACCCCTCGCGGTGGGCAATCTTCCTAACCAATGCCTCGATGAACTCATAGCTCCCTATCTTCGAGAGCGGTATCCCCGTGCGCTCATCCGTTAACAGCCCCGACTTGTGGCAGCGGCTCAGCCACATAATCATGGTCTCTATGGCGCGTGTATCCACTCCATAGTCATCGCAAAGCTCGGTGGCTTTGAGGGCGACATCGGTGGTGCCGTAGTAGCGCTGTGCGCGGGTCTCGTAGAACATGGCTGCCTGGCACATGAACTTCCTCTCGCCGCCGTCGGGTTTCTGGTAGCTAGCCCTCACACATCCGCTGGGGCAGCCCTGGCAGAAGCTCTTCTTCAGCTTGTCTCTGGACGTCAATAACCCCATAGCAAGCAATGGTTCGAGATAGCCCATGCTCAGCGCGCGTACCCTGCCCCTGAGCTTTGTCAGTTGCTCCTTATACGCTACCCCGACCTTTTTGTCGCCCCTCACTGCGATGGCTTTCAGGTTCTTGGAGCCCATCACACCCGCCAGATTCCCTGCGCCCACAGAGTTATCAGACGCCAGGAAGGTAGCAAAGTTCACCATGTTGTCGCCCGCCGGGCCAACGGTCAGCGCGCACACAGCTTCGCCAAGCTCTTTCTTTATCTCCTGCTCGCAATAGAAACCGCTCTTCCCCTTGAGATGAGCAGCGCTTTTAATCTCGACCTTATCGCCGTCAACCCGGATATACACAGGCTTATCAGCCTTACCCGAGACCACCATGCCGTCATAGCCCGCCGCTTTCAGTTGAGCGCCCCAGGAACCGCCCAGGTTGCAGAAGGAGAACTGGTCTGAGAAAACAGACTTGCCGCAAACCTGGAAACGGCTGCCGAAGCCAGGCACGCCGCAGAGAGGTCCAGTCATGAAAATCAGCCTGTTCTCCGGGTCAAGCGCCTTGGACTTGGGGGGCACCTCGTCCCAGTAAATCTTCGCAGCTATCCCCCTCCCGCCGAGGAAGAGGTCAGCGTAGTCGCCTGTCGGCACAGTCTTGGTTTTACCCGAGGACAAATCAACCTTCAGGATTTTTCCAGCGTAACCGTTTTGTCCTGTCATCGCAGTCTCCCTATTCCCCATTCGATAGCTGTGGCTGTTGTCATACCAGGTCAGAAAAATCCCCCCTTTCCTAAACTTGTCCCTGACTCGTTCAGGGAGGGGGTGCAGGGGGATTAGCCGTAGGGGCACGGCATGCCGTGCCCCTACCCAAAAACATTACGGGTAAACCGCCAGCATATCCAGCCCCGTGGTCTCGGGGAAGCCCAGCATCAGGTTCATGTTCTGTATCGCCTGCCCCGCTCCACCCTTCACCAGGTTATCTATGCAGCTTATCACTATGAGCCTGTTCGTCCTTATGTCAACTGTGGGATAGAGCAGACAGAGATTGTTGCCATAGGTCTGCTTGGTCTGGGGCGGCACAGACACCACCTTTACGAACGGCTCCCCCTTGTAGAAATCCTGATACAGCTTCCGTATCTCCTGCTTGCCCTTATCGCCTTCGGCTACTTTCCCTGCTTTCAACCGAGCATAGCACGAGGTCAGTATCCCCCTGGTCATCGGTATCAGGTGGGGCAGGAAGGTTACCGACAATTTAGACTTCGGAGCTAATTTTTGCAGCTCCTGTACAATCTCAGGCAGATGGCGATGACCATCGAGAGCGTAGGCTGATACGTTCTCGTTCACCTCGGCATAATGGGTATTCAATGTCAGAGTCCTGCCTGCGCCGGAGACGCCCGATTTGCTGTCGAATATGATGTCAGGCTCGACAAGACCCTCTTTAAGCGCGGGCGCCAGCGCCAGTATGGCACTGGTGGGATAGCATCCCGGGTTCGCCACCAGCCGCGCCTTTGATATATTCCCACGATTCAGCTCGGTGAGACCATATACAGCCTCTTTGAGATAGTTTGGAGCAGAATGTGCCAGCTTGTACCACTTTTGGTACTCCGCAGCATCCTTGAGCCTGAAGTCAGCGCTGAGGTCAACCGCCTTGGCTCCTTTCTCCAGAGCAGCCACAATAGGAGCCACGTTCTCGCCATGAGGCAGGGAGGAGAAGGCGAAGTCCACCTTATCCAGTTCAGCCTCTATAGTAAGGTCGAGGTTGCTCATGTGAGGCAAGAACTCTCCCAGCTTCTGACCTTTGGCGCTGCGTCCCGTTACCTCAGCGAGTGTAACCTTCGGATGCTGGTACAGCAGCCGCGCCACCTCCATGCCGATATAGCCCGTTACATTTATAATTCCCACCTTCACCTTTGCCATCGAAGCCACCTCTTAAGTTTCTTCAACCAAAACAAAATTTCGAAATTCTAATTTCTAAACAACTTTTGAGACTTCAGCCGTCAGCTATCAGTCTTCAGCTTACAACTTTGCTGGCTGCTGACCGCTGATAGCTGAAAGCTAATTTTCATTTTTCAATTTGCAGTTTACATTTTGCCTTTTTACTCTCGGGAAAACGTCCTGCGCTCACCCACAGGACATACTACCACACATTTATCGCAAATCGCTAGCTGCCCTAGTCGCTCTCCAGTTACGGCAGCCAGACAGCGGTCAGCGTCGAGCAGACGATACGGCTGCAGCACCTTTACCGGACAGGCTTCGACGCACCTCTGACACAACTTGCAGTCGGGGTTATCCTCCTTCGAATAGACGCCTGAGCCTGTGATAGCCAACGGGGCGTTCGTCCTGATAGCCATGAACCTCAGCCAAGGACCGAATCTGGGATTGATAACCAGCGTGTTTTTGCCCTGCCTGCCCAGTCCGGCAGCCACCGCCAGATGTTTTAAATTAGGCTTGCCGCTCGGGGAATACCCCAGCTTGCCCACAAGCTCTGCGGAGTAACCCTGCTTGCAAATTAACTCAAGCAAAGCATCCAGTTTAGGTTTAGCGTGCCGAACGAAGCCGCGCCAGAACGACTCCGTCCCGTCCTTCGGTTTGTCGAGGACGAAATCGTCCAAATCACGCTCCGGCGTCGTGACCAGCCCCAGGACTAAAGTAGTATCTTTGGTCGCGGGGTCACGAGCCACGCCCACAACATCGAAAAGCGTGCGAGCATGGGCGATTATCTCATTTCCCTTGCTCATGTCTTGCCTCAAGCAACGCCTGTCCCGTGGAACAAACCTTCAGCAATACACACTCCCGACATCGGGGACGCTGCGCCTTGCACACCCTTCGACCGTGCCCAATCATGTGGATGTGGAACTGATAGACATCCCTGGCAGGCACCATCTCTCCCAGAATCTCGTGCGCCCTCTCCGCCGAGACACTGGAGTCAATAAGCCCAAGCCTCTTCGCCACCCGATGTATGTGAGTATCAACAGGCAACACAGGCTTGCCCAGAGAGAACAGCAGCACGCAGGCAGCGGTTTTGGGTCCTACCCCGGGCAAACCCCGCAGCCATTCCTTCGCCTCAGAGACAGGCATCTTTTTGAGAAATGTCAAATCGAGTGACCCACGCTGCGCCTGAATCTGTTGAAGTATCAATTTAATTCTGGGCGCTTTGACCTGCGCCAGACCGCCGAGCTTTATAGCTTCGGCTATATCCGTGGCATCGCCTTCAGCTACCGCCTCCCAGTTCCTAAACCTTTTCAGCAGTGAATCGAAGGCTCGCCTGGAGTTGTGGTCTGACGTGTTCTGGGAGAGGATGGTCAGTATCAGTTCCGAGAGCGGGTCGGTGCGAGAGCGCCAGGTAATGCTGCCGTATTCCTTTCGCAGCAACCCTATTATCTCTGAGATTTTCAAGAGGCTCATCCTGCGGACAGGTTCTTCAGATGGCAGGTGTCGTTTACCAGCGTAACCAGCGGAGCGCCCTCCCTCAACTCGAAGATGTTGATAGCGTTCACATCCTGCCTCACCTGCCAGAAATGCGAGTCGTCCAGCCCCAGCATGGCGCACATCAGCACCCGGCACACCACTGTGTGGGATACCAGAATCACCGTCTGGTCTTTGTGCCCGGCAGCAACCTCATCCACCGCAGCCAGCACCCTCTGCCGCACGATCTCAAGGCTCTCCCCCTTGGGGAAACGAACCAGATGGGGACACTCCAGCCACATCTTGAAAAGCTGGCTATCACGACCCGTCGCCTCCTCTGCAGAGAGACCCTGCCAGCTCCCGAAGTCTATGTCGATGAGCCCCTCCAGAGGCTGGACACTGAGCTTAAGCTGCTTTGCGATGGGCTCGGCTGTCTGCAGGGCACGCTTGAGCGGGCTGGAGTATATGGCAGCCACCTGCCAGTTCCTCAGGCTGATAGCGGCAGCCTCAGCCTGTCTTACCCCCATATCATTCAAAGAGAGGTCAGCCCTGCCACGGAATCGCTCCACGCGGTTCCACTCTGTCTGCCCATGCCTCACCAGGATAAACCGAGTCAGTTCGACCTCCTGGTAGATTTCTTGGGGGCAGCCACTCCCTTTCTCTGCAGCCAGTACTCCATGCTATCGGCGAGGGCTATCCAGCTTGCCTCGATAATATTGGTGGAACTGCCCACAGTGTGCCACTCCCTCTCACCGTCGCTGGACTCTATGAGCACCCTCACCTTGGACTTTGTGCCGTCGCTTTCCTCAAGGATGCGCACCTTATAGTCCACCAGCTTTACCACAGCCAGACTGGGGAAGAACTGAAGCAACGCCTTGCGCAGCGCTGCGTCCAGCGCGTTTACGGGACCGTTGCCCTCAGCAGCAGTGTGAATCACATCGCCACCCACCCTGACCTTTACCATCGCCTCGGAGAGCATGTCCTCCATCCGGTCTGAGATAATGGGTGCACGGCGGTGCTTCTCCACCACCACCATGAAATCCACCAGTTCGAATGGAGCCTGGTAGTCGGGCTGAGTGCGCCTTATCAAAAGCTCAAATGAAGCCTCGGCGCCCTCATATTGAAAACCCTGCTTCTCCTGGGTCTTGATTTGCTCCAGTATCGCCTTCGCCCTCTCGCCCCTGGGAATATCCACCCCCAACTCCTTTGCCTTATAGACTATGTTGCTCATGCCAGAAAGCTCCGATACCAGCACATGGCTTCGGTTGCCCACCAGGTCGGGGGCAATGTGCTGATAGCTCTCCTCCAGCTTCATCAGCCCTGAGACATGAAGCCCCGCCTTGTGGGTAAAGGCGCTTGCCCCCACGTAGGGAAGATTAGGGTCAGGCGGCAGATTGGCTATCTCGCTGACAAAGCGGGAGACCTCGGTCAACCTCGCCAGGTTCTTATCGCTGATGCAGTCTATGCCCATCTTGAGCTTGAGCGCAGGTATGATGGAGCAGAGGTTGGCATTGCCACAGCGCTCGCCGTAGCCATTTATAGTGCCCTGAACCTGGATAACCCCTGCTCTAACCGCAGCCAGGGAGTTAGCCACGCCCATCTCACCATCGTTGTGAGCGTGTATGCCCAGAGGTACGCCCACCTTCTTCGCAGCCATGACCGCCTCGGTTACCTCGCTAGGCAGTGCGCCGCCGTTGGTGTCGCAGAGCACAGCGCACTCCGCCCCAGCCTCAGCAGCAGCCTTGAGGGTACGCAGGGCGTAACCCTTGTTTCTTTTATACCCGTCGAAGAAGTGCTCGGCATCGAAGAACACCGTCTGCCCGCCCCTCTTCAGGTAGCGTATGGAGTCTGCTATCATCCTCAGGTTTTCCTCGAGGGTGGTCTTGAGCACCTCCGTAACGTGCAAATCCCAGGACTTGCCCACCAGAGTAACGACCTTCGTCCCGGATTCCTTCAGGGCACGCAGATTATCATCGTCGGCTGCCCTGATTCCTGCACGGAGCGTGCTGCCGAAGGCGACCAAAGTGGCACGAGCGAACTTGATTTTACGCGCCCTTGCGAAGAACTCGACATCCTTCGGGTTGGAGCCGGGCCAGCCGCCCTCGATGAAATGGATGCCTATCTCGTCGAGGCGCCTGGCTATCTTGAGCTTGTCCTCCACAGAGAAGGATATCCCAGCACGCTGCGCCCCATCGCGTAGCGTGGTGTCGTAAAGCTGAACCTTCGATTTCTTACCCACTTTGCCCCCACTCCCACCTCAGATTTGCCATAAAGTATATCATAGGTTGATTCTGTTTCACAATTTGCGGATGCTTGAATCCCCCCCCATGTCCAACGTACACTTGACTGAACAGGGAGCGCTGATGATATAATACAAGATTGTTGGCAAGATAGTGATGAGGGTAATCGCAGGCAAGGCTAAGGGATTTTACCTTAAATCGTTGCGAAGCTCGGGCCTCCGTCCCACATCCGACATGCTGCGAGGGGCGATTTTCAATATGCTGGAATCTACAGCTTCAGATTGGTCGAGAGTGCTCGACCTCTATGCCGGCACCGGCGCCCTGGGCATCGAAGCCCTGAGCCGCGGCGCAGAGTGGGCGGATTTCGTGGAGAAGAGCCCCAGATTGTGCGCCCTAATTAAAGAGAACCTGAAACACACCGGGCTTTCCTCACAAGGCGCTGTCTATTGCATGAGCGCTGAGAAGGCGCTCTCGGTACTGGACAAATCGTACGGCTTATTGTTGCTCGACCCTCCCTACACCAACCCCGATATCACCACCACAGCAGAGAAGCTCTCCTCATCTCAACTGGTTGATGAGGATTCCACCATAGTCATCGAGCACTCGAAGCGTGTTACTCTTAAAGAAACCCTGGGGGACTTCAAACAAATAAAAAATATCCGCCACGGCGATAGCTGTGTTTCTGTGTATCAATACGCTGGGGGTGAACCTTGACCAGTGCCATATACCCGGGCAGCTTCGACCCGGTGACCAACGGGCATGTCGACATAGTCAGCAGGGCAGCCAAGCTGTTCGACGAGTTGATTATCTGCGTCTATGATATCCCGCAGAAACACCTCATGTTCAACACCTCGGAGAGAGTAGCCCTGATGAAGAAAGCGGTTGCTCACCTGCCTAACGTGAAGGTGACACCATACAACGGACTCACCGTGGACTTTGCGCGCAAGGTGAAAGCAAGTGTTATCGTGCGGGGTCTGAGGATGAGCTCGGACTTCGAACGAGAGTTCGAGATGGCGTTGATGAACAAGAAGCTGGGTCCCGATGTCGAGCTGGTCTGCCTGATGACCAGCCTGGAATTCCAGTTCCTCAGCTCCAGCTTGCTCAAGGAGGCTTGTGAACTGGGCGGAAACATAGACAGCCTCGTGCCCAAACACGTCGCCGCCGCCTTGAAAAAGAGATGCCGGCAAGCCCGAAAAGAGGGTGCGAAACCAGGCTCTCCGGCGAAGAAACCAATTAGAAGGAAAAACTATTAGGAGGAAGAGAAATGTCCTATAAAATCACAGACGAGTGCATCAGTTGCGGCGCATGCGAGCCCGAGTGCCCAAACCAGGCTATCACCGAAGGCGATAAGATCTATGTAATCGACGTTAAGAGATGCACCGAGTGTGTGGGCGCCCACGAGACTTCCAAATGCAAGGAGGTCTGCCCCGTAGATTGCTGTGTCCCTGACGATGCCCACAAAGAGACCAAACAGCAATCGCTGGCGAAGTGGCAGGCAATACACCCCGGAGAGAAGCCAGCCCCGGGCACATTCTAGCAATCAGCTTTAAGCTAAAGTAGGGGCGAGGTTGCCTCGCCCTTTGTATTGTTGCAGTTCCAGACAAGACGCCCAGAAGACAAAGTAGGGACACAGCATGCTGTGTCCCTACATCTGAATGCCTAACTAGCAGGTTATGTGAATCAGGGCTGCCACCTTCTTCCCCTGCCCTGATAATTCGTTGTACTTCGCAACCGCCCCTCCCGAGGACAGAACCTGGAGCTCCAGCTTGGATTGCTCCGCGAAGCTCTTAGCCTCCTGAGATAGTTTGGCTCTGGATTCCGTACCTACCCCAACCACCAGCACCTTAGCACCTGTTTTGGACAGCTCTTCAATCTCCTCCCTTTTTTAGGTTATGGCTGCCGAATATCCAGAAGCCCCCCTTCCTCTGCTTCACCGTACCATCGGGGAGCAGGAAAAGGTCGCGACGGTATTTCTTGCCGTCCACCGTGATTGAGCCGAAGCTGAAGCTATCGATCTTAGCCAAGGTATCACCTCCCCCTTCTCTTCTGATATAATGCCTTGCAGAGCCAACCCGATAATAGTCCTCCCGACAAACCAAGTCAAAGCCATTTTTTAAGGAATCGGTTGATATATGCCAACTCAAAAACCTTTGCTCATAGTCTTCGACGGTCACGCGCTGATGCACCGTGCTTTCCATGCCCTGCCCGCGCTTGCTGTAACCAAGACCGGAGAGCCCACAGGCGCGCTCTACGGCTTCTCTACCATGCTGCTTAAGGTGCTCGCCGAGTACAAGCCTACACACTGGGCGATAGCTCTGGATGCCCCGGCTCCGACCTTCAGACATGAGCAGTTCAAGGAGTATAAAGCCCACCGCAAGCCTGCCCCCGACGAGCTTAAAATCCAGCTTGCCCGGGTGCGCGATTTAATAAAGGCTTTCAACGCCCCCTCCTTCGAGATACCAGGCTACGAAGCCGATGATATAATCGGCACAATCAGCAGAAAGGCAAGCGAGCAGGGGGTCGACACCGTAATCGTAACCGGCGATACCGACACCTTGCAGCTCGTATCGCCTCACGTTCGAGTGCTCACGCCTAAACCGGGGAGACCCTTCAGCGATACCATAATCTACGACGAAGCAGCAGTGCAGCAGCGATACGAGCTTTCACCAAAGCAACTCTCCGACTTCAAGGGACTGAAGGGCGACCCCTCTGATAATATCCCAGGCGTACGCGGCATCGGCGAGAAGACAGCGACCAAGCTGATACAAGCCTTCAGCAGCATCGAAGGAATCTACGAGCATATAGACGAGGTCACACCGCCCAAGGCTCAGGAGACGCTGCGTCAGAACGAGAAGGAGGCAAGGCAGAGCAAGGAGCTCGTCACCATAGATACGGATGTACCTATCGATTTCAACCTCAATGCCTGCCGCGTCACCACCTACGAGCGCGGCAGGGTTTCAGAGCTTTTCCGCGAGCTGGAGTTCTTCACCCTGCTCCCCAAGCTGCCAGAGGCTATGTCAGAAGGGAAAAAACCAGCCCCCGCATTGACACAAACAGTCAAAGAAGCCACTGACTACAAGATTGTGGACACCACGGAGGCTCTCGACGAGGTGATTCAAAGCCTATCCAGAGCCGCGTCCTTCTCCTTCGATGTGGAGACCACGGGCATGGACCCCAGACAATCTTCTCTTGTGGGCATCTCCCTTTCGGCAGCACCGGGCAAAGCCTGGTATCTGCCGGTGGGTCACTCTTCGGGAAAGCAGCTACCCCTAGCTCAAGTGGTAGAGAAGCTCAAGCCGCTTCTGGAAGACCGCAAGCTCGCCAAGGTAGCCCAAAACGGCAAGTACGACATGACAGTCCTCCAGAAATACAAGGTGAAAGTGGAGAACCTCAGCTTCGACACCATGATTGCAGCCTACCTGTTGGGCGAGAAGGCGCTCGGCTTGAAGCCCCTCGCCTTCTCCAAGCTGGGCATCGAGATGACGCCTATAACCAATCTCATCGGCACAGGTGCCAAGCAAATCTCCATGTCCTGGGTGGACATACCCAGGGCTGCTGAATATGCCTGCGCCGACGCCGACATGACCTTCAGGCTGAGCAAGCTGCTGGAACCTGAGCTCAAAGCCCAGGATTTATGGAAGCTGTTCGCTGAGGTGGAGATGCCGCTGCTGCCTGTGCTGCTGCGCATGGAGACCAACGGCGTTGCGCTGAACACCGCCAGGCTGCGCGAGATGTCCTGGGGCATGAGCGAGCGCATGTCCAAGCTGGAGAACGAGATATACAAAAGCGTAGGGCACATGTTCAACATAAACTCGACCCAGCAGCTTGGAGTCGTGCTTTTCGATGAGCTTAAACTCCCCAGAGCCAGGAAGACCAAGACCGGCTACTCCACAGAGGCAGCGGTATTGGAATCGCTCAAGGGACTGCACCCCATCATCGAGCTTCTGCTTGAGTACCGTCAGTTGGGCAAGCTGAAATCTACATATATAGACGCCCTGCCCGCATTGATAGACCCCGATACCAGCAGGGTGCACACCAGCTTCAACCAGACCGGCACCACCACAGGCAGGCTCTCCTCCAGCGACCCCAATCTGCAGAACATACCCGTGCGCACCGAGGAGGGCAGGCAGGTAAGGAAAGCGTTCATAGCTGAGAAAGAGACCTCCCTGCTCATGGGCGCCGACTACTCCCAGATAGACCTGCGGGCACTGGCGCATCTATCCCAGGACCCCAGGCTGCTCGCTGCCTTCGCCCACGGCGAGGACATCCATACCACCACCGCCTCGCAGGTGT
>Ga0315274_10003398_pt1 | contig 23669 bp, 46 predicted proteins | sample YL17G02_20_MG_FD_203700 | JGI IMG/M metagenome (GOLD analysis project Ga0315274, IMG submission 203700) | Sediment microbial communities from Yellowstone Lake, YNP, Wyoming, USA - YL17G02_20 | ecosystem: Environmental > Aquatic > Freshwater > Lake > Sediment | place: USA: Wyoming | collected...
AGGAGAAGGTCTGAAGCTCGAATCTAACCCCGTCCTTCCAGAAAACCATCCCGGTCTTTAGTTCCATGCCCGTCTCGTATCCCGGTTCTCCCAAACACTCGCTCATAGTTTCTTGTCTCCTCGCTTTTCGGACATTTGTATATCACTATCAATTTCATTCCCCCAACTCGCCCAGCCTTTCCTTTTATTTCTGGCAAATAATTCAAGTCTGGGTTCATCGGATATAGATTCTATTAATGAATAAAATTCTTCTGGTTTCTCTGAGTGCCTTTTCGGGATTGAAGTGTGTAATACTGTTGGTTTATATCTATCCCGGTTGAAGATGCATTTTTCCATATATCCGAACAGAATATGCTGTGTAGTATGAATGAAATAATTGCCACAACCAGAGGGTTTTACCCACGTTATTGGGGCGAGATAATTGAACCCCCATTCATGCATTATTTCAAATGCAAATGGCAACATAGCATTGGTCGACCATAGCCAAAGATGACAACCCGTATCAGCCAACAGGCGAACCCGTAATGATTTGATTTCATCTATCGTCATTATCGGATAGGGTAATTTGGTAGCGGTTTTCTCCCTGCGTTTCCACTGTCCCATTAATGATTGGGGCCACGGCGGGTCTATCAATATTGTTTTGTAAAGCATTTATCATATCCCCCTCGCTTTTCGGACATCTTCAAACACTTCTTACACATGACTTGACCGGGGAGCCGGGGTTCGTCGAAACGGTATTTATCATACACATCTACACCACATAGAGATACCGCAACAGCGAACCCCCATTTTGGTTGTCGCCATCCTTTCCGTATGTGGTGTACTTCCTTTGGCATATCCCCTTTCATTTCTAATTCCCCCTCTTTTAAGATATTCACTGGTTTGCCTCATAGAACGCTCTGGCAAATCCTGATGGGGTTATTGCCCGTCGTTCTGTTCTCGACAGTATGCCGTATAATTCTGGGTGTATATCTTTTGATTTCAGCATGGAGAATTTTATCATCTTCGGTTTTCTTTTCACAGTCTGCCTCGGGATTCGGAAGTCCCCCCAAAGGTCGGTCCCCTTCTGATATTTGTCTCCATAATACCACGGCTGGATAGTCGCCTTTGGCTCCCCAAGGAACCGCCTTAGATACCCCCGCGGGTTTTCCAATGCCCACCACTTAGGCTTCGATATTAATATTATTCTGGCGCACGCACTAACGATTTCCAACCCCTTAATGAAGTCATGGTGATATTTCCCCTTGCCGTGGAAGTGCTTTGCGAACGAAAACTCTGTGCATGGCGGCGCTGCGAGGATGCCGTAGACATTGTTGGGTGGCATATAGGTCCGTACATCCTGTTCGGGGAGTGTAACGACCCTCACATCATATCCAGCTTCATTGTATGGCCGGGACCACGCCCCGGTCCCGCCGCAGAGGTCGATAATTATTTTATCCATTTCCATCCCTCGGTCTAAACGGACTTGAGTTCACCATTCGTCAGGAAACCGTGCCAGTATTGTTCAGCGGGTAGTTTCAGTTCGATGGAGGGCGTGAGGGTCATGTTCTCGAAGGTATCCCCGGTTCGGTGCCAGTGGATAGCAAATTCCTTGCTCGGTGGCCCCCCGTCCAAAGGATTATCGAATGCCACGGCTATCCGATATTCCTCATCGGGCGGGCATCGGGGGGATTTGAAACTCATGCCCATGCCATGCCGTCCTGTTGTGTCGGTAATCCAACGCGGTTCCTGTTCTGTCAATCTCATCGTTTCACATCCTCGGTCTTTAAGGCCTCAACGCTATGACTTTCCGCCCAGTAAATCTGCCCGTACCTATATCGACTTCATCTGCCATCGATACACTTTCTACCCAGGCGGCTATCTCGCCGTCGTTGTTATCATGATGGGAGAATCCCACCTCAAGATTCTGAGGCACCTTCTTCAACGCCCTTATGAGTTGCTTTGCATTCATAGTATCCACATCTCGGTCTAACTGGACTTCTGCGCCTCTCCTGTTCCGTGGCAATCCGGGCATGTTACCCAATCCGTCGGGCCAGCACCGTCTTTCAGTTGCTTCTCCCCTTTACAGGTCGGGCACTTTTCTGGCGGCTCCTGCTTCCCCTTCCCCGGACATCCCACGGTGCATCCGACGCAACTGTTGGCTTCCTTCTTGCCCCTCTTCACTTTGAACCTGACGCAGTATCCCAATACCTGCGGGGTCGTACCGTTCTCCCCAAGCGTAAGATGAGGGTCTACCTCGGGCATCTCGGGCGGGGAGGTGGGAGCCAGTGGCTCGTAAAAGTCGTTGTTCCAAAGACTGACCGTACAGGGGAGTCTCATCCCCAAGTGCTTGCAGTTCCTACATTTCTCGTTCATGTTGTTCACCATCACCAAAGATTAGGCCATCATATCGAGCAAATCGTCGTCATCGACATCGCTCGGAACATTGGGCTTCCCGTTCATCGCCCGGAAACGCCAGCCGTCCATCTGTTTGACGATTAGCACGTTCTCCATGCCTGTGGCCCTCTCCCATGAGCATAGCGCGTCAGCCAACCGCACGATTGCCGCTTGTACTTCCCTATCTGGATGTTCTTCCATTCGTATCATCTCCACCAAAGATTCAGACTTTCACTCCAATCTGTTCTATATCTTGTATATCGGCCCGAGAACGATTCAATATCGTCGCTTGATATTCCGATGAGATTTCAAATCCCAATCCAATCCTCCCGAGATTCCTGCTGACTGCCAGTGTTGTACCACTCCCCAGATAGGGGTCCAATACGACATCGCCGGGATTGCTAAGCCCCCGCATAAACCACTCAATGAGCTTCAACGGTTTCTGGGTGGGATGGCCCGTATATTCCTGCCCATGAGAAGGGTGAATTATGCTATGGAATATGACAGTCTGTGGCAATTTGTAGTCTTTGTTCCTCTGAGCCAATACATCCACATCATGCGTATGCCCCGGTCGATGGACCTTTCTATGTTTCCTTTCGTGGCCCCATCGACGGGATGGCCGTTCATCTATCGTTATGTCCTTAACATTGAATGTCAGTTGTGAAACGGGTGTTCCGGTCCTTGAAAATACGAATATATTCTCATGTGCTTGGAGGGGTTTCTTATCGCTACTCCAAGGGGCTGGATGGTCTTTGACCCATATAATCTCGAACCGCAAATCGAAATATGGTTTGGCATTGTGATATACATCATAGAGCATCGGTTGTCTACCAAAGATTGCAATGGACCCCGTTGTTGATAGGATACGGCTGAATTGGAGCATCACCATTCGCCAATCTGGGGGGGAGTCCCATTCTATATCTGTCATGCCGTATGGTGGGTCGGTGAGGATGAGGGGAACGCTCCCGTCCGGTATCACTTTCATACCCTCTAAGCAATCCCCGATAATGTAGGGTTTCTTTGACGGCCACCACGATGGTATGTCCATATTTCACCCATGTTTGTCAGATTTCACCCAGATTGTGCCTTGGCTCTGAGTTGTTCCGCCAAATGCTCCGTCTCCTCAATGACCATCTCAATGGTCCAATGAATCTCTGTCTCAGGATTGTTAAATCCGAGAGGCATCCCCGGTATGAAATCGCCCGCATGGGCAGTATCGAATCCCACCCATAATCCCCCCTCCGTATCCCTTTGGGCGAAGGTCAGCCCGCCGTGAACACGGACATCAATCTCATCATATCCATTCTTTGCATCTGGATGGTCTTTGGGGAGAAGGACATAGCCGTTGATGTTCTCCATTCGCGGGTTCTTGCAGATGGCGCATTTAAAGCCGTGGGCCTCGAATATCTTAAGGGTCATATCTTTGGGGGGCCATTCCATCGGTGCGGCCATCATGTCCTTATACTTCTTTCCTATTGTCTCTGCGCGCTCCGCCAATCCCTTGTCATCTTCCATACCTATTCCTCCATGTTTGTCTATTTTGCATCACTTTCTTTCTTCAAGGTCTTGGAGGGCCAGTCTCTTTGCCTCTTTACTCGATACCATCACCGGAGATGTCCCGAGGAGCCAATCCGATTCCCACGCCAGCCCAACATAGGCTTCTTTCCCGAGCCTAACTATCTTCGTTTCCACCATATCCATCACCATGTTTTTCTGAATCTCTTTAAATTGTGAATTTATATATGGCACATATCATAATGGTCGCGAGATAGGCTATCGCACCAATCAATACAGCTCGCTTGAGCCATATCTCCTCTGGGTCGATGCGGCCATGCATTTCATCTGTCATATATATCACATTTCCTTTTCTTCACGATTTAGGTCTCCCGGTCCCCAAAGCTTTCTTTTAACATCATAATGCCAAAGAATATCCCAAAGATCAACATGGGAAATCCCAACCCTGATATGCAGATATACGATGTCCAAGGATCGTTATATATTCCAAGCGAATAGTTTCGCCCGATTTCAAAAGAATTATATTGCTCAACTGAAGAGTTGAACCATTTTACTCGACCTTTCGTATCCTTCATTTGGATTGTATGGTCAATTTCGTTCTTATCAATGACCGTGCAAGTATGATAATAATCTCCCAACTTCAAATCTGAAATGGACGTTGATTCATTCCAATTATCAACTTGAGCATGGAATGTGGATGGCATATAAGTCAAGAACCCCGCGAGCGATAAGCATGTAACTATAATGGCCGATCCCACTACACTCCCCATATCCATGTCATCACTTCCGTTTCTGCCTACTTCCCGAATTTCTTGTCGGCCTCTTTCCTGCGCTCCTCAGACATCTTCTTCAGGTCGGTGGCTATGCCTCTGAGATTGATGGCTTCTCGGTCTTGTCCGATTTCGAACCGAGCCACGGCAAGTCTTTGGAGTACCGTAGATGCTTCTTCCAACCCAGCCACCTGACCAATGTAATATGACCTGTTCAGCCGCCTCTCCACCTCGGGGTCTTCATCGCCCATTGAATCACCATGCATCCTTGAGCTTGATCAGGACCACTTCCCCGTCGCAGGCGTCCATCGTGAGCTTGCTGGACGCGTGAAGCTCGAAGGGATGGCCTGCTTTCCGCCCACACTTCTGGCACTCGAAGATCATGGTTTCGTCATTCATGTTCTCCAGCGGGCACCAGTCCGGCGGCAGTCCATAACTCAGATCTGAATAGTGGTCGGTGTCCCCGTCCCAGACCGGATGCTCGCAGACTGCTATCAGGTCCTTTGTCCCGTCTTCCTTCGGATTGCCCGGCTTGGGGCCGACCCATGCCCAGGGGCAGTTGGGGCAGTTCTCGACCCTGATTAGCTTGACCTTGGAGGGGCGCGGAAAATACAGGCCCAAGGTCAGTACGCCTCCATGATCCAGCAGGTCCTCCATAGCTTTGGCGCACGCAAGCCTGATAACGAAATTGTCCTTATCATCCCGCTCGTACTTCGTTATCTCTCCCTTCAGCCCGCCCTGAATGGCGTATTTGCCTTTAAGCTTCCGGCCCACATCTTTTTCGTCCATTAACATCACCTACTTTGTGAACTTCTCCAAGCCCCCGCCCTCCGGCCTGGGCTTTGGTTTGTTCTGGCTTCCTTTCTTTCGGCCTCTCGGTTTGTATTTCCTGAATATCAGACCCCGGACATGGCCGCAGGTCCGGCACTTGTCCACGATGTACTTCCCTTTTCCCTCGTCGATGTTGCTTTCTACTTTCGTCCGGCAATCGTGACAGAGATATACGGACTCCTTTCCTATATCGAATAGCTCACTATGGCCTGCTTCGAATATATCCTCCCCGCACCAGGCACAACTGGTCATGATGATGCCTTCTTGATTGCCATCCACATTTCATGGGCAACCTTGTGAACGGAGTCCTGTCCATCGAGCCATTGGGGGTCGGAGAGGAGCTTGTCGAGATGTTTGAACCTGTTGTATATGTCTCGTATAGATTCGCCTGCGGTATCGGCGGGCGCTGGCCGGGTCTTTATCTTGTCCATGAAGGTTCTCAGGATCCAGTACGCCCACTGAGCGTCCGAGTTGGCGTCCCAGGTGTAGCACAGGCACTCGTCATCATACCCTATTTCCCGTACAAACTGCGTGGCGTCGGCCTCCAGGTCAAGCGAGTCCTTTCCCTCTTCCAGCCGCTTGAGATTTTCTTCGTCCTCATCATCGGTCAGGCTCTCCTTCAGGTGCTCATAGGTGGTTTTCGGATCATAAACCTTGTAAATCCCCTTGAGCTTGCCCATGACATAGCTTTCGCTTTCCAGGCCCCCAGCGGCCCACTGGAACGAATCCGGACTGTTGGTGTTGTACACGAAAGGCCCGACATCACCGTAGATTATGATGCAGCCGTGCCTGAAGTAGATGTAGCACAGATAGATCCGGGTGCCTGGCTTGTGATAGACGAAAGCCCCCTCACCGTCCGGCTCGATGACATGGTTCTCGAAGGTCTCCCAATAGAGCTTCTTGTCTTCCGGATACTTGTTATCGGGCATTAAATCAGCTTCCTCGCTATTGTCTTCCGGTTCTTGTTGACATAGGCGGTCCATTTCTTGCCAACGATATTCTCCTTTTCCTCAATTATATCGATGCCGTCTTTCGACCAGTACGGCTCGATGGCCTTGAGGATCATCTGGCCCGCCTGCTCATCGTTGAGTGCTTCCCACTGGTAGGTCCCAGGCTTCTCCGGGTTCTCAGGAATGTCCAACGAGCCGATTTGGTCTTCGTTCAGTCCTATTCGAATGTATTTGAATTTAGGGAGCAAGGTTCTCAACTCTACTTCGGCACCGTCTTCTGGAGCATGTTGCAAATGTACTCGGACCTTGAGACCTGTCCTTCGGTCACCATCCGGGCTTTTTCAATCCTTTTGAATAGCTCCCAGGCCATCGTCATCGAGAATCTGGCTGTATTCCGCTTATGTTCGGGCATGGCTTCACCTTTTGGTGCGACTGGTAATACGGTCTGAGTTAATAATACTTGTCACATCAGGCTGACCGGGTTGGGCATGACCAACTCCCAGGACCGGCAACTTGCGGATTGGACCGGTTAAGCGGGATAAGCTTTATATGCTCTAAAGATATTTGTCAAATCGGAAAAGGACCGACCGATAATGGTTTGACAATCCAAAGGTTTGTCAAATGGGTGGGAAGTGAGGCTATATGACATCGAAAAGGGCGATTATGGACCCAAAGGTGGAGGATAAGATACTGGAAGCCGCTGATCCGCTACTTGAGCGCCCTCCCATCTGGCTCATGATGAAAATAGGTATGCACCCTGGCAACATCGTTGCCTTGGACCCGTCTAACCTGGATAAAGACACTCAAGGCTACTGGCTTCAGTACAAGCGGGTGAAGAACGAGAATACCCGCAGGGAGCTGCTGCCAGATGATATTGGAGCATCCCTTCTACAGTTCCTCTCCCGTAAATACCGACCCAAGACCCGACAGGCATATTGGGAAATGGTTCGGCGCGTGGGCTTGAGAGCTGGCCTTAAAGATATATCACCAATGACTCTAAGACATACAGCGTGTATAAACTTCCTAAGACGATTCCGGGACCATCAGGAAAGAATGGATCTCATTGCGACAAAGATGGGGTGCGCCAAAAAGGTTGTCATGCAGAATTATCTTGATATGGAAGCTTGGGAGAGGATGAAATGAAGACGAATTGCCATAGTAAGGTACATTGGTGTATGAAATATTTGAATCTAAAATGGGAAGATATTGAGAAACTTATTGAGATGAGAAAAGCGAGTTTCTGGCCTTAAAGCATCCCATAGTGGTGCGCTATTCAGGGGGAGGGGAAGCTCCTTTCCCCAATCTCCCCTCCCCTGTCTTGCGACCTTCAGTCCTTGCAGAGCGTCTTCAAAGCTCCCTTGATCTCCTTCTCCCGTTCTATGAGCGTTTTCGTCCGGTCGTCGAGCCTGCGCTCCTTGTCCAGTTGTTCTTCATTCTGCTTACTCAGGTCCTTCTGGAGTTTGTCAAGCTCCTTGCGGTCCTGCTCCAGCGCCTCCAGCTCCTTCTTCCGGCCCTCGGAGTTGCACTTTTCGCAGTCCCGGAGCTTGGTCTCGACCTTGACCTTGCCCTTCAGGGCGAATATCTGGAACCCCTCTGCGTTCCTGACCGACATGCCGTCCTTGGTGATCTCGAATTGGACCGGCCCGTCACCCAATATACCCTTCAGGGTAGCCTTCAGCTTCTCCTGCTTCGTCTTCCTCAGCTTCATTCTTAACAACCTCCTTTATTTCCAAATTAGCGGACAGTAAACCTCTTGAGTGGTAATCCATAACCGTTGACAAGCCTATGTCAATGCCTCTTTGGAAGCTCTGGGGCATTATGCTTATGAATTCGAGGGGGTTTTGGAGGGCCATCTCGACCCCTCTTCGGGTGTTTTCAATACTGGAACCGATTCCATCATGATCGTTGGCGTAACTCCGTGGATGAATCAGGGTGCCAAACTTTCCTTCACCATCGATCCAAGGCGACCGATGGTTACTGCCAGGCCCGCCCACCACCCTTTCCATTTCTTCGACCTTTAAATGAATATAATCCCACCACAACACAATCATGTCCGGGAAGCAATAATCGTTGCCATCGACCGGATGTACACAGTACGCTTCCCTGGTTGTGAGATTTACAAGCCGCTGGGAATTGGGGTCAATGCGATATATCTGGCCGTTGCTCGCTGCTATGTCGATGGACTTTCCGTTCCTGAGCCGCCCGGCCAGGTGGGGGCCGAGCACCTGGTCCACCAGGTTCCAGGCCCGATTGAGCTTTCCCATCATCCACCTATACTTTTCTGACCGCAACGGTCAGGATTTCCGGAACATCCTTGAGCGCATTCTGGAGCTTGTCCGCCAGGGCTTTGGAGGCTTCCTTGTAGCTTTTCCCCTTGCAACTGCCCTCGATGACCACGACAACCTTAAAGTCGTCGCCTCCCGCCACGGCTGGAACCGCCCGTACCCGCTTGGTCTCCCCGCTGTCCACTTTGGCCTGAAGCTCGGACTTCGGGACTATCTGCTTGGTGTCTTCGTCGATTATTATCTGGTAATCCTCGACGTGGACCAGCACCTTGTCGGTGTCAACCAGCTCCACCAGGTCCCCGAGTTTCTTGTCCAGCTTCCGGATCTGCACCTTTCCCTGCGGTATCTCGTTCCTTTCCATGCTGTTCATCTCCCTCTATCTTGAATTCAGCGGCCACGGCTTCAATCTTTGTGTCACCGGTCTCTCCCACCAGTCCTACCAGGTCCCCGTCTATCGTGAGGCTCTTGTCGCACTTCTCGAATGTGCACTCGAAGATGTTGCGGCCTTCACCGTCCTTGCTCACTTTTTTGTAGCGGTGCGTGTGGGGGGCGGGGCTGGGGGGTTGCTGTTTCAAATTTGGAATTGTCTGGGATGGGCTGGGGAATGTGAAGCATGGAGACATGGTGCCTCCAAACGTTGTCGTTCCTGTTGAGGGCGCATGGCTTGAGGACCCTTGATTCGGATTCCGGGTCAGTTGGCTGATGAGGTGGTCGGGGTCGTCGCCATCCCGTAATCCAGTCTGCCCCATTCGGACAAGCTCCAATATACTCTGGACATCCTGCATCCTATCCTCGAAGGCCCTGCCGTTCCGGTTTCCAAGCCAGGACTTCAGTATCCCAGGCAGCTCCTCGAAGACCTTCCCACTTACTTCGAGCGTTATTCGCAGCCCGTCGGTCCTCAGTTCCTTTATCGGCCCGATATTGACCTTGGGGCCTGGATTGTGGATCGCAAGCCGCACCTCGTCGAAGGTCCCGTCATTCTTGAACCGCCACGCCTTTAACTCGGTGGGCGTAATGATAATCATCGGGACATCTATCGAGCGTTTTTCCAGGTCCGTGCCGGACGGTTGTGCCGGGCCTCCGGGATGGGTGTGGAAGAGCGCAATCAGTTCGTAACCCTTGGCGTCGAGCGCGTCCAGCTCCCTCGACATTCCCACGGGGTCCATCAGGAATGTGCTGGCGTCCGGGCTGACATTCTCTACCAGAGCGCACTCGAATATCTGGCCCAGCTTGCCGCCAATGACGCCGCAGACTTCTTTTCCGGTGCTGACCTGGAGGTTCCGGGCGATCGTGACCATCTCGTCGAATGATTTCGAGAAGGACATCAGGTACGGGTAGTTGACAATCTTCGTCATAGTTTCTTGCCTTCCCGTGAAACTTCTCCGGTCCTGGGGTCCACAAGGAGAATATCGCGCATCTGGTCCCTGATGGCTGCAAGAGCAATCTTCGTATTCTCAGCCCTCAGTTCCGGTGAAATCTCTGGCTCGGGAAACTGTAGCTGGGACCTGCGGACACCGAATCCGTATTCGTCATTGACATCTAAAAGAATGGCTTTGGCGGTGCACGATCCATCCTTATTGTGTTGACAGTCTGCCACGCAGCATTTTACTTCGGTCATTTCACTTCCTCGTATGTGCGGTCGAAGACATCAGCCGCTATGGGATAGAGTTCGCCCTTTACGCCCCGAGCCAGCCAGTCCCCGGCCTTGCCATGGACCGTTCCTTCGAGCGTGAGCACTGCAAACGCCTTTTCCATCCGGACGGCCTTGATGGTGGTCTTCTTGCGGTACTCCCTCACTTTTTGGGGGTGCGGGAGATCGTCCTGGCCGGTTATGAAGAGTTTCATCTTATCAACTCAGTGTATCTTCGGCACTCTTATGCGTTCTTTCTTTCTGAATTTCTCAGGGTCGAGAGCTATGTAGTACCCATGTTCTCTGAACGGGGTCAGGATAGCGCAGTGCGCTGCCCGATGACCTTCTCCAATACCATGTAGATGATAAACGAGACAGAAGGGACACCACACTTTTAGTCCGCCTTCAAAGTCTTCTCTCGGTTCTGCCTTCAATATTGGTATAAAGTCTTTCATTTATTGCCCCCCTTGAAAAGTTTCTTTCCGAATTCGACGGCTTCACCCAGGTCCAGATTGACGGTCGCAGAAATTCGTTTGGTCTTCTTGCCCGTGACCCTGAGCTTCAACCGGCTCTTCTTGCTGATCTTCAGATTGAGCTGGTGGACCATCAGTCGCACCCCTGGCAGGCCCCGCAGTGGGGGCATGTTGCGGCCCGGTTCGGGATTGTCTTCCCGCACCTGGTACAGACCGCCTTGCTTCCATCGTCCTTGATTGTGAAGCCCATTGTCAGCCCTACTTGAATTTCTGGTCGAGGTTCTTCAGTTCGAGGAATTCACAGATATAGAATCGGCCCTTGGTGTTGCCTTTCTTCATCTCTGCGAGCGACGGGAACGGGATCGCGCACTTACAGATTCCGTGTCGATGGCACGCTTCACTGTCGGGCAGTGTGCAGACGAAGGCGCAGTTGATTTCAGGCATATTGACTGCATGGCCTTATCCGTATAACTATTTTTCGCAGAAGCGGGGATAACTATAATGTTAAATAGTTTGGAATGTACTTCAGGTACATGGTGTCGCAACCAAAGCCCGAGCCTCCTGCTGACCAGACGCCCACGCCCGCTCCGGATCCTGAAGAGGCCGAAGAACCGGACGCCGCTCCTTGTGCCACCTGCATTTATCGCGCTAAAACTGCCCCGAATAGCATTTGCGACAAGTGCAACGGCCCGGTATGGGCCATGTTCAAGGTCGCAGACCCTCCGGCCCAGACCCAAACGGCCCCGACGCCAGACGAGCTGGACGGGGACCTGGCCCCGCGCCCGCCCCCGCTCCAGACGCCGCTCTCGAAGGAGCAACTGAAGGAGCTGCTGGGCATTATCGATCGCTCCCTGGACGATTCAGTCCGGTTCCGCAACGACATCGCCAAGCTCCTGGGGGTCGAGGCTCGGGACGGCCCGGTATCACCCGTCGCACCGGCTCCAGATGTGCCCCTCGAACCCATCTCCACCGATTCCATGATGGAACGGGCCGAGCATCACCGGCAAGCCGTCCGGGAGGAGATCAACCGCGGCAAGGTCCCGATTGCGAAGAACATTCTGGAGACCTACGGTCCACGCTGGGCCTGGAAACCGTCTGAATTGTCCATCCAGAGCGCCATCAAGCAAGTGCTCGCTGGTAAGCGCCAGGCTGCTGCTCCGGCCCCGGTGGGCGGCGCGTCCCCGGCTTCATTGGCCCAGACCCAGGGAATGAAGCCCGCAACGGCCCAGGACGCCATCCTGAAGGTTCTGTCGGGCGGCGGACACATCGCCTACAAGCCGCTGAGCGAGAAGGTCCAGAGCCTCGGCTTCACCGCTGAACAGTTCTCCGACGCCTACTCCAACCTGACCGCTATGAATCTGGTGGTGGAGGAGAGCTTGGACCAAATAAGGAAGGCGTGAATATGCCCACCAAGATAGACGGGATATTGGAGAGATACAAGCGGGCTTGGTCCGAGATCGTCACGGCAGCGGCTCAGGCTAATCCATACACATTCAAGGATGGAGGCACCGAGTCCGATGCCTTATCCCGAGGGTTCTGGGAGCAGGCTGGCAAGGAGCTTTGCGAGATAGGGAAGTCCTGGATGTCGGAAGAGACGAAAAGGATGCTTGAGTTGGACCTGCAGGGAATTCGGGGGAGAGGCAAGGCATGACCATCATGTGCCCACCCCCACCCGCTCAAGAATACCGGCTCAGCTTCAGAATCAGAAAGATATATTACGACGCCATTGCCGCCGGTACGAAGCCGAATGAAATCCGTCGGTGCTGCGACTTCTGGGACAAGCGGGTTCGAAAGGCGGACCTGGTGCTGCTCTCGGGCGGCACCGTCACGGCGGTCCTGGTCTGCGGCAAGGACCGGATGGACCTGCCCATCAAGCGCATTACCATGCACAAGGATGCTGTCGAGGCCCTGGGGCGGCAGCCGTCCGAGCAGGGAGCCAGGGACCTGGGGACCGGCCCGGTATGGGCGTTTTGGTTTAACGGGTGATAATGTGGAAAAGAAGAAGCGCCAGCGGCCTCCAAGGTGCCCCCGATGCGCGGGCGTGACCAGAATGAGCAAGGGCGGCATGTATCGGTATTGCCCCCTTTGCCGTTGGTCCAGCAAGCCAAGGGACGCTACATCCATTCAACATCAATAGCTCGCTTCTCGGGCTTCACTGTGTACTGGAACGACTTGTCCACGCTCTCCTTTATCGTTTTATCGAGCGTTTCTATTACCTGCGGAGACTTCATGGCGCTATCCAGAAGCCCCGGCAGCACCTCTTTCAGCGCCTCCACCACTATTCCCTTTACCAGTAAATCAAGATTGTCCATCTTGTGAACGAGCGCCTGCAGCATACTCGGTCCCATCGCCCACAGGATCGCCTTCTCAAGCTCATCGGGATTGTTGCAGCTCCTCAACTGGTTCTCCACCTCGACCCATCCTTTACTCATGTCAATATGGGTCTGGGTCCCGTCGGGATTCTTTATTATTATCATGCCCTGGAATTGACCGTTGAGCTGGGGCAGGTCCGCGGGCAGCTCCAACGGCTGCATCTGTTCCGGCAGGCCCAGCCTGTACCCTTGCTTGCCCAGCCAGGTGGCGACGGCCTGCGCTCGGTCGGCCTCGTCACGCCATAGATTGTTCATGTCCTGGATGCTCTCGATTTTCCTTTCCGGAAGGAATATCTTCACCGTGGTTCCTGGAAATTCAACCAACACCACCGTACCTATATCGAGCAGCACGCTCGTCTTCCGTTGCTTCGTCCCGTTCTGTAGGGGGATCCAGTTGGACCAATGCAGCAGGGGGCTGTCCTGGCTCGGCTGTTCCAGGATTTTGCATTTGAAGGCGGAGTGGTGTAGCCTGCTTGGAATGTCCAGCGGGTGCAGGGGGCTTGGGCCTCCGGCTGCTCCAATTTCAGCGTTCCCACGACTCCCATCGCACGAAGGCTTTGACACATTATTCGGTTCCTTTGACACATTATCCGGGGACACCAGCAGCCGCTCGTACTTGTACCCCTTGGCTTGTGGATAATAGATGGCCGGAGACTTGCCGGTCCGCTTCAATGACCCCTCTTCGACCAGCAGGTCCGTATATCGGTAAACCGTTCTATAATTCTTCTTCGTCTTCTTGACTACTTTTGAAATAGAATCTCCGCTGGAAAGCAGCTTGTAAATCCGGGCAAGAAGACCCTGGTTGATGGCCCTGCCTCTACGACCCAAAGCTACGAACCCCCACGGCTAATTGACACATTTATTGACACATTATTTCAAGCATTAGCACGGGGGTCCCGATGGCTACGCCATTTGAGAAGATGTTTATTATTTTCACCACCACCATTCGCGACTGTAAAGTCCTGTATCGCGCTTCATATTTAATATAGTTTTGAATCAGAATGCATACAAGAGGATGAGAAGGTTTATACCCTGATGATGATATTCAGGTTCCATGAATAAGTTGCCGGAGTTGGTGTGCAAGCGGTGTGGGCACCGATGGCATCCCCGAGAGGACAAGCTTCCGGTACAATGCCCGAAATGTCATTCGTCAATATGGAATCAGGAACGGAAGGGTTGATTTTATGGCTAAAAGACTTATTCCCTTGGAAGATGTGGACAGAATGGCAAATATTCTAAAAGGAGAGATTGAGACTAAAACTGGAATGGAGCTTGGCCCTTGGCTTATGGGTTGCGAGGCTGATGCGATTTATGATTGCGGGCCGATTCCGGAGAAACTATCGATGGTTATGATGACATTTCGGAAAAGAAAGAGAAGACCGACAATGATAGTGCACTTTCGATTGAAGAATCTTAGAAATGCAAATGAGACGCAGGCCGAGACCTATAATGCTCTGATTTTCCTGAAAAAGTTCTTTGCTTCTGCTGGTTTGAGGTGAATCGTTGCCCGTCGAATGGACCGAGTGGCCGGGCTACAGGGGTGACTCCTGGAATCCAATATCGGGCTGCACGCCTGTCTCCGAGGCTTGCGAGAGGTGCTGGGCGAAAGCGGTGTCGAGGCGGTTCGGTTGGAATCCTGAATTCAAAGTAATGCCTCATTATGAGAAGTTCGACAATCCATTACATTGGCGCAGGCCCCGCGCGGTTTTCGTTGTGGATATGGGGGACCTGTTTCATGAATTGGTCCCGGACGCTGACATTCATCGGATCTTTGAAACAATCCGACGGTCCAGCCGTCATTTATTTTTTATCTGCACGAAGCGCCCAAAGCGGATGATTGATTTCCTTGCGTTTCACTACACCGTTACTGATTTTAATTCTACATTTCCCCATGTCTGGTGGGGCGTGACGGCGGAAAATCAGCAACGGCTCAACGAAAGACTGCCCCTGCTTCTCCAAGTACCATCAAAGAACCGATATATCTCCGCCGAACCGCTCCTCGGGCCGCTCGAAATTGGCCCGATTGGAATGCTGAAGTGGATCATAGTTGGCGGAGAAAGTGGTCGAGGCTGCCGCCCGATGGATCTTGATTGGGCACGGAACATCCGGGACCAGTGCGCTGAAGCTGGAGTTGCCTATTATTTTAAGCAGATAGGCGGCTTCCCAGACCCGAAGCACCGCAACAAGGCCCTGCTCGATGGAAAGCTCTACAAGGAATTTCCCCTGGTGCGCTTCCAGTGCAATTCAATCCAGAAAGAGGCGCTTGCTTGTATCCATTGCGACCACGCCAGGCCCCATTTCAGAACCAATGACTGCACCGACGGAGTTGCCCGTTGCAGCTTCCTCCCGTTTTCGTCCTGCAAGCAGGTGGTTTGATTGTCGAAAACAAGGACTGAGAAGAAGGAACCGAAGATCATCGACACCAGGGTCATGTACAGGCCCAGCGATCTTCCCCCGTGCAAGGGAGACTGCTCCAAGTGCATTCTCATAGCCGGAGGGTGCATCCGGAAGCATAGCGGGGGTGGACTATGAAGAATACTATAGATATTAAGAATAGAATCGCCCAGCACCAGAAAGAAATCGCGGGGATTGAAGGAAAGGATTGGGCCGAGGTTCACATTCACAAACGGATAATTGAGGAGCTGAGGTGGGTGATCGCATGAGGATATTGGTCAGCGGTGTGATGGGATTTATCGGGAGCTATTTTGCGAAATGGGCCATGTTGAACGACAAAAAAGTAGAGATTGTGGGCGTCAATCGGCTCTCCAATAACAAGAACCTCAGACGCCTTGAGCCAATATTGAACGATAATAGATTCACGATGCACTTCCTTGATACTGACAAGGACCAGCTCTCGGATGCCTTCCAGGATGTCGATGTCGTTGTGAATTTCGCCGCCAAGACCTTCGTGGACTACAGCATCCAGAACCCCCTGCCGTTCATCCAGTCCAACCTGGTGGGCACCTTCAAGATGCTGGAGGAGGCCAGGCGCTCGAAGACCGTCAAACGGTTTATTCATATCGGGACCGATGAAGTCTACGGCGCAATCCTGGAAGGAGCATACAAGGAAGATTCCAGGCTCAATCCCAGCAACCCCTACGCCGCAACCAAGGCCGCAGCGGACATGCTGGTGGTTTCGTACAAGAATACCTACGGAATGCCACTCATCATCACCAGGACCGAGAACAACTACGGCCCTTACCAGGGCCGGGAGAAGGTCATTCCGACCTTCGTGCGAAAGGCGCTCAACAACGAGCCTCTGCCGGTCTTTGGAGACGGCAAGCACCGCAGGCAATGGCTGTTTGTCGAAGACCACTGCACGGCCATTATGCACCTCATCGAGCACGGGACCAATGGCGAAATCTACCACATCGCTGGGTCGCAAGAGCTGGAGAACCTGGAGCTGGCCCGCAAGATACTCAAGATCATGAATAAGCCCGAGAATATCAAGTTCATCCCGGACCATGACGCCCGGCCAGGCCACGACCGCCGGTACGCCCTCGATTCTTCCAAGATAAGGGCGACCGGCTGGGAGCCTGAATGGTCGCTCGATAATGGACTAAACCGCACGGTGCGCTGGTGCATGGACAATATTTGGTGGTTTCAATGAAGGGAATTATTCTCGCAGGCGGCACCGGAAGCCGCCTCGGGGTCCTGACCAAAGTTACCAACAAGCACCTGCTACCCGTCTATGACAAGCCAATGATCTTCTACCCGCTCCAGACTATGATTGCTTCTGGTATCAAGGACATCATCATCGTGTCGGGTAAGGGACACGCCGGGCAGTTCCTTGAGCTGCTGGGGTCCGGTTCCGAGTTCGGCGTCCATCTGAGCTACGAGGTCCAGGAGAAAGCGGGCGGGATCGCTCATGCCCTGGCGCTCTGCCAGAATTTCATTGGTCATGACGATATGTTGGTGCTGCTTGCAGACAATATATTCGAGGATGATTTCAAAAAGGACATCAAAGAGTTCCTTGGCGGTGCCAAGATATTTCTCAAGAGGGTCAAGGACCCTCAGCGGTACGGCGTGGTGAGGATACATGAGGGGCAAATCGTCAATATCCAGGAGAAACCCAAGAAACCTCTCTCGAACCTGGCCCAGAGCGGAGCCTACATCTACGATTTCAGGGTGTTCAATATCATTCGGACGCTGAAACCCTCTCACCGCGGAGAGCTGGAAATCACGGATGTCAACAACAAATATCTGGAAATCGGGCAACTGAAGTATTCTATTCTCAAGGGATTCTGGTTGGACGCTGGAGAAATAGAGTCCCTGTCCCAGACAAGTGAATTCATAAGACGGAGGAGGCTTAAAGATGGTAGCGAAAGTGGGTGGAAAGCTCCAGATGGACAAGATGGGCGGGCGTAGGCTGACGGTCGAGTATTGCCATACGAAGTGCTATGTCGGGCGGAAGGAATCGACAAAGGAGAACATCGCCGCCTGCACGATGCTGAGATCCAAAGGAATCTGCCCGCTTATACGGTTGCTCCAGTCATCGCCCAAGATAGAATGCACCTGCAGGAACCCGCGGACGGATTATATGGTCAAGGACCTTTCAGTGGTACGACATAAAACCAACGCCGGAGACACCCACCTCCCTGACTGCACGGTCACGATTACCTACGGATATTAATGCCGAGAGACACTCGGCACCCTGAGATTGAGTTGCCCTACGAGGGTAAACCTGGGGTGTGCGTGTTCTGCGGTCGGCCTCTTCCGCCCAGGAAGAGAAGGTGGTGCGGGGAGTGCGCCGTGGATTATCTTCGAGCGCGAGGCTTCACCTATCGTCAGGACTGCATTGCCAGAGTGGTGAAGGAGTTCGGAACCTATCATTGCGAAATGTGCGGGCATCATTTCGAGAATGGGGTGGACGATACTTCGCAGTGGCAGGTGGACCACAAGGTCCCGCTGGCGCTCGGCGGGTCGCATGACCTATCAAACCTCTGGCTACTCTGTCCCAAGTGCTGCAAGGAGAAGAACGCTGCGGACCAGCGAGATATTTATCACGCTCTGCATCCCACTGCGGATGAGCCGACGCAGACGAGAGCCAAGGACCGCAGGCTCAGTGATTTCAATGGCTGACTTCGACTGCCCAATCTGCATGAAGCCTGTTCGAATCTCAGAATATCTTCGCTCGATATTCCATGAGGATATGTATGCACTTTGGGCAACATGTGCCGTGACTCATGTGCGCCACGATCATCAATCATATTATGACCGTTCTTGGAAGTCCTGGTCATATCAGAAAAAGAATCCTGAATATGAAAACCATGACCAATTTAAGATCCTTGTCAATAACCGGGCGAAGCGCAGGCTCATCCGGGCAGCCAAGAAGAAATTCCCCTGGCCCACGGCCAAGAAGTTCATCCTGGGCTTCATGAAGCTCCAGAATAACGACGAGAAAACCGTCAAGCTCATCGACAAGGTTCTCCATCTCCATCAGTTTGTGAAGCAAGCGAGGTTGGATAAATATGAATGTAAATGAAAAGACGCTTGACGATTTTGAAGCAATTGAATACCCAAGAAATAAATGCGTATTACAATTATTGAAGATTGATAATGAATTGCAGATTGTGATGATTGGTTTTCCATCTTGGAGTAAACCGGATGAAATAAATGTCTGCCATTATTTTCTAAAGGACAGAACTAAAGATTTCTGTTTGTGTGAAGGCGCAGAGAGGTTCAAGAAACGGTGTTGGCACCTGAAATATCGTGCGATAATCCTTAAAGCGTTCCTTAATCGAAAGCTTGGAGACGATAAATCCTGGCTGGAGAATATTGAATTATATGGTTCTCATTCTATCGAGCAGATTAAATCATACATTATGGCACTACTTGATGAGCAACCAGAAGTATCGCAGGCAGACCTATTGGATTTGGAATTGCTGGATTACGATGGGGAGCCTATAGACCGTCGGAGAATTGGAGTGGCCTTTAAATTACTCAGTGATGAGGGATATATCGAGCCTGTTCGTCAAATGTCTGCACAGTACAGTAAACGGAAAGGCGGTAAGATTTGGGTTTGGAGGAAGGCGATTCAAAGGGAAATAGCTCAACCCGCTACCGCTTCGAGTTGACGATCGCACCATGAGCAACCGTGTTTATGGCATTCAGAAGGGGCATGGTATCCTGCGGCTACTCTCTTCATGAGCACGAAACGCTCAATTTCCGCCGCCGGATTTCTTTCCGTGTCCATTGTCCCGCTTCACCTTCAGGACCATTTCGTTCTTCGAGATTATCTTCCATTCGATCCTTGTCCCTTCGAGGTCTATGCTTTCCACTACGGTTTTGGGCACGGAAGTTTCAAATCTTGTGAATGCGCGACCGCTCTTTTTGATTTGGACATACTTCCGCACCTTGGTTTCCATTCTGTTCCTCACCCCTGTTATATTGTTATGCAGATATATACCTTTCTATATAGACCGCTTGTTAGAATTTGTCCAGCGGCCCGTTGAATTTGTCGAGCGAAGATTCGAGGATGCCGCAACGCCTTGCAGCTATCTCAAAATATTTTGGATCTCTCTCGATGCCAATCGACTGCCTGCCCATCCGCATGGCGATGTACGGGAATGTGCCGGTTCCCATGAACGGGTCAAGCACCGTGTCGCCTGGGAAGCTCCACCAGCGCAGAATCTCCCGCGTAACATGCTCCGACTTCTGCGTGGGGTGCTCGAACCGCTCGGCTCCCATGCAGATGGGGGAGATGATGGCGTTAAGCCGCTGGCCCTCCTTGTAAGCGAAGTGATGGCCCGTGCCGGTGTTCTTCGTCGCTATCACGAATATCTCAGTGGCGTCCTGCCACTTGACGCCTCGCGCCTGGGGAGAAGGATTCGTCTTGACCCATACTCCAAACTGCCGAAAATGCATCCCGAGAGATTGGAGATATTCAATCATCGTCTGCAATTTGTTGTTGCCGTAGAAGGAAATGAAGATGCCTGTTGGCTTAAGGATCCGCACGCATTCCGGAACCCAATCTTCGAGCTGCGGGGCATTCTCTGGGTGGTCCCATTCTCCAAAATCGGCTTTCATCGACTTGGCGTGACCATATTTTCCACCATTGCGGATTATCTCGCTGGCGTTGGGATTGGAGATGGAATATGGGGGATCGGTGAGCACCAAATCAACACTATTATCGTTGAGCTTCGCCAATTCCTCTCGGCAATCCCCATGAATGAGGTTGGGCCGGTAGGTGGTCATCGACATACGACATATACAAAGTCCGTATATATGTATTGCTATTCCGGTGGGTATCGCCATAGCGATAGATATATCTACTTCCGAGTGCATACAGTATGCGGAGGCAGTGCATGGCAGACGAGCCGCAAGACAATCAGACAGACGAAATCGAATACGACTGCGGCTGCCAGGTTTCCAAGGATTCCGAGGGAACCTGGATCGTCACCTACTTCTGCGAGCAGCACGATCCGACAATCAAGCATGGAGGCTGAGGCATGGCTATATTGGAAGTACAGATGGCGTCGAGGGTCAAGTGCAGGAGACCGCACCAGTCCCAGGGCAAGGGCAGCTCGGGAATGTCCCACTTCAAGCTGGTCCAAAAGGGCAAGGCCCGGTTCAAGACCATAGTGATGAGCGATGATTCCCGAGCCAGGGGCAAGCTTGTCTCGCGGCTTCGCAGGCGGAAAGGCGGACGCCGGTTGGCACGGGCAGAGGCCAGGCGGTTCAGGAGCGACAACGGCAGGAACTCCTACTCCATCGCTCTCATGCACGATGAGCAGGTGTTCCCCACCGCACCCAAACCCAAGGTGAGCTGATGCCACACACCAAGGAAGAGCTGGCCGCAATTGCGGCCAAGATGCACCTGATCATGCCCGAAGACCTGCTGCCGTCGGAGATTACAGCCGTAATCTGCGGGATGCTGACGCTCCGCGGGATACGGTGCGCTAAGCTGGTCATCGAGAAAGGGTGCGGACCGAAGATCCTCAGATACAGCCGGTCACAGTGATTCAATGGACGATAACGGAGCGGGAGAGCGCACCCTGCGCGGCGGACCCTGGGTTTGGTGCCTATCGTGCAGCTTCCCCAGCGGAACGCCAAGGACGGCCAAGTATTCCGTTTGGCGCAAGCGATGGGAATGCGCGGTATGCAAGAAGCCCGTCGAGATTATCAAATGCGACAAATGCGGCTTCGAGGGAGGGGACGCAACCCAGCTCCCGGCTCCCAAGCGGCCCTGGGGCTTCCAGGTCATGATCAAGGACGGCCACAAGAAGGTCTGCCCTCGGTGCGGAGACATTTCGGTGTTCCCGGTCAAGGGGGAAAGGCCTTCCGGCGACGAGATAGGTGGATTAACTCCTGGGGGTGCAAGCGGTACGCCCGCGGGCGGTGGCCGCGAGACAGTGGTGAACCCCGCCCTCGAAACGCCGGAGGGCCAGTCGCCCGCGGCGGCGTCGGAGAGCGTGACTGGTGCGCCGGGAGAACCGGCGACGCCCGACATGGAGAGTCCTGGGGCCTTGAAACACACGCCCTCCGCCGAGACCGCGGGCGACGAAAAGAAGTTGTTCGAGCTTGCTGCCCAGAAGCATCAGGCCGATGAGATCTACGCGCTGGAGCGAAAGGAGGAATTGCCATCGCAGCAACCCTGACCGTCCGAGGGATGAAGTTCGGGTTCCGCCGAGAGATTACCAGCCGAATCTTCTTCGAGCGTGGAGAAAGCGATTACTACATCACGCGGGACAGGCCGGACATCGTGTGGCGGCGGAAGTGGTGCGGCGGGATCTCCATCGAGCTTTATCTTTTACCGCACGAAATCGAGCTTGTCAAGGAATTCTTTGCAGGAATGGTGAAATGATGTATCGAGTAACCTATACCCAAGGAAACGGCTACTCATGTGGCTGTTGCAGAAGTGAGGATACGAGGACCGAGGACTTTGCCACACGGGAAGAACTAATGAAGTGGATGACTGAGTACCATGCAGTATATTTATGCCGAATAAAGAAACCACTCACCGGCGTATTCAATCCCATCAGCACCCTTTTCTGGGAGGATGCCGATGATAGGGACATCGTTGACATCCGGGAAATTGGTGAAGATATTAAGGAGCAGTTCAAGCCGGATGACAAGGAGGTGGAAGCTCTCCTCAAAGCCAAACTGGAGGTATATAACGAAAAGCAGAAGAAAATATCGGAGGAGAACGAGAGGAAGGCGCGGGCGCAAGAGAAGATAGATTATGAACGGCTCAAGGAAAAATTCGGTCAAGAAAAGGCGGGGTTCAAGGCCCCGACGGGGGAAACTTCATCGTCCCCTGCTGTTCCAGGCAAGGGCGGGGCCGGATCTGATTCTATTCATCCGCCTCCACCGGCCCCGAGTCGGGAGGCGTAGCGTGATGTTCTGCGGAAAGTGCAGGACCGTCAAGACGGCCATCAAGACCCCGAAGGGTATCGTGTGGGTGTGCCCGAAGTGCACGCCTCAGAAAGTCGTAAAGCCCTGGTCGGGCCGGGCCTACATTCGCAAGCGCGGTATTCCCTGCATCGACCGGCAGCTCTGCAAGCCCGCTGAATGCGCGATTGCGCTCGATTGTAAAGAGGGGGCACGGTGATGAATATGGATGGGCCAACCGGAATAAATCGGTGTTACAGCCACGGAGTTTGGCGTCAGGGGGTGCCGATAGAGATCTACGAGGGAAAGAAGATGGATGTGTGCCCTGTCTGTGGCGGTGGAATGCTGTTCTATGAGGATGTTACCCCTGAGCTGTGGGAGAAGCGAAAGAGAGATTTTAGGAGTGAGTGGTATAAGGTTTTCTCCAGAGGGATAAGGAACCCATCAATATTGGAACGATTAGTGGCATACTTCCATCACCGTAAACTGGTGAGCTGCGACCATGAATGGACCCGATTGTGGGGTATTGAAGATGGTTATACTTGGTGTGAGGAGGGTTACCCACTCATGGCAATTTATGGAAGAGTCAGATTCCCCTTTGGTGACGAACATCTCGAATATAAGGTCTTTGAAATGTTCAAAAGTTATATGAATGTATTGGACTTGTGTATTCGCTGTGGGAAAGTCGCGGCTGACCATGTACATTATGATGGGGGAATGCCATGATCGTGCGTTTGATAGATGGAAGAAAGTTTGACAGCGTTCTTTTTATTTTCCGCGACACTGTTTCTGGATGGTACATGAAATACATCGAGGTCGATGTCGTGGATGGCAAGCATGTCCGGAAGCTTCAGCAGATTCAGATCCAGCCGGACTGGATTGTTGGCATTGCTGAGCCGGGAATCGACCCCGTTATCACCCGTTAATCGTCTTGCTATATACCTTTATCGCCCGCTAAATCGGCAGGTATATATAGCCCGATAGCTATACGGATATGGAGGCAGATAAGTATGGCAGAAATCCCAGATGTAACGGCGACAGGTGCGGCTCAGGGTCTCGGGCGGTTGGTTTGGTTCAGCGTGCAGGCATTCGAGCTTTCGAGGGACCTGCTGCTGGAGAAGTGGAAGGAATCAG
>Ga0315274_10003399_pt1 | contig 23664 bp, 19 predicted proteins | sample YL17G02_20_MG_FD_203700 | JGI IMG/M metagenome (GOLD analysis project Ga0315274, IMG submission 203700) | Sediment microbial communities from Yellowstone Lake, YNP, Wyoming, USA - YL17G02_20 | ecosystem: Environmental > Aquatic > Freshwater > Lake > Sediment | place: USA: Wyoming | collected...
TCCCCCCCCTCCCCCGCCGCCGCGCGCGCGGCGTCGACCTCGGAGAGCAATCGCGCGCGCTCCGCTTCCGGCATCTCCTCCAGCCGCTTGGCCATGACCGCGTCCTCGTACGCTTCCAGCTGCTTGACGTACGACATCTCCTTGTTGGCGACGCGCCAGACGTACGACCCGACCCAGCCGAAGCACAGAAAGCAGAACACTGTCAGCTGCACCCAGTTGCCCGCCATGCCGGCGTCCATCCCCGCGGCTTGCAGGCCGTAGTAGCCGCCCACGCCGGCGGCGGAGACGGCGGCGCCGATGAGAATGACGTCTTTGCGCGAGTAGCCGAAGGGGGTCTGACGAAGAAGGGAGACATGGTGTGAATGGGGTCGGCTCCCGTGGCCGCCTCTCGCGTCTCTCTCGCGCGGGCGTCACGCGCTCGCGGCGAGCCGGCCGGCGCGACCGCGGCGGCATTCGGCATTGCCCACCTTTTGCTCGCCGCCCTCGCCGCCCGCCGCGGCCACGCGCACGCTGCCGCGCGCGGTCGGCTTTAGCGCCAGCGCCAGGCGCGGCGCGGGGCAGCGGCGGCGCAGGAGGCCGGGCGCGGCGGCGACAGCGCGCGCCCGCGCTGGCGCGCGGGCGCCGGCGGCGCCCGCGCCGCGGCGAGCGAGGGGTGCATTGATGGCGCGCATTGTGGACGGCGGCGACGAGGCGGCCTGGCGGCGGTTGTGGGCGGCGCTGTGGGCGAGCGAGCCGCAGTCTCTCCCCCGGCTTTGCCTGTTGACCCCCCATTCCCCCGCCCATGCTGCGCCCGCTGACCGCGCGCCCGCTGCTGGCGCGGCCGCCGCCGCTGGTGACCAGACGCCTGACGCGCGTTCGCCGCGGTGAGCATTGGGGCGGCGGTCGGGGCGGCGCAGTGAGTCCGAGCCCTATTCGCGACAGATCAGACGCCGGGCGACGCGTGGGCGGAAGTAGGGGCCCTCCCGCCCCTGAATCCGCCCCGTACCCACACACTCCAACGCGATTCCGCTCCCCCGCTCCCTCCCAGCCGCCCCCGCGCGCGCGTCATCCTCCGCGCCCCATAGCGGCGCCGCCGATGCGCGCGCCTGGATCAACGCGTGGCGCGCGCGTGGCGCTGCGGCCGACGCGCGCCTCTCGATTTCTGCGTGGCGCACGCGCGGCCGCGGCGCGTCCCCTGTCGCCGCCATCCTCGAGTATGGGCCCAAGCTGGCGCTGGTGGGGACCCTGTTTGCGGCCGACGCGGGGCTGAAGAGCGCGGCGGCCGCGGCGGGCGTGACCTTTCCGCCGGCGTTGATCGGCATGCTGGCGATCGTTGCCGGCGTGTGTGGGTTGGCCGCGGTGGCGCCCAAGGCGGAAGAAGCGGTCGCCTCTGCCGTCGCGCCGGGCCTCGACTGGATCTCGCGCTGGCTCCCGCTCTTCTACGTTCCCTCCCTCGTCGTCCTCCCCATCGCGCTCAAGGGCATTCCAGGTAAGTGCGCGGGGTGGGAGGAGGAGGGGCGAAGGGAGGAAGGGAGAGCATTCAAACCTCACGCCTCCCTCCCCCTCTCTTCCAGGCCCCGACATCGCGCGCATGCTCGCCGTCGTCGTCGCCGGCATGCCCGCCACACTGCTGGTCACCGCCGCCATCGTCGTCGCGGTGCGATCCCGGCTCGGCACCCCGCTCGGCGACGCGCCGCCGTCGGCGGCGCCCGCGCCGTTTTCGAAAAGGCACTACGTGGGCTGGGGCGCGATCGCGGCCGTGACGGCCGCCCTCTCCCTCGCCGGCGTCGGCGGCGCGGGCGCGACGTCGGGGTTCATGCTCGCGGCGACGGTGTTGGGGTACCTGGGCGGCGTCTCGGCCCCCCCGCCGTTCCGTGCCGCGGTCCACCCCGTCGTCGCCTGCGCCGCCGCCGCCAACGCGGCGGCCGCGATGCTTGGCGCCGTCACGGGGAGCGGGTATGGGGCCACGCTGGGGGCGTACTTGACCAAGGGCGTCGGCGGCGCGCCGCCCGGCGCGGGCGACGCTCTCATGTCCCTCTTGGGAGTCGTCATCCTCTCCTACGGCTTCCGCATCGCGGCCGCGCGCGCGCTCATCGCGCGGCACGCGCCCGAGATCGGGGTCGGGGCCGTCGGGTCGGCCCTCTTTTCCCTTTTTGCGACGGGCGCGTTCGCCCGCTTCGTCGGCCTCGCCCCCGCCTACGCGCGCGCCCTCGCCCCCCGCTCCGTCACTGTCGCCCTCGCCCTGCCCATCGCCGACGCGCTGGGCGCGCCGGGCTCGATCGCGGCCGCGGGCGTCGTGCTCACCGGGCTGCTCGGCGCCAACTGTGCCCAAGCCTTGCTTGACGCCGCGCGCCACACCGACCCCGTGACCCGGGGGCTGGCCACCGCTGGGGCGGCGCACGGGCTGGGCACGGCCGCGCTCGCGCGGTCGGAGCCCGACGCGCTGCCGTTCTGCGCGCTCGGCTATGCTTTGATCGGCGTTGCCGCCTCCGTCCTGGCCTCGCTGCCACCCGTGGCGGCCGCGCTGCTCGCGGTGACGGCGTGAGAGAGAGAGGGAGAGAGGAGGGAGGGCAGAGTGAGAAGCAGAGGATGCAACGGCGACGCGACCCGCCCACTCTCTTCCTTCTCTCTCACCGCACCGCTTTGGCACGCCAGTCGAGCACGCCGTCGCCTTCACCCTCGTCGTCGGAGGACCCCGACGACGACGGCGGGGGGCTCGGGGCGCCGCGGCGGCGCTTCAGCGGCGGCGGCGGCGGCGCGCCGGCGAGCACGGCGGCGACCGCCTCCCGAGACCCCGCCGCGTCGCCGTCGCGCAGCGCGTCCAAGCGCTTGGCCCGCTCGAGCAACTCGGCCGCCTCCACCTCCTCGCGCGCCGCCGCGTCGGCGTCGGCCGCGTCGGCGCCGCGCGCCGCGGCGGCCTCCCCGGTCGCGCCCGCGTCGGCCAGCAGGGACGCCAGGTCAGCGTCCGCGGTGGCGGCCGGCGTGGGGGCGCCCCGGGCGGCGGCGTCGGCGGCGGCGTCGGCGAAAAAGCCGACGGGGAGAGGAGCAGACGAGGGGGGGGCGGGGGGCGCGGGCCGGGGCGCCGGCGCCGGCGCCGCCGTGCTGCCTTCATCCTCGGCGAAGAAATCGGCGGGCAGGCCGGCGGCCGGCGCGGCGGCGGGCTCGGGCGCCGACCGCGCGGCACCCGCGGCCGCCGACCCGACGGACGCGTCGAAGAAGCCCGCCGGCAGAGACCCCGCGTCCGACCGCGTGGCCGCTCTGTCGGCCGCGCCCGCGGGCGCGGCGTCCGAGCCGCCGTCGCGGTGGGTGTCTTGGGACGGCGCGGAGAACGGCGCGCCGCCAGCCGGCCGAGGCGGCGGCGGCGGCATGGCCGCCGCCGCGGCGGCGGCCGTGGCGCGCTTGGCCTTGGCCTCGGCGAGTTGGGCCTTGGACTGGGAGGAAGGAGAGGGGAGGGGTCGGCATTCGTCGGCGCCGCCGCGTTCCCTCGCGCGCCCGCCGGCCTCTGGGGAGCCTCACCATGCTGCCGCCGGTCGTGGCGGCGGCGCGCGCCGCGCGAAAGGCGGCCTGAAAATCGTCTGCCATCCCGGAGAGTGCACGGCGGGCGGCGTCACACCACCATGCGGGCCGCTCCACCACGCCCTCCCCCGTCCCACGTCGTCGTCGTGGGCGGCGGCATCGTGGGCGCGAGCGCGGCCTATCACCTGACTCGCCTCCCCAACGCGCCGGCCGTCACCCTGCTGGAAGCCGCCCCCACGATCGCGCCCGCCGCGTCCGGCAAGGCGGGCGGCTTCCTGGCGGCCGACTGGGCGGCGGGGCCGATGGCGGCGATGGCGGCGGCGGGGTTTGCGCTGCATGAAACGCTCGCGGAAGATTTGGGCGGGGCGGCCGCTGTCGGCTACAGGCGCCTGGACGCGTACGCGGCCTCGTTCACCCTTGGCGATGAAGCCAGGGGAATTGAGAGGGGAAAGGCGGCCCCCTCCTGGTTAAGGCCGGGCGCCGCGCGCGTGCGCCGGCTCGCGACCGCCGCGACCGCGGCCCAGGTCCACCCCCGCCTTCTGACAGAGGCCCTCATCGGCGCCGCGATCGCCGCCGGCGCCACTGTGCGCACGGGAGCGCCGGTGGCGGGCTTGGAGCGGTCCCCCGACGGCCGCGTCGCGGGCGCGACGCTCGCCTCGGGCGAGGCCGTCGCCGCGGACGCCGTCCTCCTCGCCACCGGCCCCTGGACCGGGAGCATTGGCGCCACGTGGGCGCCGGGCGCGCCCGCGGTGGCGGGGTCGCGCGCGCACTCGGTCGTGCTGGCGCCGGCGCGCGGCGCGGCCGTCGGCGCGCACGCGGTGTTCGCCTCCATCCCGCGCCCCGGCCGCCCCGCGGCCGAGCCCGAGCTCTACCCCCGCCCCGACGGCACCGTGTACGTGTGCGGCGAGGGCGACGACGCGCCGCTGCCGGGGGCGGGGCGCGACGCGCCGCCCGACGCGGCCGCGTGCGGGCACCTTCGGGACGCGGCGGCCGCCGCCTGCCATGCTCTGGGCGACGGCGCCACGGTCCTGGCACAGCAGGCGTGCTTCCTGCCCGTCACGCGGGACGGGCTGCCGGTCGTGGGCGAGGTTGGAGGGGGCCTCTTCGTGGCCGCCGGCCACGGCTGCTGGGGCATCCTGTGCGGCCCGATCACGGGCCAAGCGATCGCTGAACTCATGGTGGAAGGGGAGGCGCGGTGTTTGGACCTGGCGCCGTTTGCGCCGCGCGTGTGAAGCTCGCTGGCGCTCCCTCCCACTCTCCCCCGCCCCCCGCCATGCCCACCGCGCCCGACAAAGTGGAGGCCGCCGTAGAGCGCGCGCGCAAGCGCAACGAGGGCCACCGTCACTCCACGCCTCCGGGTGCGCGGGGGGGCGGGCGGCGCGTCGGCGACCGCGGGGGCGGGTTTTGGCGCCCCGCGCGCCCACCCCGCGCTCTCACAGGCCTGAAACACCACGAGAAGCACCGCGTCCAAGAGGAGCACGGCCCTGTCCTGCACGAGCACCGCCCCGACGCGCGCCCGCCGTCCGACGCCGCGGCGCGCGCGTCGGCCGCCCTTGGCGGCCCGCCTGGGCCGCCCCTGCCGCCGGCGCCTGAGGAAGCCGAGTGATGAGAGAGAGGCGGGGAGCTGCCTTGCAACGGGGAGCGGAGCGCACGACCCCTCTAGCCGGCGGCCGCGCTCGTGCTCGCCGCAGCGGCTGCGGGCGCGACCGCCACCCCCCCACCCCTCTCAATTGCATCCGCCACGCACGCCAGCAACAGCCCACACGGCGCGCGCAGGCCGGCGGCGACGAGGGCGGCGGCCGCCGGCTTGACGCGCGCGAGCGCGGCGGCGCACGCGGGCGCCGGGGCGGCCGCGGCGAGCAGGGGGTCCGCCGCCAGCCGCCTTAACACCGCCGCCGCGATTGCCGGCGGCACGCCCGCGCCGCCGAGCGCGCCCGCGAGCGCGGCGCGCGCCGCGACCGCGAGCGGGGCAGGCAGCAGGGCGCGCAGGGCGGCGACCAGCCACGCCCCGGGATCGGCCCTCTCCGCAGCTGGCGCCGCCAGGTGGGCCCCGCGCAAGGTGGAGTTGGAGCCGGGAAGGGGGAGCGCCTCAGACGCGTCGCGCGGCGGGAGCGTGGGGTCGCGCCAGATTTGGGTGGGGGCGGCGCGCGGTGGGAGGGCCAGCGGTCGTGTGCCGTTGGTGGAGGGGGCCGGCTGGGGGAGGAGGGGGCCGGGCTCGCCCGGCGCGCTAGCGGCGCGGAGCGCGCGGGCCGCGCCCACCGCCCCTCCTCACTCACCGTCTCGGCCGGCGCCTGAGCTGCTGCCAGCGCCAGCGCGGCGACCACCAGTGCGGCCGCGAGGGCGCGCAACATCGCCCCGGACCCCCGTCGGAGTGTGCTCGCCTCGCCGCGCGTCCCCGACCCCACACCCTCCCCCCCTCCCTCCTCCCCCCGCCGCCGCCGCGCGTGGCGCGCGGTCGACCGCCGGCCCACCAGCCGCGCCGCCGCGCCCCGAGCGGGCCCCGGCCCCGCCCTTTCGGGCCGCGCCGCGGGCGCCCTCGACCCGGCGCCGCCCACGCCCTCGCCATGGTGCGCGAGGCTAGATTGCGCAGAAGCATGGCGCGGACCGCGCTCGCAACCGCGCGAGCGCTCTGCGCGGAATCGGCGCGATGACCCGCCCACGCGCCCGCCGCGCCGCCGCCCGCGCCCGCCCCCACCCACGATCCCCTCCCCTCTCGTAGGTCCTCAACGAACTGGGCCAGCGCATCGGGGACGCCCTCGCCCGCGTCGCCGCGGCGGGCGGCACCCTCGACGACGCCGCGGTCGACGCCTGCCTCAAAGACATTTGCACAGCGTTGCTGCAGGTGTGCAGGAGAGGGGAGGGGGGGTGGAGAGAGGGCGGCAGGCTCGCCCGCGCTCGCGCCGCGCGCGCGCCCCCCCGCCCTCCACCCTCCACCCCTCCCCCCCCCCGCCCCCCCCCAGTCCGACGTCAACGTCAAGCTCGTGTCCCGCCTGCGCGCCAACGTCAAGGCCGGCGTCGCGGCGGCGGACAAGGGGGCGGGGCTCAACCGGCGCCGCGTCGTCGAGACGGCGGTCGCCGACGAGCTCGCGGCCATGCTCGACGGCGGCCCCCGCCCGCCCGACCCCAAGAAGGGGAAGCCGATGGTGGTCATGTTTGTCGGCCTGCAGGGCGCGGGCAAGACGACGACGTGCGGCAAGTACGCGCACTTTTACAACAAAAAAGGGTTCAAACCCGCCATGGTGTGCGCCGACACGTTTCGCGCGGGCGCATTCGACCAGCTCAAGCAAAACGCGACCAAGGCGGGGATTCCGTTCTATGGGAGCCACGCGGAGACCGACCCCGCGGCGGTCGCCAAGGCGGGCGTTGACAAATTCAAGCAAGACCGCCGCGACGTCATCATCGTCGACACCTCGGGCCGGCACAAGCAGGAGGAGGCCCTGTTCGAGGAGATGCGGCAGGTGGGGGAGGGAGGGCCGTGGGAGAGAGGCGCGCGCGGTCGGTCCGCGCGCCGACCCTCTCGCCCCCCCCTCCACCAGGTCGCCGACGCCGTCCGCCCCGACCTCGTCATCTTCGTCATGGACGGCTCCATCGGGCAGGCCGCGTTCGACCAGGCGGCCGCGTTCCGCGAGTCGGTCGACGTCGGCGCGGTCATCCTCACCAAAATGGACGGCCACGCCCGCGGCGGCGGCGCGCTGTCCGCCGTCGCCGCCACGGGCGCCCCCATCGTGTTCATGGGCACGGGGGAGCACATGGACGAGCTGGAGCGGTTCGAGGCCAAACCGTTCGTCGGGCGCCTGCTCGGCCGCGGTGACTGGAAGGGGTTTGTCGACCGCATCCAGGACGTGGCGCCCGGCGAGGAAGAGCAGGAAGCGTTGATGGACAAGATCGGCAAGGTGAGGGGGGAGGGAGGGGGGGTCGTTTCGTTTCGTCGACGAAAAAAAACAAAAAAACAAAAACTCACCACCCCCTTCTTCTCTCCTCTCTCCACAGGGCCACTTCACCATGCGCATCCTGTACGACCAGCTCGCCAACCTACAAAAGCTGGGCCCGGTGGGCCAAATCTTTGGCATGATCCCGGGACTCTCCAACGCCGGCCTCTTTGGCGGCGGCGACAACCGGGACGCCGAGTCGGCGCTGCGCATGAAGCGGTTCATGACGATGATGGACTCCATGACCGCGGCGGAGCTGGATTCGGCAAACGTCAAAATTCTGGCCGACGTGCCGCGCATCCTGCGCATCGCGCGCGGCGCGGGCCGCCCGCCGGGCGAAGTGGTCGAGCTCTTCGAAGAGTACAAGCGCATGCGCACCGCCATCGTGGGCGCCAAGGGGCAGGGGGGGCTGATGAAGGCCATGGGCAAGAGCATGAACGCGCGGGGCGGCCCGTCGGCCGCCCAGATGGCGCAGATGCAGGCGCACATGGGCAAGATGCTGCCGCCGCACGTGCTGCAGCAGATGGGGGGGGCGGGGGCGCTGCAGGTAGGAGGAGAAGGAGGGGAGGTGGAGTGGGCGGCTGCGCGCGCGGGTGCCGCGTGCGCCTGGGGCTGACGCCCTCCCTTCCTCTTTCTCGTTCGCAGGGCCTGCTCAAGCAGATGGAGGGCATGAAGTAGAGGGCGGCGTTGGGGCGCGTGGCGGCGGGGTGGGGTGGGCGCGCGCGCGTCGGCCGCGCACCCCCACCCTTGCTCGCGCGCTCCCGGGCGCCCGGTTGTGCAATGCGCCTTGTCTGCCGCGCGGCCTTGGGGCGCACCGCGGTCGCTCTCCCTCCCCAGCGCCCGCTCCCGGCGCGGCCGGCCGCCCGCACACACACCGTCCCCTCCTTCTCCCCCACCATGGCCAAAGCCTCGACCTCCGCCGCCGCCTCGGGCGCCGTGGCGCGGCGCCCGTCGGGCGCGACGACGGTGCAGCGCAAGCCGGCGGGTGAGGCGGCAAGGGGGCGCGCGATGGCGCGGATGCGTGGCGGGGCGGGCGTCGCGGCGGCGATCGCGCGGCGCGCCCGGTGGGCGGCCGCGCGTGGGCGCGACCCGCCCGCGCGGGATCGGGGGCCCGCGGCGGCGCCAGCCGCGGGCGCGGCCATCGCCAGCCGCGCGCGGGCGGCGCTCCCGCGCCGCCGCCCGCCCGGCGATGCGCATATCCGCCCCGGGCGGTCCGGCCGCGAACGGCCGCCAGTTTGGGGGGGCGGCCGGCGCGGACGGCGGCCGCACACCCCGCCCCACGCGCGCGCCCGCCCCGGTTCGAGCCCGCCCGCCCCCCCTTCCTCCAGCCGCCAAGGCCAAGGGCGGCCTCGCCTCCTTCCTGGGCGGCATGTACGCCGAGGAGGACCCGGGCATCAAAATTTCGCCGGTGCGGGAGGCGGAGGCGACGGGGAGGGTCGGCGGTGGCGGGAAGCGGCGCGCGCGCCGCCAGCCGGCGCCCCGCCCCACCCTCCTTCCCTCTCTCCTCAGGGCGCTGTCATCGGCATGTCGGTCGGCTTCATCGCCATCGTCACCATGCTGCACATCGTGGGCAAGATCCGGGGCGTGTGAGGGTGGGGACGGGAGAGGCGTGGGCGGGGTGTCGGCCGCCCGCCGCGCGTCGGGGCTGTGCGCGCGCGCGCCGCCGCGTGTGTGACCACGCCAGCGTCCCCGAGAGCGAGAGAGAACTAGAGAGCGAGCGACGCGTCTCTCGCGGGGTTTGCACGGGCGCCGCGGCGAAGCGCGCGCGCCCGACCCTTTTTCTTTTTCCTTCATCCGCGCCCCGTGCCAGCCCACGCTGCATTCTCTCAACGGTTCATCATGCAGCAGCAGCACAGCGCCAGGAGGCACGGCCCGGCGCAGTCTGCTCCGGATGAGGGCCCTCCCGCGTACATCGCGTTGCTCTGCGGCGGGTACCCCCCGTACCCCTGGGGCGCGTAGCCGCCTTGGGGAGGGTAGCCGCCTTGCGCGGTGTAGCCCATGCCTGAAAAAAGGGGTCGAGGGTCGAAAGAGGAAGGAAAGAAAGAAAAAACTCCTCTCTTACGAGACACCACCCTCTCTCTCCTCCCGAGACTGACCAGCTTGCTGCGGGTAGTAGGCCTGTTGCTGGCCGTAGCCCGCGGGGGGCGCATAGCCAGCAGGGATGCCATAGGCGCCGGGCGGCGGCGGCGCGCCGTAGCGCGGGCCGCCGCCCGGGGCGCCGGGATAGCCCATGGGGGGAGCGGACGGCGCTGGGAGATGATTGGGGTGGGGCGTGGGCGGCGTGGAGTGGCGGGCGGGGCGGGGAGGCGGGCGTCGGCCCGCGAGACAGCGGCGCACGCAAGGGCGGCGGCTTGGGTCGCGGCCGGCGCAGCGCCCCCGTCATTCGCGTGTGCGCGAAGAACGAGCGCAATGCGCGGCGCGCGGGCGCCGCAATCCGCCCAACGGCCGCGGCGCGCGCCGTCGGCCGCCCGTGCCGCGCGGCGCGGCGCGCGCTCACCTGCGGCCCCGGGGTATCCAGGTGGAGGCGGTGCCGCCATGTCGGCCGGGGCGGCTCGGGCGGCGGGGGCGCGATGTGGCGGCGCGCTGTCGTCGCCGCACTCTGCGTCGGCCGCGGCCCGGCATGCCGCCCCCGCTCTTCCTAGACGCCGATCCCGGCCACGACGACGCACTCGCCATCGTGCTGGCCGGACACAGCCCGCTGGCCGACCTGCAGGCACGCGAGAGAGAGACAAAAAGGGAGCGCGGCGCCCGCCTCCCGCCCCTCCTTACCCTCTCCTCCTCTCCTCAGCTGGTGACAACCGTCGCGTCGAACCATTCCCTAGGAAATGTGACGCGCAACGCGGCCACGGTCATCGCCGCGGCCGGCCTGGGGGCCAGGGTCGCGCTCTCCGCGGGCGCCGCGCGCCCCCTCCTCGCCCCCTCCCTGACCTGCCCCGAGATCCACGGCGGCTCCGGCCTGTGCACGAGGGACGGCCCGTTTGCTGACAGGCTGCCAGGGCTGGAGCGCGCGGGGGCGGCGCCAAGGAGGGTGGCCGAACCGGCGGCCGTCGCGCTCGGGCACGCGATTCGCGCCGCGGCCGCCACTCTCCCGCCCGGAGGCCGCGTCAAGGTCGTCGCCACAGGCGCCTTGACCAACGTGGCGTTGCTGCTGGCGCTCTATCCCGACCTGGAGGAGACGGTGGACTTGACGATCATGGGGGGGTCGACCATCGGCGGCAACACGTCGCCCGTCGCCGAATTCAACCTTCAAGTCGACCCGCACGCCGCCGCGGCGGTGCTGGCGGCGGGCGGGCGGGGGCTGCGGGTCACGCTGATGCCTCTCGACGTCACGCACCAGGCCCTGGTCACGCCCTCGATCCTCGCCTCCCTCGGCCTGGCCGAAGGGGCGGGCGAGGGCGGCTCTTCTCTCCCGCCCCTGTCCCCGCTTCGGGCGGCTTTGCGGGACGTGCTCCTCTTCTTCGCGGAATCCTACGCGTCGGTCTTCGATTTCGCGGCCGGCCCCCCCCTCCACGACCCCGTCGCCGTCTTTGCGGCACTGGCGCCGCACCATGTGACCACCGTCCGCGTCCGCATCGACGTGGAGACCGCGTCGCCGCTCTCCGCGGGCCAAACCGTGGTCGACGCGCGCGCGCAGACGGGGCGCCCGCCCAACGCCTGGCTGGCCACCGCGGTCGAGTGGCCCGCGTTCTGGGGGGCGCTGGCGGCGGCGATCGCGGCGGCGGATGCGGCGAGCCCGCTCAACGGGGTGGCCAGCGCGGCGCGCGCGGAGGATTGTTTGGGGAAGGCGCGCGGCTGAAACCGCGGGCCGCCAGCTTTCGGGCGACGCGCGGCGGCATCGCGGGGCGGCGGCGCGGCCCCTTCCCGCGCGCGGCCGGGCCAGCGCGCCGCTCGCCTCCCCACTGCCGCGCCACTCCCCCTCCCCACCTTTGCGGACGCGCCGCCGCGCTGCCGCTTCCTCCGCCGGCCGCGCCCCGGGTGCGCGCATTCGTTTAGACATCGAGCCCGGGGTGAGGCGCCGCCGCGCGGCCCAACCGCCAGCGCGAGGGCCGCCGCAGCCGCCCGCATCCCGACCCCGCCAACCCCCTCCCAGCCGTCCTTGCGCGCCAGTAGTGGTAGCGTCAAAGGCCGGTCTCGATGGTCATGGTGAGAGACGGTGGACGGCGGCCGAGGGGGGGCCGCGTGGGCGCGCCGCGCTCGGCGCGCGCGCACGCCCTGGCCACGCCCGCATCGCCCCGCGCGCCCGGCGCCCACGGCGCGATCGAGCCCCCGCTGCCGCGCTGGGGGCAGAATGCGGGCGGCCCGCGCGCGAGGGCGCCCCGGCCAAAACGCCGCCGCCCATTCCGTGTCGCCGCCGACCCCCCCCCTTAACCCTCCCAGCGCGCCCTCGTCCTCCTGGCCGCCCTGGCCGCCGCCACGGCCGCGCCCTCCCCCCCTCCCCCACCCCCTCCGGCCAACGCGAGCGCGGCCCAGGCGCGGGCGCTGCTGCTGCTGAAAGCCGCGATCGACAAAAATGGGACTCTGACGGCCTGGCGCCCCGGCGACGAGCCCTGCACCTGGTACGGCATCACGTGCGACGACGGCGGCAACGTGACCGCAATCTCGCTGCCGGGGCTGGCGCTGGACGGCGCCCTCCCGCTCGACGCGGGCGTGTGGCGCCCGCTCGCGTCGCTGAAGTCGGTCGACCTCTCGTCCAACAAGCTCACCGGCTTCGTCCCGCCCCAACTGAATGCGCTCAAGGATGCGGAGATCGTGTCCCTGATGGGCAACGGCCTCCAGGGGCCGCTGCCGGGCGGGTTGGGGTCGCTCCCCAAACTGGAAAACCTGATCCTCGCCCGCAACAACTTGACCGGCCCCCTGCCCGCCGACTGGGGCAACGCCACGACGTTGCGCGTGGTCGACGTCTCGTCCAACGCGCTGTCGGGGGCGTTGCCGGCCGGGTGGGCGGCCCTCGCCTCGCTGCGCCTTTTGAATGTCTCCAACAACGACCTCGCCGGGCCGCTGCCCCCGGCCTGGCGCCCCGCCAATGGCATCGGCGGCATGGAGGCGCTCAAGGAGGCGGCGCTGGGCGGCAACCAGGGGCTGTGCGCGAAAGGTGGCAACAAGTCCGAGGGGTTTGCCGCGCCCGATTTTTACAACCCTCCTTGCTCCCCGGCCGGCGCCGTCGATGCCGTGCCGGCCAAGCGCGCGCGAGAGCCGCGCCTCGTCGACAACCAGGGGACGAGCGCGGGCATCGACCCGAACAAGCTGAAGCAGACCGAGTCGGCGGAAAAGGGGGCCAAGATCGCGGTCCTCCCGCCGCCGCCCGGCACCAACGCGACGCAGGGCGACGCGGTGATCAACATCCTGCCCGCGGGCGCGGCGCTGCCGCCGGGCGCGACGCCCGTGTTCCGCGGCGGGGGGCTCGCGGCGGGGGCGCCCGTGGCGCCGCCGCCCGCCAAGCCGACTACCGCCAAGGCGGCGCCCGCGCCCGCGGCGCCGGTCGAGGCGGAGCTGGCGAAAAAGGCCGAGCCGGCGGCGGCGCCCGCGGCGACGCAGGCCGCGACGCCTCCCCCTCCGCCGCCACCGCAGGCCGTCACGCTCGACCTCGGCCCCGCCGTCACCCGGGACGCGGTCGCCGGGCGCGAGGCCGACGTGGCGGCCGCCCTGGCCAAGCTGGCGGGCGTGCCGGCGGACAGCCTCGCGGTGTCGGTCGGCGGCCGCGCGGCCGCGTCTGGCCGCCGCCGCCTCCTCGCCCGCCGCCTGGCCCAAACGCCGGGGGCTGCCGCCCCTGCTCCCGCGGAGGAGCCGCTGACGCTCACGGCCAACTTCTCTGGCCCCGACGCGGCCGCCGCCGCGGCGCGCCTGCGCGCCGCGCTCAAGTCCGGCGCCCTCGCCGCCGCCCTCTCTCAACTGGGCCTGGACCTGGCGCCGCCGCCCACGGGGCCGACGGGGGTGCTGCAGCCGCGCCGGGGGCTCAAAGTCGCGGGCATCGTCGTCGGCGCCGCCGCGGGGTTGGTCCTCCTCTCCACCCTGGCCGCCCTCGGCTGCCGCGCCGGCCGCAAGGCGGCGTCCGCGCGCGCGGCCGACCGCACGCTGTACAGCCACAAGGCGAACCCTATCTTCGAGGGCGACGCCGCCGAGCGCGGCGGCGCGGGCGCGCACGGCCGCGCCGCGGGAGCCGCCGCGGCCGGCGCGCCGCCGCCCGCCGGCCGCCGGGGCGACGACTACGAGGTCGTGCCCGGCGCCGCCGCCGGCGCCCGCCCCTCTCCGGCCAAGGGCGGCGGCTGGTTTGGCTCCAAGCGCGCGCGCCGCGACGACGACGACGCCTTCCGCTCGCCCGCCGCCTCCCGGTCGGCGTCCTTCCAGTCCGCCCGGTCGCACGACACGTTTGCGACCGCCCGGTCGGACGCGGCGGCGTCGCTGACGGACGCGCCGGCGGGGCGCGCGCCCGCGCGCGGCCCTGTCGCGTCGGCCGCCGCGGCCGTCGCGGGCCTCGTCTCCGCCCCCCTGCGCGCCGCCACGCGCGGGCGGGCGCGGCAAGCGTCGTCGCCCCAGTCGCGCCCGCTGGCCGCGGGGGGGCTGAGCCCGGCCGCGGGCTCCCCGGTCGGCTCCCCGCCGCCCGACGGCCGCGCGCGGCCGACGCTCGCCGCTCGGCTCGAGGCCGCGGCCGAGCGGAGGCGGGCGCGCAAGGCGCAGCGGGCGGCGGACGCGGGCGCGGCGGCGTGATGCTTTGGCGGTTGTTGAGAGGGAGCAAAAAGAAGATAGGCGGCATTGTGTGAAGCGACCCACACACACACACTCTCGCCGCCCCGCCTGAATGCGCGCCGCCGCACACCGGCCCCAACCGCCGCGTCCGGGGCGGGCGCGGGCCCGCGCCGCGGCCGTGACCGCGCGCGCCGATGGCGCGTCGCCGCGCGTCGCCGTTTTCTCGGCCAAGGCGTACGTGGTGCGTTGCTCAATGTTGGCGTGGCGTGCGGAGTGGTAGAGCGTGGACGTGGGGATCGCGGGCGGCGACAATCAACCCGATCCCGACCCCGACCCCCTAGCACGGCTTTCTCGAGCCCGCGCTCCCCTACCCCACCGTCTTCACGTCCGCCAGACTCGCGCCCGAGACGGCGCCCGTGGCGGCGGGCTGCGACGTGGCGTCCGTGTTTGTCAACGACGACGTGGGGGCGGAGAGCGTGGCCGCGCTCGCGCGCGCGGGCGTTACCCACATCTCCCTCCGCTGCGCCGGCTACGACAACGTCGACCTGCAAGCGGCGGCGGCGGCCGGCATCACCGTGACCCGCGTCCCGACCTACTCGCCCGCGAGCGTGGCCGAGCACGCGCTCGCGCTCACCCTCGCGCTCGCGCGCAACGTCGCGCGCGCCGTCGCGCGCTGCAAAGAGTCCAACTACGAGCTCTCCGGCCTCGTCGGCTTTCAGTTGCGCGGCAAGACGGTCGGCATCGTGGGCACGGGCGCGATCGGGACGTGCGCCGCGGCCGCGTTTCACGGGCTGGGGTGCAGAGTGGTGGCGTTCGACCCCAACCCCTCCCCCGCCGCCCGCCCCTACTGCTCCTACGTCCCCACCCTGGACCGCCTGCTGGCCGAGTCCGACGTGGTCTCCCTGCACGTGCCCCTGCTGCCGTCGACGCACCACATGATAAACAAGGAATCCATCTCCAGAATGAAGCACGGCGCCGTCCTGGTAAACGTGTCGCGCGGCGCCCTCATCGACACGCCCGCCGTGCTGGACGGGTTGCAGTCCGGGCGGGTGGGGGGGCTCGCGCTCGACGTGTACGAGCGGGAGAAAGGTGCGCGGGAGGGGGGAGGGGGGGGGCGCGGCGGGTCGTTGGTCGAGGCCCGCCCACCCCTCTCCCCTATCCTTCCCAGCCCTCTTCTATGAGGACCTGGGCGAGATCGAGCCCGCCGACCGGCTGCACCTCATCGACCGAGGTGTTGGGGTGGTGGAGGGGATGGGGGCTAGCGGGTCCAAACCCTTTGAAAGGAAAAACCGACCCTGAAACCGTACTTTCAACAGAATTCGCCATCCTGCAGTCCCTCCCAAACGTGGTCGTCACGCCGCACTGCGCCTTCCTGACGACCGAGGCGTTGGGCGAGATCGGGCGCACGGTGGCGGCCAACATACAGGACGTGGCGGCGGGGCGTCCGTGCGCCAACGAGGTCAAGGCGCGGTGAACGCGTGAGCCGTCTCCTCTGTGTGGAGAGCGGGCGCCGGCTCCTCCCACGCGTGGAGGCTTCATTTTGCTGCCGTTCGGTCGCAGTCCGCATGCGGCGCCCGCCGCCGCAGCCCCCGCGGGGGGCGCCGCCGCCCCCGCGCCCCGTCGCCGCATTTGCCCGCCCCCCGCACATCGTGCTGGGCGTGCCGGAAGGCGCCCCCCTCGCCGACGTGCGCGCGGCGTGGCGCGCGGCCGCCGCCGCGGCGCACCCCGACGTCGGCGGTGATGAAGGGAAGCTCCTTGAGCTTAACCTGGCTTATGCGGCGTTGACCGGCAGCGCCGGCCGGGGCTCGGCCGCGGCCGCGCGCGCGGACGCGTCGAGCGCCGACCCCTTCCTGCCGTCGGCCGAGCCCCCTTCAATCCCGTTTGTCGACCCTTTCGCCTTTGACCGCATCGACCCCCTGCGCTGGCGCGAGCTCCAGGCCCTCGCCCGCGCCCCGGGCGACGCGGCGGCCGCGCTGCGCGCGGCAGGGCTCCCGCCCGCGCCCGGCGCCGTCGCGGTCGTGACGCCGGCCCAGGCGCAAGCGCTGGATGATATGCTGGCTGACTGGGAGGCGGGGGCGCTGGCGGGGGGCTACGTGGCGTGCGACGAAATCGCCGCGCGCGTCGCCGACGCGCTCCTCCGCGCGCGCGCGGCCAACGCGGCCTGGGTGCGCCGGCGATGAAGGAGGAGAGAGGAGGAGAGAGGAAGGAGGTGTGTGCAGGTTGGCAGAGGCTTGCGCGCCGCAGTCGCGGTCAGGGCGTCGCCGCGGCCGCCGGCCGCCACGCGCGGGCCACGCCGTCGAGCGCGCACGCCGCCAGCCCGTCCCGCGTCAGCGCCAGGCCGGTCACCGCGGGCGACGGCGCCGCGCGCGGCGCGCCCCCGATGAGCGCGGCGAGCCACGACGCCGGCCGCGGCGAGTCGGGCGACGGGCGCCGCGGCGCCGGCCCGCCGCCGTCGCACCGCAGCGTCTGCAGCAGCCGCCCGCCCCCCCCCTCGTACACGCGCACCCGGCCATCGCGCCCGCCGGCGACGACGAGCGAGTGGGGGCCCATGGCGCCGGCTTCGAGGCAGGCCGCCGCGGCGCGCGCGTCGGCGCGCGGCGCGCGCCAGAGCTCGGCGCGCGCGCTGCCGCTCCCGCCCAGCGCGCGCAAATCGACCGCGTGCAGGCCGCCGGCCTCGTCCGCGACCGCCAGCGCGCGGCCGCCGGGCAGGGAGGCGAGGCCGACGACCAAGGGCCCGCCGCCGGGCGCCGCGCGCGCGGCGGCGCCGGCGGCTGGCGGCCGCCGCGAGTCCCAGAGTTGGACCATGGCGTCTGGGTCGGAGCCGCCGACCGCGACGAGGGACGAGGAGGACCCGATCCAGGCGAGGGCGGCGCCGCGGCCGGCCAGCCCGCGCGCCGACCACGCCGCGCGGCCGAGCGCGCCCGTGCCGGACGCCGCGGCGCGCGGCGCGTCCAGGGACCAGAGGGCCAGGCCGCCCAGGGAGCCCAGGGCCGCGGCGCGCTCGCCGCAGCGGGAGAAGCGGGCGGCTTGGGGGACGCCCCACGACGCGGCGGCGGCGTCGGGCGCCGCCGCGTGCCAGGCGGCGGCCGGCGCTGCGAACAGCGACTCTTCCCCGCCGTCGCCACCCGCGCCATCGCCGGGGGTGAGCGGCGTGTAGGCGGCGAGCGCGGACGCGCGCCCGAATTGGAAGAGGAGCAGCTCCCCCGTCGGCGCGCCGGCCAGCACGAGGGGCCGGAAGGGGTGCGCGCCCAGGCACACGCAGCCGGCCACGCCCGACGCCATGGCCGCGATGCGCGCGGGAGGGGGGGAGGGGTCGGAAAGAGGGGGCGAAAGAGAAGGCGGGGTCGGCGCGGCATCGTATGAGTCGAGCGCCTCCCCGAGCGCCGCCTTGAACGCAAACCCGCCGCCATCCCCCCTGCGCGGCGTGCCGACATCGGTGCACGCAGTCTCGCGGTCATCGTCGCGGGGCCAGTCGACCCAGACGACGCCCGCGCCGGCAGCCGCCGCGGCGAGCGCGCGCGGCGCGTCGACGCGGCCGCCGCGCGCGGCGGCCAGGGCGTGCAGCCGGTCGCCGGGCAGACGGGCCAGGATGGTGGGGGCGTCGTCAAAGGGGGCGCGCGCGGGTGGGGGCGGGGGAGAGGGGGCCGCCGCGCGGCGAGCGGCGAGCGCGGGGCGGAGGCGCGCGCGCAGCGAGGCGAGGCGCTCGCCCGCGTCTGCGGCGGCGGCGTCGGCTTCGGCCGTCAGTTCAGCTTCCGCCGCGCGCCGGTCGGCCGCCGCGCGCTCCGCGGCGGAGGCGACGAGGGCGAAGGCGCCGCGCGCGCCGCCCGCCGCCGCGACCCGGTCGACCAACCCCTTCTCCGGCGCGCCCCCCCCGACCGCGGCCCACACTTGAATCGCTTCCGCCGCCAGGTCGGGCGCAGGGCCGTCGGCCAGGGCCGAGGCTACCAGAGGGGCGAGCGGGGCGAGGAGCGCGGCCGGCGCGGCGAGCGCGCGCAGCGCGGGCAGCAGGGCGCCGCCGCCTGGCCCGCCCCGCCACCAGGCCAGGGCTTCAATGGCGCCGTCGGCGTCGCCGGTGGCCACCCGCAGGGCGGCGGCCGGCCAGGCGGAACGCGAGGCGGCCGCGTCAGCCGCGGCCGCCCTCACCGCCTCCCCTCCCTGAACCCCCAGCAGCGCCCCGACCAGCAGCCCCAGCTGGGGGTCGCCCCCCTCGCGCGCGCACACGCCGACCGCGTCAGCGGGGGCGCCGGCCAGGGCGAACGCGGCGGCGGCGAGCGCGAAGCGGCGCGACGCGATCGCGGCGTACGCGTTCTTGACCGCCACCCTCTTCGCCTCCTCCCCCCCGTACTCCCGCCCGAAAAAGTCGGCCAGTTTGGGGTCGCCCCCGGCGCGCAGCAGGGCGGCCAGGGGGCGGGCGCGGCCGGCGCACACGTACATGAGCGCGGCGTCGGCGGGGTCTTTCCGCACCCCAAACTGGGCCTTGGCCAGCGCTTCCGCCACCTTGGCCGCCGCCGCCGGGTCGCGCGCAAGCCAGAAGCCGGCGCCCGCGGCGCGGAGCGGGGCCCAGGGTTCGGGCGCGCACCCGGTACTCGGCGGGCGCCCGCCGGGGCCGGGCGGCGGCGGGTCGTGGCGAGGGGTCGTGGCCAGCAGCACCATGGCCAGGGAGGCGGGTGTGGCCGAGAGGCAGCCCCAAAAGGCGGCGACGGGGTCTGCGCCGAGAGCGGTGGCGGTGGTTGTGGCCGCGCCGTCCGTGGCGTCGACTCCCTCCACCGCGGCCGGCCCCAGGCGCGTCCCGGTGCGCGCCAGGCGCAGGGCGGCCTCGGCGGCCGCGTTGAGCGGCGGCGGCGCCGCACCGCCGCACGCGTCTCCGGCCTCGGCCGCGACCGCCGCCGCTGCCGCGCACGCGCGCGCGGCGCCGTCCAGTCCGGGCGCGCCCGCGCCGTCGCCCGACAAGATGCGGGCCAGGGAGGCCAGCTCGGCGGAGGAGGAGGGCGCGCGCGCGAGCGCCGAGTCGAGGGCGGCCGCCGAGACCGGGGCGAACGCCGCCGGCGCCGCGCCGGGCGCGGGGGTCAAGGCGGGGTGCGCAATCGTCGGTGCGGCCGCAGGCAATGCTTCAGGCGCGGGAGTGGCCGGCGGCGGCGGCGGCGGGGGCGCGAGGCCAAACGCGGAGAAGTCGAACTCCCCGCTCGCCACCTGCGCCGCGGGCGCCGGCGGCGGGGGCGGCGGGGGCGCAAGCCCAAACGCGCCCATGTCGAGCATGCCTGTGTCGACCGCCGACGGCGCGGCGGCCGCGGGCGGCGCGCGGGCCGCCGCGCGCAGACCGCCGCCGCCCGCCGCCGCCCACGCCACCAGGCCGCCGTCAGCGGCCGCCTCGTCGTTTCCCGTAATCGCCGCCGCGGCGGCGGCGGGGCGGCCGGCGGCCAGCAGGGCGCGCACGCGGGCGGGGTGCCAAGAGGGTGGGGGGGGCGGCGAGGCGGCCCCGGGCGCCGGCGCCGCCTCGACCGCCCCCCCCGCGCCCTCCTCCACCAGCCCCACCACCGCACGCCCTCCATCATGCGGCGGCAGCTCCCGCGGCGGCGGCGGCGCCCGCGCCGCGCCGCCGGGGGCGAGGCGCAGGGGGGGCAGCGCGACATCCCCTTCCGCCGCGTCCAGCCGCGCCCACGCCACGTCAGCCCCCGCCGCCGCCGCCACGCGCACCGAGGGCGGCCCGCCGTCGAGCACGACGGACGCGGCGAGGCGGGCGGGGGGGGTGGGCAGGCGCGCACCGCGCGCGCGGCCCCAGAGCGCGCCGCGCGGGCCGAGCGAGGGGCGCGAGCCGCCGGCGCCGGGGCGGGGGACGATGATGGTGTCCAGGCCGTCGACCGCCCACAGGGCGAGAGTGGCCGAGGAAAGGGAGGAGGAGGTGGAGGCGGCCGCGCCGTCGCCGCCCCCACCCCCACCCCCCTCCCCACCCACCCCACCCCCCCACCCCGCGACCGTCAGCCACAGCACGTCCTCCGCCGCGCCCGGCGGCCAGCGTCCGTCGGCGCCGGGCAGGGGGTCGGCCCAGGCCAGGGACGAGGGGGGCGGCGAGGGCGCGGGGGGGTGGAGGAGGAGGGCGGCGCAGAAGCGGGTGCCCCCGCCCGCCGCCGGCGCCCCGACCTCGACCTCGACCCACACGCGGGCGCCGCCGTCGGCGGCCAGGGTGGCGAGGGCGCGGCGGGGGTCGCGGGTGGGGGCGCCCGCGCGCGGGGGCGGGGGGGCCCACGCGAGGGCGAGCACGGGCGCGGGGTGGCGCAGGGGTTCCGCGGTGGCGGCAGGAAGCGTCGGACAAGCGTCGAGCGCGGGCGCGGCGGCGGCGGGAGGGCCGGGGGCGGGGGCGGCCAGCCCGCCGAGGAGGCGCCGCGTCTCGTCGCCCAAACCGGCGAGCGCGTCGGCCGCCGCCGGCGCCGCCGCCGCCGCGGCCGCCACGGGCGGCCACCACACGGTCACCGTCTTACCGCCCGCCGCCGCGGTGGCGGCGGGCGCGGCCGCGGCGTCGCCCGCGGCCAGGAGGGCGGCGGGGGCGGGCGCCGCGGCGACCCACAGCGTCGTGAGCGCCCCGCCCTCGCCCACGCCCTCGCCCCCCACACCCACGCACGCGACGCGCCCGTCGTCGGCCGCGACGACGATGGCGGCGCCGTCGCGCGACAGGGCGAGCGCGGCCAGCGGCGACGGCGCGAGCGGCGACCGAGCCGTCGCGACCACGTCGAGACAGCCGCGGCCGCCTGCCCCGCCCCCCACGCCAAAGGTGAACGCTAAATGTCGCCTCGCGGAAAGGAGCCAGAGAGCGTCGCCCGCGGCTGCCGCGACGAGCGCCGCGCCGCGCGCGTCGGCGACCGCGACGGCGGCCACCGGGGCGCCGTCCGATCCCACGACCGCGGTGGCGGTCGGCACGAGCGGGGCGTCGTCTGGTGCGGTGGCGTCCTGCGAAGGCGGAGACGGAGGCGTCGGGGGCGGGCCATTCGCATCGCTCGTCGCCCCGCCCCGCCCGCCACCCGCCCCTCTCTCCCCCCACCTTGACGCCCTGAAACACAACGGCATCGCCGCACCCGTACGCCACGCACTGCGCTTCGGGCAGCTCGGCCAGCCAGAGCAGGGCGAGCGGCGACGTTGGGAGACGCGTCATCGCGCCCTCTGCGCGCCTCGCGGCGGCAGCCGGGTGGTGGGCGTGATCCCAGAACAAAGGGTGCGGTGCTGCACGGACAACGGGAGTGGCAACAACAAACCGCCCTCTCACTCCTCTCTCTCCTCGCTCCTCACGCCCGCCGCTCCAGCTCCGCCCTCAAATCGGCCAGCAGCGCGCTCACCTGCTTCTTGAACAGACGCTGCACCAACCCCCGGATGGCGGCCGGCGGCGTGGCCGTGGGCGCGACCGCGAGCGTGTGCGTGACGGAGCAGCCGCCGTCGCCGGCGGGGGCGACCGTCCACACTCCCCGGAAAGAGGACAAGTATTTGGAGTCGACCAGGGTGAACGCCAGGGCGCGCGCGCCGCCCAGGGCGGGGGAGGAAGGGTTTGCGCCGGCGCCCGTCTCGAACCCCCCTTCTTCCTCCCCTGCATCCGCCTCGTCCACGCGCAGCGTCATCTTGAACGCCCCCCCGAACACGAGGAACGACCAGCCGACCGCTTGCTCGATGAGGCGGCCGCCGGGGGCGCCCGGCGCGGGGCCGAGGTCGGCGCACGACGCGACAGACGCGAAAATGGTGGGCGCCGCCTCGTAATCTGTCAGCGCGGCCCATGCGATATCGGGGGGCGCGGCGGTCGTGAGCGTGCCGGAGACGCGGAAGGACGAGGGCTGGGAGGGGAGGGAGGGGGGTCCACGTCGGCGGGCGCGCTCGCAGCCGCCATGGGGCCGCCACCGCTCCACCGCCGCCCTCGCCCGATGCCACGACACGCGGGCTCGCAAACGGCGCATCGAGGCCCTCGTCCCGACCCCCACCTCGGCCGCCGCGCGCGGCGCGGCGTCAGCGCTCGGCGCGGCGCGAGGGAGCGCCGCGTCGGCGCGCCGCGGCGCGGTCCCTGGTCGCCGGGCGCAGTCGGGGCGCGGCGATTGGGGGGAGCGCGGGCGCCGAGGGGACGCGAGTGCCGTCGCCGACCCGGCGAGCGGCCGCGCGGCCCGCCGCATCGCCCGGGCGCGGCTGGCGGTCGCCTGCGGCGCTGGGGCGCGGTCCGAGGGGGCGGGGAGGCTGGGTGCGGGCGCGGGAATGACCTGGGATGGGCGTTCGCCCCGAGACGCGGCGACACACCCCCACCCGCCAGCAGCACGCCTGACACACACACACAACGCACAGCGCACCCCTGGCCCGCCCCCTCCCCGTCACCCCTCCTCCACAAATGCTTTCTTGTCGGCGTAGTACGCGGCCTCCGACGCCACCTTCCCCCGCTGCCGCGCCTCATACGCCGCGCGATTGGCCACGATGCGGTCGACGAGGGCGCCCGCGGTGGTGGCCGACGGCGAGGGCAGGGGCTGGAGCATGCCCCGCGCGCGCGGCACGGCGTAGCGCGCGTCGTCGGAAGTGCTCGCGGGCGCGCCGTCGGCCCTCGTCTCCGCCACCGTGCCCCGCAGGACGACGGCGATGTTAAAGGTCGTCAGCAAATCATCTGTGATGACGGCGGGCGCGCCGATGACGCATTCGTCCACGTAGCGGCACGCGAGCACCGACAGCGCGCGCTCGTGCAGGTCGAGCATGGGCGCGCCCCGCCCCCGCCGCGCGGCGACGTCATCGTCGGTGTGGACGCCGACGAGCAGGAAGTCGCCCGCGTCGCGCGCGGCGCGGAGGGCGGCGACGTGGCCGGGGTGGAAGAGGTCGAACGCGCCGTCGATGTAGACGACGCGGTCGTCTGCAAGAAGGAGGGGAGGAGGTGTGGGGGAGGTGGGCGGTGTCGCGGGGGTCGGAGCGACCCCTCCCCCTCGCCGCGCGACCCCGCCCCCTCCTCGACACTCACCCGGGCCCGCGCCCGCGCATCCTTCCGAGAATTGGACGATGCGCCGGCTCGTCGGCAGGAACCGGGACACCGCGGTCGGCGCGCCGGGCGGCGGCGGCGCCTTTGGCGTGCCGGGGGTCATCGCGGCGGCGCCGCCGCCCGCGCCGCCGTCGCCCGCCCCCGCCGAAAACTGCTTCGTCAGCTCGGCCGCATCCCGCCGCGGACCCCGCCCGCCGCCATCCCCCCGCGTGCGCAGCAGGGCGCGGCCGACGATGTCGGTGGTGGAGACGCCTTCCGTCCGTTTGATGACGCGGAACCGGCCCCTCGCTTTCGCGGTTGCGTACGCGTCCGACCCGTCGGGCAGCAGGCAGGGGTCGTCCCCGTGCACGATGAGGTCGATGCGGTGGCGCGCAAAGAGGTCGTCGCAGAAGGCCGGCGTGAGTTCGTACGGGACGCCCTCGATCACCTCGTCCACCCATTTCAAGCTCTCCACCATCGTGCGCCGCTCCACGTCGTTCATGACGGGCGGGCCCTGGGAGGGGGGGGGGGGAGGGGGGGTGGGCGGCGTTGCGGGCCGCGCCCACGCCGGAACGGCCGCATCACCCCCCACCCACG
>Ga0315274_10003403_pt1 | contig 23654 bp, 26 predicted proteins | sample YL17G02_20_MG_FD_203700 | JGI IMG/M metagenome (GOLD analysis project Ga0315274, IMG submission 203700) | Sediment microbial communities from Yellowstone Lake, YNP, Wyoming, USA - YL17G02_20 | ecosystem: Environmental > Aquatic > Freshwater > Lake > Sediment | place: USA: Wyoming | collected...
TCATGACGGAACTCGGTACCGTCACGGACGACGTGTCGACCTACGAGCGGGCGACCACGCCGATCAGCATCATCGCGACTCGTCGCGGCGTCACGCTGAAGAACCAGTACGCCACCATCGCTGGTGGAGCGGGCTTCAATCCGGAGCAGCTTGAGCTTCAGGCTGGTCTGCGGGCGATCGCCCACAAGATGCAGAAGACGATCTTCCAGGGCAACGCCACGGCCTCAGGCGGCTCCGCTGCCAACGAGTACGGTGCGTACGACGTCAACGGCTTCGATGGCCTCCGCTCGATCCTGAACACGGGTCGGGCAGTGGATGTCGATCCGACGGGCGCGACCCCGGAGAACATCCGAGCAGCCTTCAACGAGGCGATGATCACCGCAACGCAGAACGCAGGTTCGCCGAGCGTGATCTACATCGACCCGGAGGCTTCCGGCCAGTTCGACGTCCAGCAGGATGACCTGGTCCGCTACATCGAGCGAGACAACATCTCGGTCGGTGTCACGGTCCAGACCGTGGCCACCACGATGGGGCGACTGCCGCTCTTCGTGATCCCGGGCGACTCGATCGGCGAGTACGCCCACTCGGCACAGACCGTGTCGGATGCGTACCTCATCGATGAGGCCGCGATCAGCATCCCGTTCCTCGGCTCCGATGGCCCGACGGTCCTGGACATCCCGATGGGCGTGAGCGGTCAGTTGACCCGCATGTTCATCATCTTCGGCATGTGGGGCTTCGCTCCCAAGGCCCTCCAGTTCCACAACAAGGTCCGCATCCGCCGGGCGTAAGCCTGACGGGACCTGTTGCTGGGGAGAGGGCTTGCCTACGGGTAGCCTTCTCCCCACCATCCACTGGAGTTCGCCGTGCTGTATCTGACGCCGTCCAGATATCGAACCATGGGCACCGGCATCGACACGACCGATATATCAGATGCCACGCTCCAATCGATCCTCCAGTCGGCCTCGGCGGCGGTCAATGCCTACTGTCACGCGCCACAGGGCTACTCGTTTCTCGGTGGTCACGTCATCGATGAAGAGCACCTGTGGAACGTGAGTACGCAGTGGCGACCGCGCCCATCGACTCGGGTCTGGCCGTACATGCGGCCCCTGGGCGAGGTTAGCAACCTGCGGATCAACGTGACCCGCACGCAGTACGTCGACTTCGCACCCACCCAGATCTTCACCAACCACTCGTTGGGCTACCTCGAGCCCGTCGCCATCCCAGCCACGATGGCGCTGTACACCTCGGTCCCGCCCTGGCTACTGTCGCAGCCCGTCGCGTATGTCACCTATGACTATGGTTTTAGCGAAACGGTCACCGATGAGACGATGACCTCGCTGTCCGGCGGGATCCTCCAGGCGGCGCACCAGTTCTGGTTCACCGAAGAAGAGGTCATCCTCAAGAAGAACGGCGTCACCGTGTCAGGCGGGGCCTACGCCATCGACTACGACGAGGGTGAGATCACCCCGACCACGCCGCCGGCTGGTGAGACCTTCCAGGTCAGCTACAAGCACCGACTCCCGTACGGCGTCGTGGCCGCCACCGGCCTCATCACGACCGACATGATCGGTCAGTCCAACATCGCAGCCTCTGGGTTGCTCGGGCTGTCTGGTATCAAGGTCGAGGAGATCGAGCTCCGGCAGAGCGCCAAGATCAACTTCCAGGTCCAGCCGGTCAACGCTGCGGCTCAGCTCCATCTGGGACCGTACGCGGCGATGTTCACCTCGATGCGCTGATGCCACACACCACTCGTGGTCTCGTTACCAACACCCAGCTAGCGGCGCTTCGCAAGATCGCCTACCAGGGGCTCGAGTTCGACGCCATCATCCTGCGCTCCATCCAGGTCGAGACCGCCTTCGGGTCAGAGGAGGTCTGGGCGACGCTCGATACCCAGGTGCCCTGTTGGGTTCGGTTCACTGGGCTGACCCAGAGCCTTGGCCAGCAGTCCTTCCGCGAAGTGATGGTCGGCACGCTGCGGATCCACTTCGAGATCGATCGCGATATCGAGATCGCCGATCGGCTGGTCGTCGATGGGTCGGTGTTGGACGTCATCGACATGAACGTCGAGAACACCTACAAGATCTTCAAGACAGCACTCGGAAAGAAGGTCGAGTGATGGGCTACGCCGAATGGGATGACGAGTTCTGGGTAGAGAACCGAGAGGACTACTGGGAAGCGGTCAGATGGACCAGCCTTCCGAAGGGTTCCATCGACTTCAAGGCCGAGATCACAAACATCAGCGTTGACTTCAACGAGCAGGCGCTCATCGATCAGTTGGCTCCCCAGATCAGTAAGGGGCTCCAGGAGATCGCGAACTCCGTGGTCGATGTCGCCAAGGCGCGTTGCCCGGTCGGTGGGGATCGTGCCTTCAACCCGAATCCCAAGAGCTTCCAACGGCTAAAGCTCGTCCCACCCGGAACGTTCGGGTCAGCGGCCAATAGCAAAGCTGCATACGGCCTGTTCGAGTTCAGTGGCATGACGGCTGCTGAGCGGGCCGCTCGGTTCGGACGCAAGTTTGGAAGTGAGACGAGCAACCCAAGAGCCACGCGCTACTTCCAGGGAACCGGTGCGAACAAGGGCAAGACACCGACGACGCTGCGGATCGGCAAGGGCACCATCACTGGAGCCTTCCGACATGAGTCGGGGACGCTCAGGAAGAGCATCCACTTCACCGGTGTCAGGCGCGAGGACAACACGTTCATTGCCACCGTCGTGGCAGATGCGCCGTACGCACGCTACGTCCACGACGGCCACCGGACTCGCGGGTCCTCAAGAGTCGCCGGCCGTCCATTTCTGAAGTCCGCCCTGATCAACGCCAGGGAACGGTTCCTCAACCCGTCCACGTACCAGGGTTAGCGATGGCTACGACAGGCACCGCGCCCATCAAGCAGGCTCTCGTGAAGGCACTTCGAGCGAACTCGGCCCTCAAGGCCCTGGTCGGTTCGGATGGCATCAACGAGGGCGTCGAGCCCAGAGGCGTCGCGTATCCGTACATCGTCTATTCGCTCACCACGACCTACCGGGAGTGGGATGGGACGAACGTGACGCTGGTCACGGATGTCGATGTCTACTCGGTCTCGGATTCCCAGGTCGGGGCCCATACCCTCGATCAGCTCGTGGCTGACTCTCTCGAGGACAAGGTCCTCGATATGGGAGCGTCCGGGCAAACCAGCTTGCTCTGTCGACGTATCGGCGATCTGTCGTCTGTCGATGTCGATGGTGCAGGTCTACGGATCTTCCAGATGTGCGGGATCTATCGCATCTGGACTGATCAGCATCGCACTGCCTGACCGGCAGAAAGGAAGTCGAAATGGCCAACAGCGCCACCAAGCTCCATGGCAAGAATGGGGCGATCTATCTCGGCGGAGCCAAGGGCTCAGGCGGGGTCAAGCTGGCGACGAAGTCGGCCTGGACCCTCCAGCGTAACCGTGACTACGTCGATGCCACGGTCTTCGGTGAGGCCAACAAGACGTACCTCGCCGGACTGCCGAACGTCCAGGGTACCTTCGCGGGCATCCTCGATGTCAGCGGCGACCTGTTGCTGAACGCAGCGACATCGGGCGATCAGGCCGTGTACCTGTACGCGGACGACAATCCGTTCTCGACCACCTCGGTCGTGCTCGTGGCCCATGGCCAGGCGTTCATCGATGCCAGCATCGATGCCAGCAACACGGACGCGGTCCGGATCACCGGTGAGTTCCGCGCTGCGGCCTCCTGGACGATCGATCTCGGCAACCCGTAACATCGGGCTGAGTGAGCCCTGGCCGTCATCTACTGAGAAGTCGACCGGCGGGGCTCACTCCTTTCTTCCGACACCTACCGTTACAGGGGTGTTCAGTTGGTTGTTATCAGTCACATGACGGGTATCGAGGGCCAGGTCGAACTGGTCGGGTACAAGGCCGTTGTGGCGATGTTCCTGCGGTGGACGCTCGAGAGGCACGGAGAAGATGGATCGGGTCAACCGGTCTGGATGCTCCGTGCCTCTTTGTCGTATCAGAAGGAATCGATGCTGCTCAACCCGGCTCTCAAGAAGCGCGTCACGATCAAGCTCCAAGACAGGGAGTACATCTGTGAGCCGGTAGGGGAGGCCGCACCGTACATCGACAAGAACACGGATAAGTACACGATCGAAGGAGTAGTCCTATGTCCAGTGGAGAAGAAGCCATGACCAAGGCCCCGGCTGTCATTCGAGATCCGTTCGACTTCCCGGCGAACACGGACAAGGTCGATTACATGGGCGTGTCCTACAACTTCCGCGAGATGACGGTCGCCGAGACCGACCAGGCGCGTGAGGATTCCATCATCGATGGCAAGTTCGATGGTCGCCTCATGACCCGGTTCATGCTCTGCACGTCCTCGACGGATCCCAAGATCGACCTGGAGCAGCTCGCCAAGATCCCGCAGCGGCTGTACTCCGCCATGGTCGATTGCGTCAACGACCTCAACGACCCGGAGGCTCTCAAGAACGTTGACCTGGGAAACTCCTAACGGTCGATGACGTCGAGCGATTCGAGATCGCTCGACTGTTCTCGACCGACCCAGGAACCCTCCGCCATATCCCGCTGTCCGAGTATCGCAAGCGGCGGGCGTACTGGCTTCTCGTCAAGCAGATAGACCAGAGAACCGAAACCGGTCCTGGTGGCGTCACCATCGAGCACTCGGGCGACGAGATCGAGAGTGACGCGACGATCATCGAGTAGGGCGGCCCCATGGCTGACGACGAAAACACACTCAAGGCAACGCTTGAGGTTACGCCGGTCGTAAGTGAAGAGGGCAAGGCAGCGTTCGAGGCTGAGGTCGCGGAGCTTGCCAAGGGTGTTGGAGGTGGCGACACCTCTACCCCTTCAGGTCGTCCTGCGGGTGGTGGCGGCAAGGGTCGAGGCCGTGGTGGTGGTTCCGAGAAGGTCCCGGTCCAGCTCGATCCAGACCTGGCCAAGCTCGCCAAGGATGTCGGGTCAGACGAGTACAAGATCAAGATCGACAAGATCGATCTCTGGAACCAGGTCCAAGAGGCCCTGAACGCAAAGCCATTCACGATCAAGATCGATGGCGATACCAGTGGCCTCAAGCTGCCCCCGGCCGATGTCAAGCGAACGGCAACGGCCGCAGCGGCGGCGGTAACGGCGACGACAGCGCCGGTCAGTCGCGGTGAGGGGAACCCGTCACTCCAGAAACATCTAGCGGCCTTCGCACCGATGATCGAATCGCTCCACGGAGCGATCAAGGCACAAGAAGAGCGCGTCGGGAACAAGTCGTTCGGTCGTGGTGTCGAGAACCCGACGCTCTTGGACAAGTTCTCTGATATCGCGGACGTCTTTGGTTCGTTCAAGCTCGAAGATCTAGTCAAGCTGGCTCCGGCCACGGGTGGGTACCGTCCGATCGTGGGCGGGCCGATGAGTGCAGAGGCACTTGCGCAACGCGGGTATAAGCCTGACGAACCGGGTGTCGAAGGCATCACCACCATCGAAAACATCGCTCGACAGTTCGCCGATGCCGGGACGAAGAAGTCGCTTGTTCATAGCACCTCCAAGTTGCTGGGCACGGCCCTGGCTACGCCACGGGAAACGGCTCCAGAACCGACGGCTCAGCCCGCTCAGACACCGACAGCGGATGTGCAGCCGGCCGAACAGCGAGCGGCTGATCCCGCAGCCGTTCACCGGGTCTCGGAAAGTCGAGCGTTCTACGAGGAGCTCAGGAAGAACAAGCGCGAACGGGCTGAGCTCAGCCTTGAGCCTCGTGCGATGGGTCTGGGTCTTGACAAGGACGCCTGGGCGTCGGCTCCGCTGGGAACGCCGCGTCGAGAGCACACGGGTCGGATCCCTGATGAGGCCGAGATCAAGAAGCTCCTGGCCAAGTACGACGAGCTCGACGAGGCTGTCTCGAGTCTCGATGTCTTGCAGTCGGGTCCAGCGATGGACGCCAAGGGCACTCGAATCGACCTGACAGATGACCAGCGAGAGAAGCTCGGTGCGGCGGTCGATGCTCGGGAGATCGTCGGACGCCAGCTCGACTACATCGCGCAGATGGAGGAGCGAGCATCCGGTGGCCGTCAGTCTGGGCTGGGGATGTCGGCCGGCGATACCTCCTCGACTCGGCGTCTCGCGGGCGATCCACGGACCACGCACATCGCTGCGGAAGGCGGGGCCTTCACCGGGCCGATGAGCCCGGGCACGTCGAAGGAAGGGCTGACGACTGACGCGATGTCTGCCGATGAGGCGGCACGTCGCCAGCGGATGCACAACGATTGGATGATCAGCCGTGGGCTCCGTCCTCGTGGTGGGGTCATCGGCTTCGGGAACGAGTCGGTCGACCTCGAGCCACTCCTCCGCCAGGCCGAGGCCGGCGGGTTCGAGGATGTGTTCGAGCACAAGACCACGGGTGAGCCCGAACAGATCGGTGTGTACAAGCGGGATACCAAGAACGCGGCGGGTGAGGTCGTTCACAAGAAGGGCGACCCGAAATACGACCGCAAGGCCAAGACCCAGACGGACTACGTCCAGCAGGTCGCCGACTCCGAAGAGGGCTTCAAGCTCCTCCAAGAGCTTCGCGGTCAGAAGCACCCACGTCCGACGAAGTTCCTTGGGCAAGAGGGCACGTTCCAGCGGGTCGGGGCGACCGAGGCCATCTTCCAGGAAGTCCTCAAGGGACTTGGCATCGGTGGAGAAAACCCGGAAGAGCGGGATCCAGCCAGCGTCGCGGCCGTCAGGGAACAGTTCGACGCGCAGATGGGCACGGTTCGTCTGGCAACGGAAAAGGGTCGCAAGCCGTTCGCTGGGTCCAAGCGTGACGTCAAGGTCGGCTCTGGTCCGGCCGATCTCGGCGCTCAGCTCAAGTTCGCTGGTGAGTGGCGGCTGTACGCCGAAGAGCGCATCAAGAACCTAGATCAGTTCATCGAGATCCTCGATGACCGGATCAGCGCTGTCGATGAGAACGACAAGCCGCTCCTGCCTGAGGACAAGCGGAATGAGCTCACTGGCTTCCGGGCGCAGCACGTTGAAGAACGTGGTCGGATGGAGATCGCTCAGGGTCTGGCCATCGATCTCCAGAAGAGCGCCAGCGGCAACACGGATCCCAAGGAGCGCCGGCAACTCGCCGAGGCGATCGCGGCCCGCAACGCTGCGGCTGAAGCTCGTGGCATGGCCCGGGTCGATAGCAAGGGCTTCGTCGATCGTGGCGTTGGTCTGACGCCTGATGAAGAGGCAATGCACCCGGATCGTGGCGTTCGGGGTGAGCGTGCCCAGGGCCGCGAGATGGCAGATCTCCGTGACGCGCTCCAGTTGCCGACTGAGGAGTCGATCAGGAACGCACTGCGCTCTCGATACGATGCGGACCGGGCCCGGCCTGAAGGCGCACGTAGTGCCGGGACACTGCGTCAGATCGCCTATGGCAAGACAGGGAAGCGTCGGGTCAACCTTCCTGAGGAAACGGACGAGCGCGATACGGGTGGGCTGTACGCCGAGCTGATGCGTCCGCAGCTAGAGAACCCGAAGCACGAACAGGAACTCGCGAAGACGTACTTCACATCCATCATCGAGGGAGTCCTCGGTGATCAGTCCAACCGACGCCGGTTCGCCGAAGAGGATGTCGCTCGCGCGGCGCAGTCCGAGACCACGAGGCAGTCTCCGCTCTCGCGTACGAAGACCGTCAGTTCATCCACCCAGAACGGTCGCCAGGCCGACATCCAGGACTTCCTGGACCAGATCTCCGGTGCCCTGCCTGCGGCCCCTGGGATCGCCTCGTTCGAGGCACCAGCGAACGGTGAGGGTCAGTTCTCCGGGTTCGCTCCGGGTGCTGAGGGCCGGATCGAGAAGCTACTCGATCTGAACCGAGCTCGGCGTGAAGGCACGGAGCCGATGCCTCCGGAGCTCACCGGTGAGATGAAGTCGGAGTCTCCGTACTTCGACCCGGACCTGGTCGACCCGACGACTGGTCTGTCACCGCAGACGGCACATGAGCAGACCAAGGCCAAGTTCGCCAACCAGAAGGCGAAGGACGACAAGGCTCGTCTGGCACGGGCGAACACACTGGCCGCAAGCAAGCTCCTGAGTGGAGACGCTGGCCGAGATATCACCCGTGACACCGGTGTCTGGATGGAGGAGGAGGTCCGAGGGACTCCATACGCTGACTTCGAGGCGAAGTACGGGACGAATGCAGAGGCCGGGCCGGGCGTCCAGCGTGACCAGGTTGGTTACGAGCGGTTGGATGCAACCGGTATGCCGCCTTCGCCGCCAAGCAGCGAGAGCGGGCTGGGTGGCGGCGCAAGTGGCGGGGCCGTTCCTGTCTACGTCACGAACTGGCCGGCGGCGATGTTCGCTGGAGCCGCCGCTGCCGGTGCCGGCGGTAGCGGAGAGCCGCCTTCGGCTGATGTTGCTGCGCCTGCTGAAGATGAGCAGCCCGAAGAGCCGAAGCCGCCAAGGGTCAACAAGGGTGGCGTTCGTCGTAAGAGGCTCAACGCACGAAGCGTCGGGACAGAGGCCAACCTAGACCAGATCCACACCTATGAGCCCGATGGTCTGACGCCTTCGAATCAGGACGCTGAAGAGGGGGACTTCGTCCAGCAGTTCACGCAGGGCAAGTCCTACATGGCTCGAGCCGCGAATCGAGGCATGGAGCCCAGTGCGCCTCGCTTCAGCCAACCTCGCGAAGCTCCGGTTTCTCCAGCGGAGAAGCGATTCATCGACGCGCTCGAGAATGCCAATGATGTTCGTATCGATGCGGCTCAGTCCGCAGCGAATGAACAGCGGTTCGACCGTGAGGATAAGTACCGGTCGGGAGCCAACCCGACCGCTGCTGAGAAGGACTTCCTGGCGGCTCTCCAAGATGCCAACAAGCCAGACAAGAACGCTTCCGGGGCAGCCGCTGTCAAGCACGGCATCATCGGGACGCCGTCTGATGCTCGTGTCGAAGAGGCTGCCGGTCGTCTTGGCGTTGACCTCAACCTCGAGGACGAGGCCAGCATCAGTGGCAGCCTGACCTCTTCGCCAGACCCGCGAGTCTTGAAGGCTAGGGCCGCCAGGCTACGAGCCTCTCGCTCACTGCCACAGCGTGCTCTAAGTACCTCGATGGTACAGATCGCACAGAACGCGTTTGGCGGCGTAGAGGGTCCGCAACAGCGGCTGATCGAACTCGGTAATCGAACCAGTGACGTTGAGCGAACTGGCTACCAGCTCCAAGACGTCAACGCCGAACGAGAACGGATCAGCCAGAAGCGATCCAAGCTCCGCACCGCCATGCAGGCAGAGCGAACATCGGTCGACCCTGTCACTGGGTTGCCCAGGTTTGCCAATCGAGCCGCCGCAGAGGCCAACCCAGACTACGCGGTCAACAAGAAGAAGTACGACGACCTCGGCAAGTCCCTTGGTGTGCTCAGCGAAAAGTCCAAGCTGCTCAGTCGATCCCTGGCCATTGGAGCCGTGGATGTCGATAAGCTTGCGAAGAACGCTGTCACTGGTGGCGATGTCCTTCGGAACCTCGGCGCTGGCTTCATCGGCGGTATTGCAGGCGGTCTTGTCACCGGTGCTCTGAGCCAAGTCGTTGGGTCGATCACTACGGTCGGCGGCGAGCTGCTCAACCAGGCGATGGGTAACGTCAACCAGATCAGTGCCGAACGCAAGGGACTTGGCACCGCAACGCAGGCCGCTGCCGGAAGGGGCGATATCGCTGTCGCTCAGGCAGGAGCTGCGTCGGGGCTTTCTGAAGCCTCGTATGCCACGATGGCCCCGCTCCTGACCGAGGCTGCTCAGATCGAGGCTGGTAACAACGCCTTCTCGAAGCAAGCCGATCAGTTCCGCCTGTACATGGATACCAACCGTCGCGGCGGAGCCGCAGGGGTCAGCCAAACGCTTGGTGGCGCGTTCGGGACATTCATCAATGGCACCGCTCCAATGGAAGAAACGGCTGGTCGACTGATCGGCCAGAACCCAAGTGCTCCGAAGACCGGCTTCGAGGCCGACTTGGACCGGGCTGTGATGGATTTCTTCGATCCACAGGGCACGAACTCGTTCTTCGATGAAACGAGAAAAGCCCTTGGTAGTGACGACGCTAAGGATGCCGGAGAAACATTCAAGTTCCTAAATGACATGCTGAATAAGGGTGGCGAGAGCGCCATCGAGTACGGGTCAGCACTCGGCGTCGCTCAGGAAGAGCTTGATAGGCAAGCGGCGACTATCCAGAACCCGACACTTGCAGGGCAAGTCCGAGATCGTCAGGTCGCTATCTTCGAGAAGGGGACCGAAGGAAAGGAAGGGCGAGACGCTGGTCCGAAACTAGCGACCGGAGACCTTATTGCCAAGGAAGAGGCGGCGGCGCTGAAGCGAGCTTCCACTCCTGAAGTCAGTGAGCTCCTGGAAGCGAACCGGCAACAGCTTCAGAACCAGCTCTTCGCCCAGAACCTGATGCAGGTCAACCAGGCCGAGAACATCAACCCGCAGACCACGGCCATGGCCAATGCGGCGGAAGGCTTCGGGACGCTCGGTGGCCCAGGTGGGCCGTCAGCTACATCGGGTACCAACTTCAGCGACCAGTCACCGGCTCGACAGAAGTCGCTGAACGCTGAGCTTGGTCGAACCCAGAAGCTGTATGACCAGATCAATGCCTCCACCGACCAGGGCATCACCGATGCGAAGGCATTCGTCCAACAGTTCAACCCAGAGCAGGCCGTCGCGTTCGGCGATGCCCTCGGCAAGGTGATGGACTATGGCAAGGACATCGCCAACATCAAGATCGGTGTCGAGACGCAGAACGCGGCTCTGGCGGCGAACCAGTACGCCAACTCCATCTACATGGCCAAGCGCAGCCTGCAAGATGCCAAGGGCCTGATGGGTCTGGCCGGCGGTAAGAACAACCTCGGTGCGATCGAGCGTCAGCAGTTCTTGCTCCAGCGCGAGAGCCAGGGTCTTGGCCTTGGTCTGAACCAGAAGCAGATCAACTTCTCGTTGGCCCAGGCCAGCTTCCAGTCACCGGGTGATACCTCGGAGGAACGCGCCGCCCGCAAGGAGCAGGCCAAGATCGAGGCCGAGTACGCGCAGAAGCAGCTCGACATCCAGAAGAAGCTGTTCGGTCTCGGCAAGCGTTCGTTCGACATCTCCGGCGCTCGCAACATCCGTGACATCGGGAAGCAGATCGACCTGCTCGAGCAGGGCCGCACGGTCACGCTCAACACCATCGCGGCCGAGAAGAAGATCATCGCCCTGACCAAGCTCCAGGCGGCCGAGAACAAGAAGGTCGAGACCTACTACAACACCGCCGTCCAGCGAAGCAACGACGTCATCGGCTATAGCCAGTCGATCGCGAACGCCGCCGGGAAGGCGATGAAAGACATCACGACCGCGATGATCAAGGAGTTCCAGCGCTACTTCAAGGATACGACTGACACCATGACCAACTGGGGAACATCTCCCGGGGCAAGTGGTGGGTCGGTCGGACTCCAGGGCAAGACCTTGACCGAGGCCCAAAAGCAATACGAAAAGGATCACAACGTCGATCTGAACGGCAACAACATCATCGGCCGGGCAACGGGTATCGTCGGGATGGCGACGAGCCCGACGACGATGCTGGTCGGCGAGGCCGGGAACGAAACCGTCGCCGTGCTCAGGAACCCGCGATCGATGCTCTCTCCGATGGGTGGCGGCGGCGGTGGTGGCAACACCACGGTCATCATCAATAACCCGGTAGTGCGGAAGGATCAGGACATCGCCGCCATCACGGTCTCGGTCGAGAGGGCCCTGAACCGACGCGCCGCCCTGATCGGAATGCGAAGCCTGCGGTGAGCGTTGTTGTCATCTCGGTGAGCGGGACTCCTGTCACCGATGACGTATTGATCGCGACCGCTCAGTTCATCGTCCTGGTGAACGGCAGCCCGGGTCAGTGCGCCTTCCAGGTCCGCGACGATGCCCACGTCTATTCCTTCACCAGTGGCGAACCGATCACGCTGACTATCGATGGCACGCTGTACTGGGGCGGGTACATCACGCGGGCCCGGTATGTCTACCCGCTCTCGGTCATGGATACGACCGTGACGCCAGACACCGTCTCTCGGTACTGGTCCATCGAGGGCGTCGACTACAACATCCTGTTCCAGAAGCGGATCGTCTTCAAGCCGTCCGACCCGGCCGGCAAGCTCGATTGGATGTACCCGGTCGATGAGTGGGACGACACCATCATCAACGACATCTTCGACAACTACCTCGATATCGCCGGCGATGGCCTGACTCGGACGGATGTCCAACGGATCGCCAAGCCGATCCTCGATATCCAGGGCGTGACCCACAAGGTCGGCGGCATGATCGCCTCAGCGGGTATGACCTGGGGCGAGGCGATGAGTGCCGTCGCGAAGGCCACGGGTGCCGTCTACTACATCACCCCGGACAAGAACCTGCACTACGTGGATGCAGGGACGGTGACCTCGGCGTACACGCTGACGGACCGACCCTACGCTGGTGGGACGGTCCCCGGCGGTGGCGGCGAGGTGGTCGTGTTCACCGATCCCTTCACCCGGACCGAGGTCGGTGGCTTCGGTGCGGGCTACACCGTCATAGACGGTAACGGTGAGGCGTACAGCTCGGTGAACGGGTCCTATGCCGCAGTGGCAGCCCGTGCGAGCACGTGGACGGTCGTCGCTATCCCACACGACCTCATCTATGGGCCGGTAACGGTCCAGATGGATTTCTGGGTCCAATCACTCGCCAGTCTCCAGGCAAGCGGTTGGAACACCTTCTACTACTTCGAGGTTGGCCATCTGGCCTGGCAGATCTACATCCCTACGACTCCCACAGGTTCTCCGATGGATGCCCTGATATCGGTAGGACCCGGTTGGGATGATGTGGTCGTCCCGGTGGATGCCAGTAGCTGGTACACCGTCAAGGCTACGTACGACGGTTCTACATCGAGCGCAAAGATCTGGAAGCGGGGGACCACCGAACCATCCGCATGGCAGGCCACGGATCTTGGTTCAAGCGAATGGACCTACGGGATGATGCTCGAGGTAGATGCCCTGACCAATGAGGAAGGGGCCATCGACAACCTCACGATCAGCCAATCGAACCTGGTCTACGTCGATACCTTCACCCGAGATGTCACTCGTGGGCTGGGTGGTGACTGGGTCTGGTCGGACGATGACTCGAGAACACGTGACGCGGCGAAGGCCAATGCCTATGTCGCCAGTGGCTCGGCGAGGTTGCCACCTCACCCGGATCTGCCACTGACGGGGGACAACTACGAATCATTCAGCAACCCTGGACTTGCCAAGCGAGATGCCGGCGTATTGCGATTCGACGTCTGGATCCCGGCGTTAGTCGAACAGGATCTGTATAAACCTGCGATTGGGATCGTTCTCGACCATCCCACGACCCCGGTCTGGACGTATGTCGGGCGGGACTATCCAGGGGGCTGGTGGGTCGGACCCTGGGAATACCAGACTGACCCCACGGTCACCCGGGTTGCCTTCGCCTTCGACCCAAGTACGTGGTACACGATCGAAACGGCATGGGATGTCGATCGCAACACGGAGTGGAGAGTCTGGAAACAGGGTGCGACTCGCCCCACGACGCCGACCCTGAGTGGTCAGCTCACACTGAACACACCCCTCAATGCTGGGACGCACACGTGGCTTGATTTCTGGTACGGCGCTGTCGGTGTGGATGCCCAGATCGACAACATCTACCTCTGGGATCCAGCGCCATGACCGACTACATCCCACCCGATAACGCCATCGGTTACCGGGCGTTCTCCATCCTTGAGGATGGATCGAACCTCATCAACGACATGCTCGTCTGGGGATCGGGCATGGGGTCACCGCGCTATGTCTTTTCGCGGACGCAGGACGCACCATCCATCGCCCTGCACAACACCTGGCAGTCCTCCATCGATACGACTGGCCTGTACCGCCAGTCGACCGCAGACATCGTGTCCGCCTCGTATGTCTACGGCACGCCGCAGAGCTTGCGCGGCGGCAAGAACGATGCCACATCGTTCCTCTGCCGAGTGTTCGACCCGGTGTTCGAGATCGGCGAGGTCGTTCCCATCATCTGTGATGTCTTCGACTTCCACGAAAGCTTGCCGATCAGGCGGATGCAGATCACGTTCGCCAACCCGACGGAGCCGATCTTCGACCTGCTGCTCTCGAACGCGATCGACCTCCCGGTGACGATCTTCGAGCAGACGCCGTTCCCGCCGGTTCAACTCCCTCCAGGGCCAAGGGTGAAGCCGCCCGAGATCGACTGGCGCGATCCATCCTGTGCGGCTCCTAGCGAACAGAGCGGGGAGATCCTCAAGGCTACACTTCCGGTGTTCACGGACGACTTCCAGCGAGCATCCGGTACCCAGCCGAATGCGAGCGAGCACGGGTATTGGGGCGATAGCGGTGGCACCCCGGTCGCACCGACCTTCACCAACTTGGGACTTCCCATGTCGAGCCACTACATCTGGCTCGAGCAGACGATGTCCACACAGTTGCAGATCCTTGCCAAGGTGAACATCCCTACCAATGGTGGCTACTTCGCCTTCGGCCCCTTCTTCGGGATCGATAGCGGGCTATTCGTGGCTGATGATCTGTCGACCAGTCCCCGGTTGCATACCTACCCGAAGGGCCAGGTGTGGATCCGATATGTGAACACGGACTTGAAGTCCGCTATCAACGTCTGGCCGCAGGGAAGTCCTGAGCCGAGTGGCTGGATGATCACCGCCGCTCCCTACAGGTCGTCCCTGATCACGGACCTCCATGTCACTGGTAACAGCACGCTCCAGCGCATCTCGATCTTCGCTGAAGATCCACCAGTCCCTGGTCCGTCGAACCAGTTCCAGACCGACGTGACGACGGTCGGTAGTTTGCCCATGGGGTGGCTCCATACGTTCCCGTTCTCGGAGCCATTCCGGCTGTACTGGGTATTGGGAAATTTGGATGACGGCTGGGTCGTTGGGACAGCACAAGATGTTCCGGAGTGGGCGGCAGAGTCGAGCACGCGTACCAATGCGCTCCAGCCACATCATGAAGTAGCGATGGTTTGGAGCTTCTCCCATCTCTACGGCCCGTACCCCTACTACGCAGAGCACCAGACCAGGGCCGTCACGATCCCGGCGCATCGTCCAACCGGTCAGATCCGGGTCACCGGAACGGTGACCGTCAAAGCGGACTATGTGCATTCGTTCTTTGAGGACCGGATCACCCAAACGGTGCCCGTCACGGTCAACCTCGATGTGTACAACTACGACGAAGGCGAGCCCTATTGGCTGGCCCCGCCATACGCCGCGCTCGGACGGACGGCTACGAGCGTCTATGCATCGTGTCGGGCGGGTAATGGGCCGCCTCAGTCCGTGACGGTCCCGTTCTCATTCGATGTTCCAGCCGACATGTTGACTGAGATCGATGTGAACGGTGGATTCCAGTGGGGCGTAAAGGTCTGGAATCCAGAGGACGTACTACGCTCCCTGGACCCGAGTGGTGGTCCGTTAGCGTTCACCGGCCCGAACGCAGTACGAGTCTCCGCATACGTGAATAGCGACATCACGTATGCCGTGAGCTACGACCTGGGAGGCGGGACGACGTATTTCTGCGAGCCGCCCACGGCTGTCACCGATGCGAACCAGGCGGCTACCGGCTACATCTGCCACTTAGTGACCCATACCGGCGGAGCGAGCTTCACCACGTTCCACAACTTCCTCCAGGGCTCGCTCGAGGTCTACGTCAATGGGATCCGCCAGTTCGATTTCACCAGTAGCGGCGTCGACAAGATCTTCACGTTGAGTGAGGCCCTTGCTGCTGACGATTACCTGCGCGTTTGCTACTTCGCGCTTTCAGATACGTATGGGACTCCCTGATGGCCTCCACGATCCTCATCGAGTACGACGGAACGGATATCACCGATAGCTGCATCTTCTCGGAGTGCTCGTTCGAGAGCCAGATGGCGGCGATCCCTGGACAGTTCACCGTGCTCGTTCGAGACATGGCCCAGACACACAGTTTCGTCACCGGCAGGGAGCTGACGCTCACCGTAGACGGCCAGCTCCTCTATGGCGGGTACGTCTTACAGGTGACGAAGAAGTACGCCTTCGAGGCCGACAACACCCTCAACCCAGACTCCACGGCTGTCTTGAGCCGGCAGTGGCTGCTCATCGGGGTGGACTGGAACATCCTGCTCGATAAGCGCGTGCTGCGGAACCCGGCCAACTACACCCACGACATCCCGAAGGTGACCGGATCACATACCGATGCCTACATCATCAGGACGTGGTTCACGACGTACTTCGACATCCCGGCGGGGTTCAACTTCACCTCGTCTGCCGACATCCTCGATTGCTTCCTCTACACCGATGGGTTCACCTGGGACACGCAGGGCACGACCATGCGGCTGGTGCTCGAGAAGCTCGGCTACTGGGGCGGGGTGTATTGGATCAGTGCCGACAAGCAGCTCCACTTCATGCCTGTCCAAGACGTCGTTGCCCCATGGGGGTTTTCTGATGTGCCGAACCACACGACTCGGATCGGCTTCCGCGATGGGGACTTCACCCAGGATGCATCGGCGGTCATCAACGACGCTCTCGTCTGGGGTGGGTCGGAGTGGACAGCGAATGGCGACGTGGTGTTCGCTCGTCGCAAGGATGCGGTATCGGTGGCAGCACACGGCGACTGGCAGCTCGGTGAGGTTCGACTAGGCGAGCTCAAGAGCCAGGGCATGGTCAATGCTCGAGCCAAGGTCATCGTGGATGGCAGCGAGTCGGGCATCTTTCGGACCGGGAGCAAGGGCCTGATCAACCCCGAGAGCCAGTTCCGCTGCACCTGGTTCGCCCACGATGTTCCCTCGTCACACCTGCTGCCGGGTCAGGTCACGCCGATCGAGCTGTGGGTGTTCTCGGCGGATGGTGGGGCTACACCATTCACGACCGATCTGCCGCTCCGCTCGATGACCATCTCGTTTCCAGGGCTCGATGCGAATGGCGACGCCTACGTGCAGTTCGAGGGCTTCTTCGGTGTCCTGATGTCGGATCCATTCTGGCTGTGGGACTTCCTTCGGGCCCAGGCCGGGGCCAGACAACAGACCGGTGTCACGTATGCCAATGACAACTCGGTCAACCCACCCTATGGCGCGAAGTACATCGGCTACGCCACCATCGCGGGTGGGTTCCCGGCGGATGGCTCCGACAGGGTCTTCTACGTCGCAGGGGCTGCCGCTGACGGGCCCTGGGGCTACATCGCCGGCTCATTGAAGGTCTATCTGAACGGCATCCCCCAACAGATTTCGGTGGTGTACTGGGAGTCCGATCCACCCAGTGGTGTCTTCACCTTCGTCACGGCTCCGCATGTGGGTGACGTGGTCAGAGTAGAGGCGGTGTTGACCGGATGACCAGGACGACGCACAACCGCGAGCGGGACCACTTCGGATACGACTACGACACGAACATCCTCATCAACGGTGATACCGGCACGACGGTGTCTGGCTCCTCGTTGCATGCCGCGCTGCAAGACCTGTGGGTATCTGATTCGTTCCAGTGGCCGTTCTACATCGACGGGGCCCAGGCAACCATCTCTGGCGGGACGGCCTACTTCGAGACGCCGGAGACGGCCAGGATCGATGAGGTTCGGATCCATCTAGGGACCACGCCCAGTGGCTCGAACTTCATCGTCGATGTCAACGATGACGGGGTCACGGTCTTCACCACACAGGCGAATCGTCCGACGATCACGCCCGGTGGTTTCAGCGTGACGTCTGGCACAGCAGATGGCGGTACATCGGTCGCCAAGAACAGCGTGCTGACAGTCGATGTCGATCAAGTTGGGTCAAGCATCGCCGGGTCTGACCTGGCGATCTTCGTCCGGGGACGATTCATCAGGTAGGAACAGGTAGTGGAGTGATCGATGACGTATCGACCGACGTTTCGTAAGCAAGGAGACGGGTCGCGCTGTGCATGGTGGAACTGCAACCCAGCCTCGCACGCGATGGCGAGCCAACGACACCGGCGAGGCGTCGACCCAAAGAACCATCATAGCTGGCCTCCGATGCCGGCCGAGATCCGCAACCAGATCGGTGGTGGGTGCGACGGCACATCGCTGAACGAAAACGACCGCGCCGTCATCCATCTCTACGCCGTAGACATGGCCATTCGCTACAACATCCCTTGGGCGAGCTTCCAGTCACTCATCATCTCGGGTCGTGGGGCCGTGGTCTCGATCCGCTATAGCGTCATCGCTCCGACGAAGTACGACGCGAGCCCTGGCTTCACTGGCAACCACGCCATCTACGTCAACGAGCGCCGCGCCTCCGATGGCGCGTATCTCGTCTACGACCCGTTGGCTGACGGTCGTCGAGCTGGGATCCCCAAGGGACCCCAGTGGTGGCCAGCCTCGCTGCTCAAGGCCGCCGCCTACGCCTACCCAGGGACCAACTCCGGGTGCGTCCACGCCAGCTTCACGCGCGATACCGAGGTCTGAGATGCCACCCAAGAAGCCACTTCCCAAGGCCCCCAAGCTCGAGGCCCCGATCCACGAGCACAAGAAGCATGCCGAGGAGGTGCTCGCCATCGAGGAGTACAAGATCAAGCCCCCGAATCACCCGGTCATCGAGACCGACCAAGCTAATCCATAGGAGGGAAGATGTTCCAGAAAGAGCCGGCGCTCATCATCGGGACGGTCGTTACGATCATCCTGGCAGCGCTCCAGACACTCAACGGCAACGGGTTCATCAGTGACGTGACTACCGGAACGTCCACTGACCTGGTGAACTCCGTCTCGCAGCTTCTCGTGCTGCTCGTGCCGCTCATCACCGCCGGTATCGTTCGCACGCAGGTGTACAGCCCGGCGTCGTACAAGTCGAAGTAACGCATGCCAGGCAAGGCACGCACGTTCGGATTACCCATGAAGTGCCCGTCGTGCGTACCTCGTCTGTACTACGGCGTGCTCAAGGGCGAGCAGGTTCCAACCGATCTCGTCAAGTTCAGCAAGTCGGACACCTGTCCTAACTGCAAGACCCCGCTCGTCCCTAGTCATCCGCCCCCTGGTGACTCGGCGAGCGCATGAAGAAGCCCCTCCTGGTCCCCAAGACCGGGAGGGGCTTCTTCTCGTCCCGAGCACTGCCCGGCTCAAGGGACTGGTCGCCTGACCTGATCCCATCATATGGGTTGACAGAACGGATGGTCAAGACCTTACCAGCGAACGGTGACGTTGAGGACACCGGATCCTCCCAGCCGTCGCATGGGTTCCCAGTATAGATCGATGGTCTTGTCCTTCGAGCCGCACCAGTCAACGAGCTTGACGACGACTCGCTTGCCGCTCTGGTTGTTCATGACATCCACGTAGCGGCCACGCCAGTGCGGGCCCATCGCAGCTCGGAGCTTTCCGCAGGCTGCGGCGACCATCGAGCCTGGCGGGTAGGAGTGGTGGCAGACGCTTACGCCGGCCTTGCAGTACCAGCTTGCCTTTCCACGTAACGACTTGCTAGTCCGTACTAACGCCTTCACCGATGAAGGATTTAGTGTCATTACCTTGGGTTTACTAGCGTTATTCGTCTCAAGGATCGAGGTGGGTCGAGCTCGGATCGGAGCTACGTACGGGTCAAATCCTTCACCGATGACCATAACGGGTTTTATAGTCTGCCTGACAGCCTCACGTTCCTTAGCAGGTAGGGGCGCGACAGAAACTGGCAGAAACGAGGGGTCAGGCTCAGGCGGGGTGGGGACCCGCGATAGGGTGGGGCCCGCTGCAAGCAGCACGACCAGTAGGAGTAAGGGTGATAGCGCGAGAGTGTTTTGCTTCACGTTCATGGATCAGGCCATCGGTCCGAAGGGACTCGACGACAGCGAAGACGGCCGAATGGGCCATGCCTACGGCGTCAGCGAGATCCCTGTAAGAGGGTGGATAGCCATGTGCATCCGTGAACCGGGCGATCTCCTCTAGGACTCGTACCTTGCGTTCCTCCTTGGTAGTTACATCCATGCTGCTGCCTTATCGACTCCGGCAATAGCCAGGATGGTGATGGCGGTGACGTCGTACCGCTCCTCATGTCCTCCTGCGATGGCTCGAGCGGTGAGCTTCTCGGCGATGTCCTCGACGGTCAGACCGTGCATGACGGCTAGGAACAGGACATCGAACTCAAGTGGGGCTGCACGGCGCAGCTTGCGGAACGCACGGGTGACCCGCGTACGTTCATCGCGGTGCTTGGCCCGATACTCCTCGCCTTCGAGGTAGATCGGGAGGTCCTCACGACACTTCTTGCATTGGGGGTTGCGGCAGTTGAGCTTGCCGATGTAGCGAACGAACTCGGGAGCGAAGGGCGGTGCCGAGCCAAGACCGAAGTGAGCCCCGTGACTGGTGGCGTGGATCCGGGTGGGAACCTCCCCCCGGTAGTCCCTGCCCCATTCGGTCAGGAACGTCTTCGCTTGCTGGACTTCTTCGGCTGTGATGATCTCTAGGCTGAGGGCCATGCCGCCTCCACGTTGACGAGAAACGGATCGCCAGGGTCACTACCGACCTCAACCACGTTGCCATGGTCGTCAAGTCCATAGGCGACGACTGGGATGCCCCTGCGGAGCGCACAAGCCACCACATGACCCGTTCCGCCCTCGGGGCCCCCTTCGTACCCGAAGAACGCGAAGACCATGCCAGAGGCGTCCACCATCGCTACATCGCGCGTAAACCCGGATCCGGAGCCTTTCGTGGCGGCGCTCCAGGGAACGACGACGCAGCCGATCTTGGCCGCGATCCGGACGACGAGTTCCTCGATCATCGAGGTCCGCTCGCCGTCTTTCTTGCTTCGGACACCGTACACATCTTGGTGGCTGACCATGATGGTCAGGACCGCAGAGGCGATGCCTGGCGTCGGCCACAGGTCGCTGGAGCCGACGATGGTGATCACGCTTCGTTGGTCACCGTAACGACGACGCGCGGGTTGAGCTTGTCAACCTCGGATGACACGCACGTCGAGAGGAAGATGGAGTCGTTGACGGCGAGGCCCGTGGCGATGCCATCGAGCAGGAACTTCAGGATGCCGTCGGCGTCTCGGCCGGCTCGTGCGAACCAGACCGCGTACGAGATCCTCACCCGACGACCGGGCAGCCAGCCAGATGGCTTGGCTTGGCGAGCGCGATAGGCGACTTCGACCTGCCAGGTTTCGACCTCGGGTACCTTGGCGATCCTAGGGTGGCCAGCGACATAGACGAGATGATAGCCGTGGTTGACGCCTTTGATCACACCCGGGATCTCGAACGTGAAGCTCACTTCTGGCGCTTGGCTAACTCATCGGTGAGGAAATCAACGACCCACAGGGCCACGGCCACGGCAACGCCAGCCGCTAACGGGATCTGCCAGCCGATCTTCTCGTAGGCCGAGACCAGGACCCAGGCCCCAGCCAGGGCAACGAAGAAGGCGGCAACGCCGGCTGCCAGTGCGATCAGCGTTCGGTCGATCACCAGTCCTGTCCTTTCGCGCTACCAGCGCACTGATGCGAGCAGTACCGGGCTCGTCCATTCTGCCACTCGGCCCAGCGTGGCTGGTACTGGTTGCCACACCCGGGGCGCTTGCAGGTCACGATCCTACGCTCATGCTCGACATGTTCGGCTTCGGTCTTGGTGAACTTCGTGCGCTGGCACGTCGTGCAGCAGCGGACGATGTTCGTGATCTCGTTAGTGCCGCCTCGGTCGAACGCCAAGTAGTGATCCCAGGTCCCATCCTCGAGGCGGAGCTCCGTGCCGCAGTACCGGCACGTGTCGCCGGCCGTCGCAAGCATCTGCCAACTGACGACGCCGGGAACATGGAGTCGTCGTGCCTTTGCGTTGAAGGTCGAAGCCACTCGCTGCAAGCGTCGCTTCACCGGGACCGGCACTGGGCCCTCCGTTTGCGATCTTCGTATTGGCACGGCAAGCATCTACCGGTCTGCTTGGGCCCATAGTGCCGCCAGGTCCACGGTGTCTTGAGGTGGCCGCGACGACAGCGAGGACCCCAGACGTTGTAGGTGCTCTTGGCTCGCTGGCAGCCTAGGCACCGCCGCTCGGTACGGCCGTTCTTGTACTGGTACAAGCGCCAGTCATCTGGGCTGTGCGTCTGGCAGATGATGCCATCCGGGATCACCAAGGGCTCCGGCTATCGACTGGCTCCCCCTCGACGATGGCCTGTGCCTTGCGGACCAGGCGGACCTGCTCATGAACCGGCAACGTCTCCCACTGTTCGATCTCGAGTCGGAGTGGCTGCTCCTCGGTGACGATGTCGCTGACACCGCTCCAGGTCTTGAACTCCTCGAGCTGCTTCATCAGCAGGTCCCGTGGCGTATCGCAGAACGCGCACGTATCAGGATGGAAGTCGATCGACGGCAGCGAGTCCTTCCAGTCGGCCAGCCAGCACTTGGACATGGCGATGGCCACGGCTGGGTTGCGGACAACGCTGATCTGGCCTCGGCTTACGCGCTCGGTCATTGGATCTCCTTGGCCAGCCAGGGTTCTCGACCGCTGGCGTCGATGTCTTCGATGTCCAGGGCGATCTGGTCCCACATCGTAAGCCGCTTGGGAGCCACGTACGGTGCAGGCTCAGGCACCAGCCACTCACCGATGACCAGTTCCATCTGGTACAGGTCCAGGATCTCCATGAAGCGCAGCGCCTGCTGGGCGGCAGGCATCGGCTCCAACTTGTAGTGCTTGCAGAAGATCTGCGTCAGGACATCGTGGATCACGGGTTGAACGATCTTGTTCATCGGTCTCCTAAAAGGAAGGGGTGGGGCTTCCTCACGCCCCACCCCTTGGTCAATAGATCGGTTAGCGGCGCTTAGGGGTCAGGAGCAGTGCCGCAGCGGCGACTGCACCCATGACCAGCAGGACGATCGGCATCGAGGTGACGTCGGTCGTCGTGCTAGCGGTAGAGGCGATATCGGTTGGCGGTAGGGTGATGACGGGCGGCTTGGCGCAGGACGCTACGACCAGGTCCTCGACATAGGACGTGGCTTCGGTGTCTTCACCGACGTACCACGCCACGAGGTAGGTGCCCGGATCGACCGCTTGCTTGCCGTCTCCGGTCGGGCCGGCGACGATGATCCACTGGTTGTCGGTGAAGGTCCAGATGATCGCCTCTTGCCCTTCCGGCGTGCCGGAGATGGTGATGGCTTCACAGGAAGCAACGGCGGTTGGCAACGCTGGGCTCGGCTCAACGCTGGGCGATTCGCTTGGCTCGGTGGATGGGCTTTCGCTTGGCTCAGTGCTCGGCGATTCGCTTGGCTCTTCGCTCGGCTCAACGCTGGGCGATTCGCTCGGCTCGTCCGAGGGCTCGCTGCTGGGCTCAACGCTGGGCTCGACCGAAGGCTCAACGCTGGGCTCCGTGGATGGCTCGATACACTCACCGAGGTAGTCAGACTCGTGACCGGCCTCCTGCGTGCCCTGCTCGGTGAAGTGGCCCTGTGGATAGCCCGACTCGGTGGCCGGGACTTCGATAGTGACGTACGGGTTGGACTCGGACGACGTGGCGTGACAGACGAACACCTTGTCACTAGTAGCAGTGGCGACGCCCGCCAGGGCGAACACCAACGCCCCAGCGGCGACGAGTGATGCGAACTTTCTCATGCGATTCCCTCTCCTGTTGAATGGCGATAACGGGATCCGGGTGATGTCGGCTATAGCTAACCCCTTTCACCAACGACCCGATAGGTTCCCTTCGACGTGAGGACATCGAAGAGCTGCATCGGAATACC
>Ga0315274_10003404_pt1 | contig 23650 bp, 30 predicted proteins | sample YL17G02_20_MG_FD_203700 | JGI IMG/M metagenome (GOLD analysis project Ga0315274, IMG submission 203700) | Sediment microbial communities from Yellowstone Lake, YNP, Wyoming, USA - YL17G02_20 | ecosystem: Environmental > Aquatic > Freshwater > Lake > Sediment | place: USA: Wyoming | collected...
ATTGCTCTCCCAGTCGGAATAGTAATGCCGATATAATTGGTGAGTTCTAAAGAATGTGTAAGAGCTCTTGATAACGAGCCTTACTTAAAAATAGAGTACGTAACTAAATTTCTAAGTGCGTTAAGTATAGCATAAACAGCCTGAAATGTCAAGGTCTATTATGGCAGTTGGGCTTTCCCAGATTGAAATAATTGAAAAATAACATCTTTTAACTTACAATATTATTGAAGGAGGAAAAATGACCCCAGAACAACCAAAGCATAAGTATTTAAAAGTTTTACTCATCATCTTGGGAGTTGTAATTCTTTGTAGCCTAGGGTATTTTGGTTATTTATATTACCAAAATAAAACTCATAAGGATGACGTTGCGTCAACAACTAGCAAAACAACTACCCCGACAAAAACCGGCACAGAGGCCGACAGAAAGCCAACTTGTAGTGGTCCCGATGCACTAACAGCCGAAGAAACAGCTCTCTTTGAGGGAGCCCCAACAATCAACAATGCTGCTTATAATTTCTCATATAAAGTTTTGCCAGAATGGCAAGCAGCCCTTTATAATACTGATAATCTTGCCAGTTTTGCCAATTTCCCATGGGGCGATGAATCATTAGCAGCAATTAATTTGATTGTTATCGTCGGTGAAGAAAAAGTTGCTGATTTTCCGTTAGGCGAATTAGCAGAAGTTTCTCACCGGACAGTAAATATTGACTGCATCGATGCTACCTACACCGTCTACCAGCCAACCAATAATGAACGTTGGGATAAAGACGAATATCATATCAGGACGACTTTTACCAAAGACGGCGTTCCCTATTTGATAATCTTAAATTATCCTTTTCAGGGCGCTTCGGCTGATGGCGATGTCATAGACGCCTATAACACCACCCTAAAAACAATTGATTTTGAATAATCAATACAAGAGGTTAAAAAATGAGAACAGAAGACGAATTAAAAGCTAAAATTAAAGAATTGGAAGATGAAATCAGCCAAAAAGAAGAAGAAACTGAATCCACTTTGGAGGACGAGGATGTTGAGGAAGGATCAAGGAAAGCAGAAGAATTAACCGGCGAGAACGAGCAAGACAAAGAAATTGCTGAAAAACAAATTAAAATTTTACGCTGGGCTTTAGGTGAGATTGAATAAGCGATTTTTTATAATCCCCATATATTACTTTAAATCTTTAATAAATTCGAGAACTTTTTCGCCATACGGTGTGAGTTCGTGATAGACTTTAGCGCCTTGATAATGTTTGGATATTAACCCTGCTTTTTCTAAAATCGTTGCATGGTGAGACGCCAGACGGAAATCTAAATCTAATTTTTGGCTGATAGCCCAAAGCGAGGTCTCGTCAGCTTTGGCGATAAAATCTAAGATGCGTATTCGATTATGATTCCCCACTCCCTTAAGAATTCTTTCAGATCGTCTTATAATTTTCTCATTCATATTCTTATTATATACATCTTTGACGATATTCGTAAGTTCGTAAGAATATAAGAATATCGTCTAGGAAATAAAGATTAGATAATATTAGTGGTTATTTTTATAAATAATATCAGTAAGAGACTCAACAGTTTTCTCTAAAAGTTCGAAATATTTGTTTTTGTTGTCAACGGCGATTAATTTTTCCGAATATTGGTCATATCGCCACAAAATAAGATGGATAAGTTCATGCAAAATCACTTTGTTCGGGTCTTTGCCGGTATCCTTTTTTGAAATTAGAACAGTCGCCTTTTTGTTCTCCTTATCAACTTCAATATCCCCTGTTTGTTGATAATCGGTTCGGGTGAATTCAGAAAGTTTTATTGTTAAATCCCAATCTTTGAGATTTAAAACTTCCTGCCAATGTTGTAAGTACTGATCTAATTGTTCAATATTTTTCATTCTTATGTTTCCAGTAAAAAACCTTTGATTTTCTATCTTCTTCCAAGCCGCATTTTTGATAAAAAATACTTAAACCAGGGTCATCTGGATCAGTGTCTAGCTCAATGTAATCAACTTTCATTGCGCCATAATATTGACACAATGATTTTAGAAGCGACGAACCAATACCCCTTCTCCTGCAGTCTGGATGGACGAATAAATCCACCAAATAAGCGAACCTTACTTCATCCGAAGTTGCTCGTATCGCGCCGACAATTTTTCCGTCAGCGCAATAAAAAGCAACCAAATGTGAATTGGAAAGAAATTTCAAACAACGCGTTAAATCGCCATATCCCATCACCGAATAAAATTTCGCCACTTCTTCAAGAGTATCTTCAGAAACTTCTTCTAAATTGTCGTTCTTTAATTCGAATAATTTCGTTTTCCCTCCTTTTATCATTATAACATAACAAAAATAGCTCGTTACCAAGCATTCGTATAAGATGACTCTCCCAGTCGGAATAGTAATGCCGATATAATTGGTGAGTTCTAAAGAATGTGTAAGAGCTCTTGATAACGAGCCTTACTTAAAAATAGAGTACGTAACTAAATTTCTAAGTGTGTTAAGTATAGCATAAACAGCCTGAAATGTCAAGCCCTGCGCCAAACCGAAATTTTTCTAGGCTGTTCTGCGGGAAACGTTTATTCTTTTCGTAATTTAGGTCTTTTGAAGCAAGAAAAAAATGATCAGCTTTATCTAAGCATAAAAAATTGCTAAATTATCCCGAATAAAACTATCACTCGCGATGAATTCAAAACGAAGTGATGATTGAGAGTAAAAATTAGATATTGAATCTATTTTAACGGTTCTTTGATAATCTCTTTGGCCTTGGCAATACCTTTTCGTACATCTTCACCGCCTTCTTCGGTAATCTCACCGGCGGCTTTTTCTGCTTCAACAATAACTTTAGTCGCGCCTTCTTCGCCCGCGCCCGCCGTCTCCGAAGTCGCTTTAACAGCACCGACTACAACATCTTTAACTAGCTCCTCAGTGTCCTTGCCGGTTTCCTTGGCAATTTCGAAAACCGTATGAATCAAATCGCCGACAGTGGCTTCCCCTTCTTTAATGATTTTGTGGCTTGCCGAAATAACTGTTTCGCCAGCCTCGCCCGTACCGGAAATTACCCCCATCAATGTTTTTTTGATTTCCATAGTTCTCCTTTGATTTCATTATCTTACAAATCTGAGTAAAAGACAATAAAAACTATTCCAAATCAAACGAGTAAAATTCGGCGAAAATATTAGCTTCCAGGCGTGGGAGTGCTTTGATCAACAAAATCAGCGGCCGAGCCTGTATCAAAGCCTGCCGGGCTTCGTTCAAGAGAATGACCTTCTAGAACATTAATACAAGCCGGACTAAAGGCAAAAGCATCGCTGCCATAGCTCATTTGGTCAACTAAATTTCCTAGATCGTCTGTTAGGATTACTCTATCGCCGGCATTAGCAAGGCCGTTGCCGATTGATTGGCCAAGATTTATTATTTCAACTCCGGAAGGAACAGACCAGTAAAGAGACCAGGTGCTGCTGTCTTTGGCAATAAGAGCATAACTCCCAGCAGCAATAATGTGGTTGGCATTAATCGTTCGCGTAGTGGTGTTGTCGGCAATCGTCCAATCTTTAAGGTTTACATCAGCATCACCGGCGTTATAGAGTTCAATCCACTCATCGGGATTGGCAACCGCACCGTCACCGCCTTTGTTCGGTGCAACATCATAATAAACTTCATTGATAACAACTCTTGCGGTGGCAGGTGGTTCGATTTGCCAAGTGCCGGTGGAAAATTCGTTATCCGATACTACTGCTTGGCTGCTAAAAACCGAATTAGTAGAAATTGCCGCAATTGATAGAACCCCGATTAAGACAAAGATTGATTTAAGATTCTTCAATATCATCTTTCCCTTTCTGGGCTTTTCTCTTCGCCCACTCTTTTTTTATATTATTTATTTCATCATAAATGATGATTGTCGCCGGAATTATGATTAAAATAACTACCCCCGGCCAGGTACGGGTAAAAGCCACCACATAGCCAAAATACGGGATTGTAAATCTAACTTTACCAAGAATCTGATCTGAAGTAATTTTAACAGAGTCAGGACTATTATTAGTGTCACCCTGAGTAATAAAAAGATTGCTGCCTCCCTGAGTATCAATATCTACTATGCGGTGGGTCGTAGTTTCTTTTTGATTCTCGTGATCATTAAACGTGATGATATCTCCCAGCCGATACTCAGGCATTTTTTTATCGATGACCAATGACCCCGTTTTTATTGCCGGCTCCATCGAGCCCGATTTTACAACCAGAAGTCTAATCCCAAAAAGACTAAATTTAGCAGAAATTGCCAGAATCGCAAATATTATCACAATCGCATAAATAATGTAAGTTATAATATTCCAATAATTTTTCGTTTTCATCTAAGACCTCAGTTGTCCCGATCACCCGTTAAAGGGTTATCGGGACTCAGAAACCTTAGTTAGTCATTATCTTGCAAAGCATCAACTACCTCTGTGAAGGTTGTAGACAAACCTTGTAGCTCGTTACCAGCAGTTGAAGGAAGTCTTAATCTTTGGCAGACTCTATCACTGTTACCCGGCATTACATTATCGTTACCAGGACCACCAGAGTTAGGATCATTATCGGATGTTTGGGTGCTATTCCCCTGGCCCGTGATACCAGTCAATAAGCCGCTATAAATCAAGACATCATCTCCATTACCGCAATTAGAATCCCAGCCAGAATCATACAGGTCAATCTCTAAAGCATTATAGAGGGCTGCTGATCCACCTGATTGTGATAACCAAACGTATGACTCAAACGGAAGTTGACCTGCAACTGGCGGATATGGACCATTAAAAATATCCATATACGCCCAATTAGTTTGATAACCAGGATAAGCGGCGGTAACGTTAAAAGGCTTACCTGCAGAATGGTTTAAGGTAAGATTGAGTGTGCCTGTGGCGAAAGTATTGCCGGCAATAGATTCTTGATCGCTAAATAAAGCGCCTGTTGCGCCAGCCGCAATGGCTGCCATGGCAACAACAATGACTAGACTCTTTAAAATTTTCACTTAAATCACCTCCTCTCTTTTTAAATTTCCCCTTTACCCCGGTGAAATTTATTTACATTTCACGGGTTAAATGATACATACTAAAAGTAACACAATAAGCTACCTCGAATAATATTTTGTCAATAGTTTAGATCCCAAATCGTCTTTTGAAATATCCTTCTTTGTAGTTTTTAAAATCAAATTTTTCGTTTGCTTCGCCGTTGAGCTGGTGGATATAATCGTAGAAACTCTCATCACTAAAAGTTTTTAAGCTCAAGTTTTTACAAATAGTTCTAATTTTTTCTTTGGCTTTAGTAACTTCGCTTTTTCCCCCAACCATAATTTCCGCTTCAAAAAAGTAACTGTGGCCCGGGACTTCGACAACCGAGAATTCAATATTTTTGTATTTATAGACTTTTCCTTTTCTTATCGCCACAATCCCCTTTTTAAATCCCATAGCTGCCATCATCATTACCATTTTGTCAAAATCGCCATTTTTACCAACAAGCGACATTTCGTGGCGATGTTCGTGGCCGCCCCATTTCCCAAGTTTTATATTTATTTCCGGAATGCCATTGGTAGTACGGATTCGAATATCAGTATTAACTTTTTCAATCAAGCTGCCGGTGGTTGGATCGGGATAGCAGAGAGCAATGCGATCTTTTCCAGCAATAAATTTACCTTGCTTTTTAAAGGTTTTGTTTAAAAATTCAAATTGTTCTTTTGAAAGCGGTCCTCTAATTTCAACTTCAATCTTTTTATTCATTGGTTTGATTATACTCTGTGGTTATTCTACCAAAAAAATATCAAGTCAACAAAAAAACCGCCAGTTCGTCGATGAACCAGCGGTGAAAGCACTCGTAGGATTCGTGATAAAGCCCGAGTTTCCTGCGGATTGACGTTACTTGTAGGATTTTCCTATTGGCGGTAGGCCTGATGGGAGTTTGAGGTCAATTGTTTCTCCTCTGTATGAAAGGAGAATCCACTCGTTATCTCGGGAGAAAACCATGAAGTGAGTTCCGTCACTACTACCAATCAGACGGACTAGTTCACCAGTTTGGGCATCATAGAGATTGATGCCCGGCCGCATGCCCGAGTGATACATCACGGCCACGTATTTGCTACAGCGTGACCAAGCGAGACCCTTCAAGTCATTTGTATATCCAGTGGGTAAGGCATGGATTTGAAGAATCAGCTGTTTGGTTTTCAAGTTGAAGATGCCGATGTTGCCTTCATAGTAGGGCTCAATTTCGCAAGTAAAGTAATTGCCATCTGGAGAATAGGCTTTTTCTCCTGTGGATACGCTCCCCATGGAAGAGTCGATGCAGCTTCGATCATCGAAGATTGATTTCGGCTCACTAGGCGTTCCCGTCTTGGTGCCGCAGCCACCCAGACTAAGCATTCCAGCAGTTATGATCGCTAGAGGAAGAATCATCCTGGTTTTCAAGGCTCTTTCACCTCCAAGGTACAGTTTCCGCCTAAAGTATAGTCCGAAAAATAGCTAAAGTCAATAAAAAAAGTTGTTTAGACGTTTTCTATAGTATAATGTGGTTGAGCATCTTTCGCAGGAGGAAAAAGCCATGAGCGGCTTGATAATGACGGCAATTGTCCTTGGGGCAACTCTGATTCTGATATTGATTATCTACGAGATTATTCGAGCAAGAAAACCCGATTATCGGAAAATCCTTGATGGTCAAAGAAGATGCGGCGCGCCGAACTCTCATGCTCGGTCAAGATGCCGCTTTGCCAAATTGGCAAGGCGGAGAACAACCCAAGGAATCAAGATGATTTGCCGATACTACGAAGGCGGCCGTTGCTTGGATACCTCGCCAATAAAAATCAAACGAACCACAAATCCCCGCTGACAAGCGGGGTTTTATGTATGCCAATTTTGGAGGGTATATTTAGTTTAGCAATAGTCTTGAGTCAACAAAAAACCGCCCCGGCGCAGAAGCACGGGGCAGGTTAAAGCGATCGTAAAATTCGTTTTTCCCGCCAGCGGCGGAAAATGAGATATGAAATCCAAATGTCAGGACCCATCGGCCGTACATAGGTCGTGTAGATTCCCAGACGATTGGCGCCGACGATGTCGGTGAAAAGCTGGTCTCCAATCATCACCGCTTCGTCCGGCCTGGCTTTCAATTCCTTGAGCGCTTTTTCGTAGGCCTCTTTTTTGGGTTTGCGGTCGGAAAACCTGCAGCAGATGACTGGAACGTTGACTGAGGCGCCGATATTTCTCGCGCGCTTTGCCTTGGACTCAATGATGACATTGGAGAGAAAACAGATTCGGAAACGACTCTTCAGCTCCTCGATCAACTCTCTCATCATTGGAGAAAGTTCATCTTGGTTTCTGAGAAGCAGGGTGTTGTCTATATCGAATATTATTGCCCTTTTCCGCATTTTGGAAAGCTGTTCAAATGGAATGTCAAAAACACTCGGGTAACGCTGATTCGGCAGGTATATACAGGAAATCAATTTCTTCCACCTCCAAGGTACAATTGTCAGATATATTATAGTAATCACGGAATAAAAAGGAAAGAGCCGCTTGCGCGGCTCTGCTAAAGGAGGGCTCGGTTCTAGTTGTCGCTCAGATATGGTGGTCTAGACGCGGGGGAAAGAACTCGGTGGCGGATGAGCAATCCAGCCATCAGCAGGCTGAAGTTAGGATGGTTGTAGTAGATATGCGAGCTTTCGACTTGGCAGACGCGGAGAGGTCCCTTCTCAAGAATGGCTTGGCCAAGTGGCCGCTGAAGTTCCTTTATGGTTGGGGCCATGATGAGAAGATAGAACGTCTCGGCTTCCTTGAGTTTGGTTTGGAAATCAACCAGAGACTGTGGGTCAATGTCTTCTATCCCCGATTCAAAGATGATAATCTGTTTGAGGTTGGAAGCAATAGCGCAGGTCTGGATTTTGCTTGCGTCTGGGCGCGTACAGATATTAAGGACAACATCCTCTGGCGCGATAGTCACTTTATCTGCGGGGCCGTGGTAGAAGTCTTGCAGATACACCAGCAGTCCGAGGGGATAGGACAGGCAGACCAGAGGTGTTTGCTTTTCGTCTTCAAGCCAGCGGCCGATTGAAACACCTGAGGCAGTTAGGACAATTCCAGTTGGCATCTTGGCTTCCTCCGCAGTTCAATTGCCAGATAGAGTATAGCCTTCTAAACAGAAAAAATCAATAAAAATTGACTCTCGCACAGAGATTAATTAAAATAAAGAAGATCTGCTGTGTGGAGGTCTATCATGCAAAGGACGAGACTGGTGTTTGCCTTGCTCATCGCGAGTCTGATAGTGCCTGTGACTGCAAGCTGGCCGGCCAAGCCAAACCCAAGCCGAAGTTTCCGGCATCGTCTTTGCTCTGCGGCATCCAGGCCAACGACAGCCTGCAGAAGGTCAAGAAGCTCTACGGCACAAATTACCGTCTGTATAAGGGACGGCAAGGTGAATACTCCAGTATCATCTACAACGATCCGAAGGCCAATGCCCAGCTTACTATCGCCTATGGCGGCAATGACATGGGCTCTGACAAGGGCAAAGTCGTGACCATCATCCTCCAGGTCGGCAGGATTAAGGGCGGCTACAGAGCCACCAAGTCCTTCGCCCGCCTCGGTGACTGCTATGGGCTCACTTTGGGCTCTGACATAAGTAAGTTCAGAAAGTTCTACACCGAGGAGCTCAGATCGTATGATGGTGGGAAGCAGCACGGTGCGATGGTAGATCTCCTCTCCGACAACTCATACTACATCGACTACCACTACGAGAATAAGAAGCTGACCAGGATCGATTCGACCTATAGCTACGGCTAGCACTCTAGCCGAGGCTAGCGCGCGCCGCAGGAGACTGCGGCGTTTCTTTTTTAGAGAGCTATTTTTTCTGGCTTTTCCAACGAGTAACTTTCTTCCCCTTTAATATTTTATCGAGCATGACTAGTTCTTCATAGATACCTTCAATGAGTTTGTATTTTTTAGCTTCTTTCAAGCTCACCCAGGCAAAGTCAGTAAGGTCTTTTGAAAGTTTGACTTTGCCGCCAGCCCAATCGGCGTAGAAACTCATAATAATGGCGGGGATTTTGTCTGGTCTGACAAAAGTTATGCTAGTTAAATATTTAATATTTTTAATCTTGAGTCCAACCTCTTCCTTCACCTCCCGCGCCGAGAGAATATCTAAGATATTATACCAGTGTATGCTAGTATCTTTGGGGAGTTTCCTATAATCATTAAGCTCAAGTTTGCCTCCAGGGACTGTCCATTCATTTGGGCTGACTTTTTCGTGGGCAGCTCTTTGGGCGATTAAATATTTGCCGTCTTTAACAATAATTGCCGTGGCAACAACGTAGTGAGCTTTATTTTGATCATAGTCAATTTTTTTCATAGGTTAATTTTTTCTCCTTGACCTCTTTCATCAGTCTTAAATAAATTTTAATCATTTGTTTATCGTGTTCCATGTATTTCCTTTTGAGGTTATCAACATCTTCAATAGTGACCTTTTGTCTTTTCCAGTTTTTACCCTCAACAATAATATTTTGGATAATCGGTTGGATTTTATCAAAAGAATTCACTAATTTACTTTCTTTTGTTCTACGCTCTTCATATTCTCTATATAACCCCATAAATTCTTTTTTCTGGTCAATAGGCAGTTCCCCAAATAATTTTTTTGCGGCCTGGAATTCTCTTTTCTTTTTTCCTTTTTTCGCTTCATAGTCGAAAGTATAGGTATCGCCGGCGTAAATTTCGACTAAATCATGCGTAAGAGCAAGCTTGAGAGCTTTTGCGATATTAATTTTGGGGAATTCTTTTTCAAACAAAATTACAAACATCGCTAAATGCCAGCTGTGTTCGGCGTCATTTTCCCAACGGTCCTTTTTAGGAAGGCCGATTCTTCTCGCGATATATTTTAGCTGGTCGATTTCTTTTAGGAAATCAATTAGTTTATCAACCCTTGAGTTCATTTTGAATTATTCTTTCTACTTCCCCTATCGCCTTTTCCGGATGATCTTCAGGATTAATAACCGAATAATCGTAATCTTTTTCATAACCCATGTCTTCAAAGGCTTGCTTAAATCGTACTTCTAAATCTCTTTCAGTTATATCAGGCCTATTCTTTTTAATTCTTTCTTTTAGTAAATTAATGCCTTCGTATTTAATGAATATACCAGTGGTCTGCTTGCCAAATATATTTTTAATGTTTTTAAAACTTTTTGGGCCAACAATTTTAATTAGATTATGACCTTCTGCCAGGTGTCCCATAACCTCCTTTTTACTTGAGCCATAGCGCCTTTCGTCTCTTGCATATTCCCATTCAAATACTTCACCGCTTTTTACTAGCTCGTCAAATATTTCTTTGGAAATAAAATGATATGAGTCCGCTTTGTCATCAAGGCGTTTTTCGCGGTCTGTATAAGAAATCGCTTTTTTAAGAGCCGGTATCTTCTGGCACATAGCATCAATAATAGTATCTTTACCCGAGCCTGATGGTCCGGCAATAATAAAAAGTTTTCCTTTCAAATTTCCTCCATTTTTGATAATACATTTTTTAGATCATTTGGCAAATCCGATGAAAGATTTATCCCCTTTTTTGTTAGCGGATGAATAAATTCTAGTCCCCTTGCATGCAAAAATTGGCGATTAAGATCCAGTTCTTTTGAGAGTTTTCTACTTTCTTTCGTATTATATAAAGGATCGCCAATGACTGGGTGGCCGATATGTTTTAGATGGACTCTAATTTGATGCATTCGGCCTGTCTCTGGCTGAGCTTCGACTAGAGTTAAGTCTTGACCGCGATATCGATAGTTTTTTATAGTTCTATAATTTGTTACCGCAGGTCTTACTTTGTCTTTAGAAAAACTATAAGAATACTCCAGAACTTTTTGCAAGCCGGCTTTTCCTCTTGTAATGGCTGCTTCGATTTTACCTTCTTTAGGTTCAATTTTTCCCAAAACTAATGCTAAATAGGTTTTTTTGATTTTACGATTCTTAAATTCTTCCTGCAGTTTACTTAAAGCTCCAGGATTTTTAGCAAGGATTATCAAGCCGGAGGTATTTTTATCGAGCCGGTGGACAATTCCCGCCCTCGTCTTATCCGGCCAAGATAATTTAACTATTTCGGGATATTTATTAGTAAGCCATGCTACCAAAGTTTCTGATTCTTTGGCTCCGGCCCGCCTGCTAACGCCTGAGCGTAGCGATGGCGGGCAGGTTGGATGAACTAAAATATTGGCTGGTTTATCGACAATTATTAGATCATCATCTTCATGGATTATTTTAATAGCATCCATTATTGAACGCTTTCAATTTTATTTTTTAGGACTTCGCCATTTCCGTCTTCAACTCTGATCCTCGGCAATTGGAAAAGATCGGAATCTTGATTGGCAATGCCCAAATGAGTAGTTGTCGCGGTCAAATAGCCAGCTTCTTTGACTAGGGCGATTATAGCGTCATTATATTTACCCGATGGATAACAAAATGCAGTTGCGCTACCTTTGGGATCAAAGATTTGCCTTCTTGCCTCAGCTAGTGAAATATTGGCAAGATCGGGATGGCTAAGTGAATGTGAGCCGATTTCATTGCCGGCCCCTTGGAGTTCATCAATCTCAGACTGGTTCATATAGTTTCCACCGCCAATATAGCCTTTAATTATGTAAAATGTTCCAATAAAGCCGTATTGCTTAAGAACCGGTAAAGCTTGGGTATAAGCGTCCTTATAGCCATCGTCAAAAGTCAAAACTATCGGGTTCTTTTCGTCAAAATAAACTTTTGAGAGAGTAGCTTTTTCGGGATCTGCCAAATCCGACACTTTGATTGATTGGTAGTTATTTTCTTTTAGCCATTTAAGTTGCAAAGCAAAGTTTGCCGGTGAGACTGAAAGGTTTTTGCCAAGTTCAGATTCTCCCGATGCATCACGGATATAATGGTACATCAAAATCGGCACTTTGTACTCAGAAACTTTTGGGATATCCTGAGCTCTATCAGCAATACTATTAGTATTATTGGATTGAGTTTCAGCTTTTGCCTTAAAAAATCTTTCCCATATATAAAAACCAATACCGGCTAGGACAAGGAGCACTAATAAAATTATTAATAAAATAATTTTCTTTTTCATCCTTCTTGATTGTATCAAATTAATTAAATGATTACAGGACGGCTGTAAAAATCTTTTAAAAAGACTGTCAAGAGCGAGTAATTTCGATATGAGAACCTAGTTCATCCTTAGTTATATTTATTTGAGTTGGAAATAATTCTTTTATTTCTTCGATATGAGTAATAACTATAATTTTAGCAAAATCTTGCTTAATTGAGCTAATAGTTTCAGCTAGAGATTCTTTGCCAGCAGTATCCAGCGTTCCAAAGCCCTCGTCTAAGACAAGAAATTTTAGATGCAGGCCTGATCTTAATGATAAGAATTTCGATAAAGCCACCCGAATAGCAAAATTGATTCGGAAGGCTTCGCCGCCGGAGAACATTTCATAGTCTCGCTCGCCTGCTCCGTCAGATATTTTTATCTCTAGGGTTTCGATTAGCTCTTCTTCGGCCGATTTTTTAGCTTTTTGGCTGATAAATCTTATTTTCATTTTGCCGCCGCTTACCTTTTCTAGAATTTTATTTGCTTCTTCTTCTATCAAAGGTAAGGCCTGCTCAATAATCATCGCTTGGATGCCCTTCTTGGAAAAGGCAACTGCTAATTCTTTCAAAATTGATTCTTCTTTAAGAAACTCTTTTTGCTGTTTTTCTTTCAATGAAAGCTCAGCCTGTTGTTTTTTAAACTGCTCCAAAGATTGTTTCAAAGCACCCAAGAGGGATTCTGATTCTAAAAGTCGAGTCCGGATTGCCTCGCGATTCTCAAAAGCTTTCTGCCAAAGGCTGTCCAGATCTTTAAAGCCTGAAAGTATTTCTGATATTTTCTCACCCTGCGAATTAATATTTTTTACTTGATGATTCGATTTTTCGATAGCCTGTTTTAATTTATCTAGCTGTCTGGCCAAAATATCTACTTGGCTTTGGGCGACATCTAAGATGCGTTTTTGTTCTTCAATGTTAACCATCCCTTGCAGCTTTGATTTAATTTTATTGTAGACGGCCTCATCAAAGCCGATTTGTTTAATCGCCCTTAGTATTTCTTTTATCTTCGATAAATTTTCCTTTTCAAATTCCCTCTTAAGATGTTTAATAATTTTTCCTTGCTCCAGTTTTTTAAGGGGCCTAAGGCAAGTTGGACAAGTAGAAATATCGTTAATCTTTTTAATTTTTGTGGCTAAATCATTTTTTTGATGCTCAAAGTAAATTAATTTCTCTTTTAACTCCAAGTATCTTTCTTTTTTTATTTCGAGCCCGTCAAGTTCATTTTTAAAATTTTTATATTCTTTAAATTTATTATTAATAATAGTCTTGTTTCCCAAAGTATTTTTGAAAGAATCTATTTGGAGATTTACTTTCTTTGTTTCTTCTTTTAAGTTGTTAAGCTCTTCGCCAATCTCCAGCCAACGGTTTCTGAGAACCTGCCTTTGTTCTTCCAACAAGTCCTTTTTTCTTTTTTTATTATCCAAATTTTCAAAGCTTACAATAACCTCTTTTTCCTTCTTTCTAAGAACTGCATTCTCTTTCCTAGCCTGATTATATTTAGATTCAATTTCTAAGCCCTGGCTTAATTGATACTTTAAATCCTCGATTTGAAAATTTAAAGCCTCATTTTGATTTTGAATTGCTCTTGCTTTTTCTTTGGCTTTTTCTTGCAAAATTTGCCAATCGCCGAGGCCTAAAATATCGCCCAAAATTTCTTTTCGTTCGGAGGGTGTTTTAACGGTGAATTCGTCAGCTTTGCCTTGCCTTAAATATGATGAGTTTACAAAGATTTCATACGGCAACTTTAATGTTTTAATGATTTTTTCTTGAGTTGCTCGCAGTGTTGCTTCGGAAATATCTTTCCAGCCAACATCGTCAAGGAGATTTTTATGTTTTTCTTTTATTTGGAATTGAAGCGATGACTGGCTTTTCTTTCTTGAACGTTTTCTAAAAACCCGATAGACTTGTCCTTCATGCTCAAATGAAAAATCCACCCACATTTCAGTTGTTCCCTGATGAATTAGGTCATCAGAAGAAGAGGCGCGAGTTTTTTCCCAAACAGCCCAAGTTAATGCCTCAAGTAGCGACGATTTTCCAGCGCCGTTCTCACCGCAGAGGACTGCCAAATCAAAAGTACTAAAATCCAAAGGCGCTGGATCTTGATAGCTCAGAAAATTTCGTAAATGTAATTTTATTGGAATCATATAGTTTCTTCTAAAAGCTTTTGGGTTTCTTTTTTTAGGATCTCAATCCTGGCTTTAGGAACTTTTTTGTTTTTTAGATATTTCTCAAGCATCCCCACCGAATCAAGGCTGCTAAATTCATCAGAAAATATTTCCGCCTTCTGGATCCTGTCGAAAGATTCCACTTCCTTGATTATACCGGCAACAAAAAAAGCACTTTTAAGAGCATCTCGAATAGGCGCTTCATTAATCTCCGAGGACTTATGCTCGGGGATTTTGATTATTACCTTGACAATTGAATCTTTTATCTTTTGCTTTCTAATTTCTTTAACAATAAATTCAGTCGGATCACTAGTCTTTTCCAGGATATTAATTTTGATTGTAATAAATGGCCTTATGGGTATTTTAATGAAAGATATTTTCCCTGTAAAATTGTTATCTTTATTTATTATTTCTGAAAATATAAAACCTTTTTCTTCTTTCTCCTCGCCAAAATCGACTCTGTCAATTGAACCGGGATAAACAATCGGCGGTCCGCCGGCTGGCGGATTAGAGATTACTTGATACTTATGTAAATGACCAAGGCCGACAAATTGGAAACTCCTATTTTTAAATATTCTTAATGGCAGAACAATTTCAGAGCCCAGCATAACTTGCCTTTCCGAGCCATAAACAGATCCTTCAACTGAAGCGTGTCCTACAAGAATTGCCGGTAGCTTTTTATCAATTTGAGAAATAATACTTTCGACATCTTTTGAAATATTATCAGCAGCTTTTTTAAACGTTTCTTCCTGCGAAAGCCGCAGAATGTCGTTTTTGTCTAAAACCTGGGACTTGACTAACCACGGCAGACCGATAACTTGAATCGGTCCGGAGGAAGTTTTAATAATCTTAAAATCTATTTTTTTAAAGACTGTCACATTGGGAATCGAAAGCGTTGGAAAGATCTCTAGGGTATCAGCCTTGCCGGAAGCATTGGGGAAGTCATGATTACCTACTACCATGGCTACCGGGATGCCGACGCTGGCAATTTTGTAGATTCTTTTAGCAAACTCTCGTTGATATGTTGGCGAAGGCTCCCTAGTTTTATAGGCATCGCCGGCAAAGGTTACTAAATCGACTTTATTTTTGAGGGAAAAATCAACAATAGTATCAAAAGATTTTAAAAAGTCGCCCAGACGCGAATTAAGGCCGGTTTCGGCGTCAACTTTTCCATAATTTTCCATCCCCAAATGAACATCAGCAAAATGAACAATTTTTATCGTTTTCATCGCAACCTTATCATAATCTACATCGTCAAATTTTCAATATCGAGAGTAAATAATCTTGACAAACCTGATAGGCTATGGTATTATCAACGGCAGTATATTTACAGATTTCTGCCAGACAAGGCTGAAAGGAGGTGGTCCATGGTACGCGTGGGCGCCGAGCTATTCCTACTGGTCGTGCTCGTAGCGCTGCTGGCGGTAGCGATCATCCTCGCTATCGTGGGAAGGAAGCGGAGAAGCAAAAAACCAAAGGGAAGAGGAGGTCGCTGAGCGATGTACGGACTGGGTTGGGCGTTTCTGGTGATTGGGGTGATTCTGCTGGTGATGGCTGCCATAATCAAGGTGTTGAAGGCGGCCGACCAGATTGACAAGAACAGCAGGTCTCCCCTCTACTGCGCCGTCATCGGCGTGGTGGTCATCGTCATGAGCTTCCTGCTCGTATCACTCGTCGTGATCGAGCCAGGATCGGCGCTCCAGATCGTCCGTTTCGGGCGATTCAGGGGAGCGCCGCAACTGGAGGGGATTCACGGCATGACCCCCTTCATCGACAAACCGTTCGTCCTCGACTGCAAGGTCCGCAAGTACACCTTTGACATCGAAGCGGGCACAATCGAGGTCCAGCCGATCAAGGTGGTCGGAGTCTTCGCCTGGCACGTCAACCGCGAGCAGCTCAGGATCCTGCTGCGTGAAGTCGGACCGGACTACGAGAACAAGGCTGTCATCCCGGTGATACAAGACGGGGTGAAAGCAGCCTGCGGCCAGCACAAAGCGGAGAGCTTCAACCGCGACCGGCGCCAGATTATGGACGATGCCATGAGGATCGTCCAGAACGAGTGGCACCGGAAGTACGGCAACATGTTTCTGGCCCAGCAGGCGTCGATGACCGACTTCTCCTTCACCGACGACGGTTACAAGAAGGCGATCATCGAGAAGCAGACCGCCGAGCAGCACGCCGAGAGGGAATCCTATAACCTCAAGGCAGCGGAGCTGCGCGCCAAGCAGGAAGTCGCCATGGCGGAGGGCAAGGCCAAGGCTCAATCGCTGCTACGGATGGCCGTGGCCAAAGACCCATTCGTCCTGGAGCTGAAGAGGCTGGAAGTCCAGAGCGAGGCGGTCAAGAAGTGGGATGGCCGCGTGCCTGTGACCGTCTTCAGTTCCGGTGCCGGCCAGGGCAATTTCCTTTTCGGCCTGGATGCTCTCCAGGCGCAGGCAGCCCGGTCGGTGCGCGGGGAGTAGGACACCGCGGCGCAAGCTGCGAAGTCAAGGGGGAGGAGTAATACTCCTCCCCACCCTCTTTAAAAGGGCTTGACAAAATTGATATTTTTTGCTATAATGAGACCTCACGATGGATTAAAGTATTTAATCGAAAACAGGGCCCTGTTGGCGATCTAGGTTTTCCCCTCCTTGCCTATTTCGCCAGCGGGACCCTGTTTTTTATATGAAAATATTATTTTAATTTCTTTATTTTTTCTAAGATAAAAGTTTTATTGGTCGAGCCAATAATTTGATCTTTAACCTTGCCGCCATTAATGAAAAGTATATTTGGTAGGCTCATAACGCCCATTCTGGCAGCAACCACGGGATTTTTGGAAACATCTATTTTTGCAAAAGCAATGCCCTTATGCTCTTTTGATAGATCTCCCAAGATCGGGTCAATAAGTTTACAGGCAGCGCACCATGGTGCTCCGAACTCAATAACCCCGACACCTTTATTTTTTAAAAAATTATTGAATTCTTTTTCTTGCCAATTTTCTAAGATGGAAGCCATCCTCCTCCTTCTGTATATGCCAAGTTTTGGTGACGTATAGAACTACTTCGTACAGTCCGAACATCGCGCTGACATAAAAAAGATCGCCCATCAAAGTGTTTCTAAAAAACGGCAATCCCATTATATAGCTTTGTAATAATCCTTGCAAATTATGGGGATACATTGAAGCGGGCACCGCCCAGACAGCGAAATTAGTTACGAGAAAAAAGATTATCGATCCTGAAAGAGCGCCACCAATAATATTAGGCAAATTTTTATGGTTTTTCAGCCAGGTTCCGATCAAACCAATTAAGCAAAAACTGCCATAAACTGAAAGCATAATCCAGGGGTTGTAGAAACCGATAAAAATATCAGAGAAAAACAAGGCAACTATCGGAACAATTAAGGCAAATCTCCTATTCATATAGGTTCCACCAAACAAAGCCATGGCCGCAATCGGGGCGAAGTTGGGTAAATGTGGGATTATTCTTAAGGCCATCCCCGCTAAAATGAAAAAATAAGCCATTTGTTCTCCTTTTCCAAAATATAATTTTTCTTAAAAACTTTCAAGTCTCCAAAAGGTCGTATCGTCTGGATAAATCTTTTGAGCCGATGCTCCTACCATCGAATATTTACCATTGTAGTAAAAAGCCCAGTATTGATTACCAACAGGCACGATGCCAGCGATGCCGGTAATAAATGCTCCTAGCCCCTCATACATGCTGTATTGGATTGTAAAACCATTCAGATTAGCGGCCTTTTCGAGAAGGCTAAACGCTGTGTCATTAGCTTCAATTTCTACTTTGTAAGAACCAACACCATCGATAATGACACCAGCCTGATCTTTAGCAGACGCCGGCAGATACTCAGTGATTGTGTTTGTTACTATCTTTACTTTCTCGTTCTGATTTGGCGTGGCAACTGATGCTCCCAAGATTTTTTTGGATGCCGACGATGAATTTTGGTAATCAGCAAAATCTGTTTGAAGTTTTTCCAATCTTTCTTTGGAAGATGTATTTTCTTTTTGGATATTGACAACAGCTTCTTGTTGTTGGGAAATTCTTTCTTCAAAATTCTGGTTTTTGATTTTCAAATCTGCTATAGATAGACCCCCATAAACGAAAGCTAAAATAACCGTGGCTGCAATTGGTAGCCAATAAGAAATAAGGATTTTTTTCATTTATCTCCTTAGAAAAACAAAAAATGACCATTCCGGTCATCTTTAAAATAAATTTGCCTTTCGACCGAAGGACTTACTTAAGATAAATTTAAGGTTTTCTGGCTTGTCCTGAGCGAACGAAGAGAGTCGAAGGGCTTACCCCTCGATGCGTTTACACTTACTCGGGGTAAATTCCTCGCTTGGCTCAGAATTTACAGTAGCGTGACTGCCCCGGATTTCCTGCCCCGAGAATACTCGAGGGGTCACCGGAGTTACCCTTAAATTTACTTTAAATTGTTAACTATTGAATTCTTAAATCCAAGCTATTGAATAGCTAGATGCAGGCTATTGGATAGCCTCGTATCGCCACTCAATTTTATCACCATTTGCTGTTTGATATTGATCGGATGCTACTGGCGCTAATTCACTATTAACATAAAACATCCAAAAATGATCGTCAGTATTGGCCGTACCATTGATTGCCATTACAAAAACCCCGATAGACGAATCTTGAGTTTCTACTTCGGCTTTGGCTTTTAGAAGATCGAGAGCGGTTTTGCCTTCTTCCCCATCATACGAAATTGCTTGGACGCTGGCAATCTCTTGTTTTTGGCCTCCTGATTTAGGATTATATTTATCAGCTAAAAATCCAACCGCTCCAGCGATGACAATTAATACTATTATTGCAATAATATTAAGTAGCCCGATTGAAGAAACATTCTTATTATTATTTGCCAATTTACTCCTTCTCCGCCTCAACGGCGGATCAACCGACGAGGCTGACTAGCATTTCCAACATAAATTTGGAAAGCTTCTATGTCAAGTGAGCATTTTATTAAAATCTGTGGATAACTACAGGTCAATTCCCTCTCTGGCCTTAAGACCCCTATCAAAGTAATGTTTTTCTTTTTTAATATTACTTACGAGATTCGCAATTTTTTTAAGTTTCTTATGGGCGCGCCGGCCGGTTAAAATGATATCAGCGTTAAACGAATAGCGTTTAGGGCTTAGTATTTTAATAACTTCATTGACATCTATCAACCCAAAACCAATTGCAACATTAATTTCATCTAAGATGATTAAATCGTATTGGCGAGCCTCGATTATATCGCGGGCTCGGTCTAAAGCTCTTTGGGCGGCTTTTTGATGAGCGCCTTTTGGCTTTTTATCACCCAAGATTTTGTAAAAGCCTATACCAAAGGACTCTATTAGAATTGGAAGTTTGTATTTTTTAATCGCTTTATGTTCAGAATATCCACCCTGCTTTAGGAATTGGACAATAGCAACTTTTTTACCCGCGCCGACTGCTCTTAAGGCCAAGCCTAAAGCAGCGGTGGTCTTGCCCTTACCATCGCCAGTATAGATTTGGATGACATTATTTTTTTGTTTAATTCTCACAAATTGAAAGTATCATACTTTAAGCGCATTTCGAATAGCCACAGGTAATACATTTAAAACAGCCTTCGGATACTTCAAGCATATTGCCGCACTCCGGACAGGCTGGCGCCTCACCGATATCTGCTAGGGATTTTGGCTTTGGCTTGTCTGAAAAGCCATTTGTCAATTGTATATTGGATGTTATAACTTTTTCAGTTTCTAATTTCGGCTGATCGGCAGTTTTAAATTCTAAATCTAGCTTTTCCTGCTCTTTAGAAATGTGTTTTTCCAAAACTTGAGCAATGGCGTCTGGCAAAGAAAGGATCATCTTACCATCTTCCGTCCAAGTCGGCGTTGGCCCACGAATGCCTTTTAATTGGTCAATTATTTCATGTGGATCTATCCCGGACCGGAGACTTAAAGAGATAAGCCGACAAATTGCCTCTGCTTTGGCAGCAAAGAAACCACCGGCTTTGCCCAAATGAGAAAAAACTTCAAATGGCTGGCCGGTCTCATCATCATTTATAGTTATGAATAATTTTCCATAGGCTGTTTTTACCCGGTAAGTAAAACCTTTAATAACATCTGGCCGTTCGCGAGGAGAAATTTTTACTCCGGTGGCAACAATCGTCTGAGCCTCGTTAGATTCTTTCAACACCTTTTTATTACCTGTTGTCCCAGTAGTTAAAACTTGGACATTCCTCGACCCATCGCGGTAGACAGTTATTCCCTTGCAGCCAAGCTTATGGGCTAGGATATAAGCGTTTTTAACATCTTCAATCGTTGCTTCATTGGGGAAATTAATTGTTTTAGAGATAGCGTTATCAGTATGTTTTTGAAATGCCGCTTGCATTCTTACGTGCCACTCAGGCGAAATATCACGGGCAGTGACAAAGATATTTTTAAATTTTTCAGGAATAATGTCGATATCTTTTAGGCTGACTTTTTGGCTGACTTCATCAATCAATTGGTCCGAGTATAGATTTTCTTTTTCTAGTTCTATTTTAAATTGACGGTTAACTTCGACTAGTTGCTCACCATCCATAACAGTTTTGGTATAAACAAGAGCAAAAATAGGTTCAATGCCAGAGCTTGCTGAAGCAATCATGCCAATAGTGCCTGTCGGAGCAATCGTAGTTGTGGTAGCATTGCGCATGTATTTTACTTTGTGTTTTTCCCAGATACTGCCTTCATAGGCCGGAAAGTTGCCGCGGGCTTTACCAATTTTTGCTGACTCGTCGTGAGATATTTCGTTAACAAATTTCATTAGTCTCTCGGCAGTTGCTAAACCTTCTTCTGAGCCGTAAGGAATATTTAGCTTGTACAATAGATCGCCAAATCCCATCACTCCCATGCCAATTTTTCGAAGTTTCCTTGTCATATGTTCTATTTCGGGGATAGGAAATTTATTAGCATCAATGACGTTATCTAAAAAATGGACGGCGATTCTGAGAGTCTCTTCAAGTTTTTTCCAATCAATTTCCGTTTTTCCTTGAACATCTTTTAACATCAGGCCAACATTAATCGAGCCTAAATTACATGATTCGTAAGGAAGTAATGGCTGCTCGCCACAAGGGTTGGTTGATTCAATCTCTCCTAAGTTGGGAGTAGGATTTGTTTTATTTATAGTATCTAAGAAAATAATTCCCGGTTCGCCATTTTGCCAGGCGCCCTGAACAATTTTTCCAAAAACCTCTGTTGCTGGAAGTTCGCCGACTTTTTTCTTTGTTTGGGGGTTGATAAGATCGTAATTCTCACCCTTTTCTACCGCCTCCATAAATTTATTAGTTACTGCCACGGAAATATTGAAATTTGATAAAGTCCCTTCTTTTTCTTTATAGCCGATAAATTCTAGAATATCCGGGTGGTCAACCCTTAGGATCCCCATATTTGCTCCCCGCCTTCGGCCGCCTTCTTTGATAACTCCGGAGGTGTCGTTATACATTTGCATAAAGGCTATTGGTCCTGAGGCAATTCCCCCTGTAGTCGAAACATGGGAATTTTTTGGCCTTAGTCTTGAGAAAGAAAAGCCGGTTCCGCCGCCGGATTTGTGGATTAATCCCATATCCATTTGGGTTTTTAAAATAGATTCCATATCATCTTCAACCGGCAGGACAAAGCAAGCCGAAAGCTGGCCTAATTTTGTTCCCGCCCCCCAGAAAGTTGGGCTGTTGGGCAGGAATTCCATTTTTGCCATAGTCTCATAGAAAATATCTTCGGTTTCCCTGACTTTCTCCGGGCTTATGCCATAGTCAAGATCGACTTTAGCGATCGATTTTGCCACCCGCCGGAATAATTGCTCAGGTGTTTCTAACGGTTCCCCATTGTCATCTTTTGGTAAATATCTTTTTTTAACCACTCTTAAAGCGTTCTCAGTCAATTGAGGCTTTATGGTAGCTTTTTTAGTAATAGTAGGTTTTTTTGTCTTATTTGACGGCAATTCTCGAGTAACTACAAATTTAACTTGCTTTAGCTTGAGGACTTCTGAAGCCACATACCCTCCTTCAATGAGTGCGAATCGCAAACATCAAGAGATGAAGGGCAACCCTTGGTTAGGGCTCTATTGACGTCTACAATTCGTTTTGAGAATGAAGTTTTTAATTAAACCTATTTTGTTTGTGTTTTCACTTAAGTTTTCTTCTAATAAAAGCCGGCACCTCTAACTCTTCTTCTAATGTTTCTTCCTCTATTTCAGTCACTGGCTCAGGCATAACTGGCTGTGGCTCGCCAATACCCATAGACAAAGAGGGTTTTTGTTTTTCTTTGGCGCGTTCAACATCAAAACCTGTGGCAATAACAGTTATTTTTATTTCACCTGACATAGCTTCGTCAATGATTGCCCCAAAAATTATGTTAGCATCTGGGTCAGCGGCTTCAGTAATTGCTTTAGCCGCCTCATCAATCTCATACATGCCCATGTCAGTACCGCCGGTAATGTTAAATAATATACCCTTGGCACCGTCAATGGAAAGTTCGAGTAAGGGCGAATCTATAGCTGCTCGAGCGGCCTCAATTGCCCGATTATCGCCGGAAGCTCGGCCAATTCCCATTAAAGCAGAACCGGCATCCGACATAATTGTTCTAACATCAGCAAAGTCAACATTAATGATTCCATGCAAAGTAATTAAATCAGAAATGCCTTGGACACCTTGGCGGAGAACATCATCAACAATGCCGAAGGCATCGAATAAAGAAGTCTTTTTATCGATAACTTGGAGCAACCTATCGTTAGGAATAGTAATCAAAGTATCAACTTTATCTTTAAGCTCATCGATTCCTAGCGTTGCCACCTTCATTCTGCGCTGGCCCTCAAATGAAAATGGCCGCGTTACCACCCCAACAGTTAAAGCACCTAATTCTTTAGCGATTGACGCCACCAAAGGTCCTGCGCCTGTACCTGTGCCGCCGCCAGCGCCATAAGTGACAAAAACCATGTCAGAACCTTTAAGAGCCTCATATACCTCATCTTTATTTTCTTCAATTGATTTACGGCCAAGCTCGACATCAGAGCCAGCCCCCAAACCTCGAGTGGTTTCTTTACCAATTTGAATTTTAATCGGTGCTTGATTATGGACTAATGCTTGAGCATCGGTATTAACAGCAATAAATTCAACCCCTTTAAGTTTGTAGGAGATCATTCGATTTATAGCATTGCCGCCAGAACCGCCGACACCCAACACACGGATAGTTGCAAATGTTTCAATTTCGGCCCCTTTTTCCATATGTCCTTTCTTAAAATCTATGGCAAAAATTGTTTAAAAAAATTCCTAGCTTTATCTAATGCCCCTCCAGTTTCAAAACGACGGGGTCCTGAGTCATTTTCTAACCCGTAAACGAACAAGCCTACACTCGTAGAATATACTCCATCAGAAAGTTTGTCAACAAGTCCTTCAATCTC
>Ga0315274_10003406_pt1 | contig 23647 bp, 21 predicted proteins | sample YL17G02_20_MG_FD_203700 | JGI IMG/M metagenome (GOLD analysis project Ga0315274, IMG submission 203700) | Sediment microbial communities from Yellowstone Lake, YNP, Wyoming, USA - YL17G02_20 | ecosystem: Environmental > Aquatic > Freshwater > Lake > Sediment | place: USA: Wyoming | collected...
TTCGTCGTCGGGCGGGTCGTGGTGGCGCGCGCCTATCTCACCTCTGCTCCCAAGATCGACCTGCAAGGCTCCGGCGGATCGGAACTCGACGAGGACCGGTCGGCCCCCGGCCACATCTACGTGCCATCGCCCTCGGCCTCGCGACCAGCCGAAGCGGCAACCGATGAGGAGCGCCCCCGCGAGCAGGCGGGTGAGCAGGGGCGGCCGTCGCCTGATGAGACGACCCGGGGGGCGCCCGAGGGGCCTCAGGCCGCGGGGTCGATCGAGCCTGGGAGCCCGCAGCCGAAGCAGGCTGAGTCACCGCCTGCCCAGGAGCCCAAGCCCGCCGAGGAGCCGAGCAACAAGACCTACTCGATCCAGGTGGGGGTATTCACCAGCCTTCAGGGCGCCCGGCAGGTGATGGATGAGCTGACCCGCGCCGGCTATCCGTCCCGGGTGGCCCGCGAGAAGCGCGGAGCCCAGGACATCTACCGTGTTGTGACCGGTCGCTACCGGAGCGAGTACGCTGCCAGGAAAGCGCTGGAGCAGCTCCGAACAGATGGGTTCGAGGCATTTTTGATCGAGCAGTAGCGTGCCCTCCCATGGGGGCACAGATCGTACGGTCTGGAGAGCGACTCACCGATGGACAAGGACGAAACGACTGAACAGGCTGCCGGCTCCTCGGACGATTGCCCGTCCTCTTCCGTGCCCGCTGAGGAGCTGATCCCGGAAGAGGAAGAAGAGGCGAAGCAGCTGTCAGAGATCGACGTGTTGCAGGGCGAGATGGCGCTGCTGGAACAGCAGCTTCAGCAGATGCGCGACCGGTACATCCGGGCGGTGGCCGACCTCGACAATGCCCGCAAGCGGGCCCGGCAGGCGATCGGCGAGGCCCGGCACCAGGCGATCACCGGCCTTCTCCAGGAGCTGCTGCCGCTCCTGGACAACTTCGAGCGGGCGCTCGAGTCGGCGGCGCCGACCGCGGGCGCTCCCGCGGAGACCCGGGCGGTGTACGACGGCGTTGGGCTGATCTACCGGCAGCTCAAGCAGGTGCTGGAGCGCAGGGGGGTGAAGCCGATGGAGGTCCTCGGTCAGCCCTTCGACCCGAACCTCCACGAGGCCATCGTGCAGGTGCCGGCGGGAGAAGAGCACCCCGAGGGCACCGTGGCGCTGGAGATGCAGCGAGGCTATATGTATGGGGACCAGGTGCTCCGCCACAGCGGGGTGGGGGTGGCCGTGCGGGAGGCCGGTCGGGACAAGGCGCAGGGCTAGCGCTTGGTTGTCGTCCATCACGCGAGAAGGTTCGACGCGGGGCACGTCGAAGCAGCAGATTCGCCGCACCCAGCGCGGAAGCACTACTGGTAAGATTCCTGCACTGCGGCGCCCACCGGAATGCGGGAGTCTCGCAAGAGAGCGGCTTCCGGCAGGTCGTGGTGCGGCCTGCAGAGTAACCTGAGTGCGCGAGATTCTCTAGAAGATGTTTCGTAGCCCGCCTGGGCGGGTCATGAAACAGGGATGCAGGGCGGTAGGCTTGTGCAGGCGCATTTCATGCAACGCATGGAGCGATCAGCCAACCACCCTTGGTTATGAAATACGCTCCAGAGGACGAGAGGTCGGATCGTGACGCCGCCGAAGCGCAGGAGACAGCGAGAGAGTCCGTCCGTGGGGGCGGTGGAGAATCCGAGAGAGGAACCCATGGTGGCAGAGGAGCCGCGGCCCGTCGTCGCCGCGGTTCCGAGGCCGGGAGAGGGAGAAAGCCCTATGTCTAGCCAGAAGGCACGCGGGGCAGTGATTCGTGTTATGGGCGTCGGTGGGGCCGGGAGCAATGCCGTCGACCGCATGATCGAGGTGGGGCTCGAGGGCGTCGATTTCGTGGCCGCCAACACCGACCTTCAGGCGCTGTCCCGGGCGCACGCGCCGTCGAAGCTGCAGTTGGGCGCGACGGTGACCAACGGCCTGGGCGCGGGCGGCGACCCCGAGGTCGGTGCTCGCTCCGCGGAGGAGAGCCGCTCGGAGATCAAGGACGCGCTCTCGGGAGCGGACCTCGTCTTCATCACCGCCGGCATGGGCGGTGGGACGGGAACCGGCGGAGCGCCGGTCGTCGCGGAGGTCAGCCGCGAGCTCGGCGCGCTCACCGTGGCCGTGGTCACGAAGCCGTTCTCATTCGAGCGCGGCCGGCGTCACAGCATCGCCGAGGAGGGGCTGGACAACCTCCGCACCAAAGTCGACACGCTCATCACGGTCCCGAACGACCGCTTGCTCGGCGTGGTGCAGAAGAAGGTCTCGCTCATCGAGGCGTTCCGGCTCGCGGACGAGGTTCTGCGAGAGGGCGTGCAGGGCATCTCGGACCTCATCACGGTGCCGGGCCTGATCAACCTGGACTTCGCCGATGTGAAGACGGTCATCCAGGACGCGGGCTCCGCCCTCATGGGCATCGGCGTGGGGACCGGCGAGACCCGCGCCGCCGACGCGGCCCAGGCCGCCATCTCCAGCCCGTTGCTCGAGACGACGATGGATGGCGCCACCCGTATCCTCTTCAACATCAGCGGCGGCAGCGATCTCTCGCTCGCCGAGGTCGAAGAGGCGGCGAAGGTCATCGCAGCCGCCTCCGATTCGCCCGACACGAACGTGCTCTTCGGCGTCGTGTTGAGCGAGGAGCCGAAGGAGGAAGTGCGGGTGACGGTGCTCGCCACCGGCTTCGAGCATGGTCGGCGATCGAGCACGACGGCCGAGAAGGCCGCCTCCATCCCCGCGGTCGAGCCCGTGCCGGAAACCGATCTCGAAGTGCCGACGTTCCTGCGCAACCGATAGCACGGTCGCATGAGACGAGTAGATCGAGGACCCGGCCGGAGGCCGGGTCCTCGTTGCTTGTTCCCCTCCGCGGTCTGCACCCGCCTCACCAACCGGTTCTCCCCCGCGGGGCATGGGACCGGCTCAGGGTCAGCTTCAGGAAATCACCTATAGATGCTCGCGCAAAGAAGTAACTGGCAACTCGGCCAATGCGCCCGTTCGGGGCTCTTTCTGTTGGGTTTCGCTCTTACTTCTTTGGGCGAAACCCAGTAGTGAGACTCCTGCCTGGCGGAAGCTCAGGATACCTGGGCACGACGCTCGATCTCGACCGAGGTGATCATCGGCTCCGCCGCTGCCGGCAGGGGAATGCCGTCTTCTTCCATCACATCGAGACACAGCTCGATGGCCTCGCGGACATTCGCCAGGGCTTCCTCGAGCGTCTCACCCTGGCTGTGGCACCCTGGGAGAGAAGGGCAGACGACACTGAACCCGCCAGCCTCTTCCTGGTAGATGACAACCGGGAATCGCATCGGCATTTCCTCTCCTTCCGCGAGCAGGAGATTCTGCCACATCGACCGCCCGCGCGCCCCGATCGGCGCCAGCCTACCGCCCTCGCAGGCGCGCGGCAATCGCGCGGATGTGAGCCGCGGTCGATCCACAGCATGCACCGATGATCGCGACCCCCAGCTCGCGGAACCGTTCGGCCGCGTCGGCCATCATCTCGGGTGTTTCCGGGTAGACGGCGCCCGACTCGGTGCGCTGCGGCCGGCCCGCATTCGGCTGCGCGATGAGAAGCCCCGGTGTCGCGGCGCGGAACTTCGCGATGATGTCGGCCATCTCCATGGATGAGATAGTGCCGCAGTTCGCGCCCACGACGAGCGCGCCGGACGCCGTCAGCTCCTTCGCCGCCGTCTCGGGCGTGACCCCGAAGGCGGTTCGCCCCGATGGATCGAACGACATGGAAGCAGCGATGGGCAGGCCGGTCGCCGCAGCGCCGTTGATGGCGGCCCGTATCTCCTCCAGCGCGGTGAAGGTTTCGATGATGAACATGTCGACCCCACCCTCGGCCAGCGCCTCTGCCTGTTCCGCGAATGCAGCTCGAGCCGCCTCCTCCGGGTAGTCGCCATACGGCTCGAGTATCTTCCCGGTGGGTCCGATGCACCCGGCGACGAACACGTCATCGCCGGCGGCCTCTCGGGCGAGGCGCGCGCCCGCCGCGTTCAGCTCGCGCGTACGGTTTGCCAGTCGGTGACCCTCAAGCACGGGGCGGCTGCCCTGGAGCGTATTGGTCTCGATGATCTCCGCGCCCGTCGCTCCTTCGTCCAGCGGGTGCCTCTCAAGCACCGGGCGGCTGCCCTGAAAGGTGTTGGTCTGGATGATCTCCGCGCCGGCCTCGACATAGGCGCGGTGGGCCGCGCGCACCAGGTCCGGCTGCTCGACATTGAGCAGCTCGAGCGACCTGCCGGGCTCGTGACCGCCTGCGCTCAAGGTCGTTCCCATCGCCCCGTCGCAGATGAGGAAGCCGTCGCGCAGCTTGCCGATGAGTCTTTGGACTCGCGCCTGGTCGGTTATCGGAAACTCGCTTGCACTGCAGGATGGAAGTTGAGGCATTGTAGAAGCGGCGCGAACGCGTGTCAAGCAGGCGGGAAGCACACCGCGAGGAATAGTGCTCCGACGACTCTCTCGCAACGGAGGCGAGCCAATGCTCTTCGCGATCATCGGCGGCACGGGGCTGTATCGCATGGATGACGCCGCCCCGGGCGAGCGACTCACCGTCGATACGCTCTATGGTCCGGCCCAGGTGGAGCGGATCGGCGTTGGCGGCAGCCGAGTGGTGTTCCTCCCGCGCCACGGCTTCGAGCACAGCGTGCCCCCGCACCGCGTGAACTACCGGGCCAACATTGCGGCTCTCAAAGAGCTTGGGGTCACCAACATCCTCGCCTCGGCCGCCGTCGGGTCGATGGCGGACGGCCTGCCGCCGGGTTCGCTCGCGCTGCTCACTCAGTTCCTCGACTTCACGCGGGACCGAGCTTCGACGTTCTTCGATGGCGAGAGCGGCAAGGTCGTCCACGTGGATGTGACCGATCCATATTGCCCCCATCTTCGAGGGGAGTTGCAGGCGGCGGCCGAGACGATTGGGGAGAAGCTCCATCCCGAGGCGATCTACGTCTGCGCCGAAGGCCCACGGTTCGAGACGCCCGCCGAGATCCACATGTTCCGCCAGCTCGGCGGCGACCTCGTGGGGATGACCAGCGTCCCCGAGGTAGTGCTTGCTAGGGAGGCAGGCATGTGCTATGCTGCCGTGGCCATCGTGACCAACTGGGCCGCGGGTGTCTCGACGGCGCCGGTGAAACACGGCGAGGTGAGCGACTTCATGGGCCAGCACACGCCGCGCGTTCGCGCGCTGTTCGCTCAGGCCATCGCCGATCACAGGGAGATCGACTGCACCTGCAGGTCATGGGCGAAGGGCTGACGGGGAGGGGTAGGGGAGGAGCGCTCGGCACGCCCGCCGGCCGTGTGGCGGGGTGGCTGGCCCTTCAGCAGGCGCCGGGCATAGGCGCGGCTGCGATGCTGCGGGTCGCCCGTGTCTTCGGGTCACCGTACGCCGCTCTGCACGCACCCATCGATGAGTTGGTCGCGCGCGGCGGCATCTCTCTCGATCAGGCGAGAGCAATCGTCGCGCACAAGGACGCCGAGGCCGCGCTCCAGCACAATATCGAGGCATGGCGCTCTCGGGGCGTCGAGCTCATCTGCATCGACGACGAGAGCTACCCCGCGCAGTTGCGCGACCTTCGCACTCCGCCGCCGCTCCTCTATGTCCGTGGGTCGCTCCGGCCCGAAGACACCCGCGCGGTTGCGGTGGTGGGCACGCGTGAGCCCGACCGCGCGGGGGCCGCGCTCGCGCGGCGGCTCGGGCACGAGTTCGCAACCAGAGGGTTCACCATTGTCAGTGGCCTGGCGCGAGGCATCGACACCGCCGGACACAGGGGAGCGCTGCTTCCGGAGGCCCCTCCGGGTCTCGTCGGGACCCGACGGGGTCCCAGAGGGACTTCACGAAGCCTGAGCCCATCGGCGGAGCAGGGGAGGACCATCGCAGTGCTCGGCTGCGGGCTGCTGCGCATCTATCCCTCTGAGAACGCTCGTCTCGCCGGCCGGATCGCGGCGCGCGGCTGTCTGCTGTCCGAGGTGCCGCCGGAAACCGAGGTGCAGGCCGGACTGCTGCTCGCCAGGGACCGCATCCAGGCGGCGCTGTCGCGCGCAGTCGTCGTCGTCGAGGCGCACCGCGAATGCGGAAGCATCGTCACTGCCAGACACGCCGCACAATGCGGCCGCCTCCTCTACGGCGTGCCGTGGGAGAGGCCGCCATTCTCGGAAGGATGGAAGACGCTTCGCTCGATGGGTGCGCTGCCCATCACGGCCGATGCCGACTTCGACGAAGTGGCGGCCACGATCGACGCGCATGTGAGCGAACCGAAGGAGCGGCCGCTGCTCTAGCTTCCGCTCGACCTTCGCTTCAGCGATGCCCCGAGAATCACCAGGCATAGAGCCAACGAGGCGAGGCTCACCACGCGCCCGATGATGAGGCCGCGGGGCTGGTAGAGGAACTCCACGGTGTGCTCGCCGTCCCGGATTCGCGCCCCCATCAGCACGCAGTCGGTCTCGTACAGTGGCGCCGGCTTTCCGTCTACCAGGGCGCGCCAGCCGGGGTCCCAACGTTCGTTGAGGACAACGAGGGCAGCGCCATCGGAGCGGGCACGGACAAGGATGCGCTCAGGGCGCTTCTCCCCGACGCTGATGATCTCTGGTCTGGCAGCCGCGGCTGACCGTAACCTCACCCTGCGTTTCCCCTCGTTCCCTCCCATTCCTTTGTCGCCCCCTCTCCGCAGCCGTTCGAGGGGGAGGGGGGTGAGGTCCGAGGTGCTAAGGTCACCGGTGACGACCGCCGACGTGCGCAGCTTCCTCGCTTCGGCCAGAGCCAAGGTCGCCCCGAGCGCATCCCTGTCACCACCGGAAGCCTCGCCGACCACGAACGCGCGCGGGAATGCATCGCGGTCGAGCGAGACACGGAAGGGCGGCACATCGGCCGAGGGGAGCCCGTCGACGGTCGTGCCAGCCGGCATGACGAGGTGACGAGTGCCGACAAGTGAGTAGAGACTGAGGTCGTTGTCCCTGGAAGCTCGCCTCGCTGCCTCGTCAAAGAACTGCGCGTGCCTGGGATCGATGAATCCCGCATAGCCGCCGACGATCGGCAGATCGAACGACTGCGGCACATCCGCCGGCAGATAGACGCGAGCCTCGAGCCATCCGTTGGGGTCTCCAGCCCAGCCCTGTTGAGGCGACCAGTCGGCGTAGATGGGAATGGGCGTCACGATGAGCGACCGGCCCCATGTCGTGTCTTCCTTCAGTGCGCTGACGATTCGCGGGGTCGAGGTGAAGACCTGCGGGTCGGCGAGAGGCGCGAGAGTCCTGTCGAAGACGAACAGGTCGGCCACAGTCACCAGGGCCACGAGGCCGGTCACGAACGCTAGACGCCTGCCCTGCGCGATCGGTCGGCATGACGCTAGGGTCTGCCATCCGTAGCCCGCAAGGATCGCCGCCGCGAACGTGAACAGGAATATGCACCGCGCAGGCACGCGGAAGTCGGAGAAGCCGGGCACGAAGCGCAGGATCTGGTAAAGAGGATTGCCCTGGGCGAGCGCGAGCGCGAGCGCCACCGCCGCGAGCCCCGCCCACACCCAGCCCTTGCGCCTCGTCGCGCCGACAACCGCGAGGGCCAGGGGCAGGAGGCCGATGTAGAGCACGTACTCCCAGTAGTACCGCTCGCCCCGGTAGCTGTTGTCGGCAGGCGTTCCCTGCCAGTTCGGCGCGACGAGACCGATGAGATGCCTGGGCAGCAGCGAGAAGGAAGTCACATACTCCAGTGTGCCCCGGTCGCCGTGCGGCGCTAGCTTCGATAGGTCCGAAGTCATCAGAAGCTGCACGCACGCCAGACCGGCCCCGAGCAGGAAGACGGTGGCAGCCAGTCCGGCGGCGCGCGCGAAGGGTCGAAGACTGGGGAACCTCACCCCACGCGTATGCAGAATCGAGCGGTCATCCGCTGATGGCCCTCTCTCCGCAGCCGTTCGAGGGGGAAGGGGGTGAGGTTGTTCTGATCTCGGTTTCTCGACTCCTCGACTACCGCGTCGTGACTGCACGAAGCGCCAGGCAATCCAGAAGACGGTCAGCAGCGAGATGTGGAACAGCGTCTGCGGGTGGCCGCAGAGAGCGCTCGCGCCCCAGGCCAAGGCAGCTCCGGTCGCGTTCGGAAGCAGCGGCCCTCGCCAGGCGCGCTCGATGAAGAGCAGCACCCACGGCAGCCAGGCGGCGGCGCAGATCAGGCTGACGTGATGAATGTGCGCGAACAGGTAGCCACTGAACGAGAAGACGACGGCTGACAGTGCAGCGCTGACGGGCGCAAGCGCAATGGCGCGCGCGAGCAGGTACATTCCCACGGCCGCAAGCATCAGATGCGAGACAATGAGCCAGTTGATGGCAGCGGGGGAGGGGAGGAGCCATGAGATCAGCAGACCCGGCGGATAGAAGGCGGCGATCTGTCCCTCTGCCGCAATAGGATAGCCGCAGAAGATGTAGGGCGACCAGAGAGGAAGCCGGCCGGCGCGAAGCGCCTCGTGCATGAAGGCCTTCGCCGGCTCGAAGAAGTAGCAGATGTCGCTGTGAGCGAAGAAGCCCAGCAGCAGCATCGCGCGCCAGAAGAACGCCGCGTGAAGCGCCAGCAGGAAGAGGACCGCGAGCGCATCCGTGCGCGTCGGAACCCGAGAGATGGCCTCAGGCGCGGGTCTCGCGGGCGAGGTATCGGCTGCTCGCTGGCGTTCCTTTTTCAGATGCGCTTCCCCTGGCGGAGCCGTCGCAATATGCTCAGCGGCGTGACTTCCAGCTCGCGACCTTCCCGATCAGCGCCTCCGCGTCTTCGCGGTCCTTCGCGCCGCCGATCCCAAGCCATACGCCCTCCGGCCGCAGGTTGTCCATGATGGTATCGAGCTCGTCGGCCTCGATGTATATCTCGACTCCCTTGCCGGCCGCCTGGCACTTCTGATAGACCCAGACCCAATCCGAGGCCCGGCCGCGGCCGGCGCCGTAGACCCACTGGATTGCGCTCAGCTCCTCGATCGACAAGAGGCTGTCAAGATGCTTCAGCGCCTGCGGCCCGTCGAGGTGGTAGAGCGATGCGTCGTAGTGCCGGCACTCCTCCACGATCGACGGCAGGAATACATCATCGAACATCCGGGGCGAGACCATGCACGAGAAATCGTTGGACGGGACGAGCCACTTCTTCGTGGACACCGGGCCGGCCCACGTGCTGATGGGCTGGTCCGCCGCGCGGAGCTTGTCGTGGAAGCGATCGTAGACCTTGAGATAGACATCGGTGACATAGCGGATGAGCGACTTGACCTGCTCGAGAGCTTCGACCATGTCGTAGTTCATCTGCACCGGATCGCGGAACGCGGCGACGGCATCGCCGCCCGGATGGAAGTCGGTCATGCCCGTGTAGAACTTGCCCTTGCCTGCCGCCAGCAGGGCATCCGTCATCTCGTCGATCTTCTTCCAGTAGACGTTCTCCTCGCTGAACCTGACCTTGCCGACCTCGGACCAATCGTGCAGGATCGGGACCGACCACGAAGTGTCCTCACCGAACTCCAGCTCGCACCCGAAGAACGCGCTGAAGACCTCCGGCCCGAGATTGGGGTGGGAGTGGGGGAGGGCGTCGCCGAGGTACTCGGTGTTCATCACGCTGTGGAGCGCCATCGCCACCGCGTAGTCTGTATCCATCCACCGCTCGCGCAGCGTCTCGTGCTTCTTGTCCGGCCTCGGGAAGCTGGGATTCGGGCTCCACAGCGACATGCAGACGACCGGGCGGTCGACGATCGCGCGCTCGAAGAACGCGTCCTGCCGCGCCAACCGCTTCTCCCAGTCCGGAATGCGGTCGATTGGCATCATGTCTGCTGCCCCTCCTGCTTCATCTCTGGTATGGCACAGCCCTGATTACTTCTCGCCGCCGAAGCTGCCGACCTGCCCCGCCCAGTGCGTGAGAGATAGGCCGAAAGGCCGGGGGGGAGATGCGGCTGAAGCTCCGCTATCGTCGCCCCTTCACGCGGCTGTTAGGTCCGATAATGATTCTTATGTTACATTTCCATCTCCCCAAACGCGAGCCCGGGGCGAGGTGCGGGTCAGGTTGGCTGAGATGCGTCGAGCCCTCTGAGTGGATGGTGAGGCTATGTCGCCGGAGTGGGCGCGGCTCCCCCGCCGGGCTTCGCGACATAGAATGCTCTATCGCTCTGGGGGCCGGGCGCGATCACGCGGTACGCGTCGTAGCTGGTGATTTCGCCGAATCCCGCGCGCAGCATGTACGATCGGAGTTCGGCGTCGGTATAGCCGCGCTGGCGATGCGTGACGCTGAAGGTTTCGCCGGTGGCGGTGACCTCGAAATCCATGCGGATCATGCTGATGCGGGCGCCGCGGTCGTACCTGCTTTTCCAGCGATACACGATCTCGGCGTCCGGGCGGCTCTCCTGGGTGAACAACTCCGCCTCGAGCGCATGCACCGTGTTGACGTCGAAGATCAAAACTCCGTCGTCCTTCAGCGCGTGTCTGATATTAGCAAACGCCCGTTTGAGGCGCGCCGGGTCGGTGATGTAGTTGAGGCTGTCGTAGAGGCAGACTGCGTGGTCGAACTCCGGGGGAAGCTGGAAGTCCGCGAGGTCGCGACAGATGAAGGGAGCGCTGAGTCCCAGGCTGCGCGCCTTCTGTCTCGCCTTTCTGATCATGGGTGCGGAGAGATCGATGCCCGTCACCTCGCAGCCGCGCTGCGCGAACTCCAGCGCAACAGAACCGGTGCCGGTGGCGAGGTCGAGCAGCTTCGAGCCGGGGGCGATGGGGCGACCGGCCAGTGCCGCGAGGTTGGAGACATACTCGGCCCACAGCCCGTACGGCACGCTAGCCATGAGCGCGTCGTAGTGGTGGGCGAGTCGGGCGAACTGGTCTTCCTGGGCGGCGCGGGAGCGCATTGCGCCGGGCTCCTCCCCTACTGGAAAAAGTCAAAAGGCAAAAGGGAAAAGGCAAAAGGAACGACTCGGCGACTCTTCCGCATGAGAGCACTCGAGGGAGAGCACGCGCGCGCTTGGCCCGCGGCGACCGTGAAGCATGGAGAGGGGAACGACGACCGAGTCCGCAAGGCTGGACGGGCCACGCTTTCAGCACCCACTCTTCGGCCCACCGAGCGTGCGGCCCACGGCTGCGGCAACCTGCGCCAGCGACTGCATCAGCTCCCGGAACTTCTCGGGCTTCAGCGATTGCGGGCCGTCGGACTTCGCCGATGATGGATCCGGGTGGACCTCGATCATCAGGCCGTCGGCCCCGGCCGCCACCGCGCCGAGTGCGGTCGATGTCACGTAGCGCCAGTCGCCGGCCGCATGGCTGGGGTCGGCGATGACGGGCAGGTGGCTGAATCGCTTGATGACGGGGATGGCGTTGAGATCGAGCGTGTACCTCGTCGCATTCTCGAAGCTGGTGATCCCGCGCTCGCACAGCACGACATTCGGGTTGCCCTCGAGCATGATGTACTCGGTGGCCATCAGCAGCTCCTGGACGCGACAGCCGGGATTGCGCTTCAGGATCACCGGCTTGCCGACGCTCCCGACCTCTTGCAGCAGCCGGAAGTTCTGCATGTTCCGCGCGCCGATCTGGATGATATCGACATGCTCTGCAATCGCCTCCAGGTCGTTCGGGTGCAGCACCTCGCTCACTGTGGGAAGGCCCACCGCGCGGCCGGCCTCCGCCAGCAGCTCGAGCCCGGCGACCCCCATCCCCTGGAAGCTGTACGGGGAGGTGCGAGGCTTGAACGCGCCGCCCCGGAGCAGGTTCGCTCCCGCCGCCTTCACCGCGTATGCGGTCTCGAACATCTGCTCGCGGCTCTCGATGCTGCACGGCCCAGCGATCACGGCAAGCTGGGTTCCACCGATCGAGACCGGCCCGACCTGGATGACCGTCTGGTCGGGATGGGTCCTGCGCGAGGCGAGCTTGTAGGGCTCGGAGATGAGTGTGACGCGCTCGACGCCCGGCAGAGCCGAGAAGTGGTCGATCAGCTCCGCCTTCTCCGCGTCGACCGCGCCGAGAAGAGCGATGACTTTCCGCTCGACGCCAGGGTTCACCCATGGGCGGAAGCCGGCGCTCTCGACCGCCTGGATGACGGCCTCGACCTCGGACTCCGGCGCTCCCGCCTGCATGATGATGACCATGGCTTCAGTCCCTCACTGGCCTTCGGCGCCGCGCCCGGCAATATCCTCTGTCACGAAGACGGGCACGTCAGCGCGCAGGGCGAGCGCGATGGCGTCCCCCGCGCGGGCGTCCATCTCGATCTGGCCATCGGAGCACTGCAGGTAGAGCGTAGCATGGGTATGGCTCTCGGAGAGTTCATCGACCACGGCCCGCTCGAGTTTCGCCGAAAGCCGGTCCAGCAGCCGCAGAGCGAGATCGTGGGTCAGGGGGCGGGGAACGACGCGCTGCTCCAGCGCTATCTGGATCGCGAGGGCTTCGCACGAGCCGATGGGGATGCCCACATCGCGCTTCTCCGAGTCGCGGAGCAGCAACACCGGAATGCGGCGCTCCCGCTCGCCGAAGGTCACTTCCTGCTCGAGGATGCCAACGACTTCGACCTTGACCTCAGGCATGGAAGTAGGAAAGCGAGAGGCCCAGGACTCGACACTCGGGATTCGGGATTCGAGATTCGGCTTTCGGCTCTCGCCTTGCGACTCTCGATCTTGGCCTCTTCACTTCGAATCCTTGGCGAGCTCCCTCTGCACCCATTTCAGGAACTCAGTGTTGGAGGAGGTCTTTCTCAGGCCGGTCAGCAGCAGCTCTGTCGCCTGATTGGTGTCGAGCGCGTTGAGCACTCGTCGAAGCTGGTATACCCGCTGAAGCTCCTCGTCCGAGAAGAGCAGCTCCTGATGGCGGGTGCCCGACCGCTGGATGTCGATGGCAGGGAAGGTGCCCCGGTCGGCCAGCGAGCGGTCGAGGACGAGCTCCTGGTTGCCGGTGGCCTTGAACTCTTCGAAGATCATGTCGTCCATTCGGCTGCCGGTCTCGACGAGCGCGCTCGCAACCACCGTCAGGCTTCCGCCTTCCTCGATGTTGCGGGCCGATGCGAAGAACCGCTTCGGCCGGTAGAGAGCGCTCGGGTCGAGCCCGCCGGAGAGCGTGCGCCCGCTCGGCGCCACCGTCAGGTTGGATGCTCTCGCTAGGCGAGTGAGCGAGTCGAGCAGCACCACCACATCGCGACCGGCCTCCACGAGCCGCTTCGCGTGCTCGAGCACGATCTCCTGGAGCTTGAGGTGGTTCTCGGGGACTTCATCGAAGGTGGAGGCGGCGACCTGTCCGTCGACCGAGCGGCGGATGTCCGTGACTTCCTCTGGCCGCTCGTCGATCAGCAGAACGAGCAGGTAGACCTCGGGATGGTTGGTGGTGATGCTGTTGGCGATGAGCTTGAGCAGAGTGGTCTTGCCGGCCTTGGGCGGCGACACGATCAGACCGCGCTGGCCCTTGCCGATTGGAGCGACGATGTCGATAAAGCGCCCGGAGGTGTTGGCTGCGGTCGTCTCCATGCGCAGGCGTTCAGATGGATAGATGGGGGTGAGTTCGTCGAAGGGGGTGCGTCTGCGGACGGCGTCGGGAGGGAGTCCGTTCACTGCCTCGAGCTTCAGCAGGCTCCGGTATCGCTCGCCGCTTTTCGGCGGGCGCACCGCGCCGGCCACGAGATCGCCGGTCTTGAGCCCGAACCGCTTCACCTGCGACTGCGAAACATAGATGTCGTCCTGGCTCGGCAGGAAGTTGCGGACTCGAAGGAACCCGTAGCCCTCGGGGAGGATCTCGAGAACCCCCTGGGTCCAGATCAGCCCGTTTTGCTCGGCCTGGGTCCGCATGATCTGAAGAACCAGATCGGCCTTGCGCAGCTTCTCGTAGTCCTCGATGCTCAGCTCTTTGGCGATCTGCTGGAGTTCGTCGAGGTCCTTCTCTTCCAACTTCGTTAGCTCAAGTACCATTTCCTGTGCCTTTGGTAGGGTCACAGCATGCTGTGCCCTTACGAAGTGCTATGCCGGCGCGAAGTCGGGGGATACCATCCATGCCGCGAGCTCTGCTCGGGACGAGGCGCCCTCGGCGCCCGGCTGCGGCAAAGCGGCAGGACAGGTCCGCACTCCGCGTTCAGCCCTCATAGCCGAAGTGCTCCCGGCTGCTTCGGCGAAGTAGGCTCGCCGGGGATGTGTCTGACCTCCCGCTGATATGCGTCACAGCTGGTGTCACCCCTCGACTTCGCTCGGGGTGACGAGGCGCCCCTGGCGCCTGGCTGCGGCGAGGCCGCAACTGCAGTGGGATTACTCGCCTAGATAGAACGGGATGACGTTTCTCGCGTGCCGCTTCCTGGCTACGACTGTGGGGTCTATCGGGTTGCGGCACGAGCCGCTCAAGGCGTGGAACAAGATACCGAGAGCATTATACCACAATCACCCGACCCTGTACACCAGGACTTTGGGCTTTTCCTGCCACGCCCGAAACCGCCAAGCAGTCCCCTACTCCTCAAGCTGATCGGGCGGGGTGCCGCGACCCGCGTAGATCTCCGGCTTCAGGATGCCGATGAAGGGCAGATTGCGGTAGCTCTGGGCGAAATCCAGGCCATATCCCACGACGAAGGCATCGGGCACCTGGAACCCCAGGTAGTCCGCCTTTGCCTCGATCCTGCGGCGGCTGGGCTTGTCGAGCAGCGCGACAACTTTCACGCTCGCCGGCCGGCGCGCCCGGATCGTGTCCAACAGGTAGTGAAGCGTCAGCCCCGTGTCGATGATGTCCTCGACGACCAGGACATGCTTGCTCTCAACATTGGTCTCCAGGTCCTTCATGATGCGGAAGACCCCGCTGGAGGACGTATCCTTCCCATAGCTCGCCCAGGCGACGAAATCGATGGTGCAGTCCAGCTCGAGATTGCGGATCAGGTCTGCGAGGAAGACGAACGCTCCGTTGAGCACCCCGACGAGCACCGGGTTCTTGTCCCGGTAGTCGCGCGAGAGCTGTCGCGCGAGCTCCTTGACCTTCGCTCGAATCTGCTCTTCGCTGATCAGGACTTCCTTGATGTCTGATGCGGGCGAGACGCCTGCGCTCCCAGGATTCATGTGTGACTCCTGTCGAAGAGTTGAAGAGGCGAAGAGGCGAAGATCGAAACTCGGCTTGTCTACTCCTCTAGCCCGCGACTCTCTATTCCCATTCAATCGTTGCCGGCGGCTTCGAGCTGACATCATACACGACCCGGTTCACGCCCTTGACCTCATTGATGATCCGCGTGCTGATGTTGGCGAGCACCTCGTAGGGAAGCTGCGCCCAGTCCGCCGTCATCGCATCATCGCTCGTCACGGCCCGCAGCACGACCGTATTGCCATAAGTCCGTTGATCGCCCATCACCCCGACGCTCTTGATCGGCGCCAGCACCCCGAAACACTGGAACAGCCGCCGATAAAGACCGGCCGCCATGATCTCATCGATGATGATCGCATCCGCCTCTCGGAGCGTTGCGAGGCCATCGGGCGTCACCTCGCCGATAACCCGGATGGCCAGCCCCGGACCGGGGAAGGGATGCCGCCAGACAATCTCCGCGGGAAGCCCCAGCTCCTCCCCTACCGCACGCACCTCATCCTTGAACAGGTACCGCGCCGGCTCGACCAGCTCGAGCTTCAGGGTTTCCGGGAGCCCGCCCACATTGTGGTGGGTCTTGATGCGCGCCGCCTGCCGCGTCCCGCTCTCGATCACGTCCGGGTAGAGGGTGCCCTGCGCGAGGAACTGCACGTCCCCGAGCTTTGTCGCTTCCTCCTCCAGCACGTTCGCGTACTCATCGCCGATGATCCGCCGCTTCTCCTCTGGGTCAACCACGCCCTTGAGCCGGCTCAGGAACCGCTTCTGCGCCTGGACGTGGATCAGGTTCACCCCGAAGTTCTCACCGAATGTCTTGACGACCTGTTCCGCTTCGTTCTTCCGCAGGAAGCCGTGATCCATGAAGACGCAGGTGAGCTGCTCGCCCACCGCCTGATGGACGATCGCGGCCGTGACCGCTGAGTCAACGCCCCCGCTCAACGCGCAAACGACCTTCCCATCCGCGACCTGGTCCTGGACCGCCCTGACCGCGCTGGTCACCACTGACTCGGTCGTCCAGCTCTCGCGGCACTCGCACTGCTTGTAGAGGAAGTTGCGGAAGACCTCGATCCCCCAGGGGGTGTGCACCACCTCCGGGTGAAACTGAACACCAAACAGCCGCCTGGTCGGATTCGACATGGCGGCGAGCGCATGCGACGTTCTCGCCGTCTCGACGAACCCCGGCGGCACCTTGTCGACGCGGTCGCCGTGGCTCATCCAGGCGATCAAGCGAGGGTTCAGTCCCTCGAACATATCGCCGTGGTTCAGCACCGTCAGCTCGGTCCTGCCGTACTCGCGCTGCGCGCCCCCGCGGACCTCTCCGTTCAGCACCTTGGCCATCAACTGCATGCCGTAGCAGATGCCGAGGATGGGGATGCCTGCCTCGAAGAGCGCCGGATCGCAGAGCGGGGCCCCCTCCTCGTAAACGCTGCTCGGCCCGCCGGAGAAGACGATGCCCTTCGGACGGCGCGCCAGAATGGTCTCGGTGGGGGTGTCGTGGGGGACGATCTCGCAGTAGACGTGACACTCGCGAATGCGGCGCGCGATGAGCTGGCCGTACTGCGCGCCGAAATCGAGAACGAGGACGAGTTCGGTCGAGCTCGAGGAGTCGAGGAGTCGAGGAGTCGAGGAGTCGAGGAGTCGAGGAGTCGAGATTCGAGATTCGACATTCGAGACTGAAGACTCGCCTTTCGACTTTCGACTCTTCGGGCTTCCTCTCACTTTGTGCCCCCGACGCCCTGCGCCCGCTGCACGGACTTGCCTTCGGACGACAGCGCCGGCGCGACGACGATCTCCGTCTTCTGCATATCGAGAAGCGTCCGCGCGCCGCACGACGCCATCGACAGTCGCAGCGCGCCAAACAGGTTCATGGTGCCGTCGTCCGTCTGCGCCGGCCCGAGCAGGATCTGCTTCATGGGCCCGGCCACTCCCACGCGAATCCGGGTTCCACGGGGGAGCCCGATGTCAGAGGTGGACATGCCCCAGTGGTAGCCTTTGCCCGGCGCCTCTTCCGCCCCCGCCAGCGGGGACCCTATCATCAGCGCGTCCGCCCCGGCCGCAATCGCCTTGGCGATGTCGCCCCCGGTCCGCATGCCTCCATTCAGGATAATCGGCACCCGCCGCCCGCTCTCTCGCTCGTGGTCATCGCGGGCGGCCGCGCAGTCCACCGCCGCCGTCACCTGTGGCACCCCGATCCCCAGCACGCGCCGGGTGGTGCAGGCCGCCCCAGGGCCCACGCCCACCAGCACCGCGTCCGCCCCGGCCCGCATCAGGTCGAGCGCCGCCTGGTAGCTGACGCAGTTGCCCACGAAAACCGGCGCCTCCACTAGCTCGCGGAGGCGGGAGAGATCAGGGGGTTGATAGCGTGAGGAAAGGTGCCGGGCGGTCGTGACGGTGGCTTCCACGACGAAAGCATCAACCTTGCCGGCCCCGATCACCTGGGCGGCGTGCTCGGCGAACGGTGGCGTGGGGGAAACCGCCACCTTCGCCCCCAGCTCTCGCAGCTCGGCCACCCGGCGCTGGATCAGCTCGTCCTTGATCGGCTCCTGATAGACCTGCCGGAGGACGGCGATCGCCTCTTCCTGTCTGGCCGAAATGATCCGCTCATAGATGGGGCCGGGGTCAGCGTAACGACATTGCAGGCCCTGGAGGTGCAGCACCGCCAATCCGCCCAATGCGCTCAGCGCGGCGGCCGAGCGCGGGTCGACTACCGCGTCCATGGCCGAGGCGAGCACGGGCAGTTCGAGCTTGATGCCGGCGAGGTCGCAGCTCAGGTCAACCATCTCCGGGTCAAGGGTGACTGCGCCCGGGACCAGCGCCACGTCGTCGAATCCGAACGTCTGGCGAGCCATGCGACCGCGACCTATCTCCACCACTCGCTCATGGCCTCCTGTCCTACTCTGCGAAGTAGCGAAGCTCCTTCGCTACGTAGCACGAGTCGAGATTCGAGGAGTCGAAGAGTCGAGGAGTCGGATGGCTCACCCTGAGCGACGCTGAAGGGCTGTTTCGACTGATCGCCTCTTCGGCTTGCGGAAGAATTCGGAGATTCTAGCAGTCCGCTTGGGGGTTGTCAAACAGCCATATCCCCCCTAGCCCTGCCGTCGCCGATCTCGACCACGCCATGCCTACTCCACCGCCGGCACTTCATGGCGTCCGCTTGGGGGGGCTCGTTCCCTTCCGCGGCACGTCGCACCCTGCACCGATCTGCCTTGACACCTCGGCCACATCCTGCTGAACCTCATAGGCCGGATCGTCTGCCAACACGGCGACGGCCTGTTTCGCATACTCCGCACCGAGCGCCGCTAGTGCCTTCAGCGCCGCGGAGCGGATGTGATGGCGCCGGCCTTTCAACGCCCGCATCAGACCTTGGCGCGCCTCCTCAGTCCCAATCTGAGCGAGGGTACCGGCGAGCTGATCGCAGGCTGGCCAATGAGATTCCAATAGTGCCTCAGTCAGCGCGGCAGCGCCTTCCTCGTCTCGGCGAGCGCCGATTCCATTCGCTCTCGTGCTGTGTGGCCCCAACGCGTTCTGACCTCTTGGAATCCGCCTCAACCAGCCCGAGAGAACTGATCCTCTCTGTACTTGGAGAAGCAGTAGAGGATCGACCGCTCCGCGATATCCTTCATCACTTCGTACATCTCCCCAACCGTCCATCTCTCAGGTCGGAAGTAGAAGCTCCCGCGGTTGAACTTTCCGCCTTCCTGGTTGTGGAGATACGTCTTGTTGAGGTGGCCGAACATGGCCATGGCAGTGACCCGGTCTAGAATGGACGAGTCGGGTGCGAAATCGCAGCCGTATCCAAAGCAGACGAAGGGGAAGATCGTCTCCCTCATGAGCGCGGCCCGCAGACCGATCAAGTTCTTCCCCAGACGTTCAATCGCGTTGCCTCTTGCCTGTTTGGGAAGGCCCTCTTCGAGGCGGAGATCATTGGTGCCTTGATTCTTGACTTCGGCGATGAGAACGGGATACGTTAGCGCGTCTCCCGGCGGGCCCTGCATAGAAAGAATGCCGCCATCGGGTCGGATGGCACTTGTGTCGAAGTGATAGTGAAAGTCAGTGTCGGGATAAGTGTGCTGAAGCTGGCGCACGATATCCTTCAGATGCCATTGTCTCTCGTGCACGAGTGCCATCTTCCTACCGAATCTGCTGATGAGATGATCAACAACCCTCGAAAGGGCCTTGGCCACTTCGCTCTCTTGCTGCCTTGACATCAGGTTGATGACCGTGCCCGCGCGTATACGTCTCAGTTCATGTTTCTTGGCCATACTCTCTTGCCCCCTCGAAGAGCATGATCTGCTCTTCTTCCCTTTGCCGGTATTCCCGGTGGTTTCTAAGGACGCTGTCTTCGGCGGATTGAACCGCTTCCATGAGTTGGTCCGCCGATACATCGCTCTCTCTACGCGTATCAACGATGATCACGAGCTCAACATTCATAGGTTTCCTCGAAAAGCGCTGGGAGCTTACGCGGTAGCGCTTGTAGCCTCGCATCTCGATGCGGACATGCCCGCGGGCGATATTTGCGAGTAGCATCTCTCCAAGCGGGATGGTGCCATCCGTGCTGTAGCTTGTGAGAATGTAGCGGGCATCAAGAGTCTGAAGCAGCCTTCGATATGCGTTCGCGGCCTCGCTATGGTAGTTGTATGCACTGCGCCTCTCGGTGCGCCAATCAGTCCTGATCGCCGCTTTGGTGGCCGGAGTGATCTGCTTGCTCAGCGCTGGTTTGTCCCAAAGCGTGACGGTGTTCAGCACGTGGTAGTTGCTGCCGTATGGATGCTGGTTATACGGGGGGTCCAGGTAGACGATGTCCAACTCGTGCTGGGCCAGGCGCTCTGCGAGTCCCTGAGCATCTTCGCACAGCGCCTCGTTCTGGTGGCTGTTGTCGAGGAATACTCCCGGCGCGAGTTCAAGGTCGCCTGCAATCCTGTAGAGCGCCGTCCGTGTCTGCCCGCCCCATCCGTTGTGAAACCCCTTGAATACCCCGCTGGCATTGCTTCTATAGCAGACCTGATAGAGCAACGGGGCCAATAGGCAGCGGGCTTCCGTCTCGTTTATGACACCCTCTGCCTGCCACTCAGCTATCTGATGACGTATGGCGTCAATGCGCATACCGTTCTTGCGCATGAAGAACATGCGGTCCACTTTGACATCGTAGTCCTGATCGTCTCGCGGACACAGGTGTTCGGTGATCCAGTCCACGCGCGGTTCAAGGGAGTTCAGTTTGTGGATAGCCTGTTCATAGCCGCCAAGCGCAGCAAACGCAGGCGGCCCGTTGCACTCAATGTAAGACGTGCTGATCGGCCGCGTATAGGGTTCCCAGTCATTGGCAAGGACCCGATAGCCGAGAGCCTTGGCAAGTCGCGCAACAACACCGCTGCCCGCGAACATGTCCAGAAAGGTGGCACCATGAGAGGCCTCGGTGTGGTCTAGCGCCTTCTGGATCAGGTCGAGCAGATGGCGTTTGTTGCCGATGTACGGGATCAGCTGATTGAAGACGAAATCGGCTGTACGAGCAGCAGCATGGCGTCTTCTGTTGTATCGCATCTGCAGCCGCATATCCGCTCGTATCTCCAGACCTGCTTTCTCTAGTTCTGCTGCCGTCTCACTACTCCTTGCTGGCTGAAACGGCACTGCCGGGTGCGTAGCCGACGTTCTGTCGCGCTGGACTGACGGAGGGGTGGGCGCCCTTCTGCTGGGCGCCCTTCAGTTGCCACCGTCACAACGCCGGGTATATGCTATCATGAATGAAGCAAGGGGACGCTATGATGTCCGGCCGAACCACTGCGACGAGCATAGCCGACGGTCGGCCCGAGAACCCATGCGACGGGTGTCACGAGTGTGGCCTGCGTTGCACCTCGGGCATCCAGATGACAAAGCGGGAGTTCGAGCAGATCGTCGGATGTCTCCGCGACCAGAACCAGTGGCACGTCAGGCGGGTGCTGGAGCAGGAGAAGCGCGTCCCCTGGTTCGAGGATATCGAGATGGAGCACTGCCTCTTCTACGATGTCCCGAAACGGCGCTGCCTCGTCTACCCGGCGCGGCCGCTGATCTGCCGGCTTTTCGGTCGGGTCGAGTGGCTGCCCTGCCCGCTGGAGAAGCCGTTGCCGCTGCTGCGAGATGGCGTCGGGCTGATGAAGGCGTACGCGAGCGAGAGGCGGGCGACGTTCCCGGAATGGTGCACCGAGGAAGGGCTGTTCGACCTCACTCGCCTGGCGCGCTGAACGCCGCGACGCTGGGCTGCGCCGCGGGCCGGTACTCGTGCCCGCAGACCGGGCACTTGCCGTGCGGCACCACCCACCAGCCGTTCGTCCATACCCCGCAATCGAACTGCAGCCCCTCTTTCGCCAGATCGGAGGGGCACGCGCCGTAGATGGCGTGGAACCCCTGGAACGTCTGGCAGCCATCGCTCGTGCGGCCGCACTTGGGGCAGCGGAACTTGGGCGACATGAGCGTGCCCCGCGAGAACTTGTAACCCTCGAAGACGGTGGGCGTCCGGCAGTTGATGCACATCGCGCCATCGAGGCGGGTGAAGTTGATCCGTATGAACTGCTGCCCCTGGTTCATTCCCCGCAGCTCATCGCGGTAGTCGGTCGGGAGCTGCACCAGTTTGGGCAGAGGGATGCCGATCGATTCGAGACTCTCGTGCAGCCTCGGGACGACGAAGGTGATAGCCGAAGCGAGCCGGGACTTCCTGACCGGCTCGGCTGATCCCGGCAGGAGCCCCGATCCCATCACGAGGATCGCCGCGAAGAAGATGCCGAAGGCCGCCCCAAACCCCGCCCCGGCGATCCTGCTGGTGCGCTTTCCCACCTCGAACCGCGACGACAGAAACGAAAAGCCCCGCCCGGCTCCCGCCACCGTCAGCACAGAGACGATGACGAACCCCAACGCGCCGGACACAGCGTCAGACGCGCCTGCTGCCCAGCGAACCGGAGCGGCCGCGAGCGGATAGGCGACACTGCCGATGATAAGGCCCAGCAGGAGCGAGATGATGTCGCCAGCAGAGCTGATGAGGCCCCGGCGCGCCCCCGATAGCGCGCAGGCGCCCACGATCACGACGATGAGGAAGTCCACCTGGTTCATGTCATCCGGCGATCCGGGCGCCGCGCCCTATGGCAGAGGCTTCTGGCAGGCCATGGACTGAGCCCGCAGCGGGGTGGAGGTCTTTATCACCTCGCTGCGCAGCTTGCCATCGGGGCTCTTGGTCACGCACTCGAGTGTCTGCTCCGGCCCCTCCCCTATCGGGATCACCATGCGTCCCCCGACCTTCAGCTGGCGGACGAGCGCGTCCGGCACACCGTTGGCGGCGCACATCACCAGTATCGCGTCATACGGCCCATGGTCAGGCCACCCACGGCACGCCATGCCGGTCCGCCACTGCGCCGAGTAGCTGAGTGCGTCGAGCCGGGACTTGGCAAGTCGTACCATCTCTTCCCGGAGATCAACGACGTAGACATGCAGCGGGATGTCGCAGAGGACGGCCGTGCAGTAGGCGCACTCTGTCCCAACCTGGAGGATCTTGTGACCGGGCTCGAGCTCGAGCTTTTCCATCGTGATGGCGACGATGCTTGGCTGCCGGATGGACTGGCCGCCGCCCACAGGGATGCTGATGTCGTCATACGCGCGCGGGCGGTCCACCCGCGATACGAAAAGGTGGCGCGGCACCCGGCGCATGGCGGCGAGCACGTACCGGTTGGTGATTCCGCTCCGCCGCAGCTTCTCCACCATATCGGCGCGCTCGGCAGCGTACTCGGGCGGCCCCGCCTGAGCCGCCCACCACTGTCCAAGCACCACAGCAATGGCGAAGAGGATGGGCCAAGAGCGTCTGGGGCGCGTCAGCACGGCCCCTCCCTTCATTGCTCACCAACTTGGTACCCAACCAACCGCCCCTGTAAACTTTCCAGCCTGCTATGGGCCTTGCCTGTGCACATTGCAGGGCAGGACCCGCGAATCGCGTGCGAGAATCCACCAGCTACGGCTGTTCGCCCATAGAGCCAACATGGGCGAACAGCTTCCGTCCAGTTGCTAGGAGCTGTTCCATAACCCGCCTGGGCGGGTCATGAAACAGCGATGCAGGGCGGTAGGCTTGTGCAGGCGCATTTCATGCAACGCATGGAGCGATCAGCCAACCACCCTCGGCTATGAAATGCGCTCTGGCTGTGTTTCCGATGAGTTTCGCCCTCACTGCTTTGGGCGGAACCCATCAGGCGCAGCTTCATCTCGGGTCCGAAGGAGGCCGGGCGAATGGCTGACTACGTTGTGGTGGGTGGAGGCATTGCAGCGACACAGGCCGCGGAGACCGTCCGTAAGCTGCGTAAGAAGGACGCGGTCACTCTTGTCGCGGAAGAGGAGCGCCCGTTCTACCTCCGGCCGCTGCTTGCCGATTTCGTCGCGGGCCGAGTTGAGGAGGCGCGGCTGTGGCGCAACTTCGATTCCGCTGCCGCGGCGAGCAACATCAGGCTCATCACCGGGAAGAAGGTCACCGGCATCGACCGCGCGCAGCGCTCGCTGGTGCTGGATGGCGGAACGAAAGTCCGGTTCGACAAGCTCCTCGTCGCGACTGGCGTCAAGCCTCACCTGCCCGATATCCCGGGTGTGAAGCTGGACCGGGTGACTGGCTTCAGCCAGTACGCCGATGCCGTCCGCGTCAAGCAGTGGG
>Ga0315274_10003407_pt1 | contig 23647 bp, 21 predicted proteins | sample YL17G02_20_MG_FD_203700 | JGI IMG/M metagenome (GOLD analysis project Ga0315274, IMG submission 203700) | Sediment microbial communities from Yellowstone Lake, YNP, Wyoming, USA - YL17G02_20 | ecosystem: Environmental > Aquatic > Freshwater > Lake > Sediment | place: USA: Wyoming | collected...
CGCGGGCTTGCGGCGGGCAGGTCGGCCCATGCATATATCTTCGCGGGGCCCGAGGGTGTGGGCAAGCACAAGACCGCCCGGGAATGGGCCAGGCTCCTGCTGTGCAAGAACCCGAAAATGGAGCAGAGTGGATCGCCGCCTTTCGCGGATAGTTGCGGCTCGTGCGAGTCCTGCTCGCTCCTGGATGCCGATTCGCATCCGGACTACGCGCATATCTACAAGGAGCTCCTGGAGTTCACGGTGGACGGCAAAGGCCGCAAGCCTCCGGTGGACCTGCCGATCGACGTCATCCGCGAGTTCCTCATCCAGCAGGTTTCTATGCGCCCGTCGCTGTCGGCGAGAAAGGTCTTTGTCGTCAGCGAGGCGGAGAAGCTGAACATCAGCTCGCAGAACGCTCTGCTGAAGGTGCTGGAGGAGCCGCCGCAGTACTGCACGATCATTCTGCTGTGCACGCGTCTGGAGCGGCTGTTGCCGACAACCAAGTCCCGCTGCCAGACCATTCGCTTTGGCCCTGTCGAGGAGGGGCGGATCGTCTCGCACCTGACCGGGATGGGTCTGGGTCGCGAACAGGCGGTGTTCTTCGCCCGATTGGCGCAGGGTAGCCTGGGACTGGCCTGCCAGTGGGCCCGGCTCGAAATGGCCGGCGTAGGACTTTTCAACGTCAAGAAGAACATGATCGCGTCGCTGACCCGGCTGGAGCTGATCGACGCGCTGGATGCCGCCGAGCAGATGCTGAACTCCGCCAAGCAGATCGCCTCGGGTTGGGCGGACCTGGACAAGGCCACCAGCAAGAGCGACCTCAATCGTCGGGCGCAGAAGACGGTTGTCCAGATTCTCGTTTCTGCCCTCCACGACGCCATGATGCTGCCGCTTGCCGGCGACCGGCACCTGATCAACGCGGACCAGGCGAGGCAAATTGCGGAGCTGGCCGGGCGTTTTGACCCGGAGCAGGCCAGCCAGGGGATCAGTGTCGGCTACGAGATGCTCCGCTGGATCGAAGCCAGCGTCAACGAAAAGCTAATTTTCGAGCGACTGTTGTTACGTCTGACCCCTTCTGCTATAATGGGCGCTGCGTGGTAGGACCCGCGAAAGAAAACAAGTGTGGATGCTCATCGCGAGCCGCCCGTACTTGACCAGGATTGTCTGACTTGTTTCTTTCGTAGGTCCGTAGTGTAGCTCAATCATGCAAGTTAGGGGGGTTCACTGCGCGTTTGTGGCGCGGCGAGCGTCCCCTCAGGATAACCAGAATGACGGAAACGCCAGGGGCAAGACCCAAGCTGATCAAAGGCAGGAAGTACATGCTGGTCCGTTACGGCCGCATGAACAATCTTGGCCTGTTCGAGCACAACGAGTCCCAAATCCCGAAAGTCCCGGCCCGCGTCGTGGTGAAGACCGACAAAGGGCTGGAGCTCGGCTATGTGGTGGGCCAGCCGATCGCGTACCGGGACGGACGCTTCAAGCTCACCGAGGAACAGATCTGCGGCTACTTCACGGGCTGCGAGATCAACTTCCCGAGCGAGCCCGCCGGAAAGGTGATTCGGTTCGCGACGCACGACGACATCAGCGAAGAGCAGCACCTGATAAAGATCACCGCCGAGGAGATCGCCTGCTGCGAGCAGTTTGCCCAAGAGCTCGGCCTGAGAATGAGGATCGTCGATGCCGAGCACATTTTCGGCGGCGAACGCATTGTCTTCTACTTCATGGCCGACGGCCGCGTCGATTTCCGCGAACTCGTCCGCAGACTCGCCCAGGAGTATCAGACCCGCATCGAAATGCGCCAGATTGGATCGCGCGACGAGGCCAAGCTGCTCGGCGACGTCGAAAGCTGCGGGCAGGTCTGCTGTTGCATCCGGTTCCTCCAGTTGCTCAAGCCCGTCAACATGCGAATGGCCAAGATGCAGAAGGCCACGCTCGACCCGTCCAAGATATCGGGCTACTGCGGAAGGCTCAAATGCTGCCTGCGGTACGAGGACCAGACCTACACCGATCTCAAGAGGAATCTGCCCAAGAAGAACACCTGGGTCAGAACGAAAAAGGGCGAGGGAAAGGTGATCGACGGCCAGATCCTGACGCAGTTGGTCGTTGTGGAGCATGAGAACGGCGAGCGTATGGTCTTTCCCCTCGCCGAGATCACGATCATGCCATATCCGCCCGCGCGAAAGAGGCAGGCGGAGGAAGGGACTCCACCCCCTGCACCGGTGCCCGCCCCGCGCCCGCCCGCCGAGCCCAAGGTGGACAATGCCCTTGAAGATGTTGACGCCGGCGAGAAGGAAGAGGAGTACGAACAGGAACAGGAGTAAGGAAAGCCAATGCCCCGTACGATCGTCGTGACCTCCGCCTTGCCCTACGCCAACGGCCCCATCCATATCGGGCATCTCGTGGAGTACATCCAGACCGATATCTGGGTCCGGTTCCACAAGATCTGCGGCGACCGGTGCTATTACTTCTGTGCGGACGATACGCACGGCACGCCGATCATGATCAGCGCCCGCAAGGCCGGCATCAGTCCCGAGCAGTTGATTGAGCAGGTGCACCGCGAGCACTCGGCGGATTTCGCTCGCTTCCACGTCGAATTCGACAACTACTACACGACCCACTCACCGGAAAACAGGACGTTCAGCGAAATGATCTTCGAGCGGCTCAACCGGGCCGGCTCCATCGTCAAGCGGGACGTCGAGCAGACATATTGCGAGAAGGACAAGATGTCATTGCCCGACCGGTACGTGCGGGGCACCTGTCCCCGCTGCGGCGCGCCCGACCAGTACGGCGACTCCTGCGAGGTCTGCGGCGCGGCGTATCGGACCACGGACCTGATCAATCCGCGTTGCGCCATCTGCGGGACGCCGCCGGTGATCCGGGTTTCCCAACACTATTTCTTCCGGCTGGCCGATTACGAGAGGCAGCTCAAGGAGCTGTTTGCGGCGGGCTACACCCAGAAATCGGTGGCCAACAAGCTCGACGAATGGTTCAAGGCGGGCCTGAGAGACTGGGACATCTCCCGCGACGGGCCCTACTTCGGCTTCAAAATCCCCGGCGAGGAGGACAAGTATTTCTACGTGTGGCTCGATGCCCCCATCGGCTACATGGCCTCGACGAAGAACTATTGTGATCGTCACGGCCTGAGTTTCGACGAGCTCTGGAACAACCCGGCCAACGAGTTGTACCACTTCATCGGCAAGGACATCATGTACTTTCATGCCCTGTTCTGGCCGGCCATGCTCATCGGGTCCGGGTTCAAGACCGCCAACAAGCTCTTCGTCCACGGCTTTCTCACCGTCAATGGCGAGAAGATGAGCAAGTCGCGCGGGACGTTCATCCGGGCCAGCACCTATGCGGATCACTTGGACCCGGAGTTCCTGCGATACTACTATGCGAGCAAGCTGACCGACACCGTGGACGACATCGACTTGGCCATCCAGGATTTCATCGGCAAGACCAACGGCGACCTGGTCGGCAAGTACGCCAACCTGGCGTCGCGCTCGGGGCCGATGCTCACCCGCCAGCTCGGTGGCCGGCTCGGCGCGCTCGACGCCGAGGGCAGGCAGCTCGTGGAAAAGCTGGTCGCGGCCAAGGACCGGATCATCCGCGACTACGAGGGGCTCAACTACGCCACGCTCGTTCGCACGATCAGCACGCTCGCCGACGAGGCCAATCGCTACGTCGAGCAGAAGCAGCCCTGGGCGACTATCAAGACCGATGCCGAGCAGACGCGGACCACGTTGACGGCTGTGCTGAATGCCATGAAAGTGTTGACCATCTATCTCAAGCCCATCCTGCCGAGGTTCGCCCAAAAGGTCGAGAAGTTCCTGAACGTGGGTGATCTGAGCTTCGCGGATGTGGAACGCACGCTGGAGAATCGTGAAATCGGTACGTTCGAGCGATTGTTCGAGAGAATTGACGAGGAGCACGTAAACGCCATGATTGAGGAAAGCAAAGAGGGTCAGGCCCCGAAACCGGCGGCCGCACCGCAAGCGGCGCCTCCGGCCGTAGCCGCACAGCCGGTGGCCGCAGCGCCACAAGGGGACTTCAAGCCTGAATGCACGATCGATGATTTTGCCAAGCTCGACCTGCGCATCGCCCGGGTCATCTCCGCCGAGCACGTCCAGGGCGCCGACAAGCTGCTGCGATTAGTGCTCGACGTCGGCACTGTCCAGAAGACGGTGATGGCGGGCATCGCCCTGGCCTACAAGCCCGAAGACCTCGTCGGGCGATTGATGGTGTACTTCGCCAACCTCAAGCCGCGGCAGATGAAGTTTGGACTTTCGGAAGGCATGATCCTCGCCTCCGGCCCCGGCGGCAAGGACGTCTTCCTGCTCGGCGTCGATCCAGGCGCCGGCCCGGGACAGAAAGTATCGTAAAGACGGCAAGCGTAAAGCGAGGGAATCCAGATCAAGGCCGAGAATAGATCTTGTAGGTCTCATGGGACCGACAGGACCTATTCCGGAGTTGTGCGATGAAGAAGAACCTCGAAGAGATTGCCAGGGAGGACGGGCGATACGGTCCTGCGGCCTTCAAGTTCGTCTATGACGGACTGGGCTACACGATCCGCAATGTGGCCAGCGAGCCCCGGCACGTCAGCGGCCAGATGCTCTGCGAGGGCCTGCGGCAGATCGCCATCGAGAAGTACGGCCGGCTCGCCCTGCTCGTCCTCAACTCCTGGGGCATCAAGGTCACCCGCGACTTCGGCGAGATCGTCTACACCCTGATCGACCACGAGTGGATGAGCGCCCAATCCACCGACAATATCGACGACTTCAACGCCGTCTACGATTTCAAAACCGTCTTCCGAGACCAGTTCACGTTCTGAGCAAATATGTGGGGATTGTCTCGCTGTCCACAAACAGGACTCACTCACCCTGTATAGGCCACTTGCAGAGTGTCGCACTTGCGGTTATAATCGAAAGCGTCCGTTGGGCGGAGATAACAAAGCCGTGAAAAGAATAAGAATGAGTTTCTGGGCCAGGTTCAAGAAGAACGTCAGCCGGCGGATGGCGTCGGGCATGCTGGTGCTCGTGCCGGTCGGCGTGACGTTGCTGGTGATGCGGTGGCTGTTCAGGTGGGGCACCAAACAGCTCCATCCTGTTGTGCAGTCCATCACATCAGGCCTGGAGAAATCGCAGTGGATCGCTGCCCAGCCGGAGTGGTGGGTGAACTTCTATGTCTATCTGCTCACGATCCTGCTGCTACTGTTCCTGCTGTACTTGATCGGGGTCCTTGGGCAATTCATCATCGGGCGTCGGCTCATCACGGCGTGGGAGAGCCTCTGGCTGAAGATCCCACTGGCCCGAACGATCTACGGGGCGACCAAGCAGGTTACCGAGGCCCTGTCTCAGCCGCAGGGCTCCGCCTTCAAGTCCGTCGTCGTGGTGGACTTCCCTTATCCCGACTCCAAGGCCATCGGATTCCTCACCGGGTATGTGGAGGATGATGCCGGGCACAAGTTCGCAAAAGTCTTGATCCCGACGACGCCGAACCCGACCACGGGCTTCCTCGAACTCATCCCCCTCGACAGGATGTTCATCACCGATTTGACGATTGAGGAGGGCTTCCGGATGATCATCTCCGGCGGCATCGTCTCCCCCGAGAACCTGCTCAAGCACAAACAGACCGACCACAAAGAAACCGCCGAGCCTGCCGAGTAGGACGCCGACATTTCAGCCAGCCGCTGCGAATCCGAAAAGCCCACGGATTCGACCCTGATTTGCTTGCCTCCTTTGTGCCGCCGTGGGAAGAAAGACTCTTTGAAATCCCGTCTAATTTGTGGTATACTGACAACGTTCAGCCGTAGTGCCGCAGACAGCTACAAGATGCCTGCGTTCCCGAAGGCGAAGGCTCTTTCACACGACGGCAACAAAGGGAAGGTATCTCGCAAAGACGCAAAGACCGCCAACGAAGAAGGAGAAAGGAGTACAAAGGCCTTCTGGAAAAGGTTGCCTTGACGCTCTTGGCGTCTTGGCGTGAGGTGGTTTTGAAGTGATCGCGGCTTGATTCGGGATTGGAGGACTGTGAACCATGAGATCGCTGCTTCTGACGTTGACCATGTCTCTGTTCGTCGTTTCCACCACCACAGCCCAATACAGCGGGGGGACAGGTGAACCGAACGATCCCTACCAGATCGCTACGGCCGCTGATCTGATCGCCCTCGGCGAGACGCCCGAAGACTACGACAAGCATTTCGTCCTGACCGCCGACATCGATCTGGACCCCAACCTCCCCGGCCGCAAGGTCTTCGACAAGGCCGTCATCGCCCCGGATATGAATGGGGTGACGGGAAGCTTCGAGGGAACCGCTTTCACCGGCTGCCTCGATGGCAGAAATCACACGATTTCGCACCTGATGGTCCGGGGCACGTGCTACCTGGGCCTCTTCGGGCTACTGGGATTTGGGCACTCTATGGCCACCATCAGGGACGTGGGCGTAACAGGTGCCAACGTGAGCGGTTCACGCTCATTCGTCGGCGGGCTCGTAGGGCTTTGCGAAAACGGTACCATGACAGGGTGTCACGCGAGTGGTGTGGTCAGCGGGCTCGGCTGTGTCGGCGGGTTCGTGGGGTGGAGCCGACGCGGCGTCGTGACCCGGTGCCACAGCACCGCTGCGGTCACAGGCAAGTCGGATGTCGGCGGGTTGGCGGGCCTCAGCCATGGTGGCGCCGTCATGACCCAATGTTGCAGCGAGGGTACGGTCGGTGGGCATATGGGCATTGGTGGGTTGGTAGGAGAAAACGTAGGCACCTTGACCCAGTGCTACAGCGCCGCCACAACCAGTGGGATCGGTGACAAGCCATCCAGCATCGGCGGGCTGGTCGGACTCAATAAGGGCAGCATAACCCAGTGCTACAGTGTCGGAGCCGTCGCGGGCTATTATAGCGTGGGCGGATTGGTAGGGGCCAATCACGGCTTTCTGACTGAGTGTTACAGCACTGGCGCGGTGACAAGCGGATCGCGGCCTGTGGCGGGACTGGTCGGGGGGAGCGTAGGCTATGCCACCGCGGATCTGTGTTTCTGGGACACGCAAACCTCGGGCCAGGGCGCGAGCAGCGGCGGCGTCGGCAAGACCACGTCCGAGATGCAGACGGCCAAGACGTTCCTCGATGCCGGCTGGGACTTCGTAGGCGAGACGGCCAACGGCACCGACGACATATGGAAGATCGCTGAGGGTTTGGGTTATCCGCGCCTGTCGTGGGAGAAATACAGCGGCGGCAGCGGGGAACCGAATGACCCATACCAGATTGCCACGGTCGCTGATCTGATCGCCCTCGGCGAGACGCCCGACGATTATGACAAGCACTTTGTCTTAGCCGCCGACATCGACCTGGACCCGAACCTGCCCGGTCGAAAGGTCTTCGACAGGGCCGTCATCGCACCGGACGTGAACGATCTCCAGTACAACTTTCAAGGCACGGCCTTCACCGGCGCATTCGATGGCAGTGGCCGTACGATTCGCAATCTGACCATCGCGGACCCGAATCACGATTGCCTGGGACTGTTCGGCATGATCGCTACGGGCGGGTGGGTCGGCAACCTTGCCCTGGAAAACGCAGAAATATCCGGCGGCAGGCGCTCCATCAACGTGGGCACGCTGGCCGGATACAACGCCGGGACCCTCGCTGAGTGTTCCGCCACCGGAATCGCCATCGGCTGTGGCAACGTACGCGAGCTGGCCGGCTACAACACTGGCAGCATAACCAACTGCCAGGCCGAGGTGCGGGTGATCTGGCTTTGTAGATGACGGTGACAACGGATCGACCCGAGCATTGGTTTCACTTCAATTCGAGGACGTAGGCCTGGTCGCAGCGGCAGGAGAGGTGGGCGGGGGTGTAGGGCTGGAAGCCGTAGGCTTCGTAGAGGCGGACGGCTTCTTTGAGGACAGAGGCGGTTTCGAGGGTGATTGTCTTGAAGCCGAGGCGGCGGGCTTCGGTCAGGGCTTGTTCGAGCAGTCGTCTGCCGAGGCCCTTGCCGCGATAGTCCCGGCGCAAGTACATCTTTCGCAGTTCGCAGGTGTTCGAGTCCACCGGGTACAAGCCATAGGAGCCGATGATGGACCCACCCTCTTCTTCGAGGACATAGAAGACCCCGGCGCGTCTGAAATAGGACTGCTCGATGTCACGCAGGTCGGCGTCGGTGCAGGCGGGGTCGGGCGTGAGGTGGTATTCGCCGAGCACTGCATAGACGAGCTCAGTGACCTGCCTGCAATCGGCGTTCGTCGCCGGTCTCAATCTCGGCCATCCGATTTCGGACATGCGATTGCCTTTATTGGGAGAGCCTCTTCTCCAGGTCCGGGTGGAAGGAGCCTTCGAATGTCCCTTCGACGGGGCCGGTCATGCGGATCTGGCCGTCAGGGGCAATCTCGATCCGGAGCGTGCCGCCGGGCATGTGGACGGTGACGTCATTGTCCACCAGGCCGAGGCGGTGTGTCGCGGCGGCGGCGGCGCAGGAGCTGCTGCCCGAGGCCAGCGTGTAACCCGCCCCACGCTCCCAGATGCGGACGTCGATATTGGCCCGGTCGAAAACCTGCACGATCTGCATATTGATGCGGTTCGGAAACATCTTGTGATTCTCGACATGGGGCCCGAGCGAGCGGGCGGTCTCCTCGCTGACCTGCTTCATCGGGATCACGCAGTGCGGATTGCCGATGGACAGGCAGGTCACACTGTATTCGGTGCCGTTGATGTCGAGGGGCTCATTGACGACCTCTCGCCTGGGACCGGTCATGGGGATCTCATTGCTGACGAAGGTTACCTTGCCCATGTCGATGCGGATGAGACTGGCGGTGGCGTCTTTGACCTGCACGTCCACGATGCCCCCGAGCGTCTTGATTTTGAAACTCTTTGAGCGAACGTACCTCTTCTCGAAGAGGTATTTGGCGAAGATGCGCAGGCCGTTGCCGCTTTTTTCCGCCTCGCTGCCGTCGGGATTGAAGATCCGCAGGGAAGGCATGTCGCCCTCGAATTGCGGCCCATAAAGAATCCCGTCGGAGCCGACGCCGAAGTTGCGGTCGCAGATCAGGCGGATGTTCGGCTCCGTCATGGCGACATCGCGCACACTCGGGTCGATGACGAGATAATCGTTGCCGAGACCGTGGTATTTCTTGAAATCGACGGGCATTTTCAGTTGCTCCAGAAAAAGGATCTGAAGGACGATTAGAGATCCAGCTCCATGAATATTACGCCTTCGATCGGCACGTGCTGGTACGGCGGGACCTCGACAAAGCCCAGCGACCTGTAGAGGCACTTGGCGGGTTCGAGCACCGTGTCCAGCCGCATACGCTTATACCCGATCCGCCGGGCTTCTTCAATGATGGCCCGAGCCAGCGCCCGCCCGACGCCCTTGCCGCGAAACGCCGGACGCACAAACAGGCGCTTCATCTCACAGATGCCTTCGCCGATCCGCCGCAGAGCCACACACCCGGCTTGCTCCTGCCCCCAGATTGCTAAGAGCAAGCAGCCTGTGGGCCGCGCGTATCGTCCGGGCAGTTCCTCCAGTTCGCGGCCGAAATCCTGGAACGACAGGTCGAAGGGCAAATCTTGCTCGTACTCCAAAAACAGCGCGCGGACCCGCTCCACCTCCTCGCCGTCGGCGACCTCAACGAACTTCAATCCTTCTGTTTGTGTCATAGCTGCCACCTGTCGTTTATTGCAGGTCAGTGCTCTCGACAAGAATGACCGTCACAAAATCTGTCAGCACTCTCGCTTGGTGCCCGTGTTCGGCACCCGGTGGTATGAACAGGCCGTCGCCCGCGCGGAAGGTCACTACCTGGCCGTGGAAGTCCAGCTCCATTGCCCCTTCGAGCACGTAGCCGATGTGCCCTTTGGTGCACCAGTCAGGCTCGACGAAGTCCTTTGTGAACTCCGCCAGCCGCAGTCTCCGGCCGTTCTGTTCACAAGCTTTGAACCTTACGCCGGCGGCCGGTCGCTCCCATGGCATCGATCCAAAATCCACTCTGTAATGCTCCATGCCTCATTCCTCAATGTGCCGGTGATGCTGCTGATCTGATCTCTGCCACGTGTAGTGTTTGCCTCGGGTGTGCGACCAGTTCTCCACACCGTGTTGTCGGATCATCCGCAGGTTATGCCTCACCGTGTCGCCGTGACAGGTGCACATGATTTTCAAGACTTCACAAGCCTCAAAGCCCTCGCACTGCCAGTAGCCTTCCAGCTCCTTCTGATGCGCGCAGGCACGAATCGCACAGTCGGGATTGCCGCCGCCATGGAAGCAGGTCCGTGGGCATCGCAGCATCAGTATTGCGTCCAGAACCTCGCGGAACGTCTGGTAGGCGTTGAAGGTTTTGTTGTGTGCGCTCTTGTGCTCTGCGTACTTCTCAAATTGGCAGTCGTCAAGCTGTTGTCTCAGTGCAGTGGCCGCATCAAAGAGAGATTGATTCGCAGGGATACAGTCCCCGCAGTACAGGCCGCAGTATGCGGTCTGTTCTCGATCATTTGCCATGCAAGGCTCTCCTTCCCATCTTCCTTGAAGGAGGACGGGTCATATCAGTTCGGCCCTGGCGATTGGAATGACCTTTCCCCCGACATTCACTTCGATACGCCTACCACTTTGCTTGGCCCGCAGGTAGATCAGCGAGGGTCGGCCGATTTCATAGCCTTGCTCGACCCGAACATCGACCTGATGGGTGCCGAAGTAGCGGTGCTTGACCAAGTAAGCGGCGAAGCAACTGTTGGCGCTGCCCGTGGCGGGGTCTTCGACGATGCCATAGTAGTCGGCAAACGCACGGGCGTGAATGTGATTGACCGGATCAACAGCTTGGCGGCAGAAGACAAAGAGCATCTTCGCCGGGCGGTCCTTGACCCAATCGAGCCATTTGTCCGTGAGGACGCCGGCGCGTCTGACCGCCTCCAGGCTTCGCAACGGCAGCAGGATGAAGGGCAGGCCGGTCGATACCGCCTGGATCGGAAAGTCGGCGTCCATATCGGCTCTGTCCAGGGTCAAAAGCGGAGCGATCTCGCCGGCATCGAATACCTCGCCGAACGTCGCCTCTTTCGGGGTCATCCACAGGATGTCCCGGCCATCATTCTGGCAGTCGAAGCGAACCGGGATTTGTCCGACCTTCAGATTCAGCTTAACCTGCTCGACGGGCGCCCGAACGATCTCCTGCCGGATAATGTACGCAGTCCCCAGCGTGGGATGGCCTGCGAATGGGACCTCGGCGGCGGGCGTGAAAATCCGCACATCGTAGCCGCCGTCGCGCTCGGTGGTGGACGGAATGAACGTCGTCTCCGAGAACCCCATCTCCTTGGCGATCCTCTGCATCTCGTCATCAGAGAGTCCCCGTGTGTTCCTGAACACGGCGAGCTGGTTGCCCGCATACCTTTGCTCTGCGAAGACATCAACGATATGGAATGGAACAGTTGTCATAGTAAGCTCCTTTGCATTCTGAAGAAGTCCAGCCGCTGGCCGTTCTCCAGCGGCAAAAACGTCTCTTCCACGGTGACGTAACCCAGCTTGTCGTAGAACGTCTTGGAGGGCAGCGACGCATCGAGTCTCACCGTCGCGACCCCCGACAGGCGGGCCTTCTCTTCCAGATACTGCACGATCCGACGGCCAGCGCCCCGTCGTTGAGCCACGGGGTCCACGAAGACCCGTTTGATTTCGTCGCCGGCGAGTGTGCCGGTGCCAATCACCCGGCCGGCTCTGTCGAGCACAACTGTACAACCCTCCCTCGCATCCCGGCGGATCGCCTGTTCATCGTGATAGTTCATGAAAAAGCGGACCGCCTCCATGCAATAGTGCCCTGGATAGCAGATGGCGATGGTCCTGTGAATCATCGATTTTAGAGACATCAGGTCTGCTTCGCAAAACGTCCTGATGATCGAATGAACTTCCTTCATCATGCTTTGAACTCCATCACAATCGGAATCAGCGTACCTGCCGGGCGGTGGCGGTCAAGCTTTCGGCTGCTGCCAGTTCGGACTTCCTCGTGCACAAGTATGCCGCCAGGAAGTCCTCTCTGTAGTCGGCGTCGTCGATTCGGAAGCCGGCTCGTTCGAGCAGGCCCTCCACGATCCAGCCACAGGTGCTGTATTCTTCGCGTACGTGGGTTTCCGCTGCCCTGCGGCTGTCCGGCGACGTGCGGACGCTCATCTTCTCGATGAACCGTTCGACGGATGGCGCGCACCGTCCGACGTCGAAGGAGAAGACCACGTCGGACAAGTAGAGACGGCCGTCCGGCTTCAACATCGACGCCAGGCGGTGCAAGGCCACGAGCTTCCAGAAATCCGGCAGGTGATGCAGTGCCACTACCGAGACAATCGCATCGACTGGCTCATCTGCATGCTGATAAGTCAGGAACCCGCCGCGCCGGAACTCGATATTGGTCAGTCCGGCTTTTCTCGCCTTTCTGCGGGCGCGGCCCAGCATCGCCTTTGCGATATCGACGGCGTAGATCGTTTGGCAGTGCCGTGCCGCGTGGAGCGCAAAGGCGCCGGTGCCACAGCCCATGTCGATCACGGTCGCCGAGTTGTCCAATCCGAGCGCTGCGATGATCTGCTCGGCTTCCCGCCTATAGTCTCGGAACCTCTGGTGGTACGTGTCGTAGAGCCTTGCCAGGAAGAAGTTGTTGAAGTTGACGCCGCACGGCTTCATCTCGTCGTACCGCCACGCGGGGCCCCGCGCCTCATTCACCGCGTTCACGTAGTCGCAATAAAAGTCGATGTCCATTTCCCTGATCCCTCTCATTTGACAAACCTCTCACATCCTCGCAAAACGACCCGTTTTGCTGGTCCCCTGAAAACGACAAAAGCCTTTCAAGGTCTTGTGCTCCCTGAAAGGCTTTTTGAACTCTTCGATGTGCTGACTGGTCCTTTAGGGAGCCGCCTCCTTCTTTTGGCCTACCACCATGATCGTGGCGTGCACCATGATCGTGGGGGCAGGCAGGGCGGCGCGCACGAGCTTCGTCGTCACGGCGTGACGCGTTGAAGGCTTATGCGTGTTTCCCCTAATCTGAACCATTGAAATACTCCACGTGATACGATTGCACTCCCATCCTACAGGAGGATCGAATTCTTGTCAAGAAAAAGTATGGACAAAAAGGTCAGAAATGTTCGAGCGCGTATGAGAAACCGTCGCGATCAAACGAGGAGGGATTCAATCACATTCCCGAACAGCTCGGCGGCCCTTTCGAGATCGGCGGCGTCGAGGTACTCATCGACCTGGTGGCAGAGCTTCGGCTTGCCGGGGCCGTAGATGACGATGGGGATGCCGAGCGGCAGGAGGTGTGGGGCATCCGTGGTGAAGCCGATCGAGTTGGTCAGATCGACATCCACAGCCGAGCAGAACTTTTTGACGAAGTCACAGTTTGGATCGGTTTCCATCGCCTCGGCGGAGCGTTCGATGGCAAGGTTGGCGTCGAACAGAGGAACGGTGGCCTTGAGTTTCGCCAGGATTCGCTCGATATCATAACGCAGGGCCTCATGGTCCTGCCCGGGTAGCGTGCGGATGTCCACGCCGATGGTGCACCGGTCCGGGATGATATTCATCGCGTCGCCGCCGTCGATCGTGTTGATGCTCAGCGAGCTCTTGCCGAGCAGGGGGTGCGGCTCGAACGGGATCTGGTACTGCTCCAGCGCGTCGAGCACCCGCCTCATGGCCGTGATGGCATTGACGCCTCGCTCGGGCATGGAGCTGTGGGCGGCCTTGCCCCTGGTCGTGATCTTGAGCCAAAACAATCCTCGGTGGGTCGTGACAACGCTCAGATCGGTCGGTTCGGGAATCACGGCACCGGCGAGCTCGGGCAGATGACTGCGATGCTGCATGAACCGCTGCACGCCGGAGCTGTCGGTCTCCTCGCCCGCCGTCGCGGCGAAGACGATATCGCCCTGTAATGCCAGCCGTGCATCGACCGCCTTGCAGACGGCGGCTACGACGGCGGCCGTCCCGCCTTTCATATCCGCCGCACCCCGGCCGTAAATCCTGCCCTCTTCCTCGACGGCCGCGAACGGCGGGTGATCCCATGCCTCCTCGCCCGGGCCGACAACGTCGAGATGGCACAAAAACAGCAGTCCAGGGCGTTTACCGGCGGTCTTCACCTGCGCGACGACATTGGCGCGGTTTGTGTCCCACCGGTCCATCCGACAGTCGATGCCGTGCCTTGCCAACCACCGGGCGATCACTTCGGCAACCGCTGCCTCTCCTTTGTCCACCGTCGAGTCGGCCCGAATCAATTGCTTCAGTAAATCCTTCATAGCACAGCAATTATATCCCTGTTTCGCATCGAATCAACCGTGCGGATCTGGTAGCCGCTTTTGCCCCGGCGGAGAAAAATCTGGTCGGTGAGGTATGATTTTGGGTTGCGGAAGGCTTGACAACCGACCATAATCATGTGCTCGACAATGTGGTGCCGAACTTGCTGCGGCAGGCTTCGGCCAGCCATGAGGAGCTTAAATGGGACCTGTACTAAGCGGGTTGATAAAACTTCAGAGTGTAGAGAATCGCCTCCGGGCCGCCAAAGCGAAGCTGGCTCGCAGTAGAAGAAGCGTTGCCATTCAGGAAAACCAAGTCCGAAGTCTCCAAAGTGCCCTCGAAGCCAAGAAAGAGGAACGCCAGTTAACGAAAATGCAGTCCGACCGCCTGGAACTGGAGCTCAAGACGCGAGACCAGGAGGTGAGCAAGCTGCGGGCCTCCCTCAACGCCGCCAAGACCAACAAGGAATATGCTGCCGTGCTGACCCAGCTCAATACGACCCGGGCCGACAACTCCAAGATCGAAAGCCAGATCCTGGAGCTGATGAAGGCCGTGGAGGTGGACGAGGGAGAGTGCGAGAACATCCGCAAGCAGATCGGGGAGCAGAAGCAGGCGCTCGAGCAGACGCGAAAGAAGGTGGAGAGCTCGGTGCCGGAGCACGAGGCGGAGATCGCGAAGATCCAAGCCGAGTGGAATGAGGCCGCCAAGACGATCCCGCGCAAGGCCCTGGAGGTCTTCAACCGCGTCGCCGACACCTACGACGGCGAGGCGGTCGCCATGATCGAGCAGCAGGAGGGCCGGACGGCCGCCTATAGCTGCGGTGGCTGCTACATGGGCGTCCCCGCGGAGAGCGTCAACCTGCTGATGACCAAGGACGACATCATCCGTTGCTCGAACTGTACGAGAATCCTGGTGCTCAACGAGTCGCAGGAGTACTGAGGCGCCGGGACCGCAAGCGGATGCACGAGGTCGCAGGCGAGCCGCGGGGGCAGTGTGGTCGGTTGTGGGTCTCCTCCTTGAATTCCAAGGATTCAGGAGACGCCAGTGCTCCAATGTGCGTATACCATCCGGCGAAGAACTCAGTAGTAGTCGGCATGATCGGTGTCGGAAGATGAAAGTGATCGCACATATCGACGGCGGCAGCCGGGGCAATCCAGGTCCGGCGGCGGCAGCATTCATTCTGAATGACCCGGGCGGCAACCGGCTGGCGGCTCGGGCCTTCGTACTGGGCAAGACCACGAACAATGTCGCCGAATACACGGCTTTGCTTCGAGCCCTGGAGGCCGCAAGCACGCTCGGCGCGACAGACGTGACCGTCTTCAGCGACAGCGAGTTGCTGGTCCGGCAGCTTACCGGCTTGTATAAGGTCAAGAGCGACTCGATCCGGCCGCTGTACGAACAGGTGAACGACGTGCGGATGCAGTTCGAGGGGTTCACAATCCGGCACGTCATGCGCGAGCAGAACAAAGAGGCGGACCGGCTCGTGAACGAAGCGCTCGATGCCGAGCGGGACATCGATGAGGGGGCGGCAAAGCCGCAAAGGACGATACGGCTGGGTGTGCTCATCAGCGGCGGCGGCAGGACGATGATGAACATCCTCGACTGGATCAATCGCCGCGAGCTCAACGCCGAGATTGCCGTCGTGATCAGCTCGCTCTCGACCGTCGCGGGCGTCGCCAAGGCTCGCAACGCCAGACTGCCGATGAAGATCATCCGCAGAAAGGACTATCCCGACATCGATGCGTTTAGCGAGAGCATCGTCCAAGAGCTCGATGTGGCCAAGGTTGATCTGGTCGTGCAGGGCGGATGGCTGTGTCTGTGGAAGATCCCGCCGCAGTACGAGAACCGCGTCATGAATATTCACCCCGCGCTGCTGCCGAGTTTTGGGGGCAAGGGCATGTGGGGCCATCACGTGCACGAGGCGGTGCTCGCCGCCGGCTGCAAGGTCAGCGGCTGCACGGTCCACTTCTGCACGAACGAGTACGACAGGGGGCCGATCATCGTGCAGCGGACCTGCCCGGTGGCTGACGATGACACGCCCGACACGCTGGCTGAGCGAGTCTTCGAGCAGGAGTGTATGGCCTACCCACAGGCGATCCGCCGGTTCGCCGAGGACCGGCTCCAGGTCGAAGACAACCGCGTGAAGGTCAAGCCGCTGTGAACAGGCGACAAAGGGCGTTGTTGACCGAATCTCTGATTGTGCTGATCGCCACGGTGGCGGCGGTCGTTGGCATGGTGCAGCTCAAGGACTATGTCAACCGCTCCGAGGCCATGCGTGCCATGACCCAGCTCGGCCAGCGCATCCTGGAGTACGAAAAGCAATACGGCTCGCTACCGCCGCAGTCGTTTGTGGACGGCATCAAGGGCAACGTGGAAGGCGCCGTCCGCATGGGCAACGTCAACTATCGCGCCCGGTGGATCGGCTTGGACGCACCCGCCGACACCATCCTCGCCTACTCCCAAAAGCGACTCTCCTCCTCCTTCCTCAAAGACGGCTACGTCGTCCTGCGTTTGGACGGCACCGTCGAGTGGCTGCCGACGAGTGAATTTGCCAAGGTCTTTGCCCAGCAACGGACCCCCACAGAGCCAGACGTACCCAAAGAATAGACTCTACCCGTGGAAGCGTTGGCGGCGCCCGTTGCTTTTCCTTTCGCCGGGAAAAGAAGAGTCAAGACAGGGAGAGATTCCCTGAGCATCAGCCAAGACTCGCACATACTCAACGTCGAAACGTAACTGACGGCAAGGTTGGGCAGAAGTAGTGTGCGCGGCAGACCCAGCCTGATGAAAGTAAGAAGAAAGGCCGTGCCGCCAATGGTTGCTGCACGGCCTTTTGATGTTTCAGGGAAGGTCGCGTGTTTCCGCGTTATTCGGATTGCGCGACGACTTCTTTGGCCTTTTCCTTCTGAGGTTCTGCGGTCTCCACGCCTTCGAGCTTCAGGTGCTCCTCGTCCTGGACGTCGATCCGAATGAGATTCTTGCCTTTGAACTTGTCGGACAGAACCGCCTCAGAGAGCGGGTCCTCGATGTAGTGCTCGATGGCCCGCCGCAGAGGTCTTGCACCGAACTCGGGATTGTAGCCCTTCTCGATGAGGAACTCCCGAGTCGCCGTGGTGAGCTCGAGCTTGAGCCCGTGCTCGGTCAGGCGTTTGAAGACCTTGGCCAGCTCGTAATCGACGATGGTCTGCAGGTCGTCACGCGTGAGCGGGTGGAAGACGATCGTGTCATCGATGCGGTTGAGGAACTCCGGCCGGAAGTGACGCTCCACTTCCTTCGACAGGATCTCCTTCATCTTCTCGTAGCTGTGCTCGGGCGTCTTCTTGCCGAAGCCGAAACCGCCCTGGTTCTTGATCAGCTCGGCGCCGATGTTGCTGGTCATGATCATGACCACGTTCTTGAAGTCGATGCTTCGTCCGAAGCTGTCGGTCAGGCGGCCTTCATCCATGATCTGCAACAGCATGTTGTAGACGTCGGGATGGGCCTTCTCGATTTCGTCGAGCAGGAGCACCGCATACGGGCGGCGCCGGATGCGCTCGGTCAACTGTCCACCTTCCTCGTAGCCGACGTAGCCCGGAGGGGCGCCGACGAGCCGGCTGACGTTGTGCTTCTCCATGAACTCGCTCATGTCGAGCCGGACCAGGGCGTTGCGGTCGCTGAACATGAACTCCGCCAGCGCCTGGGCGAGCAAGGTCTTGCCGACGCCGCTGGGTCCAAGGAAGATGAAGCAGCCCATCGGCCGGTTCGGGTCCTTCATGCCGCTGCGGCTGCGCCGCACGGCCTTGGCCACTGCCGTGATCGCGTCATGCTGCGACACGACGGTCTTGTGCAGCTCGTTCTCGAGCTCCAACAGTCTCTGAGTCTCTTTCTTTTCGAGCCTGGTCAGCGGCACGCCCGTCATGTTGCTGACGACCTCGGCGATAATTTCCGCATCGACCACGCCGGTAGCCTCTTTATTCTGCTCGTACCACTTCTTGTGAAGCTGGGCCTTCTCTTCGAGAAGCTGCTGCGCTTCATCCCGCAAAGAGGCGGCACGCTCATAATCCGCGCTGCGAACGGCTTCATCCTTATCCCGCTGCAGTTGCTCGATCCTGGATTCGATCTTGGTCAGGTCCGGCGGGGGGGTCATGTTCTTGAGTCTGACGCGTGCACCGGCCTCATCGACCACATCGATCGCCTTGTCGGGCAGGCAGCGGCCCGTGATGTAGCGGGTCGAAAGCTCGACCGCCTGGTACAGCGCCTCGGGCGTGAACCGGACCCTGTGATGGGCCTCGTAGCGGTCCTGCAAACCCCGGAGGATATCCACCGTCTCGTCTTTCGACGGCGGCTCCACGATAATCGTCTGGAAGCGTCGCTCCAAAGCGCCGTCTTTTTCGATGTACTTGCGGTACTCATCGAGGGTGGTGGCGCCGATGCACTGCACCTCGCCTCGCGACAGTGCGGGCTTCAGGACGTTCGACGCGTCGATCGCGCCCTCGGCACCGCCGGCGCCGACGAGCGTGTGCAGCTCATCGACAAACAGAATGACGTTCGCCGCCCGGCGAACTTCGTTGATGACCGCTTTGATGCGCTCCTCGAACTGCCCACGGTACTTGGTCCCGGCCACCATCATGGCCAGGTCCAGCACGACGATGCGCTTATCCTTGAGGATTTCGGGCACCTGCTTGTTGATGATCTGCTGGCTCAGGCCCTCGACGATGGCGGTCTTTCCGACGCCTGCCTCGCCGAGCAGCACCGGGTTGTTCTTCGTGCGTCGGCACAGGATCTGGATCAACCGCTCGATCTCGCGCTTTCGCCCGATGACCGGGTCTAGCTCACCGCCGGCGGCCAGTTGTGTCAGGTCTCTGCCGAAACTGTCCAGCGCGGGGGTCTTGCTCTTGGGTTTGCGTCCGGCGGCGGGGCCTCCCATCTTCAGGCCCAGATCGCTCGGTGCATCCTCGACGCCGGCGCCCAGCAGGTTCAGCACCTCCTGGCGCACGTCTTCGAGTTTCAGGCCGAGATTCATCAGGACTTGTGCGGCAATGCCCTCGCTCTCGCGGAGCAGGCCAAGCAGGATGTGCTCGGTGCCCACATAGTTATGGTTCAGGGCCCGGGCCTCCTCGATCGCGTATTCGATCACCTTCTTGGCTCGCGGCGTCTGCGGAAGCTTGCCCATCGTGACCATGTCCGGCCCGCTCTTGACCAGTTTCTCGATCTCGAGTCGCAGCTTCTTGATGTCTACTTCCAGGTTCTTGAGAACCGTGGCGCCGACACCGCTACCTTCCTTGACCAGACCCAGCAAGATGTGCTCGGTCCCGATGTATTCGTGGTTGAAGCGCTGGGCCTCCTGGTTGGCCAGCGCCATCACTTTCCGTGCTCGATCTGTAAAGCGCTCAAACATTTCTATGCGACCTACTCCCAAAACAATGTCTGCATCTGACAATGGCTACGGCCGAGAGACTCTCCAAATTCTCCCATCAGTGTATTCTGTTTCCGCCATGTTGTCAACCCTTTCAGGTGCACCCAAGGTCTGGCGTGTAAAATAACAGATATAACAGGGCGGCGGCATTGCCTGCCCTACCATTAATATGACATGACGGGCTTCCATGTTCGTTCTCTCAAGGGTACCTTCCCGGAATAACCACTTTATGTATCGGCAGAATCGGCGGGAGACTTTCCCCAGATTGCTAACATCATGGCTGGCCGGAAGATGCAGACGCCTGGATGTGCCGCCACAGGTTGGCCCCCGGAAGGCCCGGATGGCCAAACACCCCCAATATTGTGTCTGATTCGCCGGCGAAGTCGGCCAAAAGCGGGACGGCCGGTGCTTCGGACCGGCGGTCCTACAAGCGCACGATACCCTGCCGATGCCGGCCCATCGATCCCGGTAAAGGGACGGTCACGCCCTATATCCCACCATTTTCCTTGTTCTCGCTGCCGTTCTCTTCGAGCAGCTTTCGAAGGTATTGGTTCTCCCGGCGCGTCGCCTCCAGGTCGAACGCCTGGTACTTGATGCAGACCCGCAGGTAGTCCAGGAGCTCCTGCAAGGTGTTGATGCTCTTTTGAAGCTGCTTGCGATTGACCTCCGCCTGTTTGGCGAGATCCGCCAACTTCTGGTGGCTCGGATCGGTATCCCCGAACTGTCTGAGCAAGTCGTTCAGCGCGCCTTCCAGACTGGCATCGTCCATCGCACTCTCCTCCGGAAAAGAATTTCTAAAAAACCAGCAGGATGAACCCCCAAGACCATACTGCCCATTTTAACAGACCTCCGGCCGTGAGAGAAGGCCATTGTCCGCTGTTTTTCTGTCTTAACGCAGGTAATGGGATAAAAAGAGCGTGGCGAGGGAGGGCTGTACCGCCAACACGGTCTATGAGCGATCTGCCGGGGAATGATTCCGTAACGACTGTACCGCCCGCCTGGGTCTTCTACTTCTTGGGAACGAGCATCAGTGCGTGTACGCGGCCATCTTTGAACCAGAGGTTCACGCCCTTGCCCTGGGGTCGATAGAGACAGTTACCCTTCATGTCGCTGACGTCCTTGTAGAAAACGTTCTCCACTTGGGACGTTGAGACATCCTGACCCCTGGCGCGTTCGATGGTTTTGCCGGGCGGACCGAGCACTTCAAAGACCTCCTCCACGGTGCTACCCACCTGGATCTTGCCCTGGAACAGGTAGCCGGGCGAAAGGACGGTGACCCTGCGGACGTGGTCCTCGGCGATAATCACCTGGACGCCTGCGGGGTAGATCATCGCGTAATGGTCCGGCAGGTTGTTGACATCCAGTGGCTGATCTCCGAGGACGTAGGACAATGGCTTGCCAAACTTCTCGATTACATCCTCGCGGGTGGCCTTGTTCAAGTCCAGCCCGTCGATTCTGGCGGCGAATTCCTTGGATACCGGCCCTGTAGAGGTCAAGGCGGATTGGGCAACGTACCTCTTGGCCAGCTCGGCAGTTACGGCCGCCGGATCGGACAGGTCACCCCGGCGGATCGCCTCAATGAGTTGTGCTGGGTCGAGGATGGGCCCGAAGTCGATCTCCCTGGCCTTGTGACGCAGCTTGATGGTCCGCTCGGTCTTCAGGGCCAGTGCCCAGAATCGTTCCGGCGTGATCCTCGGCTCCACCTGGGCGGCCAGCGCATAGACGCCCGCGATGTACGGAATCGACCAACTCCATCCGCCTTGCGCGTAGAACACGTACTCGCTCGCTCCCGTCGGGCTGGCCGTAGTCCTTGCGTCCATCGGCACGAGCAGCCGGTTCGACTGCTTGCGGAACGGGTCGCCCTTATAGAACGCACTGGCCCACCATGACCCGGGCTCATAGACGCTGAAGTCGTCGGGATTCGCCAGGACGGAGCGGCCCAGGCCGTCGAAGGCGAAGCCGTGAACCTCTTGGACCGAAGAGCAGATGACAAGCATGCCGGTGGCTTTGGCTTTATCCGTCGCTTCGGTGATCTGCTGGTAGCCCTTCTGCGATGGGCCCCAGCCGACCGACATGGAGATCACGCGGATTTTCTTCTCGGCCGGCAGTTCCTCGTTGATCTCCAGAATCCTCTGCACGCCGCGGGCGAGGTACTCGAAGTTCCACGTGAAGCCGGCATCGTTGAAGTCGCCGTTGAATTGGGCGACATAGTAGAGATCGGCTTCCGGGGCCACGCCCACGGTCTTGCCCACGGCGATGGAGGCCACCGCCGGCCCGTGCATCTGCGATTCCATCCCTGGGCGTATGTTGATCTCCTCGTAGAGACGCATGCGGTCCGCGTACTCCTGATGATCGACGATGAGCGGCTGGTCGAGGATGGCGATGCTGACGCCTCGCCCCGTAATCCCCTGCTTGTGGAGGGCCCGGATGCCCAGGCCGGGGTTCTTGCCCAACTCCATGATTCGCTTATAGTCGTAGTCTTCCGGCATGCGCGTCGCCTCGGGCCATTTTGTGCGGTCATCGAAGTCGGCATGGAGCAGGTCCGCAAGCCGGTCCTTCAAATCCAGGCCGGATACGTCGTAGCAGCGCAGGTCCACCTGCCAGGACTTCGGCGAGTTCGGGTCGAAGTGGGGTAGCGAGGCGAGCTTGCCCCGTCCCCATTGTGCCGCATCCGGCTTGCGGTCGATCTTGGGAAACTCCAGGGCAACTGCGCAAACCTCCAGGGCTAGCATCAGTGAGACTGCCGACAAAAGGACTCGCCTGGCTGCGAACATGGTCGCCTCCTTTCCATCGAATGGCTCGATCTGATCGTCGCTCTTCCGCTGCTTTTCAGCATAGGCAACACCTGCCTGTCGCGAACTATCGACTACCACAAGCGGGACCATCCCTCAAGCAAGAACACCCGTCTCCACCTGCTCTTTGTGCCGCCCCGTCGAGCGCCGCAATGAAATTGGCTTTGTTCTTCGCAGGAGGGCAGCCTGTTCCTTCTCTCGTATCTCCTTATCCACACGGCAATTAACGTTCATTTGGTCTGCCTGCGAATTGGCTTTGTTTCGCACGGTTACTTCGCCGCCGCCCGTCCATGTCATTGCGAGTCGCGCAGCGACGTGGCAATCTCGGCCCTCGCGATTGGCTTTGTTTCGCCAGGTGGCCACCCGAGCCCACGGGCAGCAGGCCCCGTCGATTGGCTTTGTTTCGCACGAGTGCCCTCGCGCTCTTCATTCCGCATTCCGCACTCCCACCTCCTGGAGATTGGCTTTGTTTCGCACAACGGCTTCTCACCACAGAGACACGGAGGGCAGAGAGGATGAAACCGGGAATATATGTATCATCTGAGAATCTCGAATCATCTCTGTGTCTCTGTGGTGGCTCTCTCCGCAGGTCATGATCGGACCCTCCGAATGGATTTCAACGTTCTCGCAATAAGTTTTCTCCTAATCATACAAGCGCCAACATTTTCTGTCAATAGAAATCCTGGAAACGCGCAGATTCCTGCCGCTTCTAAACCCTTATTGGACACGGATTCTTGCAGTCGAGCCTTTGGTGGAGCGAAGTTCAACTCACACAAAGGCACGAAGCCACAAAGAGAAGACTGCATCAACGGCCTACGACACTTCGTACTACTACCTGTTTACATCTTGTTTTCTCGCGAGGATCTCCCAATGCATACAACATAAGTCATGGAAAACCAAGGAATTATGTCTCGCGCATAGACGCCGAGATCGCAAAGGTTAATGGCAGTGCCGTCTTGTCTTCTTGACGCTCTGTGCGTCTCAGCGTGGGATACAACCCTTTTGGCCCCCACGGCTTACGCCGCAACGAAGTCCAACTCACACAAAGGCACGAAGCCACAAAGAGACGGCCGTATCAATGCCAAGCCGGACTTGGTGATCTCCGTGGCTCCGTGTGAGATTAGATCGTTTTGACATATGGACTTATGCCGAACGGACGGAATCATCTGGAAACGCTTTTCAGTTGTTGCGAGGTAGCAACGCGCGTGGACACGGATTTCAAAGGGGGATTCATGTTGGGTCGGCTCAAACCTTGATTTCTCGCGTAGGTT